>JACXTT010007711.1_pt1 | contig 15102 bp, 13 predicted proteins | sample 9270951 | NCBI WGS metagenome assembly JACXTT01 (sample SAMN15532306, study PRJNA645909) | rock metagenome | isolation source: weathered quartz diorite | place: Puerto Rico | collected 2017-06-21
GCGGCTTGACGCGAGTCCTTCGCTTTGCGCGGAAGCGTCAGCGCCGATCAACTCTTGGCGCCAGCGACGGCGTTGGCCACGCGCACGAAATCCTCCAGGGATAAAGCCTCGGGCCGCAGCTGGGAATCGATCCCCAACGCACTTAACTGCTGCGCGCTGGCGTATTCCGCGAGCGCGTTGCGCAGAGTCTTGCGGCGTTGGCTAAACGCTTTGGCCACGAGCAAACCAAGCATCCTTTCGTCATGCGCCAGCGCGGGTGCCACCGTGTACGGCGTGAGCCGCACAAAAGCCGAGTCCACCTTCGGCGTGGGTCGGAAGGCCGCTGCCGGAACCTCGAGCAGCTTCTCAACCCGGAAGCGGTATTGGAGCATCACCGACAACCGCCCATAGGCTCTGCTACCCGGCGCCGCGGCCATACGATCCACCACCTCCAGCTGCAACATGAAGTGGCAGTCTCGGAGTGTCGGCGCGAACTCGGCAGCACGGAATAACATCGGCGAGGAGATGTTGTAGGGCAGGTTGCCGATCAAGCGCAACCCCGATCCTAGCGTGCTGAGGTCGAACCTCAGGGCATCGCCTTGGTGCAGGATCAAACGCTCCGGGGGAAACTCGGCCGCCAAATGCGCGACGATGTCCCGGTCGATCTCGATGACATGCAACGCCCTTAAACGCTGCAACAGCGGGGCCGTCAACGCCCCGAAGCCAGGGCCGATCTCCACCGCGTGATCGTCGACCCCCGGGTCGATAGCCTGGATGATCCGATCGATGTAAGAACGATCGACCAAAAAATTCTGGCCAAAACGCCGACGGGGTCTATGCGAATGCATGGTTCGACATCGGCGTTTCGGTGGAGGCTGATGCGCCCCGGCGCGTTATGCCGGAATCAAAACACCGGCGGCATCCAAGCAAGCGCATGGATCGGCGTCGGCAGCTTGCGGAACCGGCAACGGGCGCAAAGCCAGTGGCTAGAACAGTCCTTATTCGGGCTAGGCGGCGCGTTTATTTGTCTTCCAGGTGGTATTCCACGTAGGTTTTGTCCCGCTGCTGGCGCACCCACTCCTGCCATTGGTCTTCGGATTTGCGCTGGCGAATCGCCTGCCGCGCAGCAAGCTTCTGGCGGTCCTTGGACATGTCCTGGTCACGCCGCGCCAGTACCTGGACGATGTGCCAGCCGAAGGGTGACTTGAACGGCTCGCTCACCTGTCCCGGCTTCAGCGCATCCATCGCTTGCTCGAACTCCGGGACCACATCACCCGGGGTAATCCAACCCAGGTCTCCGCCCTTTGCCGCCGACGCATCGTCCGAATGCAGGCGCGCCAATTCGCTGAAATCGGTGCCATGCTCGATGCGGTCCTTGAGGTCTTTCAGGCGGTTCCTGGCATCGTTCTCCGACACCACTTCGTTGAGGCGAACCAGGATGTGCCGGGCATGGGTTTGCGTCACCATCAGCGGTGTGTCCGAGCCGCGCTTGTCGATCAGCAGGATGATGTGAAACCCCGCCGGGCTGCGCAGGATGTCGCTCGATTGCCCGACCTTCAGCTTCTTCGCCGTCTCGAGGAAGATGCTCGGCAAACGCGCGGCCGGCCGCCAACCCATGGCGCCGCCCTCGAACGCATCGGGAGCGTCGGAGAAACCCGCAGCGACCTGACGAAAATCCGCTCCCTGGCGAATCTGAGCCAGCGCCGTCTCGGCGCGGGTGCGGCGCAAATTCACCTGTTCCGGGGTGGCCTGTTCGGGAACCGCTACCAGAACGTGAGCGAGATTGTATTCGTCCACCTTGTCGGACTGACCGTCCTGGCCGCGCAGGAAACTCTGGATCTCTGCATCGCTGACAACCACGCGACTGTCTACCTCCCGCTCACGCAATCGCGAAATCAGGATCTCTGTGCGCACGTCCTCGCGAAAGCGGTTATAGGGGATGCCGTCGCGCTCCACGGTCTCGCGCAGCGCGGCCGGCTGAATCTTGTTTTGCTCTGCGATTTTGTCGATAGCTCGATCGAGCTCCGCGTCGGAGACCCGCAATCCGGTCTGGCGCGTGAATTGCAGCAGGACGCGCTTGGTAATCATGCGCTCCAGCAGCTGTTTCTCCAAAACGTCCCGTGCGGGCAGCGGCGTCCCCTGGCGCCGCAACTGGTCGCTGGCGAGTCGAGCGTCGCGGTCCAGCTCGAGGCGTGTGATCACCTCGTCGTTGACCACTGCCACCACACGATCGATATCGGCGACGGACCGCGAGGGCGCGCTGGCCTCCTGTGCCGCGGACGCGCTGAGGGCAGTCACGATCAGCAGAGTGGAGAGTAGATAACACGGGATGGCGCTCATGCCTCTACGTGTGTCTGTCGAGTTCGAATAGCTGGTTTGTCACTGCAATTGCGCGATGGTTCAGCCCGGGCGCGAAGAGATAATCACTGATCCATTCCCGGGTAGTACTCGTCGCCCACCCGGGGACGCAGCGTAGGCGTGGTGTAGCCTCCGATTCCCTGCCGCAACAGCTGGAACGGGTTGCTGCCTAAGCGCGACAGGCCGGTGAGCTCTAGCTGGACGAAAAACGCGTTTGTGTGCTGGTCGGGACCTGTTACGAACCGGTGCAGAACGAACCGGACTACCCAACAGTCGTGATTGTATTCGAAGCCAGCCAGCGCCTCCAGCAACGTGCTCGGCTGTAGCGAATAGTCCAAACGCCCCAGCACCGCCCAGCGCCGCGACAGCGGCCATTGGCCAGAGACGTCGATTTGGTCCACGTAATCTTTGGTGTAGCGGTAACCAAAGTTCAGGACCTGGCCGGGCTCCGGCTGATTGCGCAGAGCGATGTCGAATTGCTGCACTTGCGTGGGGTTAACACCATAATCCAAGAACGAATCGAGCGACCAAGTGGGCGTCAAGTGGCCAGAGAAACCCGCGAGTAGATCGGACCGGGACGAAGTGGTGATCGCTGTGCCGGGCGGAACCGGGGTGCTCCCGACAGTCAGCGGGGGCGGTGTAGTCGGCAGAGTACTGGCAAGGGTGACTTTTTGCGGCTCAAAGTAGTAGCGTTGGCCCAAGAGAACGCGGAGTTGCTCCACGCCTGTCGCTGGGTCGATCAAGCGGCTGATAGCAGCGGCGGTCAGCTGGTTCCCGTTGTTGATGCGGTCGCCGCCGCTGAATATGTTCTCGCTGAAGATGGTGGTGAAGTTGAAATCCTTGAGCGAGCTGTCGAACACGGGTAACTGAGTCTGATCACGGAACGGGACGTAGAGGTAATAAAGGCGCGGCTCAAGTGTCTGCACGAAGTCGCGGCCGCCCACGGAAGTATTGCGCTCGAAGCTCGTTCCCGCATCGACGCTGAATATTGGAAGCGTGCGCGTGGCCGACGGCACATCGGTGCTGCCTGGGTAGGTGTAGTGCGTATAGTTGACCCCGATCTTGGGTGTCACGTAGAACAGGGAACTTCGCCATGGATAGCTTACTGACGGGTAGTAGATCTGCCGAACCCCACTGAGCAGGGTTGGATGCTCGAAGTACGTCACTTCGGCGGAGAATGCCGGATCGAAACCTTTCAGGTTCGGCTGCGACGCGACCAATTTCACCTGCGGCAACAAGCTATAGGGTGGGAAAACCGGTGCCAACGGGTCTTCCAACGTCTGATAGTGCAGGGCTCGGCCGTAAAGATTCCACCAGCCGCCCTCATACTGAAGCCACGCCTCCTGTGGTAGCGTGGTCTGGGAGGTCACTGCAATCTTGTCTGACAAGTCGGTGAAGTAGGTGCTGTCGGAGACTTTCTGATAGTTCAGGCCGCCAGTGAGGCCACGTCCCAAGCTCTGCTCGTGCAGCAGGAGCAGGGCATAGCGGCTGGTGCCGGTCACGCGATCGTCAGGCAGGACGTCGGCCTGCATTCGCCCCTTAAAGTCGGGCTCTAAATAGCGGAACTCATTGCCCAACAGCAGGCCACGCCGCGCCATGACACGCGGCTCGATCGTGTAGTCAAGATTGGGCTGGATGTTCCAGTAGTACGGCAGCGAGAACTCGAGCCCGGTCGAACTGGAGGTGCCGAAGGTCGGAGGAAGAAGGCCGCTCTTGCGCCCACTGGAGATCGGAAAGTCCATCCAAGGCGTATACAGAATCGGGACCTGCTCGAAGTAGAGCGTGGCGTCGTGCGCCACCCCTACGTCGCGCAGACGGTCGATATCTAGCTCGCGGACCTTCATGTACCAATCGTCGCGACCGAGGTCACAGTTGGTGTACGTGGCGTTCATGGCAACAAAATCGTCGCGGTCCTTGATGATCAGCTTTTCGGCCTGCCCGCGGGCATGAAACTGGCGGAAGCGGTAGGTCGGCTTGTCGATGTAGCCGGACTCTGTTTTGAGGTTGAACATCGCCTGGTTGCCGGTGACGATGTCGCCCAGGCGATCGAGGCGTACGCTGCCGGTCGCGGTCACGTCGCTGGTCTGAAACGAATAGCGCAGCTGATCCGTGAACAGAGCTTCCCCTCGGCGGCGCAGCACCACGTTACCGTCGGCCTCCAGATCCAGGCCCTGGACACCTTGAATGCGGTCGGCTTCGATGAATATCGGCAGGTCGTCCTCCGGGCCCGGCGCCACGGGCGGCAGTAACGACTGCTGCAGCCTCAGCTTCAGGCCCAGAGCGGTGTCCGGCCGGTCAGGCGCCGTGTCCTGTGCGCGCGCGGCTGCCGCCGCTACCACCAGGACCGCGAGCATCAGCATGGCACGGCGGCGGGATCGCATCGTGGCTTGTTGGTGTGATTTGGCGATAAAATCGCACAAAAGTTTTCCGTGAGCAACGCGACGGCGTGAGCCGCACCCTCAATATCGACGATTGGCTGCGCAAGCACCTCCCCGGCGAAGCCTTTAGTCTCGAACCTGCGTCCGAGGACGCCAGCTTCCGACGCTATTTCCGCGTCACGACCGCGGTCGGCACGCGCATTGTGATGGATGCGCCGCCCGAGCACGAGGACTGTCGCCCGTTCGTGAAGGTCGCGCGCCTGTTCGGGCAGGCCGGCGTCAACGTGCCGCGAGTGCTCGTCGAGGATCTGGAGAACGGTTATCTCCTGCTGACCGATCTCGGCAGTACCATGTATCTCGACGCGCTCGACGCGCGCAGCGCCGCAGCGCTGTATGGGGCCGCGACGGAAGCACTGGTACGTATTCAGCTGGCCAGCCACCCGGATACGTTGCCCGAGTACGGCCGCGAGCTGCTGCTGCGCGAGTTGCGTTTATTTCCGGACTGGTACGTAGCAAAGCGGCTTGGCGTCACGTTGTCGGACACTCAATCCGAGGCGCTCGCCGCGGTCTTCGAGCTGATCCTGGCCAACAATCTGGCCCAGCCCCGGGTATACGTCCATCGCGACTATCACTCGCGCAACCTCATGGTCACCGAACCCAATCCTGGCATTATCGACTTTCAGGACGCGGTGTACGGGCCGGTGACCTACGACCTGGTATCGCTGTTCAAAGATGCCTACGTCCGATGGGACGAAGAGCGCATCATCGACTGGGTCGTGCGCTACTGGGAGAAAGCGCGGAAGGCGGGACTGCCGGTGGATGACGATTTCGGCATGTTTTATCGCGATTTCGAGTGGATGGGGGTGCAGCGGCATGTCAAGGTCCTGGGCATCTTCGCTCGGCTGTACCATCGCGACGGCAAAGACCGGTATCTGCAGGATATGCCCTTGGTCATGACCTACCTGCGCGCGGCCTGCGAGCGCTACAGTGGGCTCCACTCCCTGCTGCGGTTGCTAGACGAGTTGGACAAGCGGGAGCCGGTCGTGGGCTACACCTTCCAGCCTTAGACCGCTTCATGCCCGCAATGATCCTGGCCGCCGGCCGCGGCGACCGCATGCGACCGCTGACCGACACGACTCCCAAGGTGCTGCTCGAGGTAGGCGGCAAGCCGCTGGTGCAGTGGCACGTGGAGAAGCTGAGCCGCGCCGGCTTCGAGCGTATCGTCATCAATCACGCTTGGCTGGGCGAACGGATCGAGCAGGCGCTCGGCGATGGCACCCGGTACGGGTTGCGCATCGACTACTCGCGCGAGGCGCAGGCTTTGGAGACCGCCGGTGGCATCGCCAATGCGCTTCCCCTCATCGGTGCCGAACCGTTTCTCGTCGTCAACGGCGACGTATTTACCGATTTCGACTTTGCGTTGCTGGTGCCGCGGCTGGCTTCACTCGCCGAGAGGGATCCTTTGGCCCATCTGGTCCTGGTGAACAACCCTGCTCATCATCCAAGCGGCGATTTCTCCTTGGCAAACCAAACCGTCTTGCCCGACGGGCAGCCACGGCTCACGTTCAGCGGCATCGGCATCTATCACCCCAAGCTCTTCAGCTCTGTCGTCCCGGGCCAGCGAGCGCAACTTGCCCCGCTGCTGCGCGCGGCGATGGGTAGAGGGGCGGTCAGCGGCGAGCGTTACGATGGCCTGTGGTTCGACGTCGGCACGCCCGCTCGCCTGGCAGAGTTGAACCGCCTGGTCGGACACCAACAGAGAAGCGACGAACATGATTTATCTGCCTGATGCGTTCAACGAACCCGATCTAGATGCGCTGCATGCGCTAATCGAATCCCAAAGCTTCGCGACTTTGATCTCGCCCGACTCGCTGGAGCCGATGATCACGCACCTCCCTCTGTTGCTCGACCGCCAGCGCGGTGCGCACGGGACCTTGATCGGGCACTGCGCACGCGCCAATCCGCATTGGCGTATTTTGCAGGAGCAACCCGTCACGATCGCCGTCTTTCACGGCCCCCACGCTTACGTGTCGCCGTCGTGGTATGGCGTGCACCCGAGCGTCCCGACCTGGAACTACGCCGTGGTACACGCCACCGGCCGGGCGCGTTTGCTGCAGGAACCGCAAGCGCTGGAGCAGATCACGAGGCGACTGGTGGAGACGTTCGAGGGCCCCCGTTCCGACCCGTGGCGCATGGATTTGCCGCAGGACTTCCGCCAGCGGATGCTGGGTGGCATCGTAGGTTTCGAGATTGAGATTGCACAGCTCAGAGGCAAGTTCAAGCTGAGCCAGAATCGTTCTTTGGACGACCGTCGCCGAGTGGTGACGGCCCTGGAGGCGGGGGGAGCTGCGGAGCAGGAAGTCGCCGCGTTGATGCGCGCACGCGTGATGCAGGAGGGGTGAACGGGAAGTCTGCGAGGCGGGCTTATAATTCTCGCGTTCCCAAACAGCAGAACCGATGATGTGACTAACTTCGAACTCTATCGCGGACGGCGCTTGAGGCTCGCGGAACGGATGCGGGGCGGTGTTGCGGTGATCCCCACAGCACCAGAGCGACTCCGGAATCGTGACGCCCATTACCCGTACCGCTTCGACAGCTATTTCTTCTACTTGACCGGCTTCCCGGAGCCGGAGGCTGTGTGCGTACTCATCGCCGGCGATACGCCACGCAGTCTGCTGTTCTGCCGGGACAAGGATTTGGAGCGCGAAATATGGGACGGCTTCCGTTACGGACCCGAAGGGGCAAAGCAGACCTTCGGCTTCGACGAGGCCTATTCGATGAAGCAGCTCGACGAGATGCTGCCGAAGCTGTTGGCAGACCAACCAGCGCTGTTCTCGGACGTGGGCGAGAACGGCAATTGGGACGCACGCCTGATGCAATGGTTGAACGCGGTACGGGCCCAGACACGCGCCGGAATCTCCGCCCCCGGCGAGATCTGCGACGTGCGCAAGCTGCTGGACGACATGCGCCTGCTGAAGGACGCCGACGAGCTGGAAGTCATGCGCCGTGCGGCGCAGATCTCCGCTGCGGCCCACCGACGTGCTATGCAGGCAACGCGTCCCGGCCGGAACGAGTATGAAATAGAGGCGGAACTGTTGCACGAATTCCGTTCCAACGGCTCCCAGGCGCCGGCGTATACCCCTATAGTAGCCGGCGGCGCCAATGCCTGCGTGTTGCACTACGTGGCCAACGACCAAGTCCTCAAGGATGGCGACCTGCTGTTGATCGATGCCGGCTGCGAGCTCGAAGGTTACGCCTCCGACATCACGCGGACGTTCCCGATCAACGGCCGCTTCTCTCAGGCGCAGCGCGACGTGTACGAGCTGGTCCTGGATGCGCAGGCAGCTGCCATCTCAGAGGTGAAGGCAGGTAACCATTGGGAGCGTCCGCATGAAGCGGCGGTACGCGTACTCGCGCGCGGCTTCATCGACCTCGGGCTGTGCCAAGGCACGGTCGACGCGGTGATCGAAGCGGGTGACTATCGCAAGTTCTACATGCACCGAACCGGGCATTGGCTGGGGCTCGACGTGCACGACTGCGGGGACTACAAACGCGACGGGGTCTGGCGCCCGCTGCAGCCGGGCATGGTGCTCACTGTCGAACCAGGATGCTATATCAGACCCGGGGACGGCGTTCCGAAACACCTCTGGAACATCGGTGTGCGTATTGAAGACGACGTCGTAGTGACGCGCGACGGCTGCGACGTGATCACCGCCGCGGCGCCTAAAACGGTCGCCGACATAGAAGACGTGATGCACCGACGGATGTGAAGTCCGATTCGGAGCACGACGTGGTCATCGTGGGAGGTGGGCCCGTGGGCGTTACCCTCGCGCTGGCGCTCGCCGACGGCAAGCGGTCGGTTCTGCTGGTCGAAGCGCGTGATGAACCTGTACGCGAAACCGACCCCCGCACCCTTGCGTTGTCCTTCGGCAGCCGGCTTATCCTCGAGCGCATCGGTGCGTGGAATCAGATTTCTTCGGCGACGGCGATCCAGGCAATCCACGTATCCCACCGCGGTGCTTTCGGGCGCGCGGTGCTGGCTGCAGCTGAGGTCGGGCTGCCCGCGCTTGGCTACGTAGTGCCACACGCCGCTTTGCAACGCGCTCTAAGCCAGAAGCTGCAGCAGGTCTCGAATGTGACCCTGCTCGCCGGGTTCCGCGCCGCCAGAGTTGAGGCCACCCGCGAGTCCGTGCACGTGCAATTCGAGCAGAGTTCGGGTGTGTTACAGCGTACCGCCGACGCCAGACTGGCGGTGATAGCGGACGGCGGCGCAACCTCGCGGGGTTTGGCACGCATGCAAGTGCGCGAATACCGACAAAGCGCGTTGGTGGCCAATGTCCTCACGTCGAAACCGCACCAGAATTGGGCGTTCGAGCGTTTCACCCCGGAAGGACCGCTGGCTTTGCTTCCGCGCGATGCAGGGTTCGCCCTGGTGTGGACGGGCGCACCAGAATCGGCCGGGCTGCTCTGCTCGCTCCCCGCGCCCGCCTTTCTTGAACGTCTCCAAACTACGTTCGGAGAGCGTGCGGGCACTTTCACTGCGGTAGAAGGACGCGTGGCATTTCCGCTCGCGTTGCGGGTGGCGGAGCCGCCGACAACGGCTCGCACGTTGCTGCTCGGAAACGCGGCGCAAACCCTGCACCCGGTAGCGGGACAGGGGTTGAACCTCGGCCTGCGCGATGCCTGGGAACTGGCCGAAGATATTCAGCTGCGGGCAGGTGATCCAGGCAGCACGCAAGCGCTCACCGCATACGCGAAACGGCGTGGGCGCGACCGCGCTAGTGGCGCAATGATCACCGACGGGCTGGTGCGGGTGTTCTCGAACAACCACTTGCCGTTGCGCTGGCTGCGGGGGTGTGGACTCACCCTCCTGGATTCGCTGCCGCCGGTCAAGCGTGCTTTCATGCAGCAGATGATGTTCGGCCGCGCGCTGTGAACCAAATCGTGCGATTGGATCGACAGCAGAATTTATTTTGTGATGGCGCGCGCCTTCGATTGCGCTAGAATTGCGCTCTCTCTGCGCGTGCTCACGGCGATAAGAACATTAGCGCGTCCATGCACATCGGTCCGCATAAACTCACCAGCAATCTTGTCGTCGCTCCCATGGCGGGAGTGACCGACCGTCCATTCCGGCAACTTTGCAGGCGACTCGGCGCCGGTCTGGCGGTGTCCGAGATGGTGGCGAGCGACCCGCGCCTGTGGGGGACGCACAAGAGCCGTCGCCGCACCGATCACCTGGGTGAGGTCGAACCGATCTCGGTCCAGATTGCTGGCGCCGACCCGCAGCTTATGGCGGACGCGGCGCAGCACAACGTGGAACAAGGCGCGCAGATTATCGACGTCAATATGGGATGTCCGGCGAAGAAAGTCTGCAACGTTGCGGCAGGCTCCGCGCTGCTGAAGGACGAGGAACTGGTGCAACGCATCCTGGATGCCGTGGTGAGTGCGGTGGACGTGCCGGTTACGCTCAAAATCCGCACCGGCTGGGATCAGAACCACCGCAACGCCGTCCGCATAGCCAGAATCGCTCAGTCGTCAGGTATCCGCGCGCTCGCCGTGCACGGGCGCACCCGCGCCTGCGGTTTTGCGGGCGAGGCGGAGTACGCAACCGTCGCTGCGGTCAAGTCGCAGGTCAGTATCCCCGTAGTGGCCAACGGCGACATCGACGGCCCGGAGAAAGCGAAGCGCGTGCTCGATGAGACAGGCGCCGACGCAATCATGATCGGGCGCGCGGCCCAGGGAAGGCCCTGGATCTTCCGCGAGATCAGCCATTACCTCGCTGCTGGCGAAAGGCTTCCGCCGCCATCGGTATCCGAAGTGTATCGCATGCTGGTCGATCACCTACACGAACTGCACGCGTTCTATGGAGAGGCCGGCGTGCGGATCGCGCGCAAGCATATTTGCTGGTACACCAGGGAGCTGGCCGGTTCGGCCGCGTTTCGCCAAGTCATCAATCGGCTCGAGATCGCGTCGCAGCAGGTTACGGCGGTCGAGCGCTTTTTCGTCCGACTGGGGGAGCGCGACGGGCGGCTCGCCTACGGGGGGGAGGAGCTTGCAGCATGATCAACGAGAATGAAATCGCGCGCATCGTACGCAGGACCCTGGATGGCTACTTCCGAGACCTCGACGGAGAGAAACCAACTGCCATCTACGACATGGTAATTAGCTGCGTGGAGAGGCCGCTGATCGAGGTCGTGCTCACGCGCGTGGGCGGCAACCAAACCGTGGCAGCCGAACTGCTCGGCATGAACCGCAACACGCTGCGCAAGAAGATCAAGGTCTACGGCATCAAATACGGGATCAAGTAGCGGCCCGCGCTTGGATCAGCATCGCTCCGGCGCCGTGCCAAGAGTCCGACCACAGCATCGGACCACCCATGTCTTCCTGCTATGACACACATCAGACAAGCGCTCATCAGCGTTTCCGACAAGACCGGCGTCGTCGACCTCGCGCGCGGGCTCGCCCGTCTAGATATCGCGATCCTGTCCACCGGCGGTACGGCGCAGCTCTTGCACGACGCCGGGCTCGAGATCATGGAGATCAGCACTTATACGGGCTTTCCGGAGATGCTGGACGGGCGCGTCAAGACACTGCACCCGAAGGTGCATGCGGGGATCCTGGCTCGACGAGACCTCCCGGCCCACATGCAGGCCATCGACGAGCAGCGCATTTCCACCATCGACCTCGTCGTGGTCAATCTCTATCCGTTCGCGCGGGCCGTAGCGAAACCCGGCTGTACCATGGAAGAGGCGATCGAGAATATCGACATCGGCGGTCCGACTCTGCTGCGCGCCGCTGCCAAAAACTATCCTGACGTGGCCGCCGTGACGGACCCCTCGGACTACGCCGCGGTGCTGGCCGAGCTGCAGTCTTCCGCAGGAGCGGTGAGCTTACATACCCGCTACGACTTGGCACGCAAGGCCTTCTCCCACACCGCTGCTTATGACGGCGCCATCAGCAACTATCTCACCGCGGTCGACTTGGGCGGAGGCGCCGGGCAGTTTCCGCAACGCCTGAACCTCAACTTCGCCAAGGTGCAGGATCTGCGCTACGGTGAGAATCCCCATCAGCAGGCGGCTTTCTACCGCGACCTGCAGCGCGTTCCTGGCGCCCTGAGCAACTACGTTCAGCGCCAGGGGAAGGAGCTCTCCTACAACAACATCGCCGACGCCGACGCGGCGTGGGAATGTGTCAAGACTCTCGATCAAGCCGCTTGCGTAATCGTCAAGCACGCCAATCCCTGCGGCGCCGCCATGAGCGCAGACCTGCTCAGCGCCTACCAACGCGCCTTCTCTACCGACCCGACGTCCGCGTTTGGAGGCATTATCGGCTTCAACCGGGAGCTCGACGCGTCAACAGCCGCGGCAGTGATCCAGCAGTTCGTCGAGGTGGTTATCGCACCTGCAGTGTCTGACCAGGCTGCATCGGTGCTCGCAAGCAAGTCCAACGTGCGCGTTCTGACCGTGCCGACGGACGCAGGTCACAACGACTTCGATTACAAACGCGTAGGGGGTGGATTGCTGGTGCAGACGCCAGACACACTGAACGTCACCGCATCGGATTTGAAAAGGGTAACCGTCGTCAGACCCACCGACGCGCAGTTGCGGGACCTGCTGTTCGCTTGGCGCATAGCCAAGTTCGTAAAGTCCAACGCCATCGTGTTCTGTCGCGACGGCATGACCGCGGGGATTGGCGCCGGACAGATGAGCCGGGTGGACTCGGCCCGGATCGCTTCGATCAAGGCGCAAAGCGCAGGCTTGACGCTGGCAGGTTCCGCAGTGGCTTCGGATGCCTTCTTTCCTTTTCGTGACGGGTTGGACGCAGTGGTAAACGCCGGGGCACGCGCGGTGATTCAGCCAGGGGGCAGCGTGCGCGACGCAGAGGTGATCGCCGCCGCGAACGAGCATGGTATCGCGATGGTATTCACCGGCATGCGCCATTTCCGGCACTGACGCCTCTGATCGCGTTTAGGACATTGGCGTGGACTTGCTGGTGATCGGCGGTGGCGGCCGGGAGCACGCCATAGCCTGGCGGCTAGCGCAGTCGCCCCGCGTTGGACGCGTGTACGTGGCGCCAGGCAATGCGGGAACCGCCAAGGAGGACGGCCTCTTCAACGTGCCTTTGGCTTCGATTCCCGAATTGCTCGAGTTTGCTCAAAGAGAGTCGATAGCGCTCACCGTGGTTGGACCGGAAGCGCCGTTGGCGGCCGGCGTCGTAGATGCGTTTCGCGCCGTTGGCTTGAAGATCTTCGGGCCCACCAGGCGCGCAGCCCAGCTGGAAAGTTCGAAGGACTTTGCCAAGCGCTTCATGGTCGAACATGGCATCCCCACTGCGCGCTTCGAGAGCTTCACCGATGCCGCGGCCGCTCACGCGTATCTCCAGGCGCAAGGCGCACCAATTGTGATCAAGGCCGACGGCCTGGCCGCCGGCAAGGGTGTGGTGGTAGCCTCGACGCTGAAAGAGGCGCACGAGGCCGTCGATGCGATGCTGGTCCGCAACAAGCTGGGTACGTCGGGTGCGCGGTTGCTGGTTGAAGAATACCTGGAAGGCGAGGAGGCGAGCTTCATCGTCATGGTGGACGGGCGCAGCGTGCTCGCGCTCGCTACGAGCCAGGACCACAAGCGGCTGCAGGACGGCGACAGCGGCCCCAATACGGGCGGTATGGGCGCCTACTCGCCGGCGCCGACGCTGACGCCGCCGCTGCATGCCAAAGTCATGCGGGAGGTGATCCAACCCGCGGTCGAGGGCATGGCCAAAATGGGTGAGCCCTACACCGGGTTTCTGTATGCCGGCCTGATGATCACGCGAGAGAGCAAACTTCAGGTTCTGGAATTCAATTGCCGCCTGGGTGACCCCGAGACGCAACCGATACTCATGCGGCTGAGAAGCGACTTGTTCGCCCTGATCGAGCAAGCAGTCAACGGTACGCTCGACCGCGCTGAGGCCCAATGGGACCGGCGTGTCGCGCTCGGCGTTGTATTGGCAGCCCATGGCTATCCGGACAATCCGCGCAAGGGCGACGAGATCACCGGCATTCCCAAGACTCAGGAAGACTTTCACGTGTTCCACGCCGGTACTGTTTTGGCAGACGGGAAGGTCGTCACCAGCGGCGGGCGGGTCCTTTGCGTGACCGCACTGGGCGACTCGGTGCGCGTAGCGCAGCGGCGCGCCTACGAGATCGCCGAGCAGATCCAGTTCGCCGGACGCCAGATGCGGCGTGATATCGGCTACCGCGCGATCGGCAGCAAGCGCAGCCTGCTCTAAGCGAGTCCTGGCACGAAGAGAATGGACGCGGTCAGGGATTACCTGGTAGGCCTCCAGGGCCGCATCGTGGCGCGGCTGGAACAACTGGACGGCATGGCTTTCCGGCGCGATGCGTGGGACCGGCCCGAAGGCGGAGGCGGGCTGAGCTGCATCATCGAGGAGGGCCATCTGCTGGAGCGCGGAGGCGTGAACTTCTCACACGTGACGGGTGCCGGTCTGCCCGCGTCCGCCACGGGGGCACGGCCCGAGGTGGCTGGGCGAGCCTTCGAGGCCATGGGTGTTTCTCTGGTGCTGCATCCGCGCAACCCCTATGTGCCCACGGTGCACATGAACGTGCGCTTTCTGTCGGTGCACAAAGTAGGCGCCGATCCGGTGTGGTGGTTTGGCGGCGGGATGGACCTCACGCCCTACTACCCGTTCGAGGAGGACGCGATCCATTTTCACCGCACCTGCCGCGACGCCCTCGCGCCCTTCGGGCCCGAGTACTATCCACGCTTCAAGCGCTGGTGCGACGAGTACTTCTATCTCAAGCACCGCAAGGAACCGCGTGGGATTGGGGGGGTTTTTTTCGACGACTTCAACGAGAACCCCTTCGATTTGTCGTTCGGACTCGTGCGCAGCGTCGGCGACAGCTTTCTGCCTGCGTACGTGCCGATTGTAGAGCACAGACGCGAGTTGGTGTACGGCACACGTGAGCGCGAGTTCCAGGCCTACCGGCGGGGCCGCTATGTCGAGTTCAACCTGGTGTACGACCGCGGCACGCTCTTTGGTCTGCAATCGGGCGGTCGCACCGAGTCCATCCTGATGTCGCTTCCGCCCAAGGTGCATTGGCGTTACGACTGGCATCCCCTAGCGGGCTCTCCGGAAGCCCGACTGTACGACGAGTTCCTTATACAGCGCGACTGGGTCTAGTACGGCAGGTGCGATCGCCCCACTCGTCTAGCGCATTTCTTTCTACCAGCCGACTCGGGCGGGTACCCTCCGGGTGGTGGAACGAAAAAAAGCGGGCGCCTTTCGGCGCCCGCTGCAGTGATATTTCAAGCTTTCGTTGTTGTTAGAAGCTGTGCTTCAGGCCGACCGTTGCGCCCCAGAGGGTGGCTCCCAGGTTGACCGGCACACCGGC
>JACXTT010007712.1_pt1 | contig 15101 bp, 14 predicted proteins | sample 9270951 | NCBI WGS metagenome assembly JACXTT01 (sample SAMN15532306, study PRJNA645909) | rock metagenome | isolation source: weathered quartz diorite | place: Puerto Rico | collected 2017-06-21
CGCTCGATCGCTGAATCAGGAACACGCCGACAAGTTCCTTCTTCGGATCGATCCAGCCCTGCGTCCCGAATGCCCCGCCGTGGCCGTACGTCCCCACCGACTGGAGCTGCAGCGTCGCGGCCGATTCCTTTGCCACTGTCCAAGTCAACCCGTACGCCCAGCCGGGCGTGTGGCCCGCCGGCTCGATGGTCCCCGTATGCACACGCGTCATCACGTCCACCGACGCGGCCGATATAAGTCGCTTCCCTTCCCGCGAAACCCCGCCCGAAAGCATCATCTGGTAGACTGCCTGCAAGTCCGACGCCGTCGAGTAAAGGCCGAACTCCGGCGCCGGATATTTCGCGCCCTTGCGGTACAGCGCCGGGTCGCCGCCCAGAATATCCGCGCCGGATCGCTTCAGCTTGCCATCCTCGATCTTGTAGACCATCGAGATGCGCCCGATCTTGTCCTCCGGCGGAAAGAAGAAGCTGTCTTTCATCCCCAGCGGTTTGAAAATTCGCTCCTCCATGAACTTCTCGAAGGGCTGCCCCGACGTCACTTCGATGATCCGCCCCAGCGTCGCGATTCCGGCATTGGAATACTGCCACTTGGTCCCGGGCTCGAAGTCGAGCGGCATTTGTGAAAACAGCGCCACGGCTTCGGCCAGCGAGAGACTCATGCGCTGGTTCAGCTCTTTCGCGCTCGCCGGGGGACCGGAAGGGAGGCCGGAGGTGTGCGTCATCAGGTCGCGAATGGTGATGGGGCGCGCCGGATGCTTCAGCGTCCGCGTCTTGCCGTCGGCCGAGGCGCTCTCGATCAGCCACTGTCCGCGGAACTCGGGCAGGTGCCGCTCCACCGGGTCGCTCACCGCGAGCCGGCCCTCTTCGGCCAGCATCATGATGCCGATTCCAACAATGGGCTTGGTCATAGACATGACCTGGAAGATGGAGTCCTTGCGCATCGGCTTCTTCGCCTCAGCGTCCTGATAACCTACCGCGTCGAAGTAGACCACTTCACCGCGACGCGCGGCCAGCGCTACCGCGCCTGCGATCGACCCCTGGTCGACGAAGCTGCGCAGTCGCGCGGTGATGTGGGAGACCCGCTCGGAATCGACGCCGGTCTTGGCCGCCGGAGGCGCGGCGGCAACGCAGAAAGGGAGGGTGAGAGCAAACAGCAGACGGTTCATCGATCGGCTCCGTTTCATTCGACTATTGCGGCGTTGACCATCTCCACGAAAGCGTTGCGCTCATCGCTGCCGCCTTCGCGTTGAATCAGAAAAATACCGACCAGGTCTCGCTTTGAGTCCACCCAGCCGTAAGTGCCATACCGTCCGCCGTGGCTGTAAGTCCCCACCGACTGCATGCCCAGCGTGCCCGAGGCGTCACGCACCACCGAGAATCCCAGGCCCCAGCCCGCCCCGGCTCCGCTGGTGCGGATATTGCCGGTGTGGTTACGTGTCATCACCTCCACCGACGCTTTGGAAAGCAGCCGCGTGCCATTGTAGGTTCCGCCGTCGAGCATCATCTGGTGGAACGCCGCCAGGTCGGCCGCGGTCGAATAGATGCCGCCTTCCGGCAGCGGATATTTCGCTCCTTCGCGATACTTCAGCACGCCCTCGCCCAATGGATCGGCGGTATACTTCAGCGTCTTTCCATTTTCCAGGATGTAGGAGCCGGTCACGCGGTCGTATTTGGATTTGGCCGGCGCGAAGCCGGTGTCGGTCATGCCAAGCGGCTTGAACACGCGCTCCTCCATAAATTTCTCGAACGGCATGCCGCCGACCACTTCAATAATACGGGCCAGCGCCGCGATGCCCATGTTCGAATACAGGAACTTCGTGCCCGGATCGAAATCCAGCGGCTGTTGCGACGCGATGGCCACCACCTCGGCCAGCGGCAGGTGCAGCTTGCGGTGCAGCTCGCCGATCGGCGGCGGGGGGTTGGTGGACATGCCCGAGGTGTGCGTCATCAGGTCGCGGATGTTGACCAGGCGTGCCGGGCGGCGCACGCTCAGCGTCTTGCCGTCCGGCGAGCGAGAGTCGATGACCCACTGCCCGCGAAACTCGGGCAGGTGGCGCTCCACCGGATCGCTGAGCGAGATCCTGCCTTCCTCCACCAGCATCATCGCGGCGGCCGCGACGATCGGCTTGGTCTGCGAATGGATCTGGAAAATGTGGTCGGCGCGCATCGGAATCTTCGACTCGAAGTCGCGATACCCGACTGCGTCCAGCGCCGCGACCGCGCCGTGCCGCATCACCAGCGTGACCGAGCCCGCGATCGTACCCTGGCTAACGAATTCCTTCATTCGCGCTGGAATTTGCGCCAGCCGGGCCGGATCCATCCCGGCTTTTCCGGGATCGAGCCTTGCAGCGGGCGGTGGGGCCGCTGGGCAAAGGGTGGCCAGAAGCAGGCAGAAAGTGGCGGTTCTCATGATTGCTTAAGGGAGTTTATCAGGGTCCGCGTGTTCCCGCCCGCGCTTTCCGGCGCCCTCCGACTCATTCCAACCCGGCCGCCCTGCGATGCTCTTTCAGCTTGCCCAGATAAATCGCCTCCTGTGTCCGCAGAAACGACCGGTAGCCCTCGGGATCGACGAACGGATTCCCCCCGCCTGTCCCCATTCGAGCGTACTTCTCCTTCATCCCGAACTGGGTCCCGTGCGGCGCCAGAAACACATCGCAGGGCAACGCCTTCAACACCCGGTAGGCCCGCGCGTAGCTCTCCGCCATATGCGGGTACGGGCGGTTAGTCGCCAGGTTGTATCCCGGCTTCACCGACACGCTGCTCAGCACCAGCGCCTGGTACGTCTTGTCCCCCTCGGTGACGGGAAATGTCCACGTGGTCGCGCCCGGTGTATGTCCTGGAGTGTGGTGCGCCGTCAGCGTCACTCCGCCCAGCTTCACTTCGTCGCCGTCGTGGAGCACGCGATCCACCTTGCACGGTTTCCACTCCCCGTTGTCGCCGGAAGCGATCGTGCCCTCGTCGCCTTCCATCACCATCACCTTTGCCCCGGTCAGCGACTTCACCAGCGTGTGTCCCGCGACATGGTCCCCGTGCGCGTGGCTGGTCAGCAGAATCCTGATGTCCCCGAACTTGAAGCCCAGCTTCTCCACACCCGCGCGAATTACCGGAACGGTTTCCTCGAAGCTGGAGTTGATGAGGATATGCCCCTGCGGCGTAGTGATCAGAAAGGAGGATAACTCGCTCGACCCGACGTAGTACAGGTTGCCCGCTACCTTGTGCGGCGGAAAAGGCTGACTCCACTGAGTGGCCGTCGACTGCGCAGCCAGAGAAACGGCGAAAGCCAAAGAAACCGCGAACCCGCGAGGAATCATCCGCCAATTATAAATAATTCCAATGGTGGCGCAGGCTTCCGCCTGCCATCACATCACGCCGGCTCCATCATACTTCACCGTCCCAAGCTACCCCTCCCGGTTTCGTTCGATGACCAGCTCCGGATGCTTGCTCCGGAACGTCTCGGTGATACTGCAGCTAAAGCACACCGGCTTAGCCTTGTCGAGCGTCGCCGGAATCTGCTCGGCCGGGATATCCGGCCAGTTCAGGATGCGCTCGTCCACCAGCATCGACGGCTTATGCTCCAGCCACTCTTTGGCGTGGATCTCCTCGCCGCAATAAACGCAGCTCTTTCCGGCGTAGAAATTCTCCAGCCGCGCGCGGATCAGGCAGCCGTCGGGCGACCACTCGATCTGGCGGACGCACATCTGTCCGCAGTCCTGCTTTTCCGGCCAGCGCGTGCAGGAGGTCAGCTCCAGGTCCGGCCGCCCAAGCGCCCCCGTTCTCGCGGCATGAAGGGCGTTGAGGCGCACCGCCACCGTCTGCCCGGTTTCCGGGCAGTTTACAACCCGGACACCCCGTGAACGCACATAAGTCTTCCCGAAGCGGCCGATGAGAAAGATGATGAGAGTCGCGACCACCGCCCCGGCCGCCAGGATCAAAGCGACGGTAATGATCAGGTTTCGGAACTCGGTGAACACCGCCATACGACACCTCCCGCTGGATTCATCGCACGTCGATTGCCATTGGGCCGATCATACCCGCAAGCCCATTCAACCGTCCAATGCCGCGGGAAATTGCGCCATTTCCCGCACTCCGGTCCTCCTGCCCCAGCTTTTCGATAAGCTATCTCTAATCTAATGGCGGCGGCCCTTCCCTGGATTTTGAGTGCGCTCGTCGGCGTCCTGCTCGGATTGGGCGGCTACACCTTCCGCTATGCCGAAGGCCTCTCCTATCTGAGCAATGATCCCAACGCCTGCGCAAATTGCCACGTCATGCGGGAGTATCTTGACTCATGGCAGAAATCCAGCCATCACGGACAGGCTGTCTGCAACGATTGTCACACCCCGCGCGCGCTCCCGGCCAAGCTGTGGACAAAAGCGCAGAACGGCTGGAATCATTCCTCTAAATTCACAATGCAGAATTTCCCCGATCCCATCCGCATTACGCCCTCTAACGGCGCCCGGCTACAGGACAACTGCGTCCGCTGCCACGGCGAGTTTGTCGACGAGATCCAACAGGCCGGCCTCGGCCGGGAGGAACGCTGCGTGCGCTGCCACGCCGGAGTCGGCCACGGGCCGAAAAGATAGGGAGCTATGAGCGCAAAAACCCTCTATGCGTTGACCATCGTGGGAGTGGCCGCTGCTACCGCTGGAGCCACCGCGCTGCTGTTCAATGTGCGCGACCGCAAGCAGGAGGCGCGGCAGACGCACCTCGAACTCGCCGCCCTGACCGAAGACACCATCGAGCCAGCCGAGTGGGGCAAGAATTTCCCGCGCGAATACGATGGCTTCAAGCGCACCGTCGACACCCAGCGCACCCGCTACGGCGGCAGCGAAGCCTTCTCCAAGCTCGACAGGGACCCCCGGCTCAAGCGCATTTTCGCCGGCTATGCCTTTTCGCTCGACTACCGCGAGGAGCGCGGCCACGCTACTCGCTCAAGGACCAGGACGAGACTGAACGCACGAAGCGCAAGCCCCAGCCCGGAAGCTGCCTGCACTGTCATTCGGCCATCATCGACGTCTATCGAAAGCTGGGTGGCGGTGACGTCATGAAAGGCTTCGAGCAGGTGTGCGCCATGCCCTTCGCCGAGGCCCGCAAGCTGGTCGACCACCCCATCGCCTGCATCGATTGCCACGATCCCAAGACCATGGCCATCCGCGTCACCCGGCCCGGCTTCCTCAACGGCATCAAGGCCCTCAAGAAATCGCAGGGCGTCGAGAACTACGATCCCAACACCATGGCCACGCGCCAGGAGATGCGCAGCTTCGTCTGCGGCCAGTGCCACGTCGAATATTACTTCGCCGGTCCCGGAAAAGTGGTCACTTACCCCTGGTCGAAGGGCCTGAAAGTGGAAGAGATCGAGTCCTACTACGACGAAATTAGATTCTCGGATTGGAAACACGCCGAGACCGGCGCGCCCGTGCTGAAGGCCCAGCATCCCGAGTTCGAGATGTGGAACCAGGGCGTCCACGCGCGTTCCGGCGTCGCCTGCGCGGATTGCCACATGCCCTACATGCGCCAGGGCGCCATCAAGATCAGCGACCACCACGTCCGCAGCCCGCTGCTGAACATCGAGCGCGCCTGCCTGGTCTGCCACGCCTTCCCCGCCGAGGAGATGAAGGCCCGCGCCGAAGCCATCCAGGATCGCAACGCGAAGCTGCTCTCTCGAGCCGAGGATGCGCTGGTCGCCCTCTACGACGACGTCGAGGCCGCCTGCAAGTCCGGCGTCCGCGACCAGGATCTGGAGGCCGCCTGGAAACTCCAGCGCAAAGCCCAATGGCGCGCCGATTTCGTCAACGCCGAAAACTCCATGGGCTTCCACGCCCCTCAGGAAGCCGCACGCATCCTCGGCGAAGCCATCGACTATGCCCGCCAGGGCCAGCTCGCCCTTCGCAAAAAGTAAAACGGTGGGAGCGCGCGCTCCCACCGTTTCTCCGCTGCAAAAACGATCGCGAATACTACCGCTGTGCGGCCCCGCTGCGACCCATGATCGGCCAGGCATCCACGATCTGGTTGCCCTTGGCGATGTAATAGCGGTCGTAGCAGTTGGTGCTCATGTCCAGATTCGTGCAGTAGATTTCCAGGCGATCGCCGATCTTCAATTCTCCGCCACCGTCTTTCCACCGCAAGCCGCCATATTCGGCGCCCTGGTTGAACACCTGGAGCCAAGGCATCCCTTTGACCATGTCGGTGGGACGCGCCAGCGCCTTGTTGCCGTAATCGATGGTCACCTGATCCGGGTGGCGCTTGCTGTCCACGCTGACCAGGACCGTCAGTGAGTTCTCAAAGTCCGTGTAGACCTCGTCGTTGCTCTTGCCGCCGACCTTCTGGTACGCGGAATCCATGAATACGTAGGAGCCACACTCCAATTCCGAAAGTCCCAGGTCTTTGTCCATGTTGTAGGTGCCCGTGGAACCGCCGCTGACGATATTCACCGGCAGCCCGGCCTTCTTCGCCAGCGCCACGGTCTCCTGTACCCCCGCCAGGTCCGCCGCCGAGCGTTTCTGCCGGGCAGCCCAGGTCTTAGTGTGCGACGCGTCGCCCGAGTAGGCCATGAAGCCCTCGAAGTGCAGGTGCTTCGAAGAGGCCACCTTCTGCGCCAGTTCCAGAGCGGGCTGCCCGTTCGCAATCCCCTGACGCTTCAAGCCGGCAAACACCGATACCGCCACGCGGCATTTCACCTTGGCCGCCTCGGCCGCTTGTTCCACCCAGTCGGTGACGATCGGATCGTCGACTACGAACATGAAAGTGGGGTCGCGTTTGGTCAAGGCAATCGCCCGCATTACGTTGTTCTTGCTGCCGGGCTGCTTCGTCCACAGCACGCCCTTGATGCCGGCGTTGGACATCAGCTCCGATTCCGCGATGGTCGCCGTGGTGACGCCGATGGCGCCCAATGCCACTTGCCGCTTGGCGACGTCGACGCTCTTGTGAACCTTGACATGCGGCCGCAGGAAGATAGGCGCGGACTTCCCGTAGTCGGCCATCGTCTTGACGTTTTTCTCGAACATGTCGAGATCCACTACCATGCTGGGCGTTGGGAGCACGTCCTTGGTGATGTCGCGGAAATCTTTCCGCGCGATCCGCTGCTCGAACTCCCCATAGGGAAAGGACTTTGTGTCTGCCCTGGCAACCTTTGATCCTGCGGACGCGAGTACCGCGCCTGCGCTTGAGGCAAGAAACCGGCGGCGTGAGGTCATGCTAAATCTCCTTGTCTGATGTCCCTGACGAGGGGAGTGTCATCAATCTTAGCAGCCTTGGAGGTTGGGCGAAACCGGCTTATTTGTCCCCCAGCGCGAGCACCGTCTCAAAGTGCGGCGGATCCTCTTCCCGGTGCACCAGCACTGTCTGCACGTTCCGGAATCCGGCCGCGCGAAGGAAACCCTGCAATTCCACTTCGCTGAAGCCAAGCCACAGGTCGGCGTACAACTCGCGCGCCCGCTCGAAATGGTGCCGGACCAGGTCCAGCACCGCGATCCGGCCGCCTGGCTTGAGAATTCTCCAGGCTTCGGCCACCGCCGCTCCCGGATGCGGCGCGTGGTGCAGCGATTGGCTGAACAGCGCCAGATCCACCGCGGCGTCATCAAGGGGCAGCGCCTCCAGGTCGCCTTTCCGGTATTCCAGGTTGTCGACGCCGTGCCTGCGCGCCAGGTCCTGCCCGAATTCCACCATCTTTTCCGAGTTGTCGACCGCGATCACGCGCGTCGCGCGCTGGGCCAGCAACTGCGAGAGCGTGCCCTCTCCCGCTCCCAGATCGGCGATCACCATGGGCGGAAGCAGTTGCAGCAGCATCTCGGCGAGCCCCTTCCAGGACCGTCCCGGCACGTAATGACGTCCGAACTTGCCCGCGAGCTGATCGAAGTAGGCGCGCATCTTGTCCTGCCGCTTGCGCAGCGTCAGGCGAAGCGCCGCCAGGTCGTCCGCCGCCTCCGGAATCTCCGCCGCGCCCTGCCGCAGCACTTCCAGCAACCCCTCGAACGCCCTCCGGTCTCCGGCCACCCGCGGCTTCAAGCGGTACAGCGCGCTTTTGCCGTTGCGGCGGTCTTCCACCAAACCCGCCTGCTTGAGCTGAGCCAGATGCGTCGAGATGGTGCTTTGGCCCGCGGCCAGAATCTCCTGGAGTTCCGCCACGGAGAGCTCTTCCCGCTCCAGCAGGAGTAGAATGCGGAGGCGGGAAGGCTCGGCGAGCAGCCGCAGCGATTGAAGGATTGACGCCATCCTTCTGTGATGATATCATCCAATCAAGATTTGTCGATATCAAACTGGAGACTATTACAGAATGGGTACTGCACAGCTCGAACACATCGCCACCGAATATAAGGTCGCTGACCTGTCGCTGGCCGAATGGGGACGCAAGGAAATCGACATCGCCGAGCACGAGATGCCCGGTCTGATGTCCATCCGCAAGAAGTACGCGGCCGAAAAGCCGCTGGCAGGCGTCCGAGTTACCGGATCGCTGCACATGACCATCCAGACCGCGGTGCTGATTGAGACGCTGGTTGACCTGGGCGCCGTCGTCCGCTGGGCGAGCTGCAATATCTTCTCTACGCAGGACCACGCGGCGGCGGCGATCGCGGCGGCGGGCGTGCCGGTCTTCGCCTGGAAAGGCGAGTCGCTGGAAGAATACTGGTGGTGCACTTACCAGGCGGTGAGCCACCCCGGCGGCAAAGGGCCGCAGCTCGTGGTGGACGACGGCGGCGACGTGACGCTGCTGATCCACAAGGGCTATGAGCTCGAAGAAGGCTCGGACTGGGTGAACACACCGTCCGGCAGCCACGAAGAGACGGTCATCAAGGATCTGCTAAAGAAGGTGTACGAAGAGAATCCGCGCCGCTGGCACGATCTGGTCGCGGCCTGGCGCGGCGTCTCCGAGGAGACCACGACGGGCGTGCACCGGCTGTACAAGATGCAGCAGGAAGGCAAGCTGCTGGTTCCGGCGATTAACGTGAACGACTCGGTCACCAAGTCGAAATTCGACAACCTGTACGGCTGCCGCGAATCGCTCGCCGACGGCATCAAACGCGCCACCGACGTAATGGTGTCGGGCAAGGTAGCGGTGATCTGCGGCTACGGCGACGTGGGCAAGGGCTCGGCGCAGTCGATGCGCGGCTTCGGCGCGCGCGTCATCGTCACCGAGATCGATCCCATCAACGCGTTGCAGGCGGCGATGGAAGGCTTCGAGGTGACCACTATCGAAGACACGCTGGGCCGCGGCGACATCTACGTCACCTGCACCGGCAACTGCGACATCATCACGCTGGAGCATATGCAGAAGATGAAGGACCAGGCCATCGTCTGCAACATCGGCCACTTCGACAACGAGATCCAGGTGGACCGGCTGAACAACGCACTCGGAGTCGCCCGGACAAACATCAAGCCGCAAGTGGACCGCTACACATTCCCCGACGGCCGCAGCATCTACATGCTGGCCGAAGGGCGGCTCGTGAACCTCGGCTGCGCCACCGGTCACCCCAGCTTCGTGATGTCGAACAGCTTCGCCAACCAGACGCTGGCCCAGATCGACCTGTGGCGCAACAAGGACATCTACAAGGTGGGAGTGTACACGCTGCCCAAGCGGCTGGACGAGGAAGTGGCCCGCTTGCACCTCGAAAAGATCGGCGTGAAACTGACGCGGCTCTCCGAGAAGCAGGCCGGCTATCTCGGCGTCTCGCCCGACGGTCCGTACAAGTCCGATCACTACCGCTATTGAAATCCAGTTGGGGCGAACCGCCAGGAAACCTCAGCTTTCCCCTGAAGTCTCTAGCCGTATCACGAAGATTGTAAGCAGCTTGCGTCTTCGATCACGAGCTCGTCTTCTGTGCGCCGACGATCGTCGAAGCGGAGGGCACCTACGCGCGACTGGGGCGCGGCCCGTGAGCATAAGTGCTGCAAGCACTCTGTAGGGACTCGGCGCGATGTTCTGCTGAGACCTTGACCTTCCCGCGTTGGGCCGGCGATGTTTATCAGATTTCGCCTGACGCCCCGTCAAGTGGCACGATGTTGGCACTCGGCATACAGCGCGTCGTAGACGACGAACTCTTTGTCCAGGATTTCGTGGTCGGTGAGTCCAAGGGCGCTGTAGCCGTGTGCTATCCACCGAAGTCCTTCGCCGGCTGGGTGAGGCTTGGCCGGATTCGAATCGGCGGCGCGGACGATCTGCGCCAGAAGAGCGAGCGCTGGATCGGCGAGTCTGTACTTCTTGAGTATCGCATCGAACGAGACCTCTTCCCCGTGGTGTCCAAGTTCGGCGCCGGGCACGTCATAGACATTCCCATCTTTAATGCTGGCCCAATCCGTCTCCTTTGGCAGGAAGATAAATTCCGCCTTCGAATCGATAAACCTCTTGATGAGCCAGGGGCACGCTACGCGGTCCACCTTCACCTTTTCGCGGGTTATCCACTTCATTCTTAGAGCTCCTTCCCATCGCGCATGTGAATCGCTGTCGTGCCGATTCTGCGCATCTCTTCCTTGCTGTGAGTGACGTAGACGAGTGTGAATCCCAGTTGCGCGTGCAGGTCCAGAATCTGACCGCACAGCTCGTCTCTCAGATCGTCATCGAGGTTGGAGAGCGGCTCATCCATCAACACTGCGAGCGGTTGCGCGACAAGTGCGCGTGCAATCGCGACGCGTTGTTGTTGGCCGCCTGAAAGTCGTGCCGGGTAAGCCTCGGCAGACCCGCTAAGATGGACGCGCGCCAGCATGTCCGCGATCCGCTGCCGGCGGATCTGCACGGCCAGACGCTGAGCCTTTAAGCCAAATTCGAGGTTCTCCGCAACCGTCAAGTGCGGCCATAACGCAAGATCTTGAAAAACCATTCCAAGGCGGCGGTGCTCAGGACTAACCATGACTGTTCCATCAGTAGCAACCACTTGGCCGCCGACCATCACCCTCCCTACATCCGGCGTCAGAAAGCCTGCCACCAGCCGAAGGACGGTGGTCTTGCCGCAACCGGAAGGGCCGTGCAATACCACCCTTTCCCCTTCGTGGATTCGGAGGGAAAGGCCGTCCACCACCGCCCGGTCACCGTAGCGCTTCGAAACGCCTTGAAACTCGATGGCGCTCATGCCGCCTTGCTCCGGAGCCTGCTGACTGCTCCATAAACCATCAAAGGAACCACTGTCAGCCCCATCGAGAGCAGACACAACGCGGCAACCAATTCCGCCGAGCCATTCGCCATCAGTGTCATGGTCCGGGCGGTTAGTGTGTCGTGACCAGGTGGCGCGAGCAGCAAAGGCAGACTCACATCGCGCAGGCAGAACAGGAAAGTGACCGTCCAACTCACAAGGATCGACGGACCCGCGACAGGCGCCAGTATCCCGTACACCCGCCGAAACCATCCCGCGCCGGCCACTTCCGCGGCCTCTTCCAGGGCGGGCGTGGTTTGCGCGAACCCGGCGAGGATCGTCCTCGTGCCCAGCGCGGCATACTGCGTGACGTAGCCGGTGACGAGTATCGCTGGAGTGGCATAGATCCAATTCGTGGACGGCTGGTTCCAAAGGGCGATCAGGCCGACCCCGATCACCGTACCGGGAAGTGTGAACAGGAAAAGCGTCACGGCATCCACCCAGCGCCAGCAGGCGAGCGCACGCCGGTGTATGAGATAAGCGAGAAAGAACCCCAGCGTCGCGAGAATGGTTGCCGACACTCCCGAGTACACGATACTGCGAGCCGCGCTGGCGCCGGCCCGGTCGAATGCCTCCCGTAGCGCGGCGATACTAAGCCCGCGCCACACCAGAGCCCCGAGCGGTACAACCACGAGGATCAGCGCCGTCGATCCAACCAGAAGATAGAACGGTATCCTCGCGCGACCAATAGGCAGCCGGACCGAGTCCCGCGGCCCGCGCAATCCGAATTGGAACGTCCTCCCCCGGAGTACGCGTTGCTCGACTGCCAGCCCGGCCAGCACAACGGCCATCAACGGTGGCGCCGCGGCAGTCGCTGCTCCGAAGTTATAGAACGCTGTGAATTGCGTGAAGCTTACCACCGGGAAAACATTCACCCGCAGGAAAGCAGGCGCCCCGAACTCGCCCATTGTCAGTAGAAAGACAAGCACCAGCGACAACACGATGCCGGGCGTTGCCAGGGGAATCGTAATGCTCTTGAGCACAGCAGGCCACCCGGCGGACAACCTCGCGGCCTGCTCCAGAGTCGGGTTCACCGCGAGCAAGTAGGTCATTGTTAGCAGCAAAACCACCGGCAGGAAAGCCGTCGTCAGGACCAGCACTGCTCCAGGCAGTCCAAAAAGCCAGTGGGAGGCCGCCACGCCGGCGCCCGAACCAACCAACTGCGCAAGAAGGCCGCCGCGGCCCAGCACTTCAAACCAGCCCACGGCCAGGATGTACGGAGGAAAAAGCAGCGGCAGCGAAAACACCGCCGCGAGCACCATGCGCATCGGCAGGTCGGTCTTAGCCAGAAGGATCCCCAACGTGACCCCGGCCAAGCCCGCGAATGCCGTGGTGAGCATTGCTATGACCACGCTGCTTTGAAATAGCGCCCATATCCGCGCGCTGCCGAGCGTGCCGGTGTAGTTCCGAATGTCGGCAACGCTCGCGGCAAGCATCACACACAATGGGAGCACGCCGGCGATAACCAGCACAGCGACAGCTGTCCAGAGCGTGATTGATTTGCTGGTCTTCACTTGAACCGCGCGCTCAGTACCTTACCCATTCCTTGAGAATCGGTTGAATCTCCTGAAGCTTGGCGGCCAGATCCGCGTAGGTCACCTTTGTCGTCCTTATCTGATCGATCGGCCTCAGTTCTTTGGGCGGCGGGACTCCCGGGTTCAGAGGGATCTGTGCGCAATCCGCAACGGCAAGCTTGCGTTCCGTCTCCTTGGAAACCAGATGCTCGATCAGCTTCTTGCCGTTGTCCGGGTTAGGTCCGCCGCGGATTAGGGCAGCGGCGTTGGGGATAATCAGCACGCCAACTTCGCCGTCGCCCTGATCGGGGTACACGATCTCGATCGGTTTGCCGTGGCGCAACCGGTCTACGGCATCATCGCTGTCCACAAGCGCGAACTCGAATTCACCGGACCCAACAAAATCGGCGCTCTCTCCGTTGCTGGTCGAGAGCTTCACCTGGTTCGCCTTCAGGCCGGCGAGGAACTGCATTCCCCGCTGATCGCCCCAAACGGAAAACAAGGCCGCCATCTGCGCCGTCGTGGTGCCGAACAAAGGATTCGCGATTACTGCGCTCCCTTTCATCCGAGGGTCCACATAGGCCAGGATACTGGTGGGTTTGGCCTTGGCAGCCCGGTTCACGACGAGCAGCCGCGCGCGGGCCGAGAAGCCGGTCCAATAGCCTTGCGCGTCCTTGAACTGGTCCGGAATCTGGCGGGCGTTGACGGGCTGGTACGGTGCCGAGATTCCCTGCCGCCGCAAAACGTCGGCGCGTACGGGTTCGTTGGCCCAGTACACGTCTGCCTGGGGATTATTTTTCTCGGCCAGCAACCGGTTCATCACACCGGTGCTCTTCGCTTCCTCGGTATCGAAGACGGCTTTGACCTGGATTCCGGTCTCTCTTTCAAAGTCCTTCAGAATTGGCTCGGAGAAGACCTGATCCTCACTGACATATACCGTCACCGTATTCTGTTTGCCACTCCGGCAGCCAACCAGCGCGACGCCGATCAGCGCCGCGAGACAGAGCCCAATCGTCAAAAACGTTCCCAGTTTCACCATCGTGATTCATTTCATCAATCGAATTCCTATGCCGGATCCTGCCCGGCCTGAACGTCCAGCACAAACCTGACTGCTCTTGCAAGCTCGACGGCTTTTCCCTGTGCCCAAAAATGCACGAAGACTATTTGCGGATGTTCACCAACTGTGTGATTGCGAATTGATGCTATAGAGATACGTTTGGCGCGAAGGGCCTTCAGCACTCTCTGTAGATCATCAACGTGGGTGGCAATGTCTCCGTGTGTGACAGCGTGGTCGTTAGTGCCTGAGAAAGAGATCCAGGTGCTCATGCCCATCTCGCGGCCGATCTCCTCGCCATGTAGCAGTGCTCTAGTTCCGATCGCGGCCTTGTACACGCCTCCGAGTACAAGCCCTTTTGTCGAAAGAATCGCATCGAGTGGATCAGCATCGATTGAGCTCAAGAGATGTGCTTCGGGCCTCGCCGGTTTTGGCCGGAGATTGGCCCGTCTGACATGTTGAATCTCATCGAGGCATTCGCGAAACGCGATGGCGAGGTTCTGGAATGTTCCGATCCCGGCTACGTCGAGTGACTGTACGTGACGTCCGTCAAACACGGTTGCCGAGGCCAGACCGATCACTTCCAAACCGCGGTCAAGCGCCTTGGTAAGAACGGAATTCACCTCGTCGTCGAGCAAAAGGAACTGGCCTGTAAAGATCGCCTCTTGATGAGCTGCTGCTTTAAAAGCCGCCCAGGAATTTAGACCAAGATTTGGCGACAGCGTCTGATAATCCCGGACGATCGTTGCCGCTTCTCTTGGAAGGATTACTCTGTAAACACCGTCATTCGCAGCATAGTCGCCCCGAATACCGATGATCTGGTCAATCGAATCGCGCTCCTTTTGAGGGACATCAGCTATCGCTGTCGTGGAAAGCACCACGCCTAAAGCGCTCACTAGCGAACGGGCAAGAATAACTACCATAACTCACCTCTTTGAAGCCGCCGAGAAGGCAGATAACTTAAGCGCCTACTCCCTCGACTTTTCATCGCCCTCCTAGGAGAAAACGTCATTCGTTTCCTGCGCGAGGCTGCACATGAGTCCCGGCACGGAGTTCGTCGGTGCCGCGCCTCACAATCATTTCGCCAGGCTTTAGAGCGCCGTACACTTCCACCCGGTTTCCAACGGTGGGCCCTCGCGTAACGGGCACCCATTCGACGACCCCGTCCTTCACTCGAATCACGAAGGTCTGCTCCGTGGTGGTGACGATGCTGGTGGGCGGGACCAGTGCCGACGGCCGAGTGCCCCGAACCGGCCAGCGAACCTCCGGATACATTCCAGGCGCCAATCGCAGGCCGGGATTGTTGACGTCAAGTTCCACAGCCATGGTTCTGGTCTTTTCATCAAGGGAATGTGCGATGCGAGCAACGACGCCACGGAAGGTTTCGCCAGGAAACGCGGGCAATGTGAACGATACTTGA
>JACXTT010007713.1_pt1 | contig 15100 bp, 14 predicted proteins | sample 9270951 | NCBI WGS metagenome assembly JACXTT01 (sample SAMN15532306, study PRJNA645909) | rock metagenome | isolation source: weathered quartz diorite | place: Puerto Rico | collected 2017-06-21
CTCCCGGCGGACATCACCGGACCCCTGTCCGCGCAGGCACCCCGTTTTTTGGGGACCGGCCAAAAGCGGGCCAAGGGGTTGGTGGCCCCCGTGCGCGAAGGGCGGGATTTGCCTGGGGTATACGCCGGGGCTGGGCTCCTGCCCAACCGGGGCGGCGCGTGGGCGCGTATCCTTGCCAATGACGCCGCCGCGTTCAAGGCCGCGATGTTCAATGCCTGGTCGGCGGCGAGAAACCAATTGACCGGCGCCGTGCCGGTCCAGCGAAGGAAATAGGCCATGAACCCGAACGATTCCCGCAACCTGTCGCCCGCGGAGGGCATCGTCAAGCAGTACCGGCTCGATGCCGAACCGTACTACCGCGCCGTCGCGGACGAGGTGCAGATGTTCGAGGCGGCCTACGCCGTGCGCATGCCGATGATGCTCAAAGGCCCGACCGGCTGCGGCAAGACCCGCTTCGTCGAATACATGGCATGGAAGCTGAACAAGCCGCTGATCACGCTCGCCTGCAACGAGGACATGACGGCGTCGGATCTCGTCGGGCGTTATTTGCTGGACGCCGAGGGCACGCGCTGGCAGGACGGCCCGCTGACGCTGGCAGTGCGCTATGGCGCCATCTGCTACCTGGACGAAGTGGTCGAGGCGCGCCAGGATACCACCGTAGTGATCCACCCGCTGACCGATGCGCGCCGCGTGCTGCCGCTGGAGAAGAAAAACGAGCTGGTCTCGGCGCATCCGGATTTCCAGCTCGTGATTTCCTACAACCCCGGCTACCAGAGCATCCTCAAGGACCTCAAGCAGTCCACCAAGCAACGTTTCGGCGCGCTGGATTTCGGCTTTCCCGCTCGCGACATCGAGATCGAGATCGTCAGCCACGAAGCCGGCATCGGCCCGGACCTGGCCGCCAATCTGGTCGCAGTCGCCGAGCGCGCGCGCAACCTCAAGGGCCACGGCCTGGAAGAGGGTATCTCGACGCGGATGCTGATCTACGCCGGCTCGCTCATTGCGCAGGGCGCGGAGCCCGTATCCGCCTGCCACGTCACGCTGATCAAGCCGATCACCGACGATCCGGATATCCGCGACGCCTTGGGGGCGACCATCCGCGCCTGTTTCTGAACTATCTAAGTCAATAGCGTTGACGCAGAGGGCGCCGAGGAAAAACAAGAGAGGACGCAAAGAAAGGCTGGAGAAACTGGTATATCGGTATGGTATTCAGCAACCCTTTCCGACGTGTCGACATTGCCCGTATGCGAATGAAGGCGGTGAACGCGGATCCCCGAATCGTTTTCGTTTCCTCTGCGTCCTCTGCGTCAACGCTTTTGATCTAGAAGAATATGGCGAAGCTGGATGAGTACGAAGATCTGCTGAAGGCGCTCGGGCCGCACGCGCGCCAGCTGGTGCAATCCACCTGGCTGGAGGCAACGCGATCGTTCACTCCTGACGGCCTGACGCGCTATCTCGAAGGCGCCCGCGAGATCGCCACCGCGGGGCTGGGCTGGAGCGTGGCGCTGGCCTATCTCCGCGAGACGCCAGCAGTCGCGCGCGAAATCGGCGAGGATGCGACCTTCAAGACCATCGACGCCGCGCTTGCCGTTTATGCTCGCACCGACGCGCGCACGGCCGAGCAGGTGTTCGCGACTGCCATCACCGCCGCGCGGCGCACGCACGACGGCGCTCTCTACGTCTCCTGGCTCGACTTCCTCCGCGAACTGAGTGAGGTCGCGCCCGCCGGCGTCACCGCCGTGCTGCAGCGGCTCGACGACCTGCTCGAACAGCTTTCCTTCGAGGGCCTGCGCCGCTGGGCGCTGCTCGGCGTGCAATCGCACATGCGCGACCCGACTGCGCAGGAGCGCTACTTCCAGCTCGACAGTGAGGAAGGCCGCGCGCTGCTGCGGGCGGAAGGCGACCAGACGGTGTTCGCCGATGTGGAGCGGCGGCTTTCTCTCTATCTGCGCGCGCTATGGGGCCGCAGAATGAAGCTGCGCCCGCTCATTCACACGAAGCGTGCGAGTTCCGGGAGGCGGTCCACCATAGACGGTTACAGCATCCGCCTGCCGCAGGCCTATCGCGGCTTCGCCGGACAGAGCGGGCTTGCTCTCTATCGCGCAGCGGTTGCGCACGCGTCTGCTCACATCGTCTTCACCACGCAGCGTTTCCCGCTTGGAAGCCTTAAGCCCTTGCAGGTCGTGCTGGTCTCGCTGGTCGAGGACGCGCGGATCGAACAACTGGCGATCAGGCAGTTTCCCGGGCTGCGCAGGCTGTGGCAGGCCTTCCACGTCGCGCAACCGGGCGGCGCGGTAACGTCGGCTTCGCTGATGGCCCGGCTTGCGCGCGCATTGATCGACGAAGACTATCGCGACGACAATCCCTGGGTGGCAAAAGGTCAGTGCCAATTCTTCGAGCAGCGCGCCTACTGGGAAGACCAGGCGAGCAGCCGCGCGCTCGGTGGGTTGCTCGGTAATGAATTGGGCCAGATGCGCGTGCAGTTCAACCACAAGACCTACGTGGTCGAGCCGGCCTACCGTGACGACAACCAGGGCATCTGGGACTTCGGCGACGCGGGCGAACCGTCGGAGGATGATGACGACGTGGTGATGCGGGGCGCGCGCCTGGCGGACGGGGAGAAGGGGCCGGAACGGGAACAACAAGAGCGCGCCCTGCCGCAGGCGCAGGAAGAGGAGAAGGTCAAGCTTTCCGCCCCGACCCGGTTCAGCGAGGCGCTCAAGGAAGAGCCACTGTCGCCGCCGATGCGCTACGACGAATGGGATTACCTGATCGGCCGGGAACGCCCGGCCTGGTGCACGCTGCTGGAGAAATCGCCGCCCGAGGGCAATCCGCACCAGATCGAGGAAATCCTCGAGCGCAACCACGACCTGGTGAACCGGGTGAAATATCTGGTGAAAGCGGTGCAGGTGCAGCGGCCGATCCGGTTGAAAAAGCGGCTGGAAGGCGACCGTCTCGATCTCGATGCCTGCATCAGCGCGACCATGGATATGCGCACCAGGATTCCGCCCGATCCGCGCGTGCACGCCATCCTTGGCAGGCAGCAGCGCGATCTGTCGGTGCTGGTGCTGCTTGACCTTTCGCAATCCACCAATGATCTGGTCGCGAATGCCGGGACCACCGTGTTGAATCTGGCGCGCGAAGCCACCGTTCTGCTGGCCGACGCGATGGCGCGTATCGGCGACAGCTTCGCGATACACGGTTTTTCCTCGAATGGCCGCCATGACGTCGGCTACTACCGCTTCAAGGATTTCGACCGGCCTTACGGCGAGTTGTCGAAGGGGCGTCTGGCAGGCATGACCGGCCAGCTCTCGACGCGCATGGGTACGGCGCTGCGCCACGCCGGCACTTTCCTGCAGGACCGTCGCGCGCACAAGAAACTGATCCTGCTGGTCACCGACGGCGAACCCTCCGACATCGATGTGCACGACGCGCGATATCTGTTGTTCGACGCCAAAAAGGCGGTGGAGGAGAACAACCGCCATGGCATCTTCACCTACTGTATGAGCCTCGATCCGAAGGCCGACCGCTACGTCTCGCGCATCTTCGGCCAGCGCAACTACATAGTGGTGGATCACATCCGGCGCCTGCCGGAGAAGTTGCCGATGCTGTACATGCGGGTGACGAACTGACCCCTTTTCCCCGTCCTCCGTACGGTCTGTGAATGTCTGAGATTCATGCAGGGGGTTGTCTTTGCGGAGCGGTCCGATACCGGACCACGGGGCAGCCTGTCCGCACCACTGTCTGTCACTGCACGTTCTGCCAGCGCCGCACGGGAAGCGCCTTCGCCGTGATCGTGTACTTCAGGGAGAAGGACGTCGAATTTGCCGCCGGGACCACGAGTTCCTTCGAGCATCGTTCCGACGAGAGCAACCGGTGGCTGCGCATCGAGTTCTGTCCCCGCTGCGGCACCACGGTCGCGCACACCGCCGAGGTGTTTCCCGGAGTTCGTGCCATCGCCGGCGGGACGTTCGATGATCGCGCCTGGTTCACAATAGAGCGCCACGCCTGGACACGATCAGCTTGCCCGTGGGTAGTTGTCCCGGAGGGTGTGCAGGTCTTCCCGAAGAGTTCCGTGGCCTCGATTCAGAAAGTGCCGTGAATTCCTGAATGCATTGTCCCGGCGGGTGCGGTGCTGCTCGCGCCGATGGCCGGCCTGTTCGCGAGGGTCAACGGCGCGCTGATCCGGATCGTTGTGGCTGCACGCATGCTTTACCGCATGAGAGGCGGCACTTTCTCCAATGGAGGACACCATGAAACGCAAGGCATCGGCGGTCTGGAAAGGTGGTCTGAAGGACGGCAAGGGCACGATCTCGACCGAGAGCGGCGTTCTTTCCGACACGCAATACGGGTTCAAATCGCGCTTCGAGAGCGGAGCGGGCACGAATCCGGAAGAGCTGATCGCAGCAGCCCATGCGGGCTGCTTCTCGATGGCGCTGTCGTCGCAGTTGGGCGAAGCCAAACTGGTTGCGGAGAGCATCAGGACCACGGCGTCGGTCTCACTGGAAATGATCGGCGGTAAATTCAGCATCACCGCGGTGCACCTGGATCTGGCCGCGAAAATACCTGGCGCAAGCAAGGAGGCGTTCGAGACCGCGGCCAACAACGCGAAAGCGGGCTGTCCCGTATCCAGGGTCCTGAGCGCGAAAATCACGTTGGATGCCAGGCTGGAGTCCTGACGGGATGGCCTTAATGTTCTTCACTCCAGAATTCCGTCTCCCCTGGCGGCAGAGGGGGCAGGGGGAGGGGATGTTAGAATTTCGGCATGTCGTTCCTTTCCCTCTTTGCCGCGCTGCTGATCGAGCAGGTCTGGCCGCTCAACCCGCGCTGCACGGTGTACCGCTGGTTTACGCACTATGTGCACTCGCTGGGCAACCAATTCAACGCCGGCGAGCGCCGCCAGGGCCTGATCGCGTGGTGCCTGGCAGTGCCGCCATGGGTGATCGCCAGCATCGCCGTGTACCATTTCCTGTGCGAAATTCATATCGTGTTCGGCTGGGCGTGGAACGTCGCGGTGCTCTATCTGACCATGGGCTTCCGCCAGTTTAGCCACGCGTTCACCGAGATGGTCGAGGCGTTGCGGGGCGGTGATCTGGACAAGGCGCGCCAGCTCCTCGGCGAATGGCGCGGAGAATCGGCAAGCGAATACAACGGCACGGAGGTCGCCAAGGTCGCGATCGAGGAAGGTTTGATCGGCGCGCATCGGCATGTGTTCGGCGCGATCTTCTGGTTCCTCGTCCTGCCTGGGCCGAGCGGCGCCGTGCTCTATCGGCTGGCCGGCCTTCTCGAACAGAAATGGGGAGGCCGCTCCGAAGAGGACTACGGCGAGTTCGGTCGCTTTGCGCGAAAAGTGTTCTACTACATCGACTGGATCCCGGTACGGCTGACCGCGATGAGCTTTGCAGTCGCCGGAGACTTCGAGGACGCGGTGCACTGCTGGCGTACGCAAGCCACGGCATGGATGCATCCGGAACAGGGCGTGGTGCTGGCAAGCGGCGCAGGCGCACTCGGCGTGCGGCTCGGCGAAACTCTCCACCACCACGGTACCGTGAGCTTTCGTCCCGAGCTCGGTCTCGGCGACGACGCCGACGTGAACACCATGGCCAGTGCCGTGGGAATGGTCTGGCGGGCGCTGGTAATGTGGATGCTGATTATCGCGCTGATCGCCATCGCCCGCTGGTTCGGCGGGTAGGCCGGCCACCAGGCAGCGATCCAGCAACTCCTGGCAGAAGCTCGGCGCGACCGCCAGGACGATGACGATCTGGGTAACGTTCGCGGCGCCCAGTTTCTGGCGAAACTGGGCGGAGCGCTACAGCAGTCGACCGCGGATCCGTGGCCTCGATCACGAAATCGTTTCCCCCAGGCAGCAAGTGATTTCCATCTGCGTGCTTACATCTCAGACAATGCGTCAATTTTGGCCGCGCAGATAAAATCATTGCAGTTCCGGCCGCACTGACGTACTTAAACTCTGCCATCGACAAGTGGCAGAGTTAGCCTGCACTGAAACGATTCCATTGCGCCGCGATACTCAGAGGTCGAAAAGCGCATCAAGTTTGGCGGCGCAAATACAACACGCCTGCAGGGCTTGTTGAGGGATCCACTCATGCGCCTGGCGCGTGACGTGGATACCAAAATCGTTCTCGTCAAAACAGCGAATGATTTCCATCTGCGCGCTTACATTTCAAACAATGCGTCAATTTTGGCTGCGCAGATGAAATCATTCTCACTAATCCCTTTGATCGCGTGCGTCATGTAGGCGACAGTGGCCTGGTTGTAGCCCACCGTGATGTCGGGATGATGATCCTCCCGATGCGAGATCCAGGCGCTGGCGTTTACGAATGCCATGGTCTCGTAGTAGTTCTTGAACTTGAACGTCTTCTGGACCATGCCGTTCTTGTGTTCCCAGCCGGACAGACCCTTGAGCATGTGCCCAATCTGGGTTGGCGTCATCGGCGCTACCCCGGCCTCGCAGGGCTTGCACTTCTTCCTTACCAGTCTTTCAGATATCTCGCTCATGATCTGACTCCAGGATCAAATGCTTTAGCCACAGAGGTCACAGAGAACACAGAGAAGAACAAATCAAGAGCGTCGGGGCAAGGACGCAAGAAGAGCGATGGAATGGAACTTGGCGTGGACGTACGCGAACCGGACCGGAGTCCGACATATTTGCCGCACCCAGCCACCGCATTCATCCAAGTACACTTTTTGCATTTCTCTGTGACCTCTGTGACCTCTGTGACCTCTGTGGCCGAGTTTCGCCTCAGGCTTTGGCGAGTTGTTCGAGGCGGGCGATGCGAGTCGAGGCTGGCGGATGCGAGTCGTAGAACGCCGAATGCAGCGGGTCCGGGGTAAGCGTCGAGGCGTTGTCCTTGTAGAGTTTCACGAGCGCGTGGATCAGGTCGCGGGCAGGCGTGAACTGCGCTGCGTACTCGTCTGCCTCGAACTCGTGCTTGCGCGAGTACATCGCCAGGAACGGCTGGAACAGGAAGGTGAACACTGGTACCACCAGGAAGAACAGCGTCAGCGCCATCGCGTCGGTGGCCGGATAGGCGACGTTGAGTCCCTCGTAAAACCAGGCCTGGTCCTTGAGCGTCCCGAGCAGCCACAGGAAGCCGAGACTCACGGCGAAAGTCCACGCCATGCGCTTGGTCACGTGGCGGCGGCGGAAGTGGCCGAGCTCGTGCGCGAGTACCGCTTCGATCTCCGGCACCTCCAGCCGCGACAGGAGCGTGTCGAAGAACACGATCCGTTTGGACTTGCCGAAGCCGGTGAAATAGGCGTTGCCATGGCTGCTGCGCTTGCTGCCGTCCATCACGAACAGGCCCTTGGAGGTGAAGCCGCAGCGCCTGATCAGGCTTTCGATCCGTTGCTTCATTTCGCCGTCCTGCATCGGCGAAAACTTGTTGAACAGCGGCGCGATGAATGTCGGATAGAGCGCCAGCACCAGCGTATTGAACACCACCCAGACGATCCAGACGTACAGCCACCACATCGCGCCCATCCCCGCCATCAGCCACAGCACCGCGAACAGAAGCGGCAGGCCGACGGCGACGCTGATCGCAGCGTACTTCGCCAGATCGGCGAAGAACATCGCGAGCGTCATCTTGTTGAAGCCGAAGCGGCTCTCGATGCCGAAGGTCCGGTACAGGCTGAATGGCAGCTCGATCGCCGACAGGATCACCGTCAGGATCGCTACGAACAGGACACCGCGGGCGATACCCACGGGAAAGAACGAGTCAGCCAGATTGTCGATGGCCTGCAATCCGCCGCCGAAGGTGAGGACCAGCAGGACCGCCGCGTCGAAGACGATCGCGGTAATGTTCAACCGGGTCTTGGCGCTGCTGTAGTCCGCGGCTTTCTGGTGCGCTTCGAGGCTGATCTCCCCGGCAAAGGCGGAAGGAACCGCGTTGCGGTGTGCCCGGATATGCTGGACGTGGCGCGTTGCCAGCCACAGGTGCATGCCGGTAGCGATCAGCAGCGCGGCGAGAAATAAAACGGGGAACGTGGACATCGCGGCCTTCGATTAGGGATTCAGTGCAAGCTATGACAAAATATCGTCAGGAAAATTCAGGAAAAACTCACCGAGGATTATGGCACAGGATCCCAGTTATTTGATCTGGATCGACATGGAAATGAGCGGGCTGAACCCGGATGCCGACCGTGTCCTGGAGGTCGCGATCGTCGTTACCGACTCGCAACTCGTCACCGTGGCCGAAGCGCCGGTGAAGGTCGTGCACCAGGCGGACGCAGTGCTCGATCGCATGGATTCATGGAACAGGTCCACGCACAAAAAAACCGGATTGATCGACAAAGTGAAGGCGGCGAAGCAGAACGAGGCGGAAGTGGAGGCAGACCTGATCGCCTTCCTTGCCCAGTATCTGCCCGGGAATACCTCGCCGATGTGCGGGAATTCAATCTGTCAGGACCGCCGCTTCCTCGCCCGCTACATGCCCAAGCTGGAAGCCTTCTTCCACTACCGCAACCTCGATGTTTCCACGCTCAAGGAACTGGCGAAGCGCTGGAAACCGGGAATCGTGGCTGGAATGACCAAGCATGGCAAGCACGAAGCGCTGGCCGACATCTACGAGTCGATCGAGGAGTTGAAGTATTACCGCGAGAATTTTCTGCAGTTGTGACCTTTGCCCGCCCAGGGCCGGCTTTAGAAGCGTTGACGCAAAGGAGAAAAGAAAGGACGCAAAGAAGACACAGCGCGAAGCGATTTGTTTCGGTCGACACTAACCTTTAGAAAACCGCAGGTTTCACCCTTCACCCTTCACTCCAGCGTTATCTCCCCGTCGAAATCGACGTTCAGCCCGATCGCGGGAATGGTGAGCTTGATCGTTGCCGGCAGTTTCTCGTTGCCCTTCAATTTTCCCGAGGCCAGCGCCTTCGACACCGCCTGCTCGATCTCGCGTTGCGAGCCTACGCCGGTCATCTTCAGAAACTTGCGGATGCTCATGTTGAAATTTTCTTCGTTCATTTGTCCTCCTTGTTTGCGAGTACGTAATCGATCAGCCGCGCGGTAGAGGCATCGTGGCCGCTGCGGGCTTTCCCCGCTCTCAGGTCTTCGAGGACGCTGTTGGCAAGCTGCTTACCGAGTTCCACGCCCCACTGATCGAAGGAATTGATGTTCCAGACTGCGCCTTGCGCGAACACCTTGTGTTCGTATAGCGCAACCAGCGCGCCCAGCGAGCGCGGGTCCAGTTGGCGCAGCACGATGGTATTGCTGGGATGGTTGCCGGGGAAAGTGCGATGCGCAACCAGGCGTTCGGCATCGTCGCCCTCGATGCCGCGCGCCCTGAGTTCGCCACGGACCTCATCGGCGCTTTTCCCCCGCAGCAGCGCCTCGCTTTGGGCAATGCAGTTGGCCAGCAGGATGGTGTGATGTTCCGGCATGCGGTCGGTACCGATTGCCGCGACGATGAAATCGGCAGGCGTGATCTGCGTGCCCTGGTGCAAGTGCTGAAAAAAGGCGTGCTGGCCGTTGGTTCCTGGTGCGCCCCAGATCACCGGGCCGGTGGCGTACTCGACCGCCGTCCCCGACCGGTCGACACGCTTGCCGTTGCTCTCCATGTCGAGCTGTTGCAGGTAGGCCGGGAAGTGGGCGAGGTCCTGCGCATAGGGCAACACCGCGTGAGTCGGGTGGCCGAGGAAATTGATATGCCAGAGGCCGGTAAGCGCGGCGATCGCCGGCATGTTGCGTTCCACAGGGGCCGTTCGGAAGTGCTCATCCATTTCGTAGGCGCCGGCGAGCAATTCGTCGAAGCGGTCGAAACCGATCGCCAATGCGATCGGCAGGCCGATGGCCGACCACAGCGAATATCGGCCTCCGACCCAGTCCCAGAAACCGAATACCCGCTCCGGGGCGATGCCAAATTGTGAAGTGGCTTCCAGGTTGGTGGAGACCGCGGCGAAATGCTGCTGGACGGCAGCCTCTGCGGTCCCGGATGGATGCAGTCGGGTAAGCAGCCACTCGCGCGCCGATCGCCCGTTGGTAAGGGTTTCCTGTGTCGTAAAAGTCTTCGAAGAGACTACGAACAGGGTCGTTTCGGCGTCCAGATCGGAGAGCGTTGCGGCCAGGTGGGCACCGTCCACGTTGGAGACAAAATGCGCGCGCAGGTGGGGCGAGCAATAGGCCCGAAGCGCCGAACAGGCCATCAGGGGGCCCAGATCCGAGCCGCCGATGCCGATGTTGACCACGTCGGCAAAAGGCCGGCCGGTGTAGCCCCTGGCGATGCCGCCCCGCACCCGCTCCGAAAAATCCCGCAGCCGCGACAGCACCGCCCGCACGTCGGGCATTACGTCCTTGCCGTCGAGCAGGACCGGGCGGCCGGATCGGTTGCGCAACGCCGTGTGCAGCACCGCGCGCTTCTCGGTGACGTTGATGCGCTTGCCTTCGAACATAGCGGCGATCTGCGCGGGCAGGCTGGCGTCCTCGGCCAGCGCTACCAGGAGGCGGAGCGTCTGCCTCGACAGCGGATTCTTCGAGTAATCGAACAGCAGCCCGCAGGCGGCAACCGAGAATTCCTGCGCGCGCGCGGGATCCTGCGCGAACAAATCGGCGATGCGCGCCTCACGCATCTCGAGCGCGTGGGCCTCGAGCGCTTTCCAGGCGGGACGTTGAGGCAGGCGGGCCATAGGAGCGGGGACGAGGTTGGAGGGGCGAGGAGCGAGTGGAATGGAAGACTGCCGTCTTGGATTTAACCCGATTCTATAGGACGGCCGGGGAATGCCGAACGGAAAACAAAAGGCCTCGGGATGGCTCCCGAGGCCCTTCAAAGGAATCTGGTGTGGCTTAAGCGGCTTTTTTCTTGACCGCGACGGGGCTACCCGCGGCGGTCATCGTGGCTTCGGTCGCTTCGGCGACTTGCTTGGTAGCCTTGGAGAAGGCGTCGTAGGCCTGGTTTGCGGCAGCCATCGCGGACTTCACGGCGGCCACGGCAACATCGGAGCCGGCCGGCGCGTTCTTGACGGCCTGATCCAGCACCGTTACGAAGCTCTTGTTGGTTTCGGCGATGCGCTCTTCGAAAAGCTTGCTCAGTTCGGCCTGGGTTTCGGCGATCACTGCGTATACGCTGCGGCCGTAGCTGGTGATCTTGTCCGCGAGCGGTTGGGCGATCGACGTCTGGATTTCAGTCAGTTCCTGCACATCTTTGACGGCTGCGAGCGCTTTGACGTTCTTGACTGCATCGGCGAAGACGTTCTTCGCGGTCCGCAGTTGCAGCTCGATCAGCTTTTCCGCACCGGCCGCGGTGATGCCGGCAAATTCGATTACGGTTTCGAGATTTTCCTTATTCGTGGCGACAATCTGTTCGGGTACGTGGTTCATGGACGCTCCTGCGAAAGGGGTGGACGATTTGGGCGATGCATACTGCCGGGGGTTTCGCGATGCCGATTAGGTTTTTGTTGCACCGCAAAAACTCGGCCATTCTAGCGATCCCGGATCGAAAGTCAACAAGAATCGTAGTTTTACCACGCAAGTTCCGTGATCCTCCACAAATGCTTACTTTAACAAGCAGTTGAGTGAAATGACAGATTTTCGAGGAGCTCCTATCCAAGCGGTCGCCAGAGCGTTTGCGAGGGCCGCCGGCTCTCTTGTGCACCCCGTCATTCTGCTGATTTTGCTGGTTCCGATGGTGGTCGCGGCGGCAGTCTGGCTGGGGGCGGCATGGGGGTACTGGGACACCTGGACCTCGGCCATCCAGTCGCTGGTGGTGGACCACGCGGCGTATTCCTGGACCGCCCGCTGGGACCTCAGCAAGGCGGCGGGGGTATTGGCCGTGGTCGTGATCGTGATCCTGCTCACGCCGGCGATCATCATCACCGCGTTGTTGATCGCCGCGGTATTCGCCATGCCGGTGCTGGTCAGTCACGTTGCCCGTGGCGACTATCCGCAGCTTGAGCGACGCCAGGGCGGCACTGTTCTCGGTAGCGCCTGGAACGCCTTTGTGGCCATCGGCCTGTTCCTGGTGCTATGGGTGGTCACGATCCCGCTCTGGCTGCTGGGTCCGATCGCGGCGGTGCTGCCGCTGCTGCTGTCCGCGTACCTGAACCAGCGGCTGTTCCGCTACGACGCGCTGTCGGAACATGCCAGTCGCGAGGAGATGCAGCGCATCTTCGCAGAGGCCAGAGGAAAGATGTTCCTGCTTGGCCTGATAGCCGGAGTGCTCTACTTCATCCCGCCCTTTAATCTGATCGGTCCGGTGTTCGCGGCACTGGCGTTCGTCCACTTGTGTTTGGATGAGCTGGCGCGGTTGCGGGCAGATGAGAAGATCGTTCCAGCGGAGAGGTTGGAAGGGAGAGGCTAGGGTCCGCCGCGATTTACATCCTCTCGTAAATCGCGGCTATTCCTTGTCCTCCCCCGATGCACATCGTTACCAGCGCGTACTTGCCGCCGATGCGTTGCAACTCGTAGAGTGCCTTCACCGAAATCAGGCAGCCGGTGGCACCCACGGGGTGTCCGAGCGCGACCGCGCCGCCGTTCGGGTTGGTGTTCTTGGGGTCGAAACCGAGATCCTTCGCCACGGCGCAAGCCTGCGCGGCGAAGGCTTCGTTGGATTCGATCACGTCCATGTCGGCGACCTTCAATCCCGCCTTCTTCATTGCGTTTTGCACCGCAGGGATCGGGCCCAGGCCCATCAAACTCGGTTCCACGCCGGCATGGCCGTAGGCCACCAGCCGCGCCATCGGCTTCAGTCCTCTCTTTTCAGCAAGCTTGCGCTCCATCAGCACCACTGCCGCGGCGCCGTCGTTGATTCCCGAGGCGTTGCCCGGGGTGACGGAACCGTCTTTCTTGAACACCGGCTTGAGTTTGCCGAGGCTGTCCATGGTGGTCTCGGCGCGCACGTGCTCGTCGGTGTCGAAATTCTTCGTGCCCTTCCGGTCCTTGATCTCGATGGCCAGGATCTGCGACTTGAACCACCCGTTCTTGATCGCATTGGCTGCGCGGCGGTGGCTTTCCACCGAGAACTCGTCCTGCGTTTCGCGGCTGATGCCGTATTTCGCCGCGATGTTTTCCGCGGTCACGCCCATGTGGCTGGTGTCGAACGGATCGGAAAGCGCGCCGATCAGCGAATCCATTACCACCTGATCGCCCATCTTCGAGCCCCAACGGGCGCTCGGCAGCCAGTAATTGGCGCGGCTCATCGATTCCACGCCGCCGGCGACGGCGACATCCGCGTCGCCTAGGGCCACGATTTGCGCTGCCGTGACGATCGCCTGCAGGCCGCTGCCGCACAGCCGGTTCAGCGTCACCGCCGGCACCTCCTTCGGAATGCTGCCGTCGATCGCGCACACGCGTGACAGATACATGTCCTTCGGTTCGGTGTGGATCACGCTGCCGAACACCACATGGCCGACTTCGTCGGGCGCCACCCTTGACCGCGACAGCACCTCGCGCACGCAGCGTGCACCCAGCTCGGTCGGTGCGAAATCCTTGAGCGAACCGCCGAAATCGCCGATGGCGGTGCGCACACCCGAGACCACCACTACTTCACGTCCGTTGTTCATTCTTTGTCTCCATCAAACTCGTTTTGCCGCAGAGATCACGGAGGACACAGAGGAAAGGCAAGAGGAAGAAAACAGGTTCGGGTGATAACCTTCCGTTGGTTCACGATCCATTGCGGGGAAATTTGCCGGCAAAGGCTAGCGAACAGTTATCCCGTTCTTGTCCGCGACTTGCTTTTCCTAATTTCTGTTTTTCCTCTGTGATCTCTGTGTACTCTGTGGCTAATAGGGCTCGCTTTTGCGTTCGATGGCGAGAGCCACGCCCATGCCGCCGCCGATGCACAGCGAGGCGAGGCCCTTCCTCGCGTCGCGCTTGATCATTTCGTGAAGCAGCGTCACCAGGATGCGGCAGCCGGAAGCGCCGATCGGATGGCCGATGGCGATGGCGCCGCCGTTGACGTTCACTTTCCCGGTGTCCCAGCCCATGTCGCGATTCACCGCGATCGCCTGAGCGGCGAAGGCTTCGTTGATTTCCAGCAGGTCCAGGTCCTTGGGCGACCAGCCGGCTTTCTTCAGGCACAACTTCGAGGCCGGGATCGGGCCGATGCCCATGACGCTCGGATCCACGCCGGCGGAAGAGTAGGCCTTGATGTGGGCCAGCGGCCTGAGGCCGAGTTCCTTCGCCTTGCCCGCCGACATCATCATGACCGCCGCCGCGCCGTCGTTGATGCCCGAGGCGTTGCCCGCGGTCACGGTCCCGTTCTTGTCGAACGCGGGCTTGAGTCCGGCCAGAGATTCCGCGGTGGTGCCGTGACGCAGGAATTCGTCCGAATCGAACACCACCGGATCGCCTCTCCTCTGCGGGATGGTGACCGGCACGATTTCGTCCTTGAAACGGCCGGACTTCTGTGCGGCTTCCGCCTTCTGCTGCGAAGCCGCCGCGAACTCATCCTGTTCCTGGCGCGTCACGCCCCACTTCTTCGCAACGTTCTCCGCAGTGATGCCCATGTGATACTGGTTGTACACGTCCCACAGGCCGTCCACGATCATCGTGTCGGTGAGCTTGTTGTCCATCATGCGCAACCCGTCGCGCGCACCGTTCAGCGCGTGCGGGGCGAGACTCATGCTTTCCTGGCCGCCGGCGATAACGATTTCGGAGTCTCCGGCCTTGATCGCCTGCGCGGCCAGATGCGTGGCCTTGAGTCCCGAGCCGCACACCTTGTTGATGGTCATTGCTGGCACCATGGCCGGCACACCGGCCCGAATCGACGCTTGGCGCGCTGGATTCTGGCCGACACCGGCGGTCAGCACCTGGCCCAGCAGCACCTCGTTCACCATCTCCGGCTTGACGCCGGTTCTCTGGAGCAGCGCGGAAATGACCATGGCTCCGAGTTCCGACGCGGGGATTCCGGAAATCGTGCCGCCGAATTTGCCGACCGCGGTACGCAGCGCCGCGACGATTACCACGTCATTCATTTGAGAGGCTCCTCGTTTCGGGATTTGCTGCAACAACGGCGCTGCCGGGGGCGCCTTGAAGCGTCGTGAAAGCGGCGGAAAAGAGGGCGAAGTTTACGCGCCGGTTTCCGCGCGTGACGAGAAGAATTTTGCGGCGCGGCAGCGATACCGCGGCGTCTTCTCGCCGCGACGCGGCTCC
>JACXTT010007714.1_pt1 | contig 15099 bp, 15 predicted proteins | sample 9270951 | NCBI WGS metagenome assembly JACXTT01 (sample SAMN15532306, study PRJNA645909) | rock metagenome | isolation source: weathered quartz diorite | place: Puerto Rico | collected 2017-06-21
CACGATCGAGGCCTACACCATCGTCCACGGGCGCGACGGCGGCCCCGAGCGAGGCGCCGTCATCGGGCGGCTGGAGAACGGCCGCCGCTTTCTCGCCGTGGTGCGCGCGGAACGCACCGTGCTCGAGGCGATGGAACGCGAGGAGCAGGTCGGACGCGCGGGGCGCGTCACCACCCGGGACGGCGTGAACCGCTACGAGCCGGTGTGAGTGACCTTCAGCTCGGCGTTTCCCTGGTTGACGTCACCGAGGGAGTTCGCCGTCGCGCGCACCACCGCGACCAGCGTCCGGCGCTGGCGCTCGGGGAGCGAGCGATAGAGCTGCACCAGCATCTCGAGGTCCTGATCCCTGGTGATCGGCAGCGGCTCGTAGGCGCCGCTCCCGGTGGGCGGTGAGATCAGGCTCTCCAGCCCGAGCGTGGTGCGCACCTGATCCTCGGCAATGGCCGGATCGAGGGCGCGGAGCGCGCGCGTCAGCACGACGTGGACCTTCAGGACGACGACCAGCGGCGTGGCGAGACCGCGCCCCGCCTCCAGACGGCTGACCGCGCCCTGACTCACGCCGGCCAAACGCGCCACCTGATCCTGGGAGAGGCCGAGGAACTCCCGCACACGGCGGAGCTGCTTCCCGAGCCCCCGCATCCATTCACGCCAGTCTGCGGCTTCGTTCATCGCTCGGTCCCTCTGCCCCCCGCTCTAGGCTGAAGAAGGTGCCCCGGAGAGACGTTAGTTAGGGAACGCATACTCCGGGGTGTATTCACCAGTCAAGTGGGTACCCGAGGGAAGATGCAGGTAGGACGCGAGTCCAACTGTGGTCCGGAAAGGGGTGACCCCGGGGACCAATTTCATGCAGGGATCGATATGCGGTCCTGCCTGAGGGGGGTCCCCAGCGAACCCGCAAGCGCACTTGCGGGGTCGCGGCGCGCGGGCTACGAGCCGCCATGCCCTTTCTCAGCAACGCCGGCGTCTCGCTCCGCTACGACCGCGCGGGCAGCGGCCCTGCCGTGCTCCTCGTCCACGGCTGGGCGGCCAACCGCACCTTCTGGGAGCGCCAGGTGATGGCGCTCCGTGACCGGCACACGGTGGTGACGGTCGATCTCCGCGGTCACGGCGAGTCGTCGCCGCCGCGCACCGGCTACACGATCGGCGCCATCGCCGGCGACCTCGAGCACCTGGTGCGCGCTCTCGGCGTGCCGCGCATCGCGCTCGTCGGCTGGTCCCTGGGTGGCCTCGTCGCCCTCGAGCTGGCGCGCCGCCTGGGCGACCGGGCGAGCGCGCTCGGGCTCGTGTGCACCACCGCGGGCGGGGTCACCGACGCGAAGAATCCGCTCGCCGAGCCCGATCGCGTCCGGGAGATGAAGGCGGCGATCGCCGCCGACTTCCGCGCCTTCGTGCGCGAGTTCGCCCCGCAGCTTTTCAAGGACCCGAAGTCGCCGCTCCTCGCCTGGGTGGCCGGGCAGCTGCAGAAGACCCCGCCGCACGTGGCCGAGGCGACCTTCGACGGCTTCCTCGCGGCCGACCTGCGCGCCGAGGCGAAGAAGCTCGCGGTCCCGACGGCCGTCCTGCACGGAACGCACGACGCGCTGCTGCCGCTCGCGCACGGTGAGGACCTGGCGAAGCGGATCCCGGGTGCCAAGCTGACGGTCTTCAAGGAGAGCGGGCACGCGCCACCGCTCGAGGAGCCGGAGGTCTTCAACGCGGCACTGGAGAAGCTGCTCTCCTCCTAGCTCACTCGACCAGCCGCGCGATCCGCTCCCAGCGCACCCAGCGGTCGGGGCCGTCCCACGACCAGTAGATGATCAGCGCCTGCCCCTTGATGTCGTCGATCGGCACCGGGCCCCAGAAGCGCGAGTCGTAGCTCTGCTCGCGGTTGTCGCCCATGACGAAGACGTAGCCGGGCGGCACGGTATAGGGCGCGCAGCTGTGCCCGCTGCCGCTCTCCAGGCTCCCGCACTGGCGGAGCAGCGGGTTGGCCGGCCGTTCCGTCGCCGGATCCGGCTTGCCGCTCAGGAACGTCGCGTGCGGGTCGTCCCACGGCTTCCCGTCGACGTAGACCTGCTTCGCGCGCACCTCGATCGTCTGGCCCTCGATCGCGATCACCCGCTTGATGAAGTCGCGGCGCTGGCGGTCGGACGACGCGCGGGCGGGCGCGAGGAACACGATCACGTCGCCCTGCCGCGGCTTCCGTAGCCCGGGGAGCCGGCCGAGCGAGATGTCGGTCAGCGGCACCTCGAGGCGGGGCCCGTAGACGAACTTGTTCACCAGCAGGTGGTCGCCGATCTGCAGCGTGGGGAGCATCGAGCCCGAGGGGATCTTGAAGGCCTGCACGACGAAGGTGCGGATGACGAGCGCCAGGAGGAGCGCGGCCCCGAGCGCCTCGGCGTACTCGCGGACCTGCGACTTGGGGGCCGCCACCGGCCGCGAGACGGCCGATGCCGCATCGCGCCGACGCGGCTGGAGATCAGGCATGGCGGCGCATGATAAACGAGCGTCTCATGTGCCGCCACCCTTGAGCACGGCGAGGAACGCCTCCTGCGGGATCTCGACCCGCCCCACCTGTTTCATCCGCTTCTTCCCCTCTTTCTGGCGCTCGAGGAGCTTCCGCTTGCGGGTGATGTCCCCCCCGTAGCACTTGGCGGTGACGTTCTTGCGCAGCGCCTTCACGGTCTCGCGCGCGATCACCTTGGCGCCGATCGCGGCCTGGATCACCACCTCGAACATCTGCCGGGGGATCAGGCCGCGGAGCCGCTGGCTGAGGTCGCGACCGCGGAGGTAGGCGTGGTCCCGATGGACGATGACCGAGAGCGCGTCGACCACGTCCCCGTTGATGAGGATGTCCAGCTTCACCAGCTCCGAGGCGCGGAAGTCGAGGTACTCGTAGTCCATCGAGGCGTAGCCGCGGGTCATGGACTTGAGCTTGTCGTAGAAGTCCATGACGATCTCGGAGAGCGGCAGCTCGTAGGCCAGCTGGACGCGGGTCTCGCCGTGGTAGCGGAGCTCCGTCTGGCGGCCGCGGCGCTCCTCGCAGAGGGCGAGCACGTTGCCGAGGAACTCCACCGGCAGGTGGATCGAGGCGCGGATGTAGGGCTCCTCGATGTGGTCGACCTGGAGCGGCGGCGGCAGCTTCGCCGGGCTGTCGATCACCACCGCCTCGCCGCTGCGCTTCACCACCCGGTAGGCGACCGTGGGCGCGGTGGTGATGAGCGAGAGCGCGAACTCGCGCTCGAGCCGCTCCTGCACGATCTCCATGTGCAGGAGGCCGAGGAAGCCGCAGCGGAAGCCGAAGCCGAGCGCGAGCGAGGTCTCGGGCTCGTAGGTGAAGGACGAGTCGTTCAGCCGGAGCTTCTCGACCGCGTCGCGGAGCGCGTCGTACTGCGCCGACTCCGCGGGGTAGAGGCCGCTGAACACCATCGGCTTCACCGGCCGGAAGCCGGGCAAGGGCGCGGCCGCCGGTCGATCGGCGTCGGTGATCGTGTCGCCGATCTTCGTGTCCCCCACCTCCTTGATGGCGGCCATGAGGACCCCGACCTCGCCCGGCCCGAGCGAGGCCACCTCGACCGCGCGCGGCGCGAGCACCCCGACCCGCGTCACCAGGAACTCCTTGCCGGTCGCCATCATGCGGATGCGCTGCCCCTTGGCGAGCCGGCCATCGAAGACGCGCACCAGGACGACCGCGCCGTGGTAGGGGTCGAACCAGGAGTCGAAGATGAGGGCGGTGGTGGATGCCTCGGGATTACCCGTGGGCGGCGGCATGTCGCGCACGATCGCTTCCAGCACCTCGTCGGTGCCGACGCCTTCCTTGGCGCTGGCGAGGATGGCGTGCGAGGCGTCGAGGCCGATGATCTCCTCGATCTGCTGCCGCACGCGCTCGGGCTCGGCGCTCGGCAGGTCGATCTTGTTGATGACCGGCACGATCGCCAGGTCGTGATCGAGCGCCAGGTAGACGTTGGCGAGCGTCTGCGCCTGCACGCCCTGCGAGGCGTCGACCACGAGCACGGCGCCCTCGCACGCCGCCAGGCTCCGCGAGACCTCGTAGGTGAAGTCGACGTGCCCGGGCGTGTCGATGAGGTTCAGGACGTAGTCCTGCCCATCGCGGGCCTGGTACGAGAGGCGAACCGAGCGCGCCTTGATGGTGATGCCCCGCTCGCGCTCGAGCTCCATGTCGTCCAGGAACTGCTCCGACATCTCCCGCGCCGAGACGGCGCCGGTGCGCTCGAGGATGCGGTCGGCGAGCGTCGACTTCCCGTGATCGATGTGGGCGATGATCGAGAAGTTGCGGATGCGGGCGGGGTCCAGACTCACCTGCCTCCGGCGCGCGTCCGGAAGAACTCGACGGTGCGCCCGAGGCCGTCCGCCAGGGACACTTCCGGCCGCCAGCCGAGCTCCCGGGCGGCGCGCGTGCAGTCGATGACGCTCCGGCGCTGCTCGCCCTGCTTCGCCGGCCCGTGGCGGATCTCGGAGCGGCTGCCGGTGGCGTCGGCGAGGAGGCGCGCCAGGGTGTTCACGTCGGTCTCGACGCCGGTGCCGATGTTGAAGGGGCCGCTCGCGGTGTGCTCGAGCGCCAGCAGGCTAGCACGTGCCACGTCGCCCACGTAGACGTAGTCCCGCGTCTGCTTCCCGTCGCCGTTCACCGTGACCGCCTCGCCGCGCAGCATCTTGCCGCTGAAGATGGCGACCACGCCGGCCTCGCCGTGCGGGTCCTGGCGCGGCCCGTAGACGTTGGCGTAGCGGAGCGCCACGAACGGCAGCTGGTACTCGGCCTGGTAGAAGAACGCGTAGAGCTCGCCCGCCCGCTTGCTGACCCCGTAGGGGCTCACCGGGTTCGTGGGATGCGACTCCGGCGCCGGGAAGGCCTCCTGCTCGCCGTAGACGGCGCCGCCGGAGGAGACGAAGAGCACGCGGCGGACGTTCGCCTTCCGCGCCGCCTCGAGCAGGTTGATCGCGCCCAGGATGTTGACGCGCGCGTCGAACAGCGGATCGGCCACCGAGCGGCGGACGTCCATCTGCGCGGCATGCAGGTTCAGCACCGCGGGCCGCTCGTCGCGGATCAGCTGGACGACCTGCGGATCCGTGATGTCGAGCTGGTGGAAGCGCGCCTTCGGGTTCAGGTTCTCGCGGTGACCGGTCGAGAGGTCGTCGACCACCAGCACCTCGTGGCCGGCCACGACGTACGCGTCGACCACGTGGGAGCCTATGAAGCCGGCTCCCCCGGTCACCAGGATCTTCATGCCGGGCGCACCACGGTGCGGAAGTAGTCGATGGTCCGGCGGAGCCCGTCGTCGAGCGCGACCTTGGGCTCCCAGCCGAGCAGCGAGCGGGCCCGGGTGATGTCGGGCTGACGGACCTTCGGATCGTCCTCGGGCAGCGGGCGGAAGACGATCTCGCTCCGCGTGCCGGTGAGCGCCTTGATCCGCTCGGCGAACTGGAGGATCGAGACCTCCATCGGGTTGCCGCAGTTGACCGGCCCGCTGTGCTCGGAGCGGAGGAGCCGGACGATCCCTTCCACTAGGTCGGAGACGTAGCAGAAGCTCCGCGTCTGCGAGCCGTCCCCGTACACGGTCATCGGCTCGCCGCGCAGCGCCTGGGCGATGAAGTTCGGGACCACGCGGCCGTCGTTCAGGCGCATGCGCGGGCCGTGGGTGTTGAAGATGCGCACGATGCGCGTCTGCACGCCGTGCGTCCGGTGATACGCCATGGTGAGCGCCTCGGCGAAGCGCTTCGCCTCGTCGTAGACGCCGCGCGGGCCGATGGGATTCACGTTGCCCCAGTAGTCCTCCTTCTGGGGGTGGACGAGCGGGTCGCCGTACACCTCGGAGGTGGAGGCGAGGAGGAAGCGCGCGTTCTTCTCCTTGGCGAGACCGAGCGCCTTGTGGGTGCCGAGCGACCCGACCTTGAGCGTCTGGATGGGGAGCTCCAGGTAGTCGACCGGGCTCGCGGGCGAGGCGAAGTGGAGGATCGCGTCGAGCGGACCCTTCACGTAGATGTAGGTGGTCACGTCCTGCTGGATGAACGAGAACCGGCGCTCCGAGAACAGATGGGCGACGTTGTCGGGCGTGCCGGTGAGGAAGTTGTCCATGCAGATGACGTCGTCGCCCTCGGCCAGGAACCGCTCGCAGAGGTGCGAGCCGATGAAGCCGGCACCGCCGGTGATGAGGATGCGCGCCATGCGAGCCTACGCGGCGCGCACCGCCAGGCGCCCGATCGGGAAGTACGTGAAGCCGTGCTCGCGCATCACCTCGGGCTCGTAGAGGTTGCGCCCGTCGAAGATGATCGGACGGCGGAGCAGTCGCTTCATGCGGGGAAAATCGGGGCGGCGGAACTCGTTCCACTCGGTGACGATGAGGAGCGCGTCGGCGCCGTCGAGGGCCTCGTAGTTGACGCGGTGGTAGGAGACGCGCTCGCCGAAGGCCTTGCGCGCCTCGTGGAGCGCCTCGGGATCGTGGACCGCGATGGCGGCGCCCTGGGCGAGGAGCCCCTCGACGATGGTGATCGCCGGCGCCTCGCGCATGTCGTCGGTGCGCGGCTTGAAGGCGAGGCCCCAGACGGCGAAGCGCCGCCCCCCGAGGTCGGCGCCGAACTCGGCCACCACCTTCTCGACCAGCCGGTGCTTCTGCGCTTCGTTCACGTCCTCGACCGCGTTGAGGAGCGGGAACTCCATGCCGTGCTCGTGCGCGGTGTGGATGACGGCCTTCACGTCCTTCGGGAAGCACGAGCCGCCGTAGCCCACCCCGGGGAAGAGGAAATGATGCCCGATGCGCCGGTCGTAGCCGATGCCCCGCCGGACCTGGTCGACGTCGGCGGCCACGCGCTCGCACAGGTTGGCGATCTCGTTCATGAACGAGATGCGCGTGGCGAGGAGCGCATTGGCCGCGTACTTCGTCATCTCGGCGCTGGCGTTGTCCATCACCAGGATCGGGTTGCCGGTGCGCACGAAGGGGTCGTAGAGCTCGCGCATGACGTCGATCGCGCGCGGGCTGCCGGTGCCGATCACCACCCGGTCGGGCTTCATGAAGTCCTCGACCGCGGCCCCCTCCTTCAGGAACTCGGGGTTGGAGACCACGTCGAAGGGCTGCTTGGTGACCGACGCGACGGCCTGGCGGACGCGCTCGGCGGTGCCGATCGGCACCGTGCTCTTGGTGACGATCACCCGGTAGCCGTCCATCGCGCGTCCGATCTCGGCCGCGACCGCCATCACCGCGCCGAGATCGGCGGCGCCGTCGGCGCCCGAGGGCGTGCCCACCGCGATGAAGCAGACGAGGCTCTCGCGGACGGCGGCGCGGAGATCGGTCGAGAACGCGAGCCGGCCCTCGGTCACGTTCCGCCGGATCAGCTCCTCGAGCCCCGGCTCGTAGATCGGCACGTGGCCCTGGCGGAGCGTCTCGATCTTGGCGGCGACGTTGTCGATGCAGATGACGTCGTTGCCGCTCTCCGCAAAGCAGGTGCCAGCCACGAGCCCGACGTAGCCCGTGCCGACCACGCAGATTTTCATGTCCGGGCACGCATACCGGCGGCCTTTCGTGAAGTCAATTCAGTTCACGGTCTCGCGCACCCGGTAGATCGGCTTCGCCTGCGACTCGTGGTAGGTGCGCACCAGCATCTCGCCGAGCAAGCCGAGCGACACGAACTGCACGCCGACGACCGCCATCAGGATGGCGAGCAGCACGAGCGGCCGGTTCGCCAGCCGGACGCCGAGGACGATGCGCTCGAAGCCGAGGTAGGCCGTGAGACCGAGCCCCGCGGCGGCGCAGATGAGCCCGAAGAGGCCGAAGAGCTGGATCGGGCGGGTGGAGAAGCCGGAGAGGAACTTGACCGTCAGCAGATCGAGCAGCACGCGGAGCGTGCGCGAGAGGCCGTACTTCGAGGTGCCGAGCATGCGCGGGCGATGGTGCACCTTCACCTCCGCGACGCGCGCGCCCAGGTCCGCGGCCAGCGCCGGGATGAAGCGATGGAGCTCGCCGTAGAGCCGGAGCTCGCGGGCGACCGGGGCGCGCATCGCGCGGAGCGTGCAGCCGTAGTCGTGGAGCTTCGTGCCGGTGACGAGGGAGATCAGGCGGTTCGCCACCTGCGAGGGAAGGCGGCGTGTCAGCCACGGATCGCGGCGCGGGTTCCGCCAGCCGTTCACCACGTCCGCGCCTTCGTCGAGCAGCGCCAGCAGGCGCGGGATGTCGGCGGGATCGTTCTGCAGGTCGGCGTCCATCGACACGATGACCGGCGCGCGCGCGTGCTCGATGCCGGCGGCGAGCGCCGCGGTCTGGCCGTAGTTGCGCGCCAGGCGGACGATCCGGATGCGCGGGTCCTCGCGGGCGAGCCCGGCCAGCTGCGCGAAGCTCCCGTCGGTGCTCCCGTCGTCCACCGCCACGATCTCGACCGGACGGCCGAGCGCCGGGAGCGCGCCGAGCAGCTCGGCGAACAGCGGCCCGAGGCTCTCCGCCTCGTTGTAGACGGGGATGACGAGCGACAGGCTGGGCGCCGGTGTGCTCAAAACTCGGTCAGCGCCACGAACTGGCGGTAGCGCCGGTCGATGTCGTCGCGCGTCAGGGTGCGGAGGCGCTGCCCGCCGAAATCCTCCACCACGAAGGAGGCGAGCACGCTGCCGTACACGATGGCGCGCCGGAGCCCGCCCTCGGAGCGCTCGCCGGTGGCGGCCAGGTAGCCCATGAGCCCGCCCGCGAACGTGTCGCCGGCGCCGGTCGGGTCGAAGACCTCCTCCAGCGGGTAGGCGGGTACTGCGAACACCGACTCGGGGGAGAAGAGGAGCGCCCCGTACTCGCCGCGCTTGACGAGCACGCTGCGCGGCCCGAGCTCGAGGATGCGGCGCGCGGCGCGCGACACGTTCGCCTCGCCCGAGAGGAGCCGCGCCTCCTCGTCGTTCACCACCAGGAGGTCGACGCGCGGGAGGAGCGCTTCCAGCGGCTCGCGCGCGCTCGCGATCCAGTGGTTCATGGTGTCGCAGGCGACCACGCTCGGATCGTCGAACTGCTCGAGCACGCGCTCCTGCAGGGCCGGGTCGATGTTGGCGAGGAAGACGTAGGGGGACCGGCGCAGCGTCTCGCTCAGGTCGGGCCGGAAGTCGGCGAACACGTTCAGCTCGAGCGCGAGCGTGTCGCGCACGTTCATGTCCTCGTGGTAGCGCCCGGCCCAGCGGAAGGTGCGGCCCGGGCGCACCTCCAGGCCCGAGAGGTCGATGCCGCGCGAGGCCAGGTAGTCGCGCTCGGCCTCGGGGAAGTCGTCGCCCACCACCGCCACCAGGCGAACCGGCACGAAGAAGCTCGCGGCGACGGCGAAGTGCGTGGCCGAGCCGCCGAGCACCTCCTCGGCGCGGCCGATCGGGGTCTCGATCGTGTCGAAGGCGACCGAGCCCACCACGGTGATCGCGTTCTCGCTCAGACGTATCTCCGGAGAAGCGGCGCCAGGTCGCGCCGGAGGGCGGCCGGGATCGCGGCACGCTCCGTGATGATCGCGTTGTCGAGGGCCGTCGGGCAGGGACAGGCGGTGCGCGCAGGGAGCGCGGCCGCCACGCGCGCGATCGTCCGCCGTGCGAGGTCGACGTTGGCGGCCAGCACCTTCAGCACGTTCTCGATCTCGACGTCGGCGTGGGCGGTGTTCCAGCAGTCGTAGTCGGTGGCGAGGGCGAGGGTCGCGAAGCAGATCTCGGCCTCGCGCGCGAGCTTCGCCTCCTGCAGGTTGGTCATGCCGATCACGTGCGCGCCCCAGCTCCGGTAGAGGTGCGACTCGGCGCGGGTCGAGAACTGCGGGCCTTCCATGCACACGTACGTGCCGCCGGCGTGCACCGTCGCGCCCTCGGCGCGCGCCGCGTCTGCCAGCGTCCGCGAGAGGCTCGGGCAGAGCGGATCGGCGAACTGCACGTGCGCCACGATGCCACGGCCGAAGAAGGTGCTGACGCGCTGCCGCGTCCGGTCGATGAACTGATCGGGCACCACGACGTGGCCCGGCGCGATCTCCTCGCGCAGGCTCCCGACCGCGCTCACCGCGAGGATCCACTCCACGCCGAGCCGCTTCAGCGCGAAGATGTTGGCCCGGAAGTTGATCTCGGTGGGGAGCAGGCGATGCCCGCGCCCGTGGCGGGGGAGGAAGATGATGCGCGTGTCGCCGAGCTTCCCGATCACCAGCTCGTCGGACGGCTCACCGAACGGCGTGTCGACGCCGAGGCGCTCCACCGCCTCGAGCCCGGGCAGGTCGTAGAGGCCGCTGCCCCCGAGCACGCCGAGCGCCGCGGAGCGTTCGCCTGATTCCTCCATGCCGTGCCGCCTCCCGCCGCTACCCGGCCGGGCGCGGCCGGCCAATGGTAGGGAAAAACGTCACGAGTGCAAGATGTCCGTACGCATCCGGGGGCGCCCTACCCCCGGATCAGCGTCACCCGGCACGCGACCGCCACGTCGAGGCGCTCCGCCGGCGGCAGGATATCGCCGTCCAGCATGTAATGCTCGGGTCGGAAGAAGCGGATCGAGAGGCGCTGCGCCAGGTTGTCGAACAGCTCGGGCTCGCCCGTGGGAAAGCCGCGGTAGAGGCGGAGGGCGCGGCGGATGAGCCGCGTGGCCCGCACCGGGCCGCCCAGCACGTGCATGTAGCCGCGCTTGCGGCCGCCCAGGTAGGTCGGGCGGAAGCCGAGGGCGATGCGGTCGACGGTCGCCGCGAAGAAGAACGTGAACTGGCGAAACGGGATCGGGTCGCCGTCCACCTCGACGTCGGCGCCCGTCGCCTGGAAGACGGCGCGCGCGCTGTGCGTGCCGGTCAGCGCCGAGACGATGAGCCGGGTCAGCAGGCGCGCCGCCTCGAACACCCCCTGCTTCTCGCGCGCGTAGTACATGCGCAGGTAGTTGACCGCCGTACCGAAGCTCAGCACGAAGCCGTGCTCGACGCCGTTCACGCCGAGGAGGTCCCGCTCGGTCGTCTCGTAGACCCGGCCGCGGCGGTAGTCGCGGACGACGCGCGCCAGCACCTGCTCCGGCCCGCCGCGCCGCCCGCCGATCGCGTCGGCGACATAGTTGATGGTGCCGGCACGGAGCGGGAGCAGCATCGGCAGCGGCGCATCGCCGTACACGGCGCGGAAGCCGGTGAGCGTGCAGTGGTAGCTCCCGTCGCCACCGCAGATGGCGAGCACCTCGGCCCCGCGCTCGCGGAACTCGCGCGCCACGTCCTGGATCGCCGGCAGCGACTCGGTGACGCGCACCACGCCGTCCGTGCCGACGATGCTCGCCAGGCGCCCGGCGCGCTCGGCGCCGCCGTTGCGGTTCGCCCGGGCGTGCGGATTGACGACGACGCCGATGCCGGGCACGTCAGGCGGCGGCGCGCGCCGCGGCGAGCTGCCCGCACGCGGCCTGGATGTCCTGCCCGCGGCTCTCGCGGATGGTCGCGTTCACGCCGTGGTCGCGCAGGATCGCCTGGAAGCGGACGATCCGCTCCCGCGGGCTCGGCACGAAGCCGGCCCCGGGGAACGGGTTGAACGGGATCAGGTTCACCTTGGAGCGGAGCCCGTGGAGGAGCCGGACGAGCCGGCGGGCATCGGCGTCCGCGTCGTTCTCGCCGCCCAGGAGGACGTACTCGAAGGTGATGCGCTTGCGGCGCGGGAGCGGCAGCGCGCGGCAGGCGGCGAGGAGCGCGGCGAGCGGATAGCGGCGGTCGACGGGCATGAGGCGCGCACGCTGAGCGTCGGTGGTGGCGGAGAGCGAGACGGCGAGGTTCACCCGCGTCTCGGCGATGAGCCGCGGGATCGCGGGGACGAGACCGACGGTCGAGACCGTGATGCGCCGGGGAGAGATCGCCAAGCCCCACTCGGCGGTCAGGATCTCCAGCGCCGCCCGTACGGCGTCGTAGTTGGCGAGCGGCTCGCCCATGCCCATGAACACGACGTTGGTGAGCGGGCGGGGCGCGGCGAGCGCGCGCCCGGCGCGCACCTGCCCGACGATCTCGCCGGGCGACAGGTTCCGCACCAGGCCCATGCGCGCGGTCGCGCAGAAGCCGCATCCCATGCCGCAGCCCGCCTGGCTCGAGATGCAGAGGGTCAGCCGGTCGCGCGCGCCGTCCGCGCGGTCGAACTGCGGGATGAGGACGCTCTCGATCGCCGCGGGCCGGTCCCCGGGGAGCTGAAAGAGCATCTTCCGCGTCCCGTCGGCCGCATCGGCGACGAAGGAAGCGGCCAGGCGGCCGATCGTGAAGTCGGCCGCGAGGCGCTCGCGGAGCGCGCGCGAGACGTTCGACATGTCGGCGAAGCGCTCGACGCCCTTCCGGTGCACCCAGGCGAGGAGCTGCGTCGCGCGGTAGCGCGGCTCGCCCACATCGGCGCACCACGCCTCGAGCTCGGCGCGCGAGAGATCCTGGACGTCGCGCTGGGGCACGCGCGCATCCTAGCGAGAGCCCTCGCAAAGCGCCACGCTTGCGTCACCTGGTGGCCCGGCGTACCTCGGCCGCCATGGAGACGCTCGCCTTCGGCTACGGCCTCGCCGAGGCGCCGCGCGTCGATCCCGCCGGCAACCTCTACTTCAGCGACGCGATGGACGGCGGCGTCTACCGCCGCGCGCCCGACGGCACGATCGCCGTCGTGGTGCCGAAGCGGCGCGGCGTCGGCGGGCTCGTGCTGCATGCGGACGGCGGCGTGATCGTCTCGGGGCGGGACCTCGTCCACGTGCGCCACGGCGAGACGCGCGTCCTCCTCACCGTGGACGGCGTGCTCGGCTTCAACGACCTCACCACCGACGCCGCGGGACGGGTCTACGTTGGCTCGCTGCGCTCGCCGGCGCTGCTCGGCGAGCAGGAGCGGGTGCCCGGCGAGCTCTGGCGCGTCGACGGCGCGGGACGGGCGGTGGAGGTCTACCGCGACGTCGCGTTCGCCAACGGCGTCGGCTTCTCGCCCGACGGGCGGACCATCTACCACTCGAACTACAGCGAGGGCGTCGTCCTCGCCCACGACGTGCGCGACGACGGCCTCGCGGTGAACCGCCGCGCCTTCGCGCGCGTGCCCAGGGGCAATCCCGACGGGCTCGCCGTCGACGAGACGGGCGGCGTCTGGGTGGCGCTCGGCGCGGGCGGTGGCATCGCGCGCTTCACGTCCGGCGGCGCGCTCGACCACGTGCTCCCGGTGCCAGCGCCGTTCGTGGCCAGCCTCTGCTTCGGCGGCGTGGACCGGCGGGACCTCTACGTCACGACGAGCGGGAACAGCGAGGACCCCGAGCGGCGCGGCACGATCTTCCGCACGCGCGTGGATTTGCCGGGGCTAGTGGCGGCGCCGGCGCGCGTCTAGTCGCGCTCAGGCCGCCGCGGTCGCGCCCGGCAGGACGAGGCCCGGGAAGAAGAACGCGATCTCGGCGCGCGCCGTCGCGGCGGCGTCCGAGCCGTGCACCGCGTTCTGCTCGACGTCGGTGCCGAACTCGCCGCGGATCGTCCCCTTGGGCGCCTTCTTCGAGTCCGTCGGCCCCATGAGGTCGCGCCAGCGGGCGATCGCGCCGTCGCCCTCGAGGACGCACACGAAGACGGGCCCCGAGCTCATGAAGCGCACCAGGTCCTCGAAGAAGCCGCGCTCCCTGTGCACGGCGTAGAAGCGCTCGGCGTCGGCCGGCGCCAGGCGCACGATGCGGCCGGCGACCGGGGTCAGGCCCTTCTCCTCGATCATGGCGAGGACGCGGCCGAGGACGCGCTTCTTCATCGCGTCGGGCTTCACGATGCACAGGGTCCGTTCGCTCATCGCTTCCCTTTCAGCACGCTCTGCATGGTGGCGCCCAGCTCGGCCGGGCCTGGCGCGAGGGTCACGCCCGCGCGCCGGAAGGCGTCCATCTTCTCCGCCGCCGTCCCCTTGCCGCCGGCGATGATGGCGCCCGCGTGGCCCATGCGCTTTCCCTTGGGCGCCGTCTGCCCGGCGATGAAGGCGACCACGGGCTTGGTCATGTGCTCCTTCACGAACGCGGCCGCCTCCTCCTCCGCCGTGCCCCCGATCTCGCCGATCAGGATCACCGCGTCGGTGCCGGCATCGCCCTGGAAGAGGCGGAGCGCGTCGACGAACCCGGTGCCGATGATCGGATCGCCGCCGATGCCGATGCAGGTGGACTGCCCGATGCCGAGGAGCGTCAGCTGGTGCACGGCCTCGTAGGTGAGCGTGCCGCTCCGCGACACGACCGCCACGCGCCCGGGCTTGTGGATGTAGCCCGGCATGATGCCGATCTTGCACTCGCCGGGCGTGATGACCCCGGGGCAGTTCGGGCCGATGAGGCGCGTCGGCCGCCCTTCGAGGAAGCGCTTCACACGCACCATGTCCAGGACCGGCACCCCTTCGGTGATGCAGACGATGAGCGGCAGCCCCGCGTCCGCCGCCTCCATGATCGCGTCCGCCGCGCCGGCGGGCGGGACGTAGATGACCGACGCGTTGGCGCCGGTCGCGCGCACCGCCTGCTCGACCGTGTCGAAGATCGGGATGCCCTCGAAGTCGGTCCCGCCCCGCCCGGGCGTGACGCCCCCGACCATCTGCGTGCCGTACTCGCGGCAGAGGCGGGTGTGGAGCTGGCCCGTCGCCCCCGTGATGCCCTGGGTGAGGACGCGCGTATTCCTGTCGACGAGGACGCTCATCGCTTCGCCGCGGCGACCGCCTTCCGGGCGCCGTCCTGCATGTCGCTGGCGGTGATGATGTCGAGCTTCGAGTCGGCGAGGATCTTCTTCCCCTGCTCGACGTTCGTGCCCTCCATGCGGACGACCAGCGGCACCGCGAGCCCCACCTCGCGCGCCGCCTGCACCACGCCCTCGGCCAGCACGTCGCAGCGAAGGATGCCGCCGAAGATGTTGATGAAGATGGCCTTCACCGAGGCGTCGGAGAGCAGGATGCGGAAGGCGGCCGCGACCTTCTTCGCGTCGGCGCCGCCGCCCACGTCGAGGAAGTTGGCCGGCATGCCGCCCGCGGCCTTCACGCTGTCCATGGTCGCCATGGCGAGGCCGGCGCCGTTCACCATGCAGCCGATGTTGCCGTCGAGCGCGATGTAGGAGAGATCGTACTTGGCGGCCTCGGTCTCGCGCGGGTCCTCCTCGCTCTGGTCGCGGAGCTCGCGCAGATCGGGGTGGCGAAAGAGCGCGTTGTCGTCGAAGCCGATCTTGGCGTCGAGC
>JACXTT010007715.1_pt1 | contig 15099 bp, 12 predicted proteins | sample 9270951 | NCBI WGS metagenome assembly JACXTT01 (sample SAMN15532306, study PRJNA645909) | rock metagenome | isolation source: weathered quartz diorite | place: Puerto Rico | collected 2017-06-21
GCCCAGGCCGCCAGCACGATGCGCACGGTGCTGTATGAAGTCAAGAAGATCATCGTCGGGCAGGACCTGATGCTGGAACGCATCCTGGTGGCGCTCCTCTCCCGCGGGCACATTTTGATCGAGGGCGTGCCGGGCCTCGCCAAGACCCTGGCGATCAAGACGACGGCTCAAGTGCTCGATTGCCAGTTCCGGCGGATCCAGTTCACGCCCGATCTCGTCCCGGCGGATCTGATCGGGACGCGCATCTATAACCAGCAGCGCGGCTCGTTTGAGGTGGAGTTGGGGCCGGTCGTGGCCAACCTGGTGCTCGCCGACGAGATCAACCGGGCGCCGGCAAAGGTGCAGTCGGCGTTGCTCGAGGCGATGCAGGAGCGCCAGGTCACCATCGGCAAAGAGACATTCACACTGCCGGATCCATTTCTCGTCCTGGCGACGCAGAACCCCATCGAAAGCGAGGGCACGTACCCGCTGCCCGAGGCGCAGGTCGATCGGTTCATGTTCAAGGTGGTCATCACGTACCCGTCGTTCCACGAGGAAATGACGGTGGTCGATCGGATCACGGAGCAGGCTCCTACCGTCTCGCGGGTGATCGGGGCCGATGACCTGCTCCAGTTGCAGAAGATCGCCGAAGCCGTTTACGTCGACTCGAAGCTCCACGAATACGCGGTGAATTTGGTGACGGCGACGCGACGCCCGCAAGAATTCGGGCTGGGGGACGCCGCGAAGTTCATCGCCTACGGCGCGAGCCCGCGTGGATCCCTCAACCTCATCATCGGCGCGAAGGCGCTCGCCCTGGTGCGGGGCAGGGAGTACGCGATGCCGGAGGATATCCGGGACCTGGCGCCGGAGGTGCTCCGCCATCGATTCCTCTTGTCGTACGAGGCGCTGGCCCAGGACGTCACGCCGGACCACCTCTTGCAGCGCGTGATCGACGCCGTGCCGATTCCCAAGGTCCACATCGGAGATCCGTATGGAGACACCCGAGCGAATCTTGAGGCGCCTCGAGTTTAAAGTCGTTCGCCGGCTGGACGGGTTTCTCTTCGGCGATTACACCGGGCTGTTCTACGGCCCCAGCCTGGACCTGGCCGAAGTGCGGGCGTACCAGCCCGGGGACGAGGTGCGCCGGATCGATTGGAACGTGACGGCACGGATGAACGAGATCTTCGTGCGCCAGTACCGCGAGGAGAAAGAGCTCACGGCGTGGTTGCTCGTCGACCTGTCGCCCTCCATGGATTTCGGCACCGTCCAACAATTCAAGCGCCAGCTCGCCATCGACTTCGCCGGGGTGGCGGCCTACATCATCACCCGCCACGGCGACAAGGTCGGCGCGATCGGTTTCCCGGCCCGGGAAGGCCAGGTGTACATTCCCCCGCGCGCCGGACGGGCACAGGCCCTGCGTGTCGTACACGCGCTGGCCTCTGAGCCGCCCGTCAACGGCGGCGGGCGGACGGACCTGGTCGGCGTCTTGGAACACATGCAGCGCATCCTGCGCCGGCGCTCCCTCGTCTTTCTGATCTCCGATTTTCACTCGCCGGGCGGCTGGGAGTCGCGACTCGCCGAGCTCAGCCGGCGCCATGACGCGATCGCGGTGCGGATCGAGGACCCGCGGGAGCGCGACCTGCCGGATGTCGGAGGGGTGTACTTTCAGGATCAGGAGACAGGACATCAGCTCTGGGTGGACACGTCGGACCGAAATGTGCGGGAGCGATACCGCCAGCTCGTCGCCGAGCGCGACGCCGACCTGACCCAGATGACACGGCGGGTCGCCGTCGACATGCTCCACCTGTCGACCGGGACGTCGATGGTGGACCCGCTTGTGAAGTTCGTCACCTTTCGGAGGCGGCGCCGGTGGAATTTGCCTGGCCAGTAATGCTGTGGGGCCTCCTCTTGGTGCCGGCCCTCGTGGGCTGGTACGTGTTCGGCGCGCGCCGGGCCCGGCGTATCGCCGCGGAACGGTTCGCCGAACGCGCGCTGTTCGCGCAACTGGCGACGACGCTGCCCGGCCTGCGGCGCAACATCAGCATGGCGTTGTACTTCGTCGCGCTGGCGATCCTACTGGGTGCGGCGGGTCGCCCGATCATGGCGATTCCCCTTCCCGTGAACAAGGCGGTCGTCATGCTCGTGGTGGATACGAGCGGCAGCATGCTGGCGCCGGATCTCGAACCAAACCGCCTGGAGGCGGCGAAAGCGGCCGCCCGGAGCTTCGTCGATTCGTTCCCGCGAGGACCGAAGATCGGCCTGGTATCGTTCAGCACCTATGCTACACTGATGATACCGCCCACGCCGGATCATGAAGCCGTCAAGCAGGCGATCACCACCCTCAAGCCTCAGGAGGCCACGGCGATTGGAGACGGGATCCTGGTCGCGCTCAAGGCGCTGCCCGGCCGGGTTGTGGACCTCAACGAGGCCCGGCCCGGGCCGTTTGGCGCGCCGCCGCCCGGGACCCCTCCATCGTTTACCCCGCAGCCGCAGGCCCCCTCGGCGCCCGTACGCCCTGAGGACCTCACGCCCGCGGCGATGATCCTGCTCAGCGACGGCGGACAGAATGCGGGGAACGCGGATCCGATCAAGATGGCGCTGCTGGCCAAGCAACTCAAGGTGAAGATCTATACCGTGGGACTGGGGGCGTCCGGCGGCAGCGTGTTCAACTATCAGGGGCAGATGGTGTTCGTGCCGTTTGATCCTACCCTGCTTCAGCAGATCGCCGCCGCGACGGACGGGAAGTTCTTCATGGCATCGGAGACGACGGGCCTGAAACAGATCTATCGAGAACTCGGGCGCGCGCTGGGCTGGGAGACTCAGAAGACCGAGGTGTCGTCCATGTTCGTCGGCGCCGCGGGGATGCTGCTGCTGGTTGGGGGGGTCATCTCCCTGTTGTGGACGGGGAGGCTGCCGTGACGTTTCTCTGGCCCCTGGCCCTCGCGCTCTACGTGCTGGTGCCGGTACTCATCCTGGCGTACATCTGGATTCTGCGCCGCCCCTCCCGCGTCCGCGTGCGGTACTCGACGCTGGACCTCGTCAGGCAGGCGTCCGCCGTCGGCAAGCCGTGGCGGCGCCACGTGCCGGCGGCCCTGTACCTGCTGACGCTGTGCGCGGTCATCTTTACGCTGGCGCGGCCCATGGCGCCGGTCCCGGTCCCTGACGATCGGACGGTGGTCATGCTGAGCATGGACGTGAGCCGGAGCATGATGGCCCACGACGTCGTCCCCACCCGCATCGAGGCCGCGAAGAAGGCCGCGGTCGAGTTTGTCCGCGCGCTGCCGCGCGGCGCCAAGGTCGGCCTGGTCTCATTCAGCTCGTACGCGACCCTCGTCACGCCCCCGACGGACGATCACGAGCGCGTGGTCCAAGCGATCAACAGCCTCTCCCTTGAGTTTGCTACCGCGATCGGGGATGGCCTGTTGGAGGCCGTGTACGCGCTTCCCGGCCGCATCCGGCCCGAGAACTCCACGGGATCCGGCATACCCCCGCTGGGCCCGCTTCCCGGTGCGGACCGGCTGCCGCCGGCCACCGTCGTGCTGCTCAGCGACGGGCAGAGCAATCGTGGGACGCCGCCGGAGGACGCCGCGGTCGTGGCCCGGCAGCAGCGGGTCAAGGTGTATACGGTCGGTCTGGGTTCGCCGGAGGGAACGTTCCTCGAGCTCGGCGGCCGCAGCATCTTCGTCCGCCTCGACGAGGAGACGCTCAAGGAGATCGCCCAGCTAACCGGGGGCACCTACCAGCGCGTCTCCTCGACGGGTGAGCTGAGCCGAGTCTACACGCGGCTCGGCCGGTCGATCGGATGGGAACGCAAGCCAACCGAAGTGAGCGGGCTGACGTCGGTCCTGGTGGCGGGGTTGTTCCTGTCGACCGTGGCGGTCTCGCTCCTCTGGATGAACCGGCTCGGCTGAACGTCCACTCTACCCGGCGCGCCCGCCCTTCCCTGCACGCGGCGTAGCCCCCGGCCTCGGAGAGCGGACGGGTGGCCCCAGCGGGCAGACCGGCAGCCCTCTAGGTAGCGGGTCAAAGGTTCGAGTCCCTCCGGGCGCGCGCGAGCCTGATCGCAGGTCGTTCCACGCCGTCCAGTAGCCGCCCACGGATCAACCCCCCGATATGGCAGGATCGTTCGATCTGGCGGAGGTCTGAGTTTTGCGGTACGAGAATTTGCCATGGCTTCTCGCGGAGACGCTTCATGAGCGGCGCCAACCCGAGCGCAAAAGCAAAGCCTTTTCGCTGGACTGCGGCCTTTCTGCTCGCGGTCCTCGTTCTGCTGGGTAGAATTCCTGACCTCTTTGTGCACTATCATGACTGGGACGAGGCCGCTATGATGGCCCAAGCATGGGCCATGACCAGGGGCCAGGTTCTCTACAAGGACATCTCCCAGTTCCACCCGATTTTGAGCCTTGCCCTCTGGGTCCCATTCTTTCACCTGTTTCGACCGGAGTGGGTCCCATTGGCGACCAAAGCGATGAATCTGGTACTCGTGTTCGTGGGCGCGTTGCTGATCGAGAGGATCGCTTTCGCATGGCTCGCCAGCCGAACGCTCAGTCTTCTCGGCGGGTTCCTTTTCGTCTTCTATTGCTCCCAGCCATGGGCGACGAGCTCCTATGGAGAGTTTTACCTCATGTTCCCAGTCCTGTGTTCGGTCTGGTTGCTGTTCTTTGGCGGTGAGCCGCGTCCGGCAGTGTTCTATCTCGTGGGTCTCCTCTGGGGGGTCGCCTTTTTCCTCAAGCAAGTTGCCGTTTTTGACGCCATCGGCCTCTATTCCGGCTATCTGTATCTGAGCCAGAGTCCGAGAAAGACCAAAGCCGTCGCCACCATTCTTCTGGGACTTGGATTCTTAAGCGTGGCAATCTTGACGTCGGCTTATTTCGTGTACCACCGGGTACTTCCAGAGGCCTGGCATTCGACTTTTGCGCGAGCCCTGTTGTACGCGTATCCCAGCGGGGGGAGACTGGGTCGGGCGATCGGCCTGGCGAGGAGGGTCTTCACGCAACTGGGTCCCTCTCTGCCCGCGGTCGCGGGAGCCGTCTACGTCCTGCTTCACCGTGCGGGCCGGCGTGGCCTGGAGAGGCTCGAGGGGGGCGCCTTCTTCCTCGTGCTCTGGATCTGGCTCTGTTCGGATATGATCGGACTCTATGCTGTCGGTCGTGTCTACGCGCACTACCTCACCCAGGTGGTGCCGTTGGCCTCGCTTCTCCCGCTGTTTATCCTGAGCCGGGTGGAGGCGCGCGCGGGCAAGGCGGTCTATCTCTTCTATTTCCTCGCGCTCACCATGTTCTTGAGCGTGGCCTTTGCACACGCCATGCTGGAGCTCCGCGACGTGCGTTGGGTGCCTTGGCCGGTGAGGCAGTCGGCCGTGGTTGCCGATTTCGTCAAACGGCACACTCGAGATGACGATCGAATCTTCGTCTATCGAGCTCGCAATATCGATGTGTTCTTCCTCGCGCAGCGACTCCCCGCTAATGGAATCTACCAGTATCCCGACATGATGGTGGAGCATATGCACGATCAAGCCGAGCAGGCGCGCAAGCGGAGGGAATTTCTTTCGAACCTCCCAGCCGTCATCGTGGTTGACCCCGAGTCCCGCCAGAGGTATGTGGATCTCTTTGTTGAGGAGGTACTGAGGAAGCACTATTCACTCGAGACAAGTCTGGACGGCCTCCAGCTTTATACTCTCAATCATCGCTGAGCGCGGCCTGAGGCTGGCCGCAATGGGGACCCGAGCCAGGATGCAAGGGGCGTCGGGTTCGGCCGGACCCGCCCGGCAAGTCAATTTGCGCGGCGCTCGGTGTTGACTTCATCCGCTACATAGTTTATCTGACTCGCGCGGACACAACGGCTCAGTCATTCGAACATCAACGCTGGACGGCCGCCCAGACCCCTTGGAGAACGGAGCGGCGTATGGTACAGTTTCGACGGGCTACTCCCCGGGACGTTCGCGCGCCCGTAGCTCAGCGGACAGAGCGGCTGCCTTCTAAGCAGCGGGTCGCAGGTTCGAGTCCTGCCGGGCGCGCCAAGCATACTTCGCAAGCAGGACTTGGATGAAGCGCGACCCCTCGCTTGTGGCTATTCGCTGCGAGAGAGCGTGTACTTGAGTTAATTCTCCTTCCTCTCGAAGACGACCCTCCCCCTCGGTCATTGGTCGGTTCCCTGGAGGCGAAGACGGCGCGGCATAGGCCGGTCTTCCGTTCAGGCGTGACCAATCCGCCTCGGTCTGATCTACTCGATTCCTGGATCGGACCATCGGAGATTCACATGGCGGAACCGATCAAGATTCAGGCCGAGGACTTGCCTGACACGATCATCATCCACGTGCACGGCGAAGTCGACATGGCGACCGCACCGATGCTCCGGCAGGCCGTGTTGTCGGCAATCCAGAGCCAACGGCATGTCGTCGTGGATATTGCGCATGTCACGTACATCGACATGAGCGGGTTTCATGCTCTCGAAGACGGCAAGCGAGCCTTGGGTGAGCGCCAAGGGTTCGCAATGACCGCGTCATCTCCTCTTGTGCACAAGATCATCGAGATCATCCAATTTGGGAAGGTCATTCCGCTATTTCCCTCGACGCAGGCCGCCCTAGACTTCGTTCGTTCTCGCCGCCAAAGCGACCGAGACAAGTAATGATCGCACTCTCGCGGAGGGACGCGCTATGACCTGGACGGTTTCACTCGACCTGCAAACCCATCCTGACGCTCTAAGAGCGGTGCGTCGAATCATCTATGCCGTCGTCAAGCAAGAAGGGCTACCCGAAAGCGACGCGCGGGAGCTTGAAATTTGCGATCGGCGAGGCATTAAGCAATGCTCGGACTCATGCGTATTCCAACGGCGCTGGTGCACTCACCGTTGACATAACGTCCGATGCATCACGATGACAAAGCGGTTTCCTCAGACACATAAGAGTCCGGCAAACGAACCAAAGAGGGTCAGGACGACGTGAACCGTTTGGTTCCCGTGACCTTTCGTTTTCCCACCGTGCTCACACGAGCGGCTCAGCGCGTCTCGCTGATCGGTCCATTCAACGACTGGACGCCACGCGTTCATCCGCTGGCGAAGGCGGGGACTATTGGTGGACTATCACCGTGTCCCTGAGCCCCCGTCGCCTCTCCGTTCCCCGGAAGTCCACGTTCCCATCACGGGTGGCGCTGGCTGAAGAAGGTTAGCCCAATTATCGCGCCCTTCTCCCTAATCGCTCTACCTAAATGGCCACGGAGCGAGTAAGGATCCTCGTCGTATCCGCGGGCGCTCGTTCGAATGATTCCTGTCCTCCATCCAACAACATCCTTCAGATGAGGGAGAGATTTCCCTCGCCCAACGGCTACCCGCCCCGTAGGTCAAAAGAGTAGGGTAGGGCCGGAGCCGGTGCGGCGCGCCGACCCCGGTGGGACGCCGTCCGGCGCACCCCGCCATCATAGTACAGGCGAGGCGGACGATGCGGGCATTGATCACCGGGGGCGCGGGGTTCATCGGGTCACACCTCGCGGACGCACTGCTCGAACGTGGCGACGAGGTCTGGGTCCTCGACTCCCTCGCCACCGGGCGCTTGGAGAACGTTGCCGCCTGCCTGCTGCACCCGCGGTTTGAATTCGTCAAAGACACGGTGTTGAACCGGCAGCTGCTCAGGGTGCTGGTCGCGTCCTGCGATATCGTGTATCATCTCGCGGCCGTGCTCGACCCCGACGCGCTGGCACGGGATCCGCTGTCCGCGGCTGGGGTGAACATCCAGGGCACGGAGAACGTGCTCGCCGCCGCGGCCGAATATGGGCGCAAAGTCGTGCTGGTGTCCTCGTCGGAAATCTACGGCAAGAACACCAAGATGCCGCTGCGCGAGCACTATGATCGCGTGCTCGGCCCGACCAACACCTCCCGGTGGTCCTACGCATCCGCCAAGGCGATCAACGAGCACTTCGGGTTCGCCTACGCCGCCGCGGGGTTGCCCGTGGCGATCGTCCGGCTGTTCAATTGCTACGGGCCGCGCCTGCACACGCACGGCTACGGGACGGTCATCGCGCGGTTCATCCGGCAGTCGCACGACGGCGGGCCGCTGACCGTGTATGGCGACGGACGCCAGACCCGGTGTTTCCTCTACATCGAGGATGCCGTGGCGGGATTGCTGCTCGCCGGCGACAACCCGGACGCGAATGGCCGCGTCTTCAACGTTGGCGACACGGCCGAGATCAGCATGGTCAACCTGGCCTTCGTGATTAGATCGATGAGCGGGTCCTCGGCGGAGGTGAAACTGGTCTCGTACGCGGACGCGTACGGCCAGGTGTATGAGGACACACGCCGGCGCGTTCCCGATCTTGCGCGGGCCCGCTTTACGCTCGGATTTCGGCCGCGGATGTCGTTGGAGGGCGGCCTGCTTCGTACGATCAACTGGTACCGAGAGCGCCAGGCCATCCAGTCAGGGTCGCCGGCCGGCCTGGGGAACGGCTCGGCGTTCGTCTCATAAATCCAGTCCAACCGGAAACTGCGCGCGGCGGCCCGCCGCGGTACCCGCCCACGGCTGCGGATGTCTTGGAGGCCGTTCCTTCGGGCATAACTCTCGCAGGCTACGGCTCTGGAGGGATACGAATGAGCGAAGACGTTATCGAGCGCAACGGTTGCCGGATCGAGCCGCAATCCCAATGGGTCCCCTCGGGACGAGGGCTGCGGAAAGGGTGGAGGCCCAAGGCGGTGGTGTCAGAGGCCGGTGACCCCAGACTCCAATACGTCCTAGCGCCCCAAGATGTGGAGACGTTTCCGACGAAAGAAGAAGCGGATGACTTCATGCGACGCTGGGCGCGGCAATGGCTCGATCGCCGGCAGCTGTCGGGGGCGCTGCGCTAGCGGCGCCGGTTTCCTGAACCCGCCCCACTCCGCGTGGCCGGCCTCGAGGCGTCGAGGCCGGCCACGCGCGTCCGATGCCTCCGGCTCAGCCGTCGCCGTCCGCGACGCTCTGACCGATCAGGATCCGCTCCCGAGGCGGTAACTCCCGCGCCGGCAGCCCTACGTGCAGCGTCTTGTCCCAAGCCGGCGTCCGGACGACCAAGGTCTGCCAGAGCGCGGCGAGGCCGACCGGAATGCAGAGCAAACTGTATCCCCACAGCCTGACGACTCGCCACAAGAGGTCGAGCGGTGACCGGGTTACCTCCCCCCACAGCCCGATCACGACCATCGGAAAGTACGCGGCCGCGCTGACGACGATGTAGACGGGCGCCAGCATGAGCGGCCGCTCGTGGCTGACGATCTGCCGGAGGTTGACCGCCATGTAGGACAAGAGCAGCCAGAACGGCGTGAGCAGGCTGACCAGATAGACCGCGTAGTCGAGCCGCCGCCGGAGCGACACGCGAGCCCTCAGCAGCGGCCACAGGTAGGTGAAGCAGACGCGCAGGTTGCCGGCAAACCAACGCCGCCGCTGCCGCAGCAGCGCCGGGAGGTTCGTCACGCCCTCCTGCCAGACGACGGCGTCGGGGCAAAATCTGACCCGGAGCCCGGACAGCACGAGCCGGACCGTCAAATCGAGATCTTCTGTCGAGGCGCCGGTATGCCACCCGCCGACCTGTCGAATCGCCGAGGCCCAGACCGCCTGTCCCTGGCCTCCCAGGCCGACCGCCCCGTCCAAGGCGTCGCGGCCCTGTTGCATCACCCGGTGGTACGTGGCGAACTCATCGTCCTGGCAGGCCGCGAGCCGGTGCGCTTTCCCGTTGTAGATGCGGACGCGGGCCTGCACGCCGGCGATCGCGGGGTCGAGCGCAGCGATCAGCGTGCTCAGAAAATTTGGGGCGATCAGAATGTCCGCGTCGAACACGACGATGACGTCGCCGCGGCAAGAGGGCAGCGCCGCGTTCAGCGCCGAGGCTTTGCCGCCTCCGTCCACCATCGTGCGCGTCAAGACCCGCAGAAAGTCGTACTGCCTGGCCAGGGACGCAAGAATCGCTCCCGTCTCATCGGCCGAGGCGTCGTCGATGGCGAGGACCTCGAAGCGGGGCGTCCCATCTGCCGCGCGGTAGTCCTGGGCGACCACCTCCTGGATCGTGGTCGCGATGACGCGCTCCTCGTTCCGCGCCGGAATCAGCACCGACACAAACGGAAGGGTGTCCGCCGCCCCACTGCGCCGGCGCGCCCGTGCCGACCACACGGCGGCCGCCGTCACCTTGAGGATGTACAACCCCAAGAAGAACAACCCCGCCTGCAGCGGGCGCAGGTCTCCCACCGCCAGCGGTCCGATCAGGATCGTGGTGATCACGACGAGCAACAATCCCGCGAGCCGGCCGTCCCACGTGGAAAGGCCCGCCGGTGGTGCTTGCGATGCCGATGACGCGCGCGCGCCTAACCCGCCAGAACCAACCGGTTCTGGTCGACTGGAGAAGGAGGCGCTCATGCGCTGGGGAGGTCCCTGGGTCGTTTCGCGTCCGGCAGAATACAATGAACAAAGGAGGGGTGCATGGTCCCGTCTCTTCGAGGCGGTGCACCCGCAGTCCTCGTCGCGTCCGGAGAGGGTCACCCCCGGCGTGGGGAGAACCATCGGACGAGTGGTATCGCGACCTGGCGAACAACACCGCGGTGCATAGGCCGAATCACGGCGTGTTTCCGGATTGGGAGGGGCGCCCATGGAACTGCAGTCGTTCGTCACGACGCTGGTGGAGATGATTTCTGAGCAGGAGCAGCGGACGCAGCGGCAGATGGACGGGACGGTGCTGGGGTACGTCCGCGATGCGGTGGCGGTGGAGTTGGAGCACCGGCGCAGAGTGCACGAACTGGATCGGCGGCTGACGCTTCTCGCGGAGCCGGCGGTCGCGATCGACGGGGAATGAACAGCTGCTCGAGCAGGCGACGATTGGGTCGTGGACAGCGCGGCGCATTCGCTCATCCAGCGGGCCCTACGTCACCAGCCGTCCACGGCCCACACGGCGCCCCCCAGCGGTCGGGAACCGCTGGGTCACATCGACCTGCTCAAGGCTGCGGCGATCGGCGGTCTTGCGGGGTTGCTCCTTCGAACCGCACTCGACATGACGGCGAGTGGGACGGGACTCATCGCCCTGGGCGGTCTGGCAGCAGGACACGACCCGCGCGCGGCGACGCTGATGAGGTTCTGGATCTTGGGGGGAGTGCTGGCGACGCTGGGGAGCGGTGCGCTCACCGCGGTCGTCGTGCGAAGGCACCAGGCGCTTTGGGTCCTCGTGTCCATGGCGTGCGTGGCCCTGCCGCTGCTCCTGCCCTGACGGAGGCGTCGTGACGTTGCGCCGATGCTGATCCATCCCCTGGTCGTTCATTTCCCCATTGCGTTGTTGCTGACCGGCACGCTGTTCGACCTGATCGGGTCGCGACGCCGCGATGTCGCCCTGTACCGCGAGATGGCGTTCTGGCTGGTGGGCTTGGGCCTCCTCGGCGCAGCCGTGAGCATCCTCTTCGGATGGACGGACCTGCTGGACCAGAAGCGGCAGGGCGTCGGCACCGGGCTGCTCCTCCGCCACAACTTGCACAGCTGGCTCGCCTACGCCGGCACCGCCACCTACCTCTCGATCTTTCTCTGGCGATGGCGGACCGGGAACCGTCTCACCTCGGCGCTCCTGCTGATCTCGCTCCTCGGCGCCGCCCTCGTGGTCGTCACCGGATACCTGGGCGGGGAGATGCGGACCGTAATGTGAGCATGGGGATCGCCTCTGTCAGGAACGATCTGGCGATGGAGTTGCGCCGGGTGATTCGCGGAGAGGTTCGCTTCGACGCGGTCTCGCGAGCGCTCTATAGCACGGACGCCAGCATCTACGAGATCGAGCCCATCGGGGTCGTCATTCCGCGCGACGAAGACGACGTGCGCGCCGTGCTGGACGCCACGCGGCGGGCGCGGGTGCCGATCCTGCCCCGGGGCGGCGGGACCAGCCTGGCGGGGCAGACGGTCGGCCATGCCGTCGTGCTCGACTTCTCCAAGTACATGAACCGGATCCTCGAGATCGACGCCGAGGCCGGGTGGGCGCGCGTGCAGCCGGGCGTGATCCGGAGCAGCCTGGCCGCCGCGCTCGCGCCGATGAAGATGATCTTCGGGCCGGAGACGTCCACTGCCAACCGGGCGACGATCGGGGGCATGGTCGGAAACAACTCGTCCGGATCCCGCTCGATCGTCTACGGCAAGACGGTGGACAGCGTGGTGTCGGTGCGCGCGTTGCTCGCCGGGGGCGAGACCGTGACCCTGGGCCCGCTCACGGCGGACGAGGTCGCCGGCCGGGCGCGCCTCGAGGGTGCCGAGGGGGTCCTGTACCAGCGGATCCCGGAGATCATCGAGCGCAGCCGTGATGAGGTGGCCATTCGGTTCCCCAGGATCCAGCGCCGGGTCGGGGGCTATAACCTGGACGCCTTTCCGGCGGGCGGCCCGGTCAACCTCGCGAAGCTGATCGTCGGGTCGGAGGGGACCCTGGCCACGGTGACGGAGGCCACCGTCCGGATCGTTCCGAGGATCGCGGCGACGGTCGTCGCCGTGCTCCACTTCGACGACCTCATTCGGGCCCTGGACGTGACCATGGATGCGCTCGAAACGGGACCCACCGCGGTCGAGGTCATCGACAAGATCGTCCTGGACATGGCACGCCAGACGCGCGGCTTTGCACAGAAGATGACGTTCATCGACGGGAACCCTGAGGCACTGATCGCCGTCGAGTACGGCGGCGACAGCCGCGAGGCCCTCGTGCCCCGCCTCGACGCGCTCGAAGCGAAGCTGCGGCGACGAGGCTATCGGGGCGCGATCGTCCGCCTGATGGACCCCGAGGTGCAGGCAAATCTGTGGGGCATCCGCGAGGCGGGCGTGGGCCTGCTCCTCGGCATGAAGGCCGACCGCAAGCCCGTGGCCTTTGTGGAGGACACGGCTGTGGCGCCCGAGCGCGTGGCGGAGTACGTGGGGCGGTTTCGCGAGATCGTGGAGCGCCACGGGACCCGCGCGTCTTTCTACGGGCATGCCAGCGTCGGCCTGCTCCACACCCGGCCGATCCTCAACCTCAAGGACGCGCGCGACGTGGAGACGATGCGCGAGATGGCGGGTGAGATCCGCGACCTGGTTCAGGAGTTCGGGGGATCGATGAGCGGAGAGCACGGGGACGGGCTATCGCGTAGCCATTTCAACGAATCGCTCTTCGGACCGCAGCTCTACCAGGCATTCCGCGAGGTAAAAGCCGCCTTCGACCCGGAGTGGCGGATGAACCCGGGGAAGATCGTCGATGCTCCGCCGATGACGGAATCGCTCCGACACAGTCCGGCCTATCGTGCGGCGGCGATTCCGACGATTCAGGACTTCACCCGGGACGGGGGCTTCGCCAACGCGGTGGAGCTGTGCAGCGGCGTGGGGGCCTGCCGCAAGACCGGGTCGGGGACGATGTGCCCGTCGTACATGGTGACGATGGAGGAGGAGCATAGCACGCGGGGCCGTGCGAACGCGCTCCGGGCGGCGATCTCGGGCCGCCTCCCGCTCGAGGCTCTCACCGGCCACGACCTGTACGAGGTGATGGACCTCTGCATCGGCTGCAAGGCGTGCAAGGCGGAGTGTCCCAGCAACGTGGACATGGCGAAGCTCAAGCACGAGTTTCTGGCACGCTACCACGACGCCCATGGAATCCCCCTCCGCGCCCGGGTCTTTGGCCACGTGGCTGCGCTCGGGACTATCGGGTGCGCCACCGCGCCGGTCTCCAGCTGGCTCGCCCGGAGCGCCCCGGCCCGATGGCTGCTTCACCGCCTGATCGGCGTTCATTCCCAACGGCGCCTCCCAGCCTTCGCACGACAACGATTTTCGCGGTGGTTCCACACGCGGCCCGAGCGAGGTCACCCCCCGCGGGGAGCGGCGACGACCTTGCCCGGGGCCGGGCGGGTCGCGCTGATCGTCGACACGTTCACGGAATTCTACTACCCGTCGATCGGCCGCGCGGCCGTCCAGTTGCTGGAAGCCGCGGGCTGCCGGGTCGAGCTGGCGCCCACGGTGTGCTGCGGACGCCCGATGATCAGCAACGGGCTGCTGCGGCAGGCTCAGGCTCTGGCCAGGCGCAACGTCGCGAGCCTTCGGCCGGTGGCGGGCGCGGGCGTGCCGATCGTCGGCCTGGAGCCTTCGTGCACGGTGACGTTCAAGGACGAGTATCCGGACCTGGTGCCGGGTGCCGGGGCCGACGTCGTGGCGCAGAACACGTTCGCGATCGAGGAGTTCTTGCTCATGCTCAACGATCGAGGCGCCCGCCTGCCGCTCAAGTCCCGTCCGCAGACGATCGCGCTCCACGGCCACTGTCACCAGAAGGCGATGGTCGGGACGCAGGCGTCGCTGACCGCGCTGCGGTGGCTGCCGGGCGCCACCGTCCGGGAAATCGACTCCGGCTGCTGCGGGATGGCGGGGTCGTTTGGCTATGAGGCCGAGCACCACGAGGTGTCGCTGGCGATGGGCGAGCGCGTCCTGTTCAAGGCCGTGCGCGACCTCCCCGCCGATGCGCTCGTGGTCGCGGCCGGCGCGTCGTGCCGGCAGCAGATCCTCCACGGCACCGGCCGTCGCGCGGTCCATCTGGCCGAGGCGCTCGACGGCGCGCTAGAGGCGCCGCGGCGCGATGCCACAGGGTCTGCGGGGTCCTCGTAAGGGAGGGGTGCCTGATGCCGATCGCGATTACGGTTTCGTCCGGTACAGCAGAACCCGAATGCCGCCCCGGAACGCTGCGGAGGCTGCCACGACACGCCCGCGAGCCAGATGCTGCTGAATGGCGTCTCGGAGCGCCGACCGCGCGATGTCGCCGGACGAGGTGTGGAATACTGTGTCGTCGTGGCTCAAGATGAGCCAGGCTCGCGAACCGGCGCGGAGCGGCAACGCGTCCACCGAGTACAGGTGCCGTGCGAACAACACGGCCGCATCCCACGGCGGGTCATATTCAGTGACCGCAGCGCGAGCGATGGGCTCTCGACCCCGATAGTAATCAAACGCCTGCTCGCCGAACGCGTAGAAGATCACCGTATCGCCTGGCCTCGCCTGCGAGAGGACGTAGCGGGTCGCTGCTCGCCAGTCTTCCTTCTCCGCATGCGTGTAATAGGCCGCGAACATCGAAGCCGCGCCGAGGACGAGCCCAAACCTCCCACCAGCGCACCCCCGGACGCCCCTGCCCTCCCACGCCCCGCGGGCGCGAC
>JACXTT010007716.1_pt1 | contig 15091 bp, 11 predicted proteins | sample 9270951 | NCBI WGS metagenome assembly JACXTT01 (sample SAMN15532306, study PRJNA645909) | rock metagenome | isolation source: weathered quartz diorite | place: Puerto Rico | collected 2017-06-21
TCCCTAGCTTGGCTTTTCCGTGGGCAGCGTCTGCAGCGACACGAGGCGAGCGATGAGAATCGCGGGATAAAGCTGGCCGGTGAGAGCCTCCATCATGGCCAGCGATCGCGCGACGGGGTGAACCGGCGTGATGTCACCGTATCCCAGGGTCGTCAGCGTGACGAAGCTGAAGTACATCCAGCCGCGCTTCTCGGGAAGCGCGCTCGCGGACGCGAAGGCCGCAGGAATCAGGGCGTCGACCACGTCGTAGGCGAAGGCCCAGGCCACGCCGAGCAGGAGGAAGGCGGCGACGGCGCCCTGCACGCGGTGGACGGTGACCGGTCCTGCGCGAAACGCCTGCGCGAGGACGACCGCCGTCAGGAGCCCGATCGAAGCGAGGCTCGCGAGCGAGACCGCGGCCTCGCCCGACGACGGCCACAATCGAACGACCGTGGCGACGACGGCGAGTGCGAGCAGCAGCATGCGCACCGGCTGCCGCACCTTCAAGCCGGCGACGCCCGCAAAGAGCAGCAGCGAGAACGCGACGTCGATGACCGGCCCACGCCCGCCCGCTCGCGACGCGAGCGGCGGGAGCACGAAGACGAAAAGGATCAGCAGGCCGAGGACCGCCGACAGCCCTGGGTCCTTCTCCCAGAACGTCCGCGAGTGTCGCCAGAGGTCCAGGCGCCTCAGCGGGCCGCCTCCTGCGGAGGCGGCTCCGGCTCGGCGGGCCATCCGCCGCCGAGCGCCTTGTAGAGCTGGACCAGCGACACGAGCTGATCGCCCATCGTCTGCGTCTCGTCGAGCTCGGCGGCGAAGAGCGAGCGCTGCGCGTCCAGCACCTCGAGGTAAGCGGCGACGCCCCCCTTGTAGCGAAGCTCGGCGAGCTCGAGGACCTTCTTTTCCGCGGTCACCCGATCGCCCTGGGACGTACGCTGCTGCCCCGCCGAGCGATAGGAGACCAGAGCACCGTCGACCTCGCGGAAGGCTTGGAGGATCTGCTTCTCGTACGCGTAAAGCGTCTGGCGCTGCTGCGATTCGGTGACCTCGAGCCGGCGTTGGTTCTTCTTCCACGCGAAGATCGGCTGGATGAGATTGCCGATGACGTTCCAGGCCACGGACGGCGAATCGAAGAGGTGGTCGAGCTCGGTGCTCGCGAACCCGTAGCTCCCCGTGAGGGCGATGCGCGGGAAGAGGAGCGCCTTCGCCTGGCCGATGTTCGCGGTCGCCGCCGCGAGCTGCTGCTCGGCCTGGAGAAGGTCCGGCCGGCGCTCGAGGAGATCGGAGGGCAGTCCGGCCGGGACCGTGGAGGGAACGGCTTGCTCCTCGACGCCGCGCCCGCGCGGGATCGCGTTGGGGTTCCGTCCGAGCAGCAGCGACAGCTCGTCTTCCTTGAGCGCGACGAGCCGCTCCAGATCGTACAGCATCGACTCGATGCGGTGCAGCTCGGATTCCGCCAGCCGATAATCGAGCTCCGACGTCAGGCCGCCCTCATACCGGTCCTTCGCGAGCTGGACCGACTCGCGCCGCGAATCGATCGTCCGCCGGGCGATGTCGAGCTTCCGGTCGAACTCCCTGAGCTCGAAGTAGGCCTGCGCGACGTCGGCGACGAGCGCCAGCACGGTCGCGCGACGCGCCTCCTCGGTGGCGAGAAAGAGATCCTTCTGGGCCTCGGTGGCGCGGCGCAGTCGGCCGAAGAGATCGAGCTCCCAGGTGATGCTGACATTGGTGGCGAAGATCGACGTCGTCGTCGAGGCGTCCGTCCCGGTGTCCGCGCCGGGCGTGTGGACCAGGCTGCCGGCATTGAAGCGCAGCCGACCGGCCGTGCCGTTCAGATCGAACTGCGGCCAAAGATCGGCCTTCGTGAAGCCGTACCGCGCCCGCGCTTCTTCGATGCGCTCGACGGCGATCTTCAGGTCCTTGTTCTCCACGAGGGCGATGCGGATCAGACCCTGGAGCTGAGGATCGTTGAAGACCTCCCACCAGGGCGTGTTGGCGAGGCTCTCGGCTTCGGCCGCCGGGACGCTCCTCCAAGTCTCGGGCGACCTGATCTCCGGCCGCTTGTAGTTCGGACCCATCGCGCAGCCGGCGGGAAGAACGGCCGCGAGGACGATCGCCAGCGCTCGGCGGCCCATCTCAGTGCGCTCCCTCAGGGGACGCTGCGGGCGGGCGCGCCGCCCCCGCCGCGGCCATCTTCTTCTTGCGGCCGAGGAGCTCGACGAACGCGAAGTTCCCGGGGATGAGGAAGACGCCGAGGCCGGTCGCGATGAGCATGCCGAAGAAGACCGCGGTTCCCATGACGTTCTGCGCGCCTGCGCCGGCGCCGCTCGCTCGCATCAACGGAATGACGCCCAGGATGAACGCGAACGCGGTCATGAGAATCGGACGGAAGCGCAGCCTCGCGGATTCGAGGGCGGCTTCCTCGATCCCCATCCCTTCCTCGTGCTTGGCCTTCGCGAATTCGACGATCAGGATGGCGTTCTTGGCCGCCAATCCGATCAGCATGATGTTCCCGATCTGGACGTAGACGTTGTTGTCGTACCCCAGGAGCCAGACGCCGAAGAACGCGCCGAGTGCGACGAGGGGCGATCCGAGGAGGACCGCCCACGGCAAGCGCCAGCTCTCGTACAGCGCGGCCAGCAGCAGGAAGACGAACACGATCGCGGCGACGAACGTCGGCCCCGCCGGCGGCGCGATCTTCTCCTGATACGACAGCGACGAGTAGGCGAACCCCATCTCGGGGGGCATCGTCGCCTTGAAAACGTCCTCGAGCGCGGCCAGCGCCTGGCCCGAGGCGAAGCCACGCGCCGGGACGCCGTTCATCTCCACGGATCGCAGCAGGTTGAACCGGTTCGTCAGCTCGGTGCCGCCCTGCGAGGTGATGCTGACGAGCGTCGCGAGCGGGATCATGTCCCCCGTGGTCTTGCTGCGGACCCAGATCTGCCCGATGTCGGCCGGCTTCCGCCGGTATTCCGCTTCCGCCTGGATGTACACGCGGAAGAGGCGGCCGAAGCGGTTGAAGTCGTTGACGTAGCTTCCCCCCAAGCTCGACGCGAGAGCGGAGAACGCGTCGTTCACGGGCACGCCGAGCTTGCGGGCCTTCTCGCGATCCAGCTCGACCTTGACCTGCGGGTACCGCGGGTCGAACGACGTGAAGATGTTGCCGATCTCGGGCCGCTTCCGAGCGGCCTCCTGGAACTGCAACGACAGCTCGCCCAGGCGGTCGACGCCGAGGCTTCCGCTCCGGTCCTGGAGGAGGAAATTGAATCCGGCCGAGGCGCCGAACCCCGAGATCGTCGGGATGTTGAACGGGAAGACGATCGCTTCGGGGATGCGCGTAAACTCCTGATTGAGCCGGTACATCACGCCCAGGACGTGCGACGCGCGCCCGTGCCGCTCGTCCCAAGGCTTGAGCCGGACGAACACGGTGCCGAAATTCGGCTGGTAGGTGCTCGTGACCACGCCGTAGCCGCCGATCGTCTGGAACGAATCGACCTCCGGCATCTTGCCGACGAGCTGCTCGACTTGCGCCAGCACCGCGCTCGTCCTCTCGAGCGACGAGCCGGGCGGCAGCATGACGTTGACGCCGAAGATCCCCTGATCCTCGTCGGGTATGAAGCCCGCCGGCAGCTTCGAGCCGAAGAAGCCCGCACCGAGAGCGACCACGCCGACGAGAAGGATCGTGAGGATGGATTTTCGGACGAGGAGGCGGGCGCCGTGGACGTAACCGTTCGTCGTCTTCTCGAACGCGCCGTTGAACTTCTTGAAGAACCAGCCGAGGGGGCCCCCCATCGGCTTCGCCGGCTTCAGCAGCATGGCCGCGAGGGCGGGAGAGAGCGAGAGGGCCGAGAACGCCGAGAGGAGCACCGAGATCGCAATCGTCAGGGCGAACTGCTGGTACATCCGGCCGGTCAACCCGGGAATGAACGCGACGGGGATGAAGACGGCCGACAGGATCAGCGCGATGCCGATGACGGGCGCGGTGACTTCCTTCATCGCCTGCGCCGTGGCGTCGCGCGGGCTCTTGCCGTGCTCGATGTGGTGGATCACCGCTTCGACGACGACGATCGCGTCGTCGACGACGATGCCGATCGCCAGCACGAGGCCGAACATCGAGAGCGTGTTGACCGAGAAGCCGAGGAGCGGGAAGAAGATGAACGTCCCGACGAGCGACACGGGCACCGTCAAGAGCGGGATGACCGTCGCGCGGATGTTCTGGAGGAAGATGAACACCACGAGCGTCACCAGGATGACCGCCTCGACGAACGTGTGGACGATCGACTCGATCGAGGCCTCGACCGCGGGGGTCGTGTCGTAGACGATCTTGTAGTCCATGTCGGAGGGGAAGAACTGCTTGGCCTCCTTCATGGCCTCGTAGATCGCTTCCGACGCGTGAAGCTGGTTGGCCCCGGGGAGCAGGTAGACCGCCATCGCACCGGAGGGCTTCCCGCCGAACCGCCCGAACGAGTTGTAATCCTGCGATCCGAGCTCGACCCGGCCGACGTCCTTGATGCGGACCTGGGCGCCGGTCTCCGTCTCCCGGATGATGATGTTCGAGAACTCCTCCTCGGTGACGAGGCGGCTCGGAGCGCTCACGGTGTAGGTGAACTCCTGATCCGCAGGAGAGGGCCGCATCCCGACGCGCCCGGCCGGGGCCTGCAGGTTCTGCTCCTTGATCGCCGAGATGACGTCGGACGGCGTCAGGCCCAGCTTGGCCATCCGGTCGGGTCGCAGCCAGATACGCATGCCGTAGTCGGTGCCGCCGAAGAGATCGACCTGAGCGATGCCCGGGATCCGCAGGATCTGGTCCCGAAGGTTGATGCCGCAGTAATTCGTCAAGAAGTTGGCGTCGTAGGTGCCGTTCGGCGAGTAGAGCGAGATCAGCATCAAGATGCTGGGGCTCTGCTTCTTGACCGTGACGCCTTGCTGAATCACTTCCTGCGGCAGGCGGGCCTGGGCGGACGACACGCGATTCTGCGTGAGCACGTTCGCCATGTCCTGGTTGGTGCCGACCGCGAAGTTGACGTCGAGCTGCATGCGGCCGTCGCTGGTGTTCGACGACTTCATGTAGATCATCCCCTCGACGCCGTTGACCTCTTGCTCGACCGGGGTGGCGACCGACTGCTCCACCGCGACGGCGGAAGCACCCGGGTAGGTCGCCGTGATCCGGATCGTCGGCGGCGCGAGGAACGGGTACTGCTCGAACGACAATCCCTTGAGGGCGTTGATGCCCAAGAGCACGATCATGATCGCGATGACGATGGCGACGATCGGCCGCCGGATGAAGAAGTCGGCCATGGCGCTACTTGGTTTCCGCGGAGGGTGCCGCGGGCGCTGCCCCGGAGGCTCCATCCGCGATCGTGGCAGGCTCAGGTGTCACCTTGATCCCTGGGCGCACCTTCTGGATTCCCTCGACGACGATCTTGTCTCCGGCCTGGAGCCCCTTGTCGATCACCCACATCGTTCCGACCCGGTCCTTGGCGGTGACCAACCGGATCTCGATCGTGTCGTCGGGCTTCACGACCGCGACGTTGTAGACCCCTTGCAGCTCCGAGACGGCGCGCTGGGGCACCAAGATCGCTCCCTTTTTTTCGTCGATCGCGACCCGGACCCGCGCGTACTGGCCGGGCCGGACGATCCCGCCCGGATTGGGAAAGGCCACCTCGACGAGGATCGTTCCCGTCGCCGCGTCGACCGCGCGGTCGACGAAGACGAGCTTGCCCTTCTCCGGATGAACCGATCCGTCGGCCAGCACCATCTCGAAGGCCAGCGATGGCGGACCCCCGGAGCTCTCGCGCTCCGCGCGCCGCCGGCTCATCTCGATGTAGTCCTTCTCCGGAACCGTGACGCGGACGTGGATGGTGTCGACTTGCGAGATCTTCGTGAGCAGCGTGCTCTGCCCTCGGCCGACGAGGGCGCCCGGGTAGACCTCGGTCTTACCCGCGATGCCGTCGGCCGGCGAGAGAACGCGCGAAAACGAAAGATCGAGGTCCGCGTTGCTGAGCTTCGCCTTCGCCGCGTCGAGGTTGGCCTCCGCGGCGCGCTTCGCCTGGACCGCCGTCTCGTACTCCTGGCGGGAGATCGCGTTCTTCGCGACGAGGGGCTCGAAGCGAACGACGTCCTGGGTCGTGCGGGCGACCTGTGCCTCCGCCTCGGCGACCACGCCCTTGGCCTGGGCGACGCTTGCCTGGAACTGCCTCGGGTCGATCGTGTACAGGAGCTGTCCCTTCTTGACGAGCGAGCCCTCCTGATAGTCGACCGTCTCGAGGAACCCCTCGACGCGCGCTTGAACCTCGATCTCCTTCGAGCCGCGGGTCTGACCGATCGCCTCGACGTAGATCGGAACGTCGCGTTGGATCACCTCCGCGACCTTGACGACCGGCGGCTGCGCAGGCGGGGGCTGCGGCTTCTTGCACCCTCCCGCCGCCAGGACGAGGACCGTGGACGAGGCGATGGCGACAGCTGTGGCACGTGTCTTCATGAAGACATCCTGTTCTGACGCAGAGACCCGTTGAGAGGCCGGAGCGTAGACCGGCCCATCCCGAGGGTCAACTAGTACTTCTCCTCGACGAACCTACGCTTCCGGATCGTAGCCTCATCGTCGTACGCCCCCTTCACCGATCGTTTCGGGAGCTTGACCTTCGCGCGCGGAGCTTTGTCCTTGGGCATCTGCTCCAAGATGTGCCGGATGCAGTTCAGCCGGGCGCGCTGTTTGTCGTCCGAGCGGAGGATGTACCAGGGCGCGTGCTTGGTGTCCGTCGCGGCGAGCATCAAGTCCCGCGCGCGGGAGTACTGGTACCACTTGCTTCGCGAGGGCAGATCCATCGGGCTGAGCTTCCATTGGCGCAGCGGATCCGACAGGCGCGCCTCGAACCGGCGCTTCTGCTCCTTGTCGCCCACCTCGAGCCAGATCTTGATCAGCTTGATGCCCGCCTGGACGATGTACCTCTCGAGCTCGGGACAGACCGCCAAGAAGGTCCGGTGCTGCTCGGGCGTGCAGAACCCCATCACGTACTCGACGCCTGCGCGGTTGTACCAGCTGCGATCGAAGATCACGACCTCGCCCGCGGCGGGGAAGTGCTGGAAGTAGCGCTGGAAGTGCATCTGCGATTTCTCGCGGTCGGACGGGGCGGGGAGCGCCACCACGCGGAAGACGCGAGGGCTGACGCGCTCGGTGATCGCCTTGATCGTCCCGCCCTTGCCGGCGGCGTCGCGTCCTTCGAAGACGATGATCGCGCGCAGCCCCTCGTGCTTCACCCACTCCTGGAGCTCGCACAGCTTGGCTTGGAGCCGACGCAACTCCTTCGCGTACTGCTTGGCCTTCATCTTCGCCCGCGAGGTTTCTTTTCGGGCTGCGTCCTCGCTCATACGGGTCCTCGCGGCTCCAGTTTTTTCAGGATCGCGTCGTAGGCGGCGTATTTGTAGAGATCGCCGAGCGTCGGATAGTTGAAGCAGGCGCGATTGAAGACGTCGGCGGTGCCGTCCGCCAGCATCGCGACCAGCCCGACGTGGACCAGCTCGGTGGCTTGCTCGCCCACCGCGTGGATCCCCAAGAGTTTCAGATCGCTCGTCCGAAGCACGAGCTTCAGGAACCCGTGCTCGTCGCCGATCAGCCGTCCGCGGGGATTCTCGGCGTAATCGGCCCGGCCGACGATGTGATCGATCTTCGACTCGACGGCGGCCTGCTCGGTCAGCCCGACCATGCTGGCCTCCGGAATCGTGTAGATGCCGGTAGGGAGGAGCGGCGCCGTCTCCTTCTTGATGAGGTCGAACGCGTGGGAGATGGCGACCCGCGCCTGCTCCGCACTCGTCGAGGCGAGCGCGGGCGGCCCGACGACGTCCCCGGCCGCATAGATGTGCGGCACCGACGTCTGGAAGAACTCGTTGACCACGATGAGGCCGCGCTTGCCGGGGACGATCCCGGCGGCGGCGAGATCGAGCTCCTCCGTGTTGCTGGTGCGCCCGGCGGCAACGAGGGCGTCCGAGACGGCAAGACGCTCGCCGGACGACAGCGTCAGCACGACGTCGCCTTGGGGCGGAGCCTCGCACGCCGCGACCCGCTCCTTCCAGTGAAAGATCACCCCCGCGCGCGCCATGGCGGTCGAGATCGCCTTCGCGACGTCGGTGTCGAGGAACGGCAGGAGCGAGTCGCGTCCATCGATCAGATGGACCTGAATTCCCAGCGCCGCGAACGTGCAGGCGTACTCCGCTCCGATGACGCCGGCACCGACGACGGCCAGGGTCTTGGGGAGCTCGACGATCTGGAGGATCTCGTTGGAGTCGTGGACGCGCGGATGCTCGAAGGGAAACTCCGGAGGGCGAAGGGGGCCCGACCCGGTCGCGATGAGGATCTTCTCGCCCGCGAGCCTCCGCTCTTGCCCTTCGGAGTCGACGAAGCGGATGGTGTGCGGGTCGGCGAACGCGGCGGATCCCCTGTATCGCAGCACGCCCTGCTCCCGCATGCGGTGCTCGATGTCGAACCGAATCGTGTCGCGGATGACGACCTCGTGCCGGGTCAGCTCCGCGACGGTCGCGCCCTCCCTGATCGACAGATCCACGCCGAGAAGCTTTCGAGCTCGCCAGCCGGACATGAGGAGCGCGCTCTCGCGGAGCGCTTTGCTCGGAACGGTGCCCGTGTTGATGCCGGCGCCACCGACGTGCTCCTCGCGTTCGACGAGCGCCACGCGTTTGCCGAACCGCGCGGCCGCCAAGGCCCCGCTCGAGCCCGCGGGACCCCCGCCGATGACGACGAGATCAAAGCTGGGAATGTCGGCCACCGCCCACCCTCATTCCGATCCGTGCTCGCTTAGGCTGCGCGCCGCAGCGAGAATCGTCAAGTCGGTCGGCCCTTTCTTTCCTCGTAGAATTGCCGCGACCCATGAAGCGGGAGCGCCGAGAAGCCGTTGGGCCGCTGTTGCTGTTCGTCGCGACGCTGCTTCTCTACGTCACGGCCCTCCGGGACGCGGGCTTCATCTGGGACGACGATCTGTACGTCACGTCGAACGCCGCGCTTCGAACCGTCGCCGGCCTCGAGCGCATCTGGCTCGCGCCGGCCGCGCTCCCTCAGTACTACCCGCTGGTTCACACGACGTTCTGGATCGAGTATCGCTTGTGGGGGTTGACTCCGTTCGGCTTTCACGCCGTGAACGCCCTGCTGCACGCCGCATCGGCCGTGCTGGTCGTCTTCGTCCTCCGCCGGCTTTCCGTGTCCGGCGCCTGGCTGGGCGCCGCGCTGTGGGCGCTTCATCCGGTGCAGGTCGAGTCCGTGGCCTGGATCGCCGAGCGGAAGAACGTGCTGTCCGGCGTTTTCTACTTCGCGGCCGCGCTGACGTTTCTGCGATGCCTCGGGATCGGATCGTCGAAGCACGACGGCGCGGACTCCGAAGCGCCGCGATCCTCGGCCGGCCTCTACGCGCTCGGTGCGCTGTTCTTCCTCGGCGCGCTTCTGAGCAAGACCGTTACGGCCACGCTGCCCGCTGCTCTGCTTCTCATCCTGATCTGGAAGAAGCGGCGCGTCCGGCCAAGCGACGCGATCGCGTTGGCGCCGCTGTTCGTGGCCGGCGCCGCCTTCGGGCTCGCGACGGCGTGGATCGAGCGGCACCACGTCGGTGCCGAGGGCCAGGCGTGGAACCTCGGCCTCGTCGAGCGCGTTCTCATCGCGGGCCGCGCCGTCTGGTTCTACGCCGCCAAGCTCCTCGTGCCGGCGCAGCTCGCATTCGTCTATCCGCGATGGGAGATCGACCCGGCATCGGTCCTGGCGTACGCCTTCCCCGCGGCGGCTCTGGCGGTTCTCGCCGGGCTCTGGCGGCTGCGGCGGAGGATCGGCGCGGGACCCATCGTCGCCGTCCTCTATTTCGGCGGCACCCTCGTCCCCGCGCTCGGATTCCTCAACGTCTTTCCCATGCGTTACTCGTTCGTCGCCGATCACTTTCAGTATCTCGCCTCGCTGGGGATCCTCGCGCTCTTCGCAGCGATCGGTACGCTCGCGGTCGACCGGATCCCCAAGGCGCCTTCGTGGCTCGGACCGTCCCTGGCCGCCGGGGTGCTGCTCGTCGCATCCGGCTTGACGTGGCGCCAGTGTCGGATCTACCGAGACGTCGAGGCGCTCTGGCGGGACACGCTCGCCAAGAATCCGTCGGCCTGGATGGCGCACACCAACTTGGGACTGCTGCTGGTTCGCCAGGGGCGCATCGACGAGGGGATCGCGCACTATCGCGAGTCCATCCGGCTCGAGCCGGATAACGTCGAGGCCAGGCTCGATCTCGGCGAAGTCTTGCAGCGGCAGGGGAGGAGCGACGAAGCGATCGAGGTGCTGACCGCCCTCGTCGCCGACCGGCCGGATCATCCCGTTGCCCGTTACAACCTCGCGACGGCCCTCTGCCGCCGTGAGCGCTACGTCGACGCGCTTCCACAGTTCGAAGCGGCGCTGAGGATTCAGCCGGAGTTCGCGGAGGCGGCGTACAACCTGGGCACCGCCGATCTGAAGCTGCGCCGCCTCTCCGACGCGGAGCGCTGGCTCCGCGAGGCGATCCGGCTCAGGCCCGGCTATGGGTTGGCGCGCAGCAATCTCGCGCTCGTGCTCGAACAAACCGGGCGGGCCGAGGAGGCGCGAGCTCAACGCCTCGCCGGGCTGAGGATGCGGGCATGGTCGCTCGCCACGCAGGACAACCCGCGCGCTCGAAACGGAGAGGAGGCCGTGCGCCTTGCGGAGCAGGTTTGCCGAGAGACCGGTTGGTCGGATCCCGAGGCGCTGGACACGGCTGCGGCTGCGTACGCCGAAGCGGGACGTTTTCAAGAGGCGGTGGTTGCCGCGGAGAAAGCGCTTGCCGTCCTCGGACCCACGGGACCGGAGGATCTGCGTAACGCCATAGCGGAGCGGCTCTCCGGCTTTCGATCGAGCCGGCCCTACCGTGACCCGGAATCGATCCCGCGGCCCGGGGCGTTCACGACGGTGACCGAGAAGGACTAGCTCGGCGGTGCTCGTCTCGGAGTAGGATCTTGCGGTCCATTCGGGACGAGAAAGGACGGCTCATCATGCGACCACGGACTCTCACGATATCTCGGCTCGCCACGTCCATCCTGGTTCTTGCGGCCGGCTCGATCGCCATCGCGCAGACGAAGAGCGCGGATTCCTCCGGCGCGCGCACCTTCGAGCAGCTCGTCACCGCGACGGCCAAGGTCGAGGCGATCGACCTGGCGAAGCGAGAGGTGACGCTCAAGGGCCCGCTCGGCAACGTCGAGACGGTCGTTGTCGGGGAAGACGTGAAGCGCCTGAACGAGGTCAAGGTCGGAGACGAGGTCACGGTCGAGTACTACATCGGGATCGCCGCCGAGCTGCGGGCTCCCACGGATGAAGAGATGAAGCAGCCGTTCGTCGTTCTCGATGGCGCGGCGAAGGCGCCGACGACGAGCGCTCCGGCCGGCGCGACCGCGCGGGTCGTGCGCGTCGTGGCCACGGTCGAGGGGCTGGATCGACCGACTCAGACCGTGACGCTGAAGGGACCGAGGGGCCGGTACATCACCGTCCGCGTCGAGGATCCGGGCGTCCTTCTGAAACCGCGCATCGGCGACACGGTCGTCGTCACCGCCGCCGAGGCGCTGGCGGTATCGCTCGAGAAGGCGAAGCCGGCTGCCAAGAAGGACTGAGCCGCATGAATCGTTACCGATGACGACGGCCAAGCAGGCCTACACCTCCCCCATCTCGTACACGCCGGCGAAGTGACGAGGCTGTACCGCGAGCCTCTCGTCGCGTTCTTGGCGCTGAGCGCGCTCCTCTTCGTCGGGTACGGGCTGGCCTCGAGGCGCACGGGCAGCGCCCGCCGGATCGTGGTGACGCGGCAGCGGATCGACAGCCTCGCCGCGGAGTTCGCTCGCACGTGGCAGCGTCCGCCGACCGGCGATGAGCTGAACGCCTTGATCCGTGATGACGTCCGGGACGAGGTGTGCGTGCGCGAGGCGATCGCGCTCGGCCTCGGCCGGGACGACAGCGTGATCCGACGCCGGCTTCGCCAAAAGCTCGAGTTCGTCGCGCAGGAAGCGGCGGTGCAGGCCGAGCCGACGGAGGCCGAGCTCCGGACCTACCTCGACGGCCACGTCGAGGCGTATCGCACGGAGGCGACGTTCACGTTCCGTCAGGTCCATCTCGACCCTCAGCGCCGTGGCGCCGGCCTCGCCCGGGACGCGGAGAGGCTCCTCGCGCGCCTCAGGCGGGAGGGGGCCGGCGCCGATATCTCAGGCCTCGGAGATTCCCGCCTTCTGGAGAGGCAGTTCAATGCTCTTCCCGAAGGCGAGCTGAAGAAGCAGTTCGGCGACGCCTTCGCCGCCAGGCTCGCGGCGCTTCCCGTCGGGCGCTGGGAGGGGCCGATCCCGTCCGGGTACGGCGAGCATCTGGTCTTTCTCGAGGAGCGACGGGAAGGCCGGGTTCCCGAGCTCGGCGAGGTGCGCGACGCAGTCCATCGCGACTGGGCGGACGCGAGACGCCACGAGGCGGACGACGCCTACTACCGCGCGCTTCTGTCGCGCTACACGGTCGTCGTCGAGAGCGGGCCGCCGGCGCCCACGAGCCCGCGCTGAGCGCGGAGGTCAGCGAGCGCCGCCCGTACGCCGCGCATCCGGCGATCGATTTGCCGTAGACGGCGTCCGGCGATCAGGGGCAGGGGGCAAGCGCACGATCGTCCGTGCAGGAGGGGGCGCCGTCGGGCCGCTCCGCCCCCGCTGAGCTCTTGCCGAGGCTGCCGGTGAACCCCGCCGAGATCGGGGCGATCAAATAGTACCGGCTGCCCCCCGACGGGGTGACCGTCAGCGTCTGGGCGCCGCCGGAGGTGCATGCCAGAGGGGCGTGGGAATACCAGGTCCCGACGACGCCCTCGTGAACGGAGTAATCCGGGCCGGCGGCGCTGCAGCTCGCGCCCCAGCTGAGGTCGAGGCCGCCGGGGATCTGCGTGCTCTTGTCGACCTGAAGGGTCGCGACGAGCCCAGGCTCGGACGTCGAGGTCAGGCACATGTGTCCGGCGTTCGTCGCGGTGCACGTACAGTTGGGGCACGACTTGTAGGGTGGGAAGCAGACCACGCCGTTGTTGCAATCGACGGCGAATGGGTCGCCGCACGCGGTGCCGCCTAGCTGGCAGCAGGCCTTCGCGGGCTGGGAGGCCGCGAACCAGACGGCCACGAATGCGGCGACGATGAGCGTCGTCCTCACGTGTCGGAACGTAGGGTCCGCAAGAGTGCGCGTCAAGGTTCGCGCCTTGACCCCGCCGTGAGGCGCGGACTAAGTTCCGCCCGTGGCATTTGCCGCGCGGCTGCTCGGGGACGCATTTCTGGTCGTGGGCTACGCCGCGCTGGGACGCCGCATCACCGGCTCTCGTCTCGCAGGAATCTCGCTCGTGGCCTGGGATGCGCCCGCCGGCCTGGGGCCGCCTCTGGCGCAAGCGGGCGGGGTCGCGCTGTACCGCCTCCCGGGCACCTCTCCGTGAAGACCGCGCGCTGGCTCGGTGGCGCGGCGGCGCTGCTCGCGGCCGCCGTTTACGCGCCGGCCCTGACCGTCGGCTTCTTCTCCGACGACTACGAGATGCTCGGGCGCCTGGCGGCGACGCTGTCGCGACCCGATTTCGTGCTCAGCGTGTTCTACCGAGACTTCAACCCCGTCTTACACGCCCTCTTCGCCGTCGACTACCTGATCGGTGGCGGGGCGTCGTGGGTGTTTCACGCCTCGTCGATCCTCGCGCACGCTCTCGTCGCGCTCCTCGTCTACACGCTCGCGACCCGGCTCTCGGGCCTTCCTTGGCTCGCGCTGGCCGCGACGGCCGTCTGGGCCGTAGGCGCGCGCATCTCCGAACCGATCATCTGGCCCGTGGCGCGGGGCCACGTGCTCGGCGCGCTGTTCTCCCTCGCCGCGATCCTCTTGCTCGACCGAGGTGGCGGGAAAAGGATCGCCGCCGGCGCCGCGCTGTTGCTCGCTGCGCTGCTCTCCAAGGAGACCGCGCTCTTTCCGATGATGCTCACGCCCTGGTTCGTCGAGGATCGGGCGCTCAGGCGAAGGCTCATCGTGGTGGTCGCGCTCCTGGGCACGGCGTTCGTCGCCCTGAACATCGCCATCAAGCCGGAGTTCCACACGGCGGGCGAAGGCGCGTGGTCCGCGATCCGCAAGCTGCCGTTCATCGCGCTCCGGCCGATCGGCTTGGGCGATTGGTATGGGTTCACCGTGGCCGGTTTCGTCGCGTTCATCGCCGGCGCCGCGCTATTGCTCGCCGTTCTCTGGCCGACGCCCGGACGCAGGGGGCTCGTATGGGTTCTCGTGTGCGCTCTTCCCATCCTCCCTCTGCAGAAGGTCTCCTCGCGCTACCTCTATCTGCTTTCGATCGGCTACCCGATTGCGGTCGCCGGGCTTTCGCGCCATCCAGGGCTCGCGCGACTGTCGCCCGCCGCTCGCCGCAACGCTGCCGTCGCGCTCGGCGCCTGCACGGCGATCCTGGTGGTCGCGAACACGATTCTCGTTCAGCGGGAGATCGGCGACTACCGCTTGATGGCGGAGCCGTACGCACGCTGCCATGCGGCGCTTCGGAGCGCGTCCGGCGCGCTCGCCCCCGGCGAGACGCTCGTCGTCGTCGAGACCGCCCCGCACACCGCGATCCCGGACCTCGCTCGCGAGCTTGCCGCGCGCGGCAACATGAGCAAGCTCCTCCCGGAGCGCGCGAATGCGGTCGGCGGGCTCATCGAGCTGACCGACGCCATCAACGCCGGCAGGCGCCGCGGCGATCTGCTTGCCATCCCGGGCGACCTGTCGGCGGCCTGGCCGCGCCGGGTCGTCGTTTGGGACGGTGCGCGGGCGACACCAGCGAACGAGCCGCCCCCCGGCCGCGCCCTGGCGGCGCGGCTCGTGCCGGTCGCGGAGTTCGTACGCTTCGCGCGGTCTCGACCGAAGTAGTCCACGGTGGCCGCAAGGTTGTTGGTTGTTGCGCTCGTGGCATCCGTGGCTTCGATCGCAAAGTTGAATCGTCATGAATGGAGGATTGACGCCGAGTTAGACGGCCTGCACCGGCTGGAATTCAGGGAGCTCCGGCGTCCACCTCTTCCAGTAGATCTTCGCGGCGGCCGCCTGCGGCTCGATCCTCAC
>JACXTT010007717.1_pt1 | contig 15091 bp, 17 predicted proteins | sample 9270951 | NCBI WGS metagenome assembly JACXTT01 (sample SAMN15532306, study PRJNA645909) | rock metagenome | isolation source: weathered quartz diorite | place: Puerto Rico | collected 2017-06-21
TCAGTTATGGCCCTCGCGGGGGGAGCCGGATGAGCGACGGCGAAGAACAACTGGGGGCCAAGGTGCGCGGCCGACCCTTTGAACCCGGTAATCAGTACGGGCGCGGTCGGCCCCGGGGCAGCCGCAACAAGGGCACTGGTTTGTTTCAAAAAACGCTGGAGCTCTATAGCGAAATGCTCGCGAAGAAATTAGTACACGAGGCTTTGCGGGGTAATCCTACGGCGATGCGGCTCTGTATAGAGCGGCTAATGCCTGTTCGGCGCCAGCTCACGTTGAAATTTAAACTGCCGCGCACTAAGACCATCGATGATGTGGCGGCGGCTTCAGAAGCACTGGTAGACGGCGTGGCTCGCGGCCAGCTCACACCAGCCGAAGGACAAGCGCTCACAGAGATGCTGGAGGGCCGGCGTCGCGTGATGGAGAACCAGGCCCAACGGGATGCAGGGGATGTGTCGAATCGGCCTGTCCCGGTAATAGTGCTACCACCAATTGTCCCCACCAAGGAGGACGAGATGCAGGTGATGGCCCTCCCCAACGACCAGCGCAATTCGCGACGGTCCGTGGTAGCGGACGGAGAGCGAAACAGGACTCTAGCGGTGCGGGCTCCGGTAACGTCTCTCCACCATGACCAGAAAGAAGACGCGGCACCGATCCCAGCCGCCGAGCCAGCAGACCCGCCAGCCAGCGATGCGATCCCCTAAAGCGGCAGGCTGACGAAGGCGGAGGAACTGGGTCTGCATGGACATGTGGTTGGCGTCCCGACACAGTCATGGCTCCGTTGCGTTAAACAGTCAAGGCCGCCAGAGGCCGCGTGGTGGTCCTCAAGGCAGGCGGCTCGCACAAGCTCATGCCAACGTTCCGTTGCCCGCTCCAAGAAATAACACCGCTGAGTTTCCTTACGGCAGACTCGCGCAGCCGGTTCTGGGGCAGGTTGCCGACCAAGATCTCCTCCTGGATATCGGGCGCCAGTTGCAACAGATTCATGATCTGACTAATGCGCGCACGCGAGACTGGCCTAGCTGAGCCAGTTGGCTGTAATTCTTTACCGTACCTTCCTGAATCATCTGTTCCATTTGTAGCGCCGGCGCCAGCAAACGACTAATCCTCGGTGCGGGAAGTTCCTCTTTGCGTTTCAGCACGCTCGCATTCGATCTGCTCCGCTGGCTCGCTCCCGCGGAGGTAAGCCATCCTTTGACGCCTGCATTCGCCCGCTGCCAGAGCTCGGCATCGACGATCCCTGCGTGTGCGCCGTTGTAGACTTGTTCCGCATCCCGTAGCTTCCCTAGGTACGTCACGCTCTGGACTAATCGAACCAGATCGGATTCCTGGAAAACTCGACCCCCGATGGTCGCGTCCCGATCGGCTGGTCCACTGCTTAGTGGTCCACCCCCGCCTTGCTAGTCCGTCCAGCACCTCTTCCGCACTTTTCCCCTCCGCGATTTGTTGAAAGATGAAACGAACCCGTGGGGCCTCACCGGCGTTGACCTTGAGGCCACCCTGCTCGGGATCGACGTCATATCCGAGGATCGGTCGGCCGCCCAGCCATTTTCCTTTGCGCCGAGCCGCGCGCATCTTGTCTCGTGTCCGCTCGGCGATGAGCTCTCGCTCGAACTGAGCGAACGATAGCAGAATATTCAGCGTCAGCCGGCCCAACGAATCCGTCGTATTGAGCTGCTGGGTGACCGATACCAGGCTCACGCCGTGCTCTTCAAAGGCCCCGATCAGCCGGGCGAAATCGAGTAAAGATCGGCTCAGGCGGTCTACCTTATAGACCACCACGCAATCCACTTGACCGGACTCGATATCCTCCATTAACGCGCGCAGCGCCGGCCGTTCCAGGTTGGCTCCCGTGTACCCGCCATCTTCATAGCGTCGCTCCAAAGCCGTCCAGCCCATATGCCGCTGGCTCGCAATATAAGCCTCGGCCCACTCCCGCTGGGCATCTAACGAGTTGAATGGTAGTGCAAGACCCTCTTCGGTCGATTTTCGGGCATAGATGGCGCACCGTACGAGCCGAGCCTCAGGCATGCTGAGAGTTTCACGGCTACTCGCCACGGCTTTGCTCCCGACGCGAACACAGGTCAAAAAATACGAACCCATTCCACTGCGTTCCGGTCACTTGGCGTGCGATGGCGCTGAGCGATTTGTAAACCTGGTTTCCATACTGGTAGCCGTCCTCCAACACCGTGACCGTGACGGTCTCATCCTTATATCGTTTGATGAGCTGCGTACCGGGAAGCGGCACGCGTGGATCCAGCTGCCGGGAAGCATTGGCGACTCGAACCGCAGGTTGAGTTTCGATGGGCTTCTTCGGGGCGCACAGCCGCAGGTCGGCATCGGTGGCGATCTCGTGCGCGTACTGGCGCGCCCGCTCCGACAAGCCGCCTTCAGCCAACGCCTGCAGGCGCCAGGCAACGCGCCGAAATAGGTAATTCTTATGGTTGGAATGGCTCGCCTGCCCGAACAGTTCCTCATATTTCCGCTGAAGCTGGGCGGTCGTCAGGTCTCGTAGGTCCACGATGTTCTGGTTTGGTTCCGCATTCATACCGTTCTCCGTTTCTCGGAATGGCCCGTAAGGCTCTCGGGAGTGTTAAACCCCGGACCCTGTCATGGACGCTCTTTCGCGGGTCGAATGCAAGTGGGGGGAGAGAACGCGAAGCGGGCATTGTTTAACGCAAAATAACGCGAGAATAACGCGGAAAATAACGCGGGGATAACGCGAGGGCCGAGCCAGTTGCATACCGGCAACGAGTGTTTCCTTGCGCCCCATATAGCTGAAAAGGGGCAAGTTGCCGGTCGTCTGCCACAGAAACAGGCGGCAATTGGACGCGGCAAAATCGGCGATGTAGCGTTATTTAACGCTAACAGGGTCTCCCAGGCCTCCATTTTTTTCTCAAGCTGGCTCATCCGAGACGCTCGTAGGGAGCAGTTTTCGGGGAGGCGAAGAAATCGGGCCACCCTGGAGTTAACGTCCAGTCGCACGTTCGGCCCAGCAGGAGGCCGAACTGGCAGTTACGGCGTACAGCGTCCGCTCCGAGAACAAGTGGTTGCCGCACCCTTAAAAGAGGAGCTTCGTCGTACTTAAGCTCAAATAGCCAGGCGAGGGGGGCGCACCGATCGTCTTCGGATCGATTCCCTTTTCCGGGTATTCCTGTTGCCGCAGCTCCTTGCAAGAGTCGCAGCTCTTCTTCGAGATCGCGTTCGAATTGCTCTCGGTTTATGAAAAATTCCGGCCTGGGCCAAAGCTCGCCAAGCAGTCATTCATAGCGCAAGGCCAACATCGGATCCACTCTGGGTGCTCGCCCCGCCCGCACGTAACCGGCAAGCACAGCAACCGTGGCCAGGAGCAAGGTAGCGGCGGACCAGAAGCGAGTTTCAGGACACCTTCGATAGAGTCATCTACTTGACGGATCACCTCCTCGGGTCCGCCTTCGGAGTGAGCCAGTCCGTCGCCGCCCTGGAGCGCGTCGGCTTCGCCATGAAAGGCGGCGTAACATATCGCGACGAATTGGTGCGGCGGCCGTAATGTGGTAGTTCCCACCGAAGGAGCGCGAAACAATCAGCCCCGTTCCCACTGCGAACTCAAACCAAACCGGCCCGCTCCATCCGGCTGAAATCGCAGGATCATCAACCGTTACGCCGTAAGGTCCGCAAAATCGGACGTTCTCTGCTCTGGGCCAATCGCACGGTTCAGCGAACGACTGCGGACCAAAGCCGGGAGACGGAGAAATGCAACTCGAGCTTTCGTTCTCATTCCGAATGATTCGATGCGCGAAAGAGTGGCGTATGTATCTGCAACGCCATCGCTTCGCGGCACCGGCCGAAGTTCGCCAACTCAGGCCGCGGCGCGGTAATAGTAGTTGAGCATGCCGCCCAGGCGCTGGCGCCGCTGGACCACGCCTGCGTTTCCAAGATGGTCCGCTTCCGGGCTGATGAGTCGGTTGGCCAATCCCTGGTGATTGCGCTCGGTGTGATAATGGGCGACGAAGTTGTGCGTGGCAGCCCGCAACGACTCCTCTCCAAACAGGATCATCCGCTCCAGACAGGATTCCTTGATACAGACGCTGACAGACCGCCATCCATGTGCCGCCTAGATCCCTTCGCTAGCTAGCAAACCGGCCAGTGCTTTTGTAATAGTCAGGCAGGTTCATGCATGTCAGACACGCCAACGGCGTGCGCGAGAGTCACCCCGGACTCATCCTCAACCGCTTCGTCAAAATCGTCTGGCTGGCCGTACGTTCTGCCAGCAACGACAAATTGATGCAGATGCGAATCGAGCGGTGCCCATGCGGGCTGGTTTACCACACCAATGCGGTTCAGCGTGAAATGGAGAGTTGGCGTTCTCCGTTAGTGAGCATTCCGCCCGATCATCGCCCAACCGTGGCCGCCTACGGCTCCGTCGAGTTTGCGAGCCGCGGAGCCATCTTGGGGAAGTAAACGTATCCCGCTACTGCTTTCTTGGTCATTCCTTCGGGTAGCGCCTTTTGGTTGAGCTTGTCGTAGAGCGACTGCGGAGACGCTCCCCGATCCCAGGGTCGAGATTTCGTGGATCGCTCGGTGGGTACCTCGGGTCGGCAGGTGGCGGGCCGCCCACTCCCGGATCGCTGACCCCCACGCCGACGCTCGACTCGGTATCCGGTGGTTGTGCGCCGAGTTCTGCCAACATGGCGCGAGCCTGCTCCGCTGTGAAGATCAGCAAGTTGTGGTTAGCTAGCCCCATTTCCTTCGGGCTCCATGGAAAATGCATGATTCCAAGAGGCGAGTGGCCTCTCGTCTGGATCAGCAAATGACCGATCTCGTGCGCTATGACGAAGCCTAAGACCGAGCTTCGAGGGGCCGTGATGTACGGCATCAATTCCGAAACCCGGTCAAACGAAATGTTAGCGATGCTAGCTGATATATTGGCGAAGCCGACGGTCTCGGCTATGACTCCGGGCTCCGGTCGAAAGCAGCTTAGGATCCTGAGGACGGGCCTTGCCGGGCCCGCAGGCTCAGAGCACATCGTTTGGCCTTTGATGCTCTTGTCGGTGTGACCGCAGTGGAACCAGCTTATACCGATCCCTGCTTGCTGGAAGATTTTCTCGGCTTCCGCCTCGGCGCCGTCAAGCGTCGAAGCCGGCACCTGCGCAAGTCTGTAAACCCGCACGGCGATAACGGCTGATGGTTCGGACGCCGCGTTGTAGGAGTTTCCCAGACACACAAATGGGACCACTGCCGCTACGCGTGCGAAACAGAGGACAACGTGGGGGAGCAAGGGAAGTACCTCCGGAAGCCACGATGCCCTTGAAACGCGAGCTATGGGAGTACCGCGCCGTATCGTGCCAGCACACGTACCGCACGTACTGAAGAGACTCAGTGGTTTGCGGCCACGCAGCCGTCGAGGCCCACTGGCACGGTCAAGTGAATCCCGGCGTATGATGTAACGAATCCAGCCGAATGGAGGGGCTAGCTGCTATGCAGCACAATGGTATTTCTAATGAGGCCATTGAGGCACAACTCGAAAAGATTTTGACCAGCCGGATTTTTGCCCCTGCCGAACGCCCCAGCCGTTTCTTGCGCTTCATCGTCCAGCGCGCACTGGCTGGCGGAATGCACGACATGAAGGAGTATGTAATAGGAGTCGAAGTACTGGGCAGGAAATCGTCTTTTGACCCTCGGATCGACCCGATCGTGCGCGCGGAGGCTGGCCGGCTACGCTCGCGTCTGATGGACTATTACACGGTAGATGGGAAGCACGACCCTATTAGAATTAGCCTTCCTAAGGGCACATATGTGCCGGCCTTCGAGTGGAATGCGACCCCGGAAGGCGTCATGGATGCCGGAACGACTATGAGGCGTAGGATGAGGTACTGGGTGGCGTGGACGATTGCTACACTAGTCTTGCTCCCGCTAGTCGCATTCGGTCTTAAGCATATTTTTGAACGCTCTGCAAATCGAGACGTCTCGTCTCCAATTCGCTTCCACCTTTATCCGCCGGATAGAACACAATTTGACTTGTTTGGATATGTTGGCCCGGTCAGAGTTTCTCCGGACGGGCGGCGCATTGCGTTTGTGGCCAGTGGTCCCGACGGCAACAACATTCTCTGGGTACGCTCTCTCGAATCCCTTTCCGCTAACCCGGTGCCTGGAACCGAAGGTGCCTACCAGCCCTTCTGGTCGCCAGACAGCCGCGCGCTTGGATTTTTCGCTAGAGGGAAACTCAAAAAGGTTGACCTCTCCGGCGGGTCTCCTCAGGTGGTGTGCAATGTGGAGCGTGGCGCCGGCGGCTCTTGGAATCGAGACGGAGTCATTGTCTTTGCGACACTTGATTTCACGCCGATACACCGGGTTGCCGTGTCTGGAGGAGTGCCGGTCGCCGTAACCACGTTGGACCGGCCGCGCAAAGCCAATGCTCACCTGTGGCCAGAGTTTTTGCCAGACGGCACTCACTTCTTGTACCTGTCAATCACTGATCGTGGGACTGACCCGGCCATTTATGCTGCATCGTTGGAGTCGAAAGAGCAAACACAGGTTTTGGCAGTTCCCTCAAATGTGGGGTACGCACAACCGCAAGCCGGCGAACCTGGGTATCTGTTGTTCGTTCGGGATAGAGTGCTAATGGCTCAGACCTTTGATCCAAAGCTCTTGAAGATTTCTGGGGAACCGTTGATTGTTGTGCCGAAACTGGCATGCAGCCAGATCGGCAATTTCTCGGGCAGCCAGATTGGCGATTTCTCAGTCTCGGAAGCCGGAGTCCTGATTTACCGCGCCGACGCGCTTCCGTTGGTCCAGCTAACATGGGTGAACCGTCAGGGAAGGCAGATCGCGACTGCCGGCGCGCCCGGCCAGTTCATGTTTCCTGAACTGTCACCCGACGAACAGAGAGTTGCCGTTGAGCAGTTCGATGCGCAGACGGGACAGGCTGACGTCTGGTTGCTTGACCTCGCTCGCGGCACCAACTCTCGATTTACCTTCGGTCCTCAAGACAACGAGTTTCCGATCTGGTCCCCTGATGGGCAGCAGATAATGTTCGGGTCGAAGCGCAATCGTGCCGCCGATCTGTATACAAAACCGGCGACTGGCGCGGGCGAAGAAGCGCCCTGCCTCAAGACGTCGGCCACGAAATACCCGACAGACTGGTCGCAAGATGGGCGCTTTGTGGTGTATGAAAACCACACGGAAAAGGACAGCGACTTATGGATCCTTCCAGTCGCAGGAGATCCAAAGGCGTTTCCGTTTCTGGATAGTCCGTTTGCAGAAGTAGATGGCAGATTTTCACCCGATGGGCACTGGATGGCTTACACCTCGACGGAATCGGGCCGAGGTGAGATCTATGTTCGTAGCTTTTCGGGTGGGCCTGTAGGGGCAGCACACAAAGGCAGCAGTACTGGCGGCAAGTGGCAGATCTCGAACGGTGGCGGCTCCTTGGGCAGGTGGCGGCGCGACGGGAAGGAGCTGTTCTACCTGAGTGACGATATGAAAATGATGGCGGTGGAGGTCAAGGCAGGCTCGTCAACTTTCCACGCCGGACCACCGCGTGCGCTGTTCGAGCTTCGCAGCCTCGGGGGCTTCTCCGGATTCGCATGTGCCTATGCTGTGGCGGACCACGGCCGCCGATTTCTTATTACCGTTGGAGTTGGGGTAGGTACTTCTGTGCCCATTACGGTCGTACTCAACTGGAACGCACGGCGGAAGCCATGAGCCTTGTGTGCGCAACTCGGCTCGGTCCCTACGAGAATCTCTTGGCCATCGTGCCGTCGCAGGAAATTAACCGCATCAGTCGCACTCGCAAAGCATTTTCGGCATAGCTCTCCGACGAATAGCGCCGTCAACTTGGCTGCATCCACGCATACTGGAACATTGGTGTCACTCTGATCCCTGTCGGTATATCCCCCTTGTAATTCAGAATCCAGTCGTGAACGAGTGACCAGCGGACCGTTTTGGCTGCAAGTACGGTAATAAGGGACGGGGTTGCAAGTAATGTCCAAGATTAGTCCTGGTAAGTCACGGACACGATGTCTGCAAACGCGATAACGAAGCCGGGCTGGGCGGCGTTGGACTTTGTTACCAGGGCCCATCGTGCCCAACCCGGCTCCCATCAGCCCGGAGGCTTGCGCGATGCCGCTATTTCGCCGCTGGCGCGGGGCGACGTGAATTAAAATGGTTGGCGCCACAGCAAAGACTCAGTGGTGAATATGTTGCGATTTCTTGTTCTGCCGTTTCTGATGGCGCAATGTTCCATTTTTGCGCAGGCTCAACCGATTCGGATTAGTGCCTGGTATTGGCTCAATTCTGCTCCGCGCGACGAATGGGAGCGAGACTTTCGGAAGATGGTCGAGCTCGGCTTTACTCACGTTGACCTCTGCTGGGGTCTCGACGCCGCCGCGTGGGCGCTTCGCGTGGACGACACGAAATATGCGCTCGATTCTTGCCGGCGGGCGGGATTGGGTGCGTACTTCATCGTCTGGCATCCGGTCCATAACTCGCTTCCGCGCCGGCCTGAGTTCCAGCAAGTGGACGCGGCGGGGCAATTGCGGTTTGCGTTCAACACCTTCAACATGCGGTGGCGCGAGACACAGTGGAAGGAGTATTTGCAAACGCTCGCCCGGCTCTACGCGCGAGACCCGGCCTTTGCCGGCTACATTTTCGACGATTCGTTTGGCATCGGGCCAATCAAGGGTATCGCCGGGCGCGGGGGTGCGCCTTCGGAGAGATTCATTTCTTACAGCGAGGATGACCGCCGCAGATTCGGCAAAGCACCGCCGAAGCAGCCTTCTGATCCGGATTGGGCGGCGTGGACGCGGGCGCGCGCCGGCTGGTGGGAGGACTGGGCGCGGGACACCAATCACTTTATTCGCGAGGTGGACACAAATTCTCAACACGAGGTCTACCTGGAAGACGAACAATACGTACTCTCACAAGCGGCGCGTGATACAACGGGCGTGGATTTTGGGCGAACCGCAAAACTGTTCGACGCCGTGGGAGCCTACACGGAGCCGCGCTGGGACGGCAAACCTGACGCGGGTAAACGCGCAGTCGAGCAGACTTCGAGCGTGCTCGAGAAGACCCGCTCGGCAGTCGGGTCCGGCAAGAAGATCATCTACACCTTCTGGGTAGGCAACATTCTGGAATTGCGCACGCCCGGACCGGCGAAATACCCGACCTTCGAACAGATTCGCGAAATCTGCGAAGCCGCCCTCAAGTTCGGTATCCGTCACTTGGACATGTATGGTTATCGCATCGGCGATTTCGTTGTTACCGATGAGAACTGGCCCCAGAAGCGCCCGCCGGCAAAAGGACCTTATCCGTTAACGGACCCATTCCCGCAGAAATACCTCTACGATCGTCCGGAGCTGCACGAACGTTTGGGCGAGTATCTGCGGGGACTCAGCGGCCGACAGAAATGAGAGGGTAAGGGGGCTCCTGAGGATGGAGCTCCGGGGTGCAGGAGGTGAGCACGAGGAAATCAGCCTGTTTACACGATAGACTCCGTCCCGTTCAAGTGGCAAACCTCCTGCTGGTCGCCTGCTGCTCCCAGGAGGCCGAGGGGGTTTACCCAAAGGAGCACCCGGCCGGCACGTGTTTCTTTGTGTGAGAGGTGAGAGGCAATGCCGGCCGAGTACCCCTGAGTGGGGTTCAAGCAAATTGACACCTCCTTTCTATCAGCCCGTCTGAGGCGTGATTCCGACAGATGGTGCGTGCCTCACCTGCCTCGGGCGTTTACCTGGAAAATCAAATGCGCCCCGACACGGGAGAATCCGCAGTACCGGTTCTTAGTACCGGTAAGGATGCCAGTATCCCCATCGGTCATAGTAACCGTAGTAATGTCGGTGACCGTGGTGATGTCGCCAATGGTGATGCGGATAGCTCGGCTCAACATAAACAAACACTTCACCGTGATGTCGTTCGGCGAGGGCAGTGGCTGGTCTCGACAGAAGCGCTGCCAGAGCCACCCCTAGCAAGCCAAGCTTTCTGACCATAAAGCACCTCCACTTTTTTTCACCTGTGATTTCGTTTGATGCAGGCTGGAACGCCAAAGTTACGGTTCGCAAACTAATGATAAAGAGCTATTCGGCCTCGCTGCAGCCAGCACGTCACCTAATGAGAATCCGTGCCCGCCAGAAAACGTCGCGGCGATTAAGCAAGCGTTCCGACGCTTCGGACTGCTCAAACCATTAGCTTGGCCGTGCGAACGCCGCTTGACGCCGCGACTGTAATGCCCACCATCAAAATGCCCCACTCCGTTCTATCCGCCATCCGCCTCGACTTCGGGCTCGTAGTCGCCGCCGTGGTTTTGCTTGCCATGTTGATCGAAGGGTTTCTGGTCGAGCACTGAACGCCCGGATTTACTGCCGGCGCTTGCGTTCGGGAAGCTTTCCGCAAGCTGCGACTGAATACGAAGACGTAGCGCGAGACTTTCCGCAGCCAGGATCCTTTCCAGATAAGACGTGATTGGTCTCAGAGTACTCGGGAGGCAAGCCGCGTCGTCGAACGAGCGCGCACTGGTGAGCTTGTGGCGTTCGTACGGCGCCTGGGCGAGACCCAGCGTCTTCTTGATCTGATTGACGGACCAATGGAATAAGAAGTCTGCGCCGAAGGGGGACTGAACTAATAGATTGTTCTTAATGTGTTCCCATATGTAGCGGCGTAGTATTGAATCGCATAGGCCCAGGGATTACGCTGGGGTCTGGCTGAATTGAGACTCGCGCAAGTAATGCGCCCCCGCTACCAGCGCACGCAGTTTCGTCCTAGTGATTTCGAGCGGCACATGCTGGAAACCGCACTCCGAGGTTAGGAGGAGCCGTTGCGGCGGAAAACGAACTCGAGCCGGCCGCACCCGGTTCGCGATCTCCTCCACTGATTCGATCGCGTCGCTGCGCTGGTCGATCACTCCCACCGCGAATTCACCCTTGAAATCCCACATGTCCCACAGCGTCATCATGTCGTAACCGAGGGTGCAGTGTTCGAGGCACACCTGGTCGAGCCGAGCTACGCGGAATGCAGCAGCCAGATCCTGGTAGCGGGTAGTGTAGGCGCGCTTGCGATAAGCGTTGCCGCAACAGACGTGCAAGCCGATTCTTACACCGAGGCCGGCACTGGCCTGATTGAGGACTTCCGCGGCCCACACGGACTCTTCGGGAAAGGCAGTCCAGGCGGGCTCATCAAACTGAATCAACTCGCAGCCCGCACGCACCGCTTCCTTGAGCTGGTCGTTCAACAGTGCGGCGTATGCTTCAGCTAGGTCACGATCAGTCGGGTACAGGTCGTTTCGTGCATTATTCGAGAACTTGGCAAGCATGTGCGGTCCAGTGCAGGTGAGCTTGACTTCGACATGCGCGGGGGCCGCGTCGCGCGCCACTCTCCAGTCGCGCGCCAGCTCGAAATGCGGGTTTCCCAAACGGCTTACGACCTTGGCGATTTCGATGCCGAACCCCAGCGGCCCATACTTGCGGTACTCAATTTCGGCAAAGCTCAAGCCATCGAGACGCTTCTGAAAGAAGTAGTACATGTTCTCGCGGCGGCCTTCACCGTCCGTCACCACATCCAGCCCGGCGTCCACCTGATCGGTTACGGCCCAGCGAATGAGTTCGTCGGCTTGTTCCCGGGACAACGCCGGCTTCCTTAACGTGTCGCCCGGCTGCTGGGGTCTGGGATAACTGCCGGTAACCGTCGTTCGGAGAATTTTGGTGCTCATGGCCTCCGATAACTTTAACACTACGGGTTGGGAGTATCATCTCTGTGATTGACAATCATCCTATGGCGGAGTTCAGAGAATGAAGCTTGTAGGTCGCATCAGCATCGTGACGGGCGCGGCACAGGGTATCGGGGCGGCTATCGCTCGCGAATTTGCGAAGGAGGGTGCCATTGTCGCCGCGCTGGATCGCAAGGCCGAAGTCGGGAAGGTATGTGAAGAAATCGGGCAAGCCGGCGGCAAAGCGTCGGCGCACGTCCTCGATATTACAGACCAGGAGGCGTATCGAAACTGCGTGGAGCAGGTGGCATCGAAATTCGGGCGCATCGATACGCTGGTCAACAACGCGGCGGTGTGCCGCGCCGGAGACATCCTGAGTGACACCCTCGAGCAATGGCGTGAAGTACAAAAAGTGAATCTGGAGGCAGTGTACTGGGGCTGCAAACTGGTGGGTCCGCACATGGTGCGGAAGCGTCAAGGCCGTATTGTCACGATTGCATCGGTTCAGGCGATGGCCACCGATGGCGGCGCCGGTTCCTATGTCGCGGCGAAAGGCGCGCTGGTGAGCTTCACTAAGTCGCTGGCGGTGGAGCTAGCGCCCCACGGCATTCTGGCCAACGCCATCGCCCCCGGTTTCATTCATACGTCGATGTCAATGGTGAATGGGGTAGACGAAACGGAGACGGAATTGTTCAAGCAATGGTACGTCGGCAGGCGTAAGGTGCCGCTGGGGCGCGTAGGACAGCCGGAAGAGGTGGCCCGCGTCGCCGTGTTCCTGGCGTCAGACGATTCCTCATACGTGACCGGCCATACGCTCGTGGTGGATGGCGGACTGACCTCAACCTTTTGAATCCGGACCGAACGCCATGACCTTGCCCGCCGAACTGAGCATCGTGGCCGATTACCAGGATGTGTGCGGAGAATGCCCGGCTTGGGACGCGCAGGCCGAAGCGCTCTACTGGACCGATTGCGTGGGCCAGCGCTTCTACCGGTTCGAGCCGGCGTCCCGCAAGCACGAAATCCTGAAGCAGGGTCTCGAGATCAACGGCTACCGTCTGAACCGGCAGCGGGGCTTCGTCATCACCAACAATAGCGGCATCTGGCTATGGGACGGCGCAGATCAACTCGACCTGATTGCGGCCGAAGTGGATGGCGCCAAGTGCCAGATGAACGACTGCATTTCCGATCCCGCGGGTCGGCTATACGCGGGAAGCCAGTTTTATAATCCGTCCGGCGAATATTCATTGGGCAAGTTGATGCGTGTGGACACCGACGGTAAGGTCACCATTGTCGACGAAGGCTTTCATCTCTCTAACGGGCTGGCTTTTTCACTCGATCAGACGGCACTCTACTTTACGGATTCGGTGGCGAGACGCATTTATGCATACGATTACGACTTGAACACGGGCGGTTTACGGGATCGACGCGCTCTTGTTCAAGTACCCTCGAACGAAGGACTCCCCGATGGCCTGGCGGTAGACGCTGAAGGTTTTCTCTGGTCGGCGCAGTGGTACGGAAGCTGCGTAACACGTTACGATCCTGATGGACGAGTCGAGCGGCGCGTCGGTACTCCGGCCAAACAGACGTCCAGCGTGGCTTTCGGCGGAAAGGACCTTACCGATATTTTCATCACCTCGGCGGCCCGCTCCGAGCCCATGCCGGTGATGCCGGCTGGCTACGACCCATCCGGCGGATTCTTTGGTGGACCGCTGTATCACCTAAATCTCGAAATACCAGGCAGACCGGAATTCCGGGCCAACATCTCTTTGAAGCGGTAACGACCCCTTACGAGAACCGGAATTTCTCCACGGTTCGCTCGTTCAAATGCACCCCCAGCCCCGGACCACGCGGGACTGCAACTTTGCCGTCACCGCCTACCTCGATCCGCTCCTCGGTCATTTCCCATCGCAGTGGGGATTTGCTGGTGGAGTACTCGAGGAGCTCGTCGGCCCAGTGGTTCGCCAGAAAATGAAGATTGGCGGCGATCTCAATATTGGTCTTATAGCCGTGTGTGATAACCCGCTTGTGGCGCTCGCGAGCGGCCCGCGCCACTTTGCGGATTCCCGTGAAACCGCCAACCATGGTGATGTCCGGCTGGCAAATTGACGCGCGGCCCCGGTCCATGGCCTCGACGAACTCATCGGCATGCGTCAATCCCAGGTCGCCTACTCCCAGAGGCAGCCCGGCCTCCGCCATCCGCGCGTGGCCCTCGATGTCGTCCAGCGGCAAGGGAGCCTCCAGGAACATCACGCCCACTTCTTTGAAAATAGGCACCAGCCGCAGACCTTCGTCTGCCGTCTTGTACGAGAGCGCGGCGTCGATGATCAAACCGCCTGGCTTGCCGAGCACGCGGCGCGCGGCCCGAAGCAGGCGGGCCGTTTGCTCGAGATCGTCCATCCACCAGGGATCAGCGGCGAACTTGATGTTACGAAGCTGCAGACGCTGCAGCGCATCCTCCACCTGGGATTCAACGCCCGCAACGGTGCGGGCCATGGGATAAATCGTCCCATAAGCCTCAATGCGGTCGCGGCGCGCTCCGCCGAGCAGTTCCGCGATTGGCTTGTGTTCCAGTTGTCCTTTAATATCCCAAAGCGCGAGATCGATACCGCCAATGGCGTGCATGACCAGGCCGCGCCGGCCGATATAGTCGGTGGCGTCGTACATTAGATGCCAAAGCTCTTCGGGATTTGACGGGTCCCGCCCGGTCAACAGCTCGCCGAGTCCGCGCGCATGATTGTGCGCTGGAGCCGCATGAATCAAGGCCTGAATGGCGGGCGCCAGCGATTCCGCCTCCCCGATTCCCGTGATGCCCTCGTCGGTTCGCACACGGATAACGCAGTCGTCGTAGGACCCGTCAAACAGACCGATGTTGGGATCTTCAAACCGCAGGTGAATGGCTTCGATAGCAGTAATTTTCATGATGTCCTGGAATTATTTTGTTCCCGTCTCCCCTTCCTGCGAGAGGAGAACGACCGCAATGAGGGCGGCCAGAATTCCCGCCACTTGTGTCCGCGTGAGCCGCTCGCCAAGCAGTATCCAGGCGCCGGCTACCGTTACCAACGGATACAAATTGATCAGCGGCGTAACCACCGATGCCTTCCCTCCCTTTTCAAATGCCGCAAAACTCGTAAGCGCCCCCAGTCCGTTCAAGAGACCGCCCAGGGCCGCGAACGCCACCAGAGACGAGGTCACGTGCCAGTCGAGCTGCATGGTCGCCGCGATCGTGCCGGCAATCACGAAGAAGGCCGCACAGAACCACAGGAAAGAAAGCTCAAAGGAGATGTTGTTCGTACTGAGCTTCTGGGTTACACCGGTGATTCCGAAAAACACCAGCGCGATGGTTGCCAGCCAGATCCAGTTCTGCATGTCAGATACTCAACAGGTAAATGGCCACCAGCGCCAGCGCCAGTCCCGCGATCT
>JACXTT010007718.1_pt1 | contig 15090 bp, 14 predicted proteins | sample 9270951 | NCBI WGS metagenome assembly JACXTT01 (sample SAMN15532306, study PRJNA645909) | rock metagenome | isolation source: weathered quartz diorite | place: Puerto Rico | collected 2017-06-21
GCGGGCCGGTGAAGGAGCGCGCCCTGAGGCCGAGCGACTGCAGCGCCAGCGTCAGGAGCGCGATCGTGACCTGCTCGCCGGTGGACAGGAGCATGTCCATCTCGCGCAGGTCGGGCTTGGTCGAGATCTGGCGGGCGAGCGAGAGCAGGCCGTCGGTCGTCTTGCCCATGGCCGAGACGACGACGACCGTCTGATTGCCGGGCGCGCTCGCGGCGACCCGTCGCGCCACGTTCACGATCTTCTCGGCATCGGCGACGGACGAGCCCCCGAACTTCTGCACGAGCAGCGCCATGGTGACGAGAGCCTACACGACGCCCGCGCAGACCGCAAAGATCGCGGGCACGCGGGAGCTCACGGCGAGCCGGCGGCGCCGGGCTCGATACGCGCGCGCGCGTGGGTCGCTTCGCCCAGGCTCACCTGCTCGCGCAGCAGGTAGAGCCAGCCGAGCAGCGTGACCGGCAGGATCTGGCTGGCGTGGAAGAGCAGCGCGTAGCCGACAGCGGCCGAGCGCGACACGCCGAAGAGGCCGAGGGCGAGCACGACCGCGGCGTGAAAGACGCCGACGTAGCCCGGGGCGGACGGAATCGAGATGCCGAGCCCGACGAAGGCCAGCACCGCCCACGGCGCCGCGAAGGGCAGGTGGAGGTCCAGGGCCGCCAGCACCGTCCACGCCGCGAACACGGGCGCGACCCAGATCAGGATCGTCCACGCGATCAGCGGCAGGGCGTGCGACGCCGTGCGGATCCCGTCGAGACCGTGCACGAAGGTCTCGAAGGCCGTGAGCGTCCGGCGCTGCAGGCTGGGCCAGCGACCGACCAGGCGCGTGATGAGCCGCACGCAGAGCTGGGGCGCGGCGACGAGTGCTACGAGCATCGTGACGCCCGAGAAATCGATCGCCAGCACGACCAGGGCGGCGATCTGGAGAAAGCGCGGAACCGGGACGACGAGCACCAGCACGGCCAGGATCAGGACGACGATGAGGCTGTCGAGCACCCGCTCGACGATGAGCGTGGCGAGGGTGGTCCAGAACGGATGGGAGCGCGCGGAGGCGTCGGGGGACGCGCTCCAGCGCCGGGCCACGACGTACACCCGCACGACCTCGCCCGCGCGGAGCGGGAGCACGTTGTTGGCCATGTAACCGATCATCATCGCCGGCGTGATCCCTTTTGGATCGGAGCCCGGCGGGAAGAGATACCACCAGCGCCGGCCGCGCACCCAGATCTGGATCGGCGCCAGCGCGACCGCGAGCGCCACCCAGCCCCAGTGGGCGGTGCGCAGCTGGTGACCGAGCTCGGCCAGGTCGACGCTGCGGAAGAGATAGACGAGCAGGGCGGCGCTGATCGCGACGCCGAGCGCGATCTTGAGCCGGTTCAGAGGCCCAGCTGCGCCAGGACGGCGTCGACCCGCGGCGGCACCGTGGTCGGGCGCGACGCGGACTCGAGCGCGGTGTCCGGGTCCTTGAGCCCGTGGCCGGTGAGCGTGAGCACGAGGGTCGAGCCGGGCTCGAAGCGGCCGGCCTTGATGAGCTTGATCAAGCCGGCGACGGTCGCCGCCGACGCCGGCTCCATGAAGATGCCTTCCTCGTGAGCGAGAAGGCGATAGGCGCGAAGGATCTCCTCGTCGGTGACGATGTCGATCCAGCCCCGCGAATCCTTCATCGCCTCCAGCGCCGGCCCCCACGAGGCGGGATTGCCGATCTTGATCGCGGTGGCGACCGTCCGCGGCGCCTCGATCACGCGGTTCTCGTAGATCGGCGCGGCGCCGGCGGCCTGGAAGCCGACCATCCGCGGCAGCTCCGTCACCCGGCCGGTCCGGTAGTACTCGCGGTAGCCGCGCCAGTACGCCGTGATGTTGCCGGCGTTGCCGACGGGGATCAGGTGGTAGTCCGGCGCGCGGCCCAGCTGGTCGCACACCTCGAAGGCGCCGGTCTTCTGGCCCTCGAGCCGGAACGGATTGACCGAGTTCACGAGCGTGACGGGATAGCGCTCGGCGATCTGCCGCGCGATCGTCAGCGCCTGGTCGAAGTTGCCGTCGACCATGAGGATCTTGGCGCCGTGGATGGCCGCCTGCGAGAGCTTGCCGAGCGCCACCGAGCCCTTGGGCACCATGACGAAGGCGCGGAGGCCCGCGCGCGCCGCGAACGCGGCCGCCGAGGCCGAGGTGTTGCCGGTCGAGGCGCAGATGACGGCGCGCGAGCCGGTCTCGAGCGCCTTCGACATCGCCACGGTCATCCCGCGGTCCTTGAACGAGCCCGTCGGGTTGAACCCCTCGCACTTGAGGTAGATCTCCATGCGCGCGTCGGTCGCCTCGGCCAGCCGCGGCGCGGGCACGAGCGGCGTGTTGCCCTCGAAGAGCGTGACGACCGGCGTCTTGTCCGAGACCGGGAGGAAATCCCGGTACTCCTCGATCACGCCGCGCCACGCCTTCACGCGGGGCTACCCTCCACGCGGATCATCATCGTGGCCGCCGCGACGTCGCGCAGCCGGTCGATCTTCGCCAGCGCCGTCCGCATGTCGCGCTCGCGCGCCTCGTGGGTCAGCATGACCACCGGGACGGCCTCGCGCACGCCGCGGCCCTTCTGGATGACGTTGGCGATCGAGATGTCGTTCTCGCCCAGGATGCCCGCGACCTTCGACAGGACGCCCGGCCGGTCCTGGGCGGTCACGCGCAGGTAGTAGCGGCAGCGGATCGCCTCCATCGGCGTCAGCGGCAGCGGTGCCGGGCCCACCGACGGAAGCTCCAGGGAGAGCGAGGGGATGCCGTGCGCGATGCGCCGCGCGATCTCGACGACGTCGGATAGCACCGCCGAGGCCGTCGGCATCTGGCCCGCGCCGCGGCCGTAGAACATTAGATCGCCGACCGCGTCGCCGGTCAGGAAGATCCCGTTGAAGACCCCCGAGACCGCGGCGAGCGGCGAGGCCGCCGGGATCATCGTGGGATGCACGCGGACCTCGACGCCCGCGCCGCCGGGCGCGTCGGGGGCCGTCGCCTTGGCGATGGCCAGGAGCTTGATCCGGTAGCCGAGCTCGCGCGCGTACTCGATGTCCTGCGCCGTGACGCGCGAGATCCCCTCGGTGTGGATGTGCTTGAGGTCCACGAAGGTGCGAAAGGCCAGCGCCACCAGGATCTGCAGCTTGTGCGCCGAGTCCATGCCTTCGATGTCGAGCGTCGGGTCCGCCTCGGCGTAGCCGTGGGCCTGCGCTTCCTTGAGGACCAGCGAGAAGTCGAGGCCCTCGTCGGTCATCTTGCTCAGGATGTAGTTGCAGGTTCCGTTGACGATGCCGGCCAGCGAGAGGACGCGGTTGGCGACCAGCCCGTCCTTCACCGCGCGGATCAGCGGAATGCCCCCGGCCACCGCGGCCTCGAAGCCGAGCGCGACCCCGGAGCGCCGCGCCTCTTCGTAGAGCTCGACGCCATGATGAGCGAGGAGCGCCTTGTTCGCGGTGACCACGTGCTTGCCGGCGGCGAGCGCCCGCGAGATGAACGAGCGCGCGGGCTCGAGGCCCCCGACCAGCTCGATCACGATGTGGATCGCCGGGTCCGCGAGCACGCGGGCGGCGTCGCCCGTCATCGGCAGCGACTTGAGATCGAGGCCTTCGCGGGCGCGGGTGAGATCGGTGTCGGCGACCGCGGCCAGGGTGAGCCGGGCGCCGGCGCGCTCCTCGAGCATCTCGCGCCGGGTCTGGAGGATCTTCGCGACTCCAGCCCCGACGGTGCCGAGTCCCAGCAGACCGATGCGGACGTCGCTCACGCGGCTCACGGTTCGACTCCCGGGGGTCAGGTCAGCGGCTCAGCTGCTTGAGCCCGCGCAGCGCCTGGCGGATCCGCTGCTCGTTCTCGACGAGCGCGAACCGCACGTAGCCCTCGCCGTACTCGCCGAAGCCGATGCCCGGCGACACGGCCACCTTGGCGTCCTGGATCAGGAGCTTGGAGAACTCGAGCGAGCCCAGGCTCCTGAAGGCATCGGGGATCGGCGCCCACACGAACATCGTGCCCTTGGGCTTCGGCACGCTCCAGCCGAGCTTGTTGAGCCCGTCCACCAGGATGTCGCGGCGCTTTCTATGCAGCTCGACGATCTCGCCGACGCATTTCTGGTCGGCCTCGAGCGCGACGATGCCGGCGATCTGGATCGGCTGGAAGGCGCCGTAGTCCAGATAGGACTTGATGCGGGCCAGCGCGGCGATCATCCGGGAGTTGCCGCAGACGAAGCCCAGTCGCCAGCCGGCCATGTTGTACGACTTCGACGTCGAGAAGATCTCGACGCCGACGTCGCGCGCGCCCGGCACCTCGAGGAACGAGGGCGGCTGATAGCCGTCGTACGTGAAATCGGCGTACGCGAAATCGTGGACGACCATCAGCCGATGCTCGCGCGCGAAGTCGACCACCTTCACGAAGAAGTCGCGGTCGACGCACATCGTCGTCGGGTTGTGCGGGAAGGAGAGGATCAAGAGCTTGGCCTTGGGCCAGGCCAACCGCGCCGTCTCCTGCAGGCGCGCGAAGAAATCTCCGTCCTGGGTGAGGGGCACCGAGCGGAGATCGCCGTCGGCGATGACGACCGAGTACGAATGGATCGGATAGGTCGGGTTGGGCACGAGCGCGCCGTCGCCCGGCTGCAGCACGGCCAGCGCCAGGTGCGCCATGCCTTCCTTGGCGCCGATGGTGGCGATCACCTCGGAGTCGGGGTTCAGCTCGACCTTGTAGCGGTCGCGATACCACTTCGCCATCGCGACGCGCAGGCGCGTGATGCCGCGCGAGGCCGAGTATCGGTGGTTTTTCGGATTCTTCGCGGCTTCGACGAGCTTGTCGACGATGTGCTTCGGCGTGGGCATGTCCGGATTTCCCATGCCGAGGTCGATGACGTCCTCGCCGCGGGCTCGAGCCTTCGTCTTGAGGTCGTTGACGATGGCGAAGACGTACGGCGGTAGTCGTTTGATTCGATAAAACTCGTCCATGCAGGACTCCTCTTGACCAGCCCACCGATGATACGCGCGTGTACCGGGGGTGTCAAGAAAGGCACGATCTCATGCGGGGTTAGGGGCCAGGCTCGTGCCGGAACTGACGTGGATTGTCGCCGTCATTGTCGTTATGGCAGGAGGGTGTCATCCAAACCCTTGATAGTTCGTGCCGGTCTTCCGGCATGGCGCTTGCCCCCTGAGGCCCTTCGTGGTTGCCCAGGAATCGTGCGTGGACAGTTTGGCCGAGCCGGCGGGAGCACCTGCCAGGCCCCCGGTGCCCAGCGCCGCCGCCGGGCGTGCGCGCCGACCCAACCGGAAACAGTTCAGCCTGCTCATCGTCCGCGGCGACGGAACCCGGGTCCTCCGGTTCAACTTCCCCCGGCCGGCGGCCGTCGCCGCCTTCGCCGGATTCGCCGTCGCGCTGACGACCTTCTTCGGGCTCCTCGGCGACTGGCTCCAGCTCCGGCAGCTCACGGTCGAGGCCAGGACGTTCAAGGAGCAGATCGCCGAGCAGCAGTCGGCCATCGATTCCTTCAACCGCCGAGTCGTCGAGCTGCGCACCGAGATGACGGGCTGGCGCGAGCTGCACGCGCGAATCTGGGAGCCGTTCGGCCCCGAGCTGCAGCCCGGCGGCCGCGATCGCGCGGTCGGTGGCGGCGCGCTCCGCGTCGACCGGGTGACCGGCAAGCTCTCGCCGCGGGACGAGCTCGAGAAGCTGGCCGAGAGCGTGGCCGAGCAGGGCGAGAGCCTCAAGGCGCTCGACCGGCTCGTCGGGAAGGCGGGCAAGGCGCTCGCGGCGCTGCCCTCGCGGTGGCCGATCCGCGGGGCCGTCAACTCCGAGTTCGGTATGCGGTCATCGCCGTGGACGTCGGGGACCGAGTTCCACAGCGGCCTCGACATCCGCGCCCAGCACGGCACGCCGATCCGCGCCCCGGCCGGCGGCGTCGTGACGATTGCCGGGACGTACCAGGAATACGGCATCACGGTCATCCTCGATCACGGCCAGGACGTCAAGAGCGTCTACGGCCACCTCTCGAAGACGAACGTCAAGGTCGGCGACCGCGTCGACCGCGGCGCCGTCGTGGGCTGGTCCGGCAACACCGGCCGCTCGACCGGCGCGCACCTGCACTACGAGATCCTGGTCAAGGGGCAGTCGGTCAACCCCCGCGCCTACCTCTGGGATTAGCACCGCCGTACCGCCCGCCGGCTTCTTCCGAAGCCTGACGTTCGACCAACCGATCCGACCTCTTCAGCTCTTACGGGACGAGCGCGCGATGAACTCGAGGCTCAGGGCATTGAACGCCTCGGGGCGCTCGAGGAAATAGGCGTGGCCGGCGCCGGGGACCAGGTGAAGCTCGGCGCCCGGGATACGGGCCGCGATCTCCCGGGCGAAGCGCGGCGGCACCAGGATGTCGTCCTCGGCGACGCTGACCAGCGTCGGGCAGCGGATGGCCGAGAGCCGATCGAGCGCGTCGTGCGCGGCCACCGCTTCGCCCTGCCGCAGGAATCCGGCCAGGGTTTGCGGGTACGGGGTTGCCAGTGAATTCTGCAGCAAGGCCTCGATGAACTCCCTGCGCTCGGCGTAGGTGGTCGGCGAGAAGAGCCAGAGCCCCAGAGTCCGCAGCGTCGCCTCCCGGCCCAGGCCGATGCGCATCTCGCGCCACGCCGCGTTCAGCGCCAGCATGTAGGGATCCGGGCGCCCGAACGTGCAGGCCAGGTGCAGCGAGCGCACGCGCTCCGGCCGCGCGAGCGCCAGCTCCTGAGCGATCATGCCCCCCATCGACACGCCGATCACGTGGGCGCTGTCGACGCCGAGCGCCTCCATGAGCCCGAGCACGTCGGCCGCCATCCCGCGCGTCGTGTACGGTTGATCGGGGGCATCGCTCTGGCCGACGCCGCGGTTGTCGAACGCGATCACCCGATGCCGCGCCGAGAAGTCGGGGAGCTGAAACGCCCACGCCGTGGTATCGCCGCCGAACCCCATGATCAAAACCAGCGGCTCCCCATCCCCCACGTCCTGATAAAACATCTCGATGTCATTGACCCGCGCCGTCGGCATACTCAGTTCCTCAACCGCGTAGAAATCACCACCGCTCACCGTCGCGGCACAAAAATGCCCACACCAGTCGACTGTCTGAGCGAAGGTGGGCCTGAGCGAAAGTGGGCGCGGGCCGGCGCTCTACGCCACGCACGCCGACACGGGCTCGCGCTCGCGTTCGAACGTCGGCACGCGCAGAAGTGTCAGGAGCGGGGCGGGGGTAGGGCAGGGCTCTCGTGAGCCCTGTGTAGGTACGATTGCCTAATTCGAGACGCACTCGATCAGTCTACAGCACCAATCCGCGCGCAGGGCTCACGAGGGCCCTGCCCTAACCCCGCCTCGCTCCGGCCGCTACGACCGACTGGGGATGCCAGTGCGAACCTGGCAAGCGACCCAGTGCCCCGGCGAAATCTCTTTGAGGACTTGCTCGTTCTCCGAGCAGGACGGTACGCGCAGCGAGCACCGGGTGTGGAACCGGCAGCCCGAGGGCGGATTGATTGGGCTCGGCACGTCGCCCTCGAGCAGGATGCGCTTGCGCTTCATCGTGGGGTCGGGGATCGGCACCGCCGAGAGGAGCGCTTCGGTATACGGATGCCGCGGGTTGGTGTAGAGCTCCTTGGCCGGCGCGATCTCGACGATCTTGCCGAGGTACATCACGGCCACGCGCGTCGAGATGTGCTCGACGACCGAGAGGTCGTGAGCGATGAACAGGTACGTGAGGCCGAACTTCGCCTGCAGATCCTCGAGCAGGTTGACGATCTGCGCCTGGATCGAGACGTCGAGGGCGGAGACTGGCTCGTCGGCGACGATCAGCTTTGGACTCACGGCCAGGGCCCGCGCGATCCCGATCCGCTGGCGCTGCCCGCCCGAGAACTCGTGCGGATAGCGGCGCAGGTGGTCGGGCAGCAGACCGACCGTCTCCAGGAGCTGCACCACGCGCTCCTCGCGCTGTTTCCGCGTCGGCGCCAGCTTGTGGATGACGAGCGCCTCGCCGATGATCGAGCCGACCGTCATGCGCGGATTCAGCGACGCGTACGGATCCTGGAAGATGATCTGCATCTCCTTCCGGAGCGCGCGCAGCGAGCGCTTGTCGAGCGTCGTCACGTTGCGCCCCTGGAAGGTGACCTCGCCCGAGGTCGGCTCGATCAGCCGGAGGATCGAGCGGCCGGTCGTGGACTTGCCGCAGCCCGACTCGCCGACCAGGCCGAGCGTCTCGCCGGCCATGATGTCGAAGGACACGTCGTCGACGGCGTGCACGCGCGCGACTTCGCGCGAGAGCAGTCCACCGCGGATCGGGAAGTACTTCTTGAGGTTCCTGACCTTGAGCAGCGCGTCTGGCATGGGCGGGCCCTCAGTAGAGGAAGCAGGCCACCTTGTGGCCCGGCCGCACTTCTTTGAGCGGTGGTGTGTTCTCGAAATGCATCGGTTTCGCGAGCGCGCAGCGGGGCGCGAACCGGCACCCCGGCTTGATGTCGCCGCGCAGGGTCGGCACGGTGCCCGGAATCGCTTCGAGCTTCTGCTTCTGCGTGGCGGCCAGGTCGATGCGCGGGATCGAGCGCAGGAGCCCCTGGGTGTAGGGGTGGAGCGGCTCCTTGAACAGCTCGGTGACCGGCGCTTCCTCGACGACCTGCGCGCCGTACATCACGATGACCCGCTGCGCGGTCTCCGCGATGACGCCCATGTCGTGCGTGATCAGAAGGATGGCCATCCCGAGCTTGGCCTTCAGCTCGTTCAGGAGCTCGAGGATCTGCGCCTGGATCGTCACGTCGAGCGCCGTCGTCGGCTCGTCGGCGATCAGGAGCTTGGGGTTGCAGGACAGCGCCATCGCGATCATCACGCGCTGGCGCATGCCGCCGGAGAGCTGGTGGGGATATTCCTTCACCCGCCGCTCGGCGTTGGGGATGTGCACGAGCTTGAGCATGTCGACGGTCTTGGCCATCGCGTCGCGCCGGCCCAGGCCCTCGTGGAGGCGGACGGCCTCGGCGATCTGCTCGCCCACCGTGAACACCGGGTTGAGCGAGGTCATCGGCTCCTGGAAGATCATCGAGATCTCTTTGCCGCGGATCTTGCGCATCTGAGGCGGAGGCAGCTCGAGGAGGTTGCGACCATTGTAGTTGATCGTGCCTTCGACGATGCGGCCCGGCGGCGTCGGGATCAGGCGCATGATCGAGAGCGCCGTGACGCTCTTGCCGGAGCCCGACTCCCCGACGATGCCCAGGGTCTCGCCCTTGTTGATGTGCAGATCGATACCGTCGACGGCGCGGACGACGCCCTCGTCGGTGAAGAAGTGCGTCTTCAGGCCCTTGACCTCGAGTAGTCGTTCCGCCATGGCGCCCCCTCGAGCTACCACTTGCGAGTGATTTCCGCGACGGCATCGAGCGTGCGCGCGATGTCCTCCGCGTCGACGTCCTTGTGGGTCACGCACCGGATCGAGGTCGGGCCGATCGCGTGGATCTTCACCTTGCGAGCGGCGCACCCCGCTACGAGCTCGGCCGTGGCGACCGCCGACGCGGCGGCGGTCCCCCCGCGCTCGATCCCGAAGATTACGATGTTGGTCTGCACGCTCGCCAGGTCGACCGAGAACCCGGGTCGCTTGGCCAGCCCTTCGGCCAGCGCGCGCGCGTGGGCGTGGTCCTCGGCGAGCCGATCGACCATGCGCTCGAGGGCGACGATGCCCGCGGCCGCGATGATCCCGGCCTGGCGCATGCCGCCACCGAGCATCTTCCTCACGCGCCGGGCTCTTGCGATCACGTCGGTCGATCCGCAGATCACCGAGCCGACCGGCGCCGCCAGGCCCTTCGACACGCAGAACGTCACCGAGTCGATGTCGCGCACGAAGTCCCGCGCCGGCCGCCCGAGGGCGACCGCGGCGTTGAAGAGCCGCGCGCCGTCAACATGCACGGGCACCCCGGCCTTGTGGGCGACGGCCGCGACCGCGCTGATCTCCTCGGGCGTGCAGCAGGTGCCGCCGTGGCGGTTGTGCGTGTTCTCGATGCAGACCAGCCCGGTCGGCGGGATGTGGATGTTCGCGGGCCGCAGCGCCTCTCGCACCTGATCGGGCGTGAGAAAGCCGCGCGCCGTCTGGACCGGTCGCATCTGGACATGACCGACGACCGAGGCGCCGGCGACCTCGTTGTTGAAGATGTGCGAGTCCAGGTCGAGGACGACTTCCTGGCCGGTCTGCGTCTGGCTGACGACGGAGATGAGGTTGCCCATCGTGCCGGAGCTGACGAAGAGCCCGGCGGCCTTGCCCAGCCGCTCGGCGGCCAGCGCCTCGAGCCGCTTGACCGTGGGATCCTCTTCCCAGACGTCGTCGCCGACCTCGGCGCGCGCCATGGCGTCGCGCATCTCGGGGGTCGGGAGCGTGAGCGTGTCGGAGCGCAGGTCGACGATGTCGTGCACGGGCTATCTCTTGGTTCCGGCGACGCCGGCGCCGTTGAGCCGTTGCTTGCCGCGGCGTCCCCACTCGGTGTAGTCGTAATCGACCGACAATCGACGGAGCAGCTCGATCGCCTCGGTGTTCTTGCCCTCGAAGAAGTTCACCTCGGCGAGCAGGTAGAGCGTCTCGGGAATGACGGCGGTGCGCGGGTAGTCCTTCAGCACCAGCTCCAGCCGCTGCCGCGCGGCGCTGGGGTTGCCCTGGGTGAAGTAGTAGTTCGCGACCCACACTTCCTTCTGAGCGAGCCGCTCGCGGCACTTGTCGATCTTCGCCAGGCCGTCGGTCGCGTACCGGCTCTGCGGATACTCCTTCACCAGCTTCTTGAACTGATCGATCGCCCGCTGCGTGAGCGCTTGATCCTGCTCGACGGGCTTCATCTGATCGTAGTAGCTCATCGCCAGCCGGTACTGCACGAGGTCCGCGATCTCGTGGCGGGGAAAGAAGGCCAGGAAGCCCTCGAACTCCTTCACGGCCTTGTCGAACTCGGCCTCGCGATAATAGGCCTCGCCGACGTAGAAGCGCGCCTTCGGCGCCAGCCCCGAGTTCGGATGGCGCTCGACGATCTTCCGGAAATTGACCCGCGCCTCTTCGTAGCGGCGATTGCCGAGCTCGGTCTCGCCGGCCTTGTAGAGATCCTCCGCGGGCAGGATCGGCGTCGGCGCGGCCATGAATGCACCGCAGCCGGCCACGAACAGCGGCAGGCTCAGCACGAGGACGCGTACCAGCAAGGCGGGATACCCTACCATCGAAATTGGCAGATACATATAGCACACTCCTAACGGAAAAACCCGCTACCCCCCTGCGCCTCGGGCCCGGCCCCCGCCCTACCGCCAGACCGGCCCATCGGGGTAAGATGTGGGTCGCCCAATGAAGCGCAAGCTGCTCCTTACGCTCGGCTGCCTGGTCGGCCTGGCGACACTTTCCTACGGTATCTACGCCTGGTACAACGCGATCACGTACGTCTCGACCGACGACGCGTACGTCGAGGGCACGATCTCCCCGGTCAGCGCGAAGGTCGCGGGCCACGTCGTCGAGCTCCTGATCCAGGACAACCAGGTGGTGAAGAAAGGCGACCTCTTGATGCGGGTCGATCCCCGCGACTTCCAGGCCAAGCGCGAGCAGGCCCGCGCCGCGGTCGCCACCGCCGAGGCGAACCTCCGCGCCGCGCGCTCCGAAGTGCCGCTGACCCGCGAGGGCACGCACGCCCAGATCGAGCAGGCGCGGGCTTCCGTGCAGGTGGCGGTGGTCGGCGTGAAGTCGGCCGAGTCGGCCGTCGACGAGTCGCGCGCGCGGCTCGAGGCGCGACGGTCGGCGACCGACGCGATGCGCGCCGACATCGCCGGCGCGCAGAGCACCTACCGCCAGACGGGCCGTGAGCTCGAGCGCGTGCGGAGCCTGCTCAAGAGCGATCTGGTGGCGCGGCGCGAGTACGATCAGGCCGAGGCGGCCTACGAGACAGCCGGCGCGACGGTCGAGGCGCTGCAGCGGCGCATGGCACAGTCCGAGCGCGAGATCCAGCAAGCGGAGGCCGAGCTCGGCAACCGCGTGCATGCCGTGGACCAGGCGCGGCAGCGCGTCGCCGAGTCGCGCGCCGCGCAGGCCCTGGCCGAGAGCCAGATCCATCAGGTGTCGGTCAAGGACGCCGAGGCCAGCCGCGCCGAGGCGCGGCTACGCGAGATGCAGGCCGACCTGTCACTGGCCGACCTCCAGCTCGAGCACACCGAGGTGCGGGCGGCGCTCGACGGCGTCGTCTCCAAGCGGAGCGTCGAGCTCGGGCAGGTCGTCCAGATGGGCCAGCCGCTGCTGGCGATCGTGCCGCTCCAGGACGTCTGGGTCGTCGCCAACTTCAAGGAGACGCAGCTGGCGCGCCTGCGGCCCGGCATGAAAGCGACCGTCGAGGTCGACGGCTATCCCGACAAGTCCTACTCGGGCACGATCGACTCGATGAGCGCCGGCACCGGCGCTCGCTTTTCGCTCCTGCCTCCCGAGAACGCCACCGGCAACTGGGTGAAGGTCGTCCAGCGGGTCCCGGTGCGGATCCATCTGGACGGAAAAGGAATGGGCAACCCGCACACCTTGCGCGCGGGCATGTCGGTCGTCGTCACGATCCGTGTCCGGTGACGGACAGGAGCTTCTCCATGACGATCGTGTCCACCCACTGGCCGTCGAGCTGACCCTGCTCGCGGTAGATCCCGATCGTCCGGAAGCCTGGCGTAGAGCGCCATCCCGCCGGCGTTGCCGGGAAACGCCGACAGCACGAGCTTGAGGAAGCCGCGCGCGCGCCCGAGCTCGGTCAGCTTCTCGAGCAGGACCCGGCCCACGCCTCGGCCGCGCCAGCCGCGCTCGACGTAGACGGAGACATCGGCGACGAAGCGATACGGCGCGGCCGCGAGCCGCACGCGATAGGCCGTCACGTCAGCTCGCGGCTGTCGAGCCGTCCGTCCTTCCGGAGCCGCTCGAACTCATCGAGCGTCCTGGCGACGCCGTCGGCGAGCGAGGTGCGAGGGGCGGGGCCGAGATCTCGCTGATAGCCCGCGTCGTCGAGCGCGGCCGGGAACGGGAGCGCCGCGTCCGTGGAGGTGATGGAGCCGGTCGCCGAGGGCCGCGTCGCCTCGATCGCGCGCACGATCTCGGCGACCGAGGCCGAGGCGCCGTGCAGGTTGTAGACGCGAGCGCCGTCGAGCCGCGCGCCGGCCGCGGCCAGGAGCGCCCGCGCGACGTCCTCGGTGTAGATGAGATCGGTCGCGCCGCCCCACCGGATCTGGAACGGCCGGCCCAGGACGGCGGCCTTCATCGCCAGGGTCGGATCCGCGGTCAGCCCGAAGTCGCGCCCCGGTCCGTAGACCGTGAGCGGGCGGAAGCCCGACGATGGGATGCGGTGCTCCTCCCAGTAGATGCGCGCCGTCTCCTCGTTGGCGACCTTGTAGACACCGTAGTGCGTCGCCGGATGCGCCGGGGCGTCGTCCGGGAGCGGGCCGGGCGGATAGAGATCGGGCGCGCCGAAGACCGCCGCGGACGACACGTAGACGACGCGCTCGATCTGGCCGGCCGCCGCGCGCGCGACGTCGAAGACGTTCGCGGTGCCGACCACGTTGATCGCGGCGCCGCGCGGCGGATCCTGACGGCAGAGCGGCACCTGCCACGCCGCGAGATGGATCACGCGGCGGATCGCGTGCTCGCGTACGACGCGCGCGAGGCCCTCGCGATCGGTGATGTCGCCGCGGACCATCGTGATGCGGCTCGGCGCGTCGGGCCCGGCGATCATGCGGATGCGCCAGGGATCGTCGCCGAGGTCGTAGACGACCGGGCGCTCGCCCGCCGCGAGCAGCTCAAGCACGACCCAGGCGCCGATGCAGCCGAACGCGCCCGTCACCAGGGTCGTCATGATCGGGAATATAATGCCCCTCGTGTTTCAGAGCGAGCGGTTCGCCTCCGTCGTCGGGCTCGAGGCCGGCGCGCGCGTGCTCGACGCGCCCTGCGGCTTCGGGCGGCACTCGGTCGAGTTCGCGCGCCGCGGCTGCGACGCGACCGGCGTGGACTTCAGCGAGACCGAGCTAGGCCGCGCGCGCAAGGCGGCCGGCGAGCCGAGCGTCTCGGTCGTGCTCGAGTGCCGGGACAGCCGAGACATGGAGTTCTCGAGCGAGTTCGACCTCGCGGTGAACCTCTTCAGCTCGATCGGCTACTTCTCGGACGACGAGGACCGGCTGGTGCTCGACCGCTTCTGGCGCGCGCTCAAGCCCGGCGGCGCGTTCGTCGTCGACACGCGCAACCGCGATCAGTGCGTGCGCTCGCTGCCGCCCGAGGAGCGGATGCGGCGGGGCAGCGCGGCGATCCGCGTCGAGAACGAGTTCGATCCCACGACGAGCGGCTGGCGCGCCCGCTGGTCGCGGCTCAAGCGCGCGTCGGCGAAGTCGCCGGAGGGCCCGCCGGAGCTGATCGGCGAGAGCGAGATCCGGCTCTACTCGGCGCACGAGATACTACAGATGCTGCGGCCGGAGCGCTGGCGCAAGGTCGAGCTCTTCGGCGGCCTGGACGGTACGCCCTTCTCGCTCGACGCCCCCCGGCTCGTCGTCGTCGCCTGGAAGTAGTAGAATCCGGCCCCCAGAGATTCCCGAGTAAGGAGATCCCGCCGATGGCCACTGAGCGTCCGCTCGTCGTGCTCGCCGGTCCCATTCATCCTGACGGCAGGGCGCTGCTCGAGAAGGAAGCGCGCGTCGTCGTGTGCGAGGACGAGACCGAGGCCGGCCTCGTCAAGGTGGCGGCCGACGCGCAGGGGATCCTGTTCCGCATCCGGCCGGACTGCTCGGAAAGCCTGATGGCGGCCTGCCGCTCGCTCAAGGTGGTGGGCCGGCACGGCGTCGGCCTGGACACGGTCGACATCCCCGCCGCGACCCGGCTGGGCGTCGCGGTCGTGCACGCGCCCGGCTCCAACTCGCAGGCCGTCGCCGAGCACGCGCTGATGCTGATGCTCACCTGCGTCAAGCGCACGTTCGCGGTCGACAAGGCCACGCGCGCGGGCGACTGGTACTCCGTCCGCGCCGGCAACACCGAGCTCGGCGGCAAGACGCTCGGCATCGTCGGCGTCGGCAACGTCGGCCGCCGCGTCGCGAGGTTCGCGGGCGCGCTCGGGATGCGAGTGCTCGGCCACGACAAGTACG
>JACXTT010007719.1_pt1 | contig 15090 bp, 23 predicted proteins | sample 9270951 | NCBI WGS metagenome assembly JACXTT01 (sample SAMN15532306, study PRJNA645909) | rock metagenome | isolation source: weathered quartz diorite | place: Puerto Rico | collected 2017-06-21
TGCTCCGATTCTGGATGACGATGGGCGAGCCCAAGGCGTCGTGCATGCGCGCGACGTTGCGATCGCGCTCCTCGACGAGGTCAACCATGAGGAGGTATTGCTGCGCGACTATGTGATGGGCGTTGGCTATCAATAGTGAGTTGATGCGCCGTGAGCCGCATCGTCCGTGCCGTGTCGGTGGAGGATGTTTCAGGTGCAAGCGTATCGACCCACTTCCTGATGGTCGGAGCGGTGCAGGCCTGTACGCCGATCGAGCAGGCCCGCTGTTTTCTTCAACGCTCCGTGCGGCTCGTCAAGAACGAGAGAAAAAACGCATGCACGATCACCACCTCAGACAGCCCGCTCATCGCAAGAAGATCGGGACTCTGTCGGGAAATCGACCAGCAGGTCGCTGGATAGACTCGGGAGTTATCACATGAAGATCGTGGTGATTGGTGGCACCGGACTTATCGGATCCAAGCTCGTGGCCCTTCTTCGTCAACGCGGCCAGGAAGTGTTGGCGGCATCACCTGATTCGGGGGTCAACACCCTGACGGGCGAAGGGCTGGCGGAAGCGCTGGCCGGGGCTCAGGTCGTCGTCGACCTGACGAACTCGCCCTCGTTCGAAGACACGGCTGTCATGAAGTTCTTCGAGACGTCGAGTCGCAATCTGCTTGCCGCCGAAGCCGCTGCTGGCGTGCGCCATCACGTCGCACTCTCTATCGTGGGCACGGACCGGCTGCCCGATAGCGGCTACCTCCGCGCAAAAATGGCCCAGGAACGCCTTATCAAGGCCGGTGGAATTCCCTACACGATTCTGCGCTCGACGCAGTTCTTCGAGTTCATGGGCCGCGTCGCCGGTTCCTTCAGCGACGGAAAGACGGTTCGCGTCCCGCCGGCCCTGGTACAGCCGATCTCGTCGAACGATGTCGTCATCGCCCTGGCTGATCTCGTGCTCGGCGCGCCAGCCAATAGCACGCTTGAGGTAGCGGGCCCCGAGAAACTTCGATTTGACGAGCTTATCCGTCGCGTCCTGGCCAACAACCACGACGCACGCAAGGTCACCACCGATGTTCACGCTCGCTACTTCGGCACCGAGCTGAACGATCAGTCCCTGGTACCCGCCAGCAGCGCCCCGCGAATCGGCACGACGCGATTCGAAAGCTGGCTTGTTCGCTCCAGGTCCCAGACGTGATTCACGCCGCCTGCGGCTGACGAGTGTCACAGCGACACGCAAGGTAACAAACCCATGAATGCAATTAAGAAAGACGAGCCGGCGTCGCAGTCGACGCCGGCGATCGCTATGCACCGTTCTTTCTGCGTGGTACTCCTCTCGTCTCGAGATCCGCCGATTACGGGCAATCAGAACACTGAAGGTCTGCGCGTGCTCGTCCAGCTCTCGCCGGCGCTTTGAGCGGGGCCCTGACTTCGCATGTCGCCTTCGGGTCGCATAGGAGTCAGGGTCTACCAATGAATGCCGATGCCGCGAGAAGTTTGGCGCACGGCGCGTGAGGAGCATCGAGCAGCCGACGCAGGTTGAACCAAGAACTGATCAATTCGAACTAACGACCGCAAATGGGCCTAGAGGGAGCTGCAAATAGCGCTGTCGAAAGGTAGCGCCCACCGGTGTCCGGCAGCAGTACCACGATCATTTGACCCGCATGGTCTGGTCGAGCAGCGAGGGTGAGCGCCGCGTGCAACGCAGCGCCTGTCGATACGCCCGCGAGAATCCCTTCCCGTCTGGCCAGACGCCGAGCGCAATCAAAGGCGTCCTCGTCGGAAACGGCGATCACCTCATCGAGAATCGCCTTGTTCATCACCTCGGGTATGAAGCCGACGCCAATGCCCGGCATTTGATGCTGGCCGGGTGGTTTCCCCGATAACACGGCCGCTCCAGCCGGCTCTACGGCCACAATTCTTACTGACGGCTTGCGGGCCTTGAGCAGTTCACCCACCCCAGTAATTGTGCCCCCGGTGCCAACGGCGGAAACGAAAACATCCACGACCCGGCAGTATCCTCCCAGATCTCCGCGCCGGTCGTGCGTCGGTGCAGTTCGGGGTTGGCGGGGTTGCTAAATTGATTGAGGTTGATCGCCCCCGGTGTGCGCTCGGCAATCTCCTTAACTCGCGCGACTGCCTCGGTCATCAAGATACCAGGCGTCAAAATTACTTCGGCACCGTATTAGCGCAGTAGCGCTACGCGTTCTTGAGACATCGACGATGGCATCGTCAGAATCAGCCGATAGCCCCGAATTGCAGCCGCGAATGCCAGACCGATGCCTGTGTTCCCGCCGGTGGCCTCCACCAGGACCATGCCCGGCTTGAGCACTCCTCGAAGTTCAGCATCCTCAATTAGCGCCGTGCCCAAGCGGTCTTTCACGCTCCCGGCCGGATTCCGCATTTCGAGTTTTCCGATGAGACGAGCGCCGAGACCGTGGCCGAGACGCGCGAGTTCAACGAGAGGCGTTCGGCCAACCGTAGCGGCGGCACTCGGATAAATCTTCAAGATGATCTCCCACGGATCCAGCGCCTGCCTATACGCGAGGATAGCGCCAGTCCCCGCCGCATTCGTCCCACGCTTAGAAGGGAGCTGCTTCGTCCTACGTTTCTTGCACGCGCTGTATATAAAGAAGTGCGTACAATCGCGGCGTCGGATTCGCCCGATACTCGGCCGAAATCAACTCAGATAAATCACATTACCAAATGTACATTAAGTCATTGAAAGGAATGCCCGGGAGAGGAACCTAACTCGGTCGAATTCGACAAAGGATTCAATGTCTTGCAGGAGCGAGGCCAAAGATTACCCGCTGAATTATCCCCTGGGCGGTTGTTGCTTAAACAGCGTCTTCGGGCGGGCGCGTAATGGGTAATGCGCGCGATCTTTCCGCACGAGTTCGCTGATGTTCATCCCGGTTTTCCGGTCGCTTGGCAGAATGTGAGTGCCGTAGGATCAATTGACGAGTGACTGCAATTGACTTATTCCGTTGAAAAACACTGAGCGAGAACGACGCTGGGGATCTCGTCCCCGACGGCCTTTGCTTGGGTTTCGAGGCTTTCGGCCTGTTGCGCGAGATGATCGGATCGATTTCCACCTCCTATCGTTCTATGCGGGTGCCGGATTCATGAGACTCGATAGCCGCATCAGAGCCAGTCGTCTGAGGTTTTGAGCGATCGCCGTTAGCAGGAACTCGTCGCGAGCACCTGACCTACCGCGTAATCGCAACCGGTCAACGCGCAGGATGCGCTTCATATGGGCGAACAGTACCTCGACCTTCTTTCGATCCCTGCGCGATTGGTAGTACCGCGAGGTCCCGGCCAATGCACGAGCGACGCTCCGCGCAGCCTCATGCACGCTGCGGGCGATTTTGCGGAACTGCGTGTTGGGACAGCACCGCGACTTGAGCGGACAGGTCGCACAATCGGCGGATCTCGATCGATAGATGATCGTGTCAGCTTTGGTAATGTGCGTCCGGGGATTGCTGAAGGCGCGCCATTCTCGGCGCAGCGGACGACCCTGAGGACAGCGGTATTCGTCAGCGGGCTCGTCCCAAGTAAATTCGCCGCTCGAGAAGGTACCGTCCCCACGCTCCCACTTATCCCAGACGGGGATGTGCGGCTCGATCTGCTTGTCGCTCACCAGCCAGTCCAGCATCGGCCCCGTACCGTAGGCTGTGTCGCCGATCAGATGAGACGGCTTGATGCCCAACCTCTCTTCAACCCGCTCGATCATCGTCTTCGTGGCGTCGGTCTCTTCGGTCCGATGCGCCGCTGTCGCTTCTACATCTACGATGACCCCCGCGTGGACATCGACTAGATAATTGGTCGAGTAGGCAAAGAACGCCGGACATCCGGGAGCCGCTGTCCACCGTGCCGCCGGGTCCGTGAGTGAGATGTTCTTCGGAGTCGCGCCGATCTGGCCCTCCTGCTCGAGCCCTTCAAGATACTCATGTACGGCACGAGTGCTAAGAGCCGGATCGCTCCAGTCGATCGGTTGCTCGCTCGGCACGCCACGACGGCGGTTGGCATCGGCCTTGACGATGCTGGCGTCGATCGCGAAGCCTTCGCCGTGAACCAGCCCCTCCGCCATGCAGCGACGGACCACTCCCTCGAACACGTGCCGGAACACGTCGCTCTCCCGGAATCGACCGTGTCGGTTCTTGGAGAAGCTCGAGTGGTCGGGGACTTTATCCTCGAGCCCGAGCCGACAGAACCAGCGATAGGCCAAGTTGAGGTGGACCTCCTCGCACAGTCTTCGCTCCGAGCGGATCCCGAAGCAATAACCCACCAGCAGCATCCGCACCATGAGCTCCGGATCCACCGACGGGCGGCCAGTGTGGCTGTAAAACGGTGCGAGGTGTTGGCGCAGGTCCGCCAGGTCGAGGAACCGATCAATCGCACGAAGCAGGTGATCCGCTGGTACGTGTTCGTCGAGGTTGAAGGAATAAAACAGCCGCTCTTGGTTAGCGCTGTGTTGTCCCATCATGCCGGCGCTCTCCCTCCCCGGTCTTGCTAACTAAGACCTTGAAAGAGCAGCATCGATCGATAGTTTTTCAACAGAATAGACCCGAAGCGGACATAGACCGTCAATTGGCTGCGGTCGCGGGTACATTGCCGACCAATGCGGCAACATGTTCGGTGTCGCGAGTGTGCGCAACCACCGCCGCAATGCTTGGCCAGCAAAGCTCAACGTGCTGAGTTGATGTCGAACAAAGGGGATGGCCATGGAACGATTCATGCTCCTGCTCGCCTTCACATTAGCAACCGTCGCGGCAGACGTGCGCGGCGAAGAGCACGACGACGCGACGCCGCGATCGGCTCAACAGACCGAGAGAGCTCTCAAGTCTCCACGACCGCTCATCCTGCAGGAGGGTGACGGCGAACACCTCGTGCGTCGGGCGGGTCCAACTGGCGGCTGGCCGTACAGCATTAAGCTCGATGGGCAGAACGGGAACACGGAGGACTTCCTGGTGATGGCGGAGACGATGGCGCCAGGGCAGACCATCCCGTTTCACAAGCACGACAACGCAGAAGAGATTCTCATCCTCGAGGAAGGCGGAGCCACGGTAATCGTGGGAGACACGTGGGCCGTGGCCGGGCCGCGATCCATCGTGTTCATACCACGCGATACGTGGGTCTCCGCCACGAATGCTGGCAAAGGTGACATACATCTTACTGCGGTGTTTTCACGCCATGGATTCGAGCGTTACATGCGCGCCATCAGCGTTAAGCAGGGCGAGCCCTTGACACCCATCGATGCGAAGGACCTTCCGCAGCTGCGTGCGCAAGGCCATGCCATGTACTGGGACACCTCAAAGGGGCCGTATCCTCCCGGGGTAGCGCACCCCTGAGTTCAGTGCCGCCGAGCGTGGGTCACGAACGGCCGTTTTTGGCGTGCGCCGTGATAAAGGTGGCGCTTTCCCAGTGGGTGAAAGTCCCACCCGGCGACAGCTCCAGCCGGAAGCAACCGGAGCAACTGTGGAGGTAACGAAACGGTTGAAGCCTTCGGTGAAGCGTGCCACGAAATACGGTGGCAGCGCGAGTGTGCAGGCCGTAACGCAAGTGAACGCCGGATAAGCCTCGAAAAGGTCGATGCGCGGGCCGACCCGACTGCCATATCGGGGAAGGCTGACACGACTGGGGAAGTGAGCAGACGAGCACCCAGCCGCCGCGCCGGGGTAGTGGCGACAGCATGTACACAAGGGAAGCGCACGCAACACGGGAAGCCCTAAGGCGTGTTCAGTGAAGAGCAACCGGTGACCCGCGAGGGAGATCCGGGCGTCGTGGGGTGACGGAGGGGCTCGTAGTGCGCGCTGAGCAGCGCGTTGTTCAGGAGGGTTCAAGTCCCTCTGGCGCTCGGATGAGGAGCGTCATATCCGAAAGCGGGGTTAACAGCCTCGCTGGCCGGCGAAGGCTCGGATTCGCCGGAAGGCAGGGTGTCCACCGTGAGGTGGAATCCGAAGGGCATGAGGAGAAGTACCGGGCCGTAATCGAGGGAGCCATCCCGAAGATGAACCGGTCGGCCGAAGGTGGGGCAAGGTCGAGCCCGCATTATGGGGGCGAAGGCGTTCTCATTCACCCACCGAACCAAGGTGTGTGCGGACAGCACGGTACGGAAGAACAGCGTGTGACCTCAGGAGGACTGACACGGTTTGCGGGTGGCACCGCGATAAGTGGACCAATAAGCGCGAGCGAAATGGGAAGCGATGCCGTGTCAGTAGTCGGACTGCCTGAGTAGTACCTGAAGTGCGGTGAAAGCCGCATGACCGAGTGATCGGCGACCGGAGTGGGTCGGGGAAGGCGGGCAGACGATGACGGTCGGTGAGAGATAGAAAGCAAGTGAGTTAAGGCGGCTGAGGTGGACAGTTCCATGAGTGAAAGACCCGAACATCAGCGGCCGAGGAGACTTGCGGACTGGCTCAACCCGACGGGGGCGAGGAAGGCCCACTCATTGATCGACAAGGTATACAAGCGGAAGAACCTGCAGATGGCCTGGGAGAAGGTCAAAGCCAATCAGGGAGCGGGAGGGGTGGACGGGGAGAGTATCGAGGCGTTTGGCGAGCGGCTCGAAGAGCGGCTTGATCAACTGCACGAGGAACTGCGAACCGACTGCTTCCGTCCGCAACCGGTGAGGCAGCGATCCATCCCGAAGACCGACAAGCCAGGCGAGTATCGGATGTTAGGCATTCCCACGATTTTCGATCGGGTGTGCCAGCAGGCGCTGCTCAACAGACTGGAGCCGATCTTCGAGCCGGTGTTCGATGAAGCCAGCTTCGGATACCGACGAGGACGATCGACCAAGGATGCGCTGCGCAAGGTCTGGAAGGAGATCGAAGCCGGCGGGGAGTGGATTGTGGACGCCGACCTGAGAGACTTTTTTCGGGACAGCGGACCACGAAAAGCTCCTCACACTGGTCTCGCAACGGGTGTCGGATGGACGAGTACTGCGCCTGATCGAGGCGATGCTCAAGTCCGGCAGCTATGGCGAGGGTCGACTGCTTCCGACGGAGTGCGGAACCCCGCAGGGTTCGGGGATCTCACCCCTGCTCAGTAACATTCTCCTGACGCCGTTTGATCGGGAGATGCGCCGCAGGGGCTATCAGCTTACGAGGTACTCGGATGATTGGGTGGTCACCTGCTCATCCGCAGCACAGGCGCGAGCGGCGTTGAAGGCGGCGACTGGAGTTCTGAAGTCGCTGGGCGTGAACATCAATCCGCGCAAGACGCAGATTGTGCACGTCCGGCACGGCTTCGAGTTTCTGGGCTACAAGATCAAGCGTGGCAGTCGGCCGATGCGGTTGCCGGAAAGCATGATCAAAAGTGGTCAAAAGGCGGGAGCGTTGTACGCCTACCCGCGGCAGAAATCGATCCGGCACTTCAAGGACCAGATTCGCCGACTGACGTGTCGCCGCGCGCCGGTGACGACCTCGGAGTTGATACAGGAGATCAATCCCATCTTGCGAGGCTGGGGCGAGTACTACAAACGCGCTCACGTCCGACGGCTCTTCCATCAACTCGACGGCTGGATCGTGCGGCGCCTGTGGTCGCATCGGTTCCGGCGCTGGCGCTGTCGTGGATGGCACGAGCTGCCGTCCACCAAGCTCTACGGCGAGTTGCGGCTGGTCAACCTCATCGGTCTGATTCCTTCTCTTGCTCATCGCCGTATGGCGTCATCGTGAAAGCTGCTTGCGGGAAATCTGCACGAGCAGTTTGGGCGGCGGGCGGAGGCGAGCCCTTCAGTGGGCGCCTCCCCCGACCCGACACCGATGAAGCCGGGTAATGCCGGGGGAGGGAAGGGGCCTTGGTTCAGGACTGACGCAAGAAGCAAGCGAGGGACGGGAGATTGGGCAACCTAGCAACTCCGAAAAGTGTTCAGAAGCTGCAGACGGCGTTACACGCGAAAGCGAAGACAGAACCCGGCTACCGGTTCTACGTGTTGTACGACAAGGTCTACCGCGAGGACATCCTGACGCACGCCTATGCGCAGTGCCGCTCGAACAAGGGCACACCGCGCGTGGACGGCCAGGACTTCGCCGACATCGAGGCGTACGGGCTGGAGCGGTGGCTGGGCGAACTGGCGCTTGCGCTCAAGGAGGAGAAGTACCGACCGGATCCGATCCGACGAGTGTATATCCCGAAGGCCAACGGCAAACTCAGGCCGCTGGGCATCTCGACCCTGCGCGATCGGGTGTGCATGACCGCAGCGATGCTCGTGCTTCGCCCCGATCTTCGAAGCCGACCTTCCACCCGAGCAGTACGCCTATCGCCAGGGCCGCAATGCCCAGCAGGCGGTGATCGACGTGGAGACGACGCTGTTCTATGACCACCCGGAAGTGGTAGACGCCGACCTCGCGGACTACTTCGGTGCGTCAGGCCAAGCCTGGCGCTTCCAGCGGGTGCAATTCCCGCACCGGCAAGGGGAGAGAGCCGCCCCACCGGGAATCGAGCCTTGGACTCATGGAGGTAACGAGATGAGTTAAGCGTAGGTACGAGCGACGAGCGGGCCGTAATGCAAATGAAGCGATTGAGCCTCGTGAGATGTACTCGCAGGCCGACAGGGTCGAATACTTGGAAGGCAACAGTAAGTCACCGCAACAGGCGATGGTGACTGGAGACTGCGACGGGGTCTGAGAGCACGGCACGTTCGGAAAGGGAAGCGTCATGGAACCTGAGAGATCCACCGTGGTCTTGGCGAGGCTTAGCCGACCCGAGTATGCCGACTGAACGGACCATCCATAGGGGAGCAGATGCCGCGGTGGAAGTCGGACTCGCCCGTAGGGTACTCAGAGCGCGGGAAAGCCGCGTACATGGGGAAGGGGCGAGGCAGAGCGAGACTGGCTGAGGGACACATTGCCTGTACCCACAGTGACGGGGGAACGATGTCAACACAACTTGGCCAGATAGCCCTGAAGGCGAAATGGGATCAGAAGGCGCGGTTTACCTCGTTGGCGCACGTGCTGACTCCGGACTTTCTCAAGGAAACTTGGGTAAAGATGAACCGGAAGGCAGCCAGTGGGATTGACGGGGAAAGCTGCGAGCAGTTTGAAAGTGAGCTGGACCAAAGGGTTCAGGAACTGTGCGAACGACTTCGAGCGGGTACCTACCGAGCCCCGCCGGTGCGGCGGGTAGACATACCCAAAGGACCGGGGAAGACCGGGACGCGGCCGTTGGGAATTCCAACTGTCGCGGACAGGTTGCTGCAACGGTCGGTGGCGCGCATTCTCGAAGCAGTGTTTGAGGCGGACTTCCTCGACTGCAGTTATGGTTTTCGGCCAGGGCGTAGTCCCCATCATGCGCTGCGAGCGTTACGCACGCGGATCGTGACGGGGAAAGTGCGGCACGTGGCCGAGGCCGACATTCGCGGCTACTTCACGCATATCAGTCATCACTGGTTACGCCAGATGGTGGCGCATCGGATCGCCGACCCAGTCATTCTGAGCCTGATCGGAAAGTGGCTCAATGCGGGAGTGATGCATGAGGGAGCGGTGTTGAGAACGGAAGAGGGGACGCCGCAAGGCGGTCCGATCTCCTGCATCCTCAGCAATCTCTACTTGCATCATTGTCTGGACCTGTGGTTTGAACGCAAGTTCAAGCCTCGGTGTCAGGGCGAAGCCTACCTGGTGCGCTTCGTTGATGATTTCGTGGGGTGCTTCGAGAACGGGCGGGAGGCGGATGACTTTCTCAGGCAACTACGAGAGCGTTTTGCAAAGTTTAACCTGACATTGGCCGAGGAGAAGACTCGGGTGATGCTCTTCGGACGGTTTGCCGCGTCGCGTCGAGCGCTGTATGGCAAGCGACCGAAGACCTTTGAGTTCCTGGGACTGAAGCACGTCTGTGGTGTGGATCGGAGCGGAAAGTTCGCACTGGTACGCATCCCAAGTGTGAAAAGCTGCAGGAAGTTTCTGGCTCGCACTCACGAATGGTTGGTCCGCCATATGCACTGGAAAAGACGCGACCAGCAACGGCATCTGCATGTCATGCTGACCGGCTTTTATCAGTACTTCGGACTCCACCACTGCCAGAGAAAACTGGAGTGGGTTCGGAAGGAGGTTCAGCTACAGTGGATTCGTACTCTGCGTCGGCAGAGCCAGCGTCATCGACTGTACTGGAGCTACTTGCTGAGTCGTTCGTGGTTTGAACTGCCGTACCCGAGGACGGTACACCAAACGGTCTGACACCCGTGGCTACCTTCACGACGAAAGCGCTCTGGGGAGCCCGTTGCAGGAGATCTGCACGGCGGGTTCTGACTGGGGGGACGAGTACAAGCGGCCATGCCGGCTCGGTGAGGTCGCCGGTGCGAAAGCACCGCGTGCGGCAAGGCTCCGCAAAGGCTACCGCCTCGAGGCTCGTCTCTACCGGCCGCAGCATTCCACACTCCGAACTGATGCGCTCGCTCGCGCGACGCATCGCCGACGGACGTGTGCTGCATCTGATCAAGATGTGGCTGGAATGAGCTGTAGAAGACACCGACGATAAAGGCCGGAAGACACGCACGACGGAGGCCAAGGACAGTGGGCGCGGCATCCCGCAGGGCTCGCCGCTCTCACCACTGCTGGCGAACCTATATATGCGCCGGTTCGTGTTGGGATGGAAGAAGCTCGGGCTGGAGGTGCGTCTTGGCACTCGCATCGTGACCTATGCAGATGATCTCGTGATCCTGTGCAGACGGGGGAGCGCCGCAGAGGCGCTGACCCGGATGCGCGAGCTCATGGGACGGCTGCGACTCACGGTGAATGAGGAGAAGACACGAATCTGTCGGGTCCCGGAAGGCAGCTTTGACTTCCTGGGCTACACGTTCGGGCGGCTGTATAAGCGGACGACCGGCAAAGCCTATCTGGGCATGCGGCCGTCCAAGACGAGCATCCGGCGCATGGTCGAGCATGTCCATGCGCTGACGGGGCTAACACAACGTGGCAAGACACCACGCAGCTGGTGCATGAGTTGAATCGCTCCTTGCGCGGCTGGGCGAACTACTTCCAGGTAGGCACCGTCTACCGCACGTACCGAGCGCTCGACAACTACACCGCCGCGCGGCTACGTCGGTGGTTGCGCATCAAGCACAAGGTCCGGCGACGCCGGGGCGGGACTTACCCGCTCTCGCACCAGTACGGGTACTTCGGTCTCGTACGCCTGACGGCGCTTGGGCGCGGCGAGTCATGGGCGAAGGCGTGATGTTCTGTCCGAGAGCCGGATGCGGGAGAGCTGCATGTCCGGTTCGATGAGCGGGATGTGGAAACGGAGCTACGGCGAGGTTACTTGGGCACCGCCAGACGAAAGGGGCGGCAACGGACACACCGGACCTACTGCCACCGCGCCACATCTCCAGTCTACCGGTAAGGGACTATTTACGCCGGCACCCTCTCGACGGGCGGAGACCGACCCCAATCCGGCCGCCGCCGATCCGGTTAGCGGACGTTCGGAAAATCATCAGGCGAAGTCAGTGATCTCGAAGCCGGCGCTGCTAGCCGTTCTCCGGGGACCGGCTTATCTGACATGAATGCAGATCATGTCCGAGCCGCGTGTCACATCGTGCGCCCCGATGCTGTTCTTCTTCCTGCACGTGTGCACAGCGTGGCCGGTCGGCGTGGTCGGACTCGCTCTCGGCAGTAGTCTCGTCAAGGCCGGAGTCCCGGTCCAGCAGACTGCGACCATCATCACTGCTTCGACGCTCGCCTTCACGGTGGAATTTCTTTGGGCGCCCATCGTGGACTCCTCTTTCACGCGTCGCACCTGGTACTTGGCGGGCGCCACAATGATGTGCGCGTGCCTCGCTATGTTGCTGGACATCCCATCCAAAGGCCAGCATTCTCAAGGGCAGCCGGGTAGTCTTCAATATCAAGGCGAACGACTATCGATTGGTCGCTCTGGTTCTCTATGAAAGTGGAATCGTGATGATCGGTTTTTTCGGCACGCACCAGCAGTACGACAGGATTGACGCGGGGACGGTGTGATGAAAGCCACTTTGTTCATTATTGAGAATGATAAGGACCATGCCGAAGCGAAGGCACTCATCGAGAAGCTCATGGGATCGCATGACGTCGCAGATCGCGCGCGCATGAGGGCCCAGGCACGTCTGATCGAAGCTTACGAGCGTGACCGGTGGCCGCGACGCACGCCCTCACTGCGGGACCTGCTGACTTACCTGATGGAGCAGCATGGGCTTTCGCGTGCCGATCTGGTACCTCTTCTCGGGACCGCTAGCCGGGTGAGTGAAGTGCTGAACGGAAAGCGCGAATCGAGCATGTCTATGGTGCGGAAACTGCGCGAACGGTTTCAGATCTCCGCGGACCTGTTGATCTCGCCGAAACGACCGCGGGGGCTCGCGGCGTAGCCGCCTTCCTGACATGAATGAAGAGTTGACATCGAAGTCTTCCCCCCGCAGGGGAGGTCTAGCCGATCGCGGCAAGCTCAAGATCGGCGATGACTGGAACGCGATCCGCATCATCGCCCTCTCGCAATGCAACCCGTTGAAGGCGATCGCGGAGTTCGTCGAGAACAGCATCGACGCTCACGCGAAGACGATCGCGATTACCCGTGGCCGCGAGCACGGGGAACACTACCTCTCGATCAGGGACGACGGCGAGGGCGTGCCGCGCGATGAGCAAGGCCGCCCGAACTTCAAGTATGTGGCTACGCACATCTGCGACTCGATCAAGCGGCGCCTGAAGGCGGAAGGCGCGGAGAGCAACCTGCAGGGCGAGTTTGGCATCGGGCTCCTGTCCTTCTGGACGGTCGGTGAAACGCTGACGATGATTTCGACAGGGGCCGACCAGCGTTCTTACCAGATGATCATGAGGAAGGGCGACTCAGGTTACCTCGTCAGCCCCCGGCGTGTTCTCATTGCCGAACGCGGCACGGAGCTGCGCATCAGCCCGTTGCTCGAAGGTATCCGAGGCCTGTCCGGGGAGAAGATCCAGTGGTATCTGGCTTCCGAACTCCGTGATCGGATCCGCAGAGCCAAAGTACGCGTTACGGTCATTGATAGACTGGCGCGCAAGCAGTACCAGGTCGAGCCGCGCGCCTATGAAGGGCGGTTGTTGCATCAGCTGCCTGCCGTCACGACGCCGTTTGGTGACGCCTACTCCGAACTCTATCTGACTGAGCCCGCCGAGAACTGCCGCGTGGCGCTTTCGCGGTCGGGAACCCGTGTCATCGAAGATCTCGCCACGCTTCCGGCCCTCGAACGAGCTCCCTGGAGCTCCCGATATCTTCAGGGTCTGATCGACGCGCCGTTTCTAAACCTGACACCGAGCACCCGTAGCGGTATCGTGCACGATGAGCGTTACGCTGCCCTCGTGCAAGCCCTGCAAGCACTCGAGCAGCATCTGAACGCGCTGATCGAAGCTCAGCAGCGCGCCGAGGAGGAGCAGGCGAGCCGGGAATCGCTGCGTGCTATCCAGCGAGCCTTCCGAGAGGCGCTGTTGGCGCTCCCGCCCGAGGAATACGACTGGTTCGACATTCGCACGCGCGCTCGCAGCGAGAGCGGGTCACGAGGCTCGACGGCCGGCGACGGACCGTCTCCGGCTGACGAGGGTGGGCCGGCCGAGCTTGGCGTTTCGGAGCCTGAGATCCACTCCGAGCCACAGCGCCAGTTCTTTGAGTACGCAGGCCCTTTGTTCAGCGTCGTGATCTCGCCCGCCGCCAGCACGACGCCGGTGAATGAACGCCGCACCTTCCGCGCCTTGCCGCGCGATCGCTCGCGGCGGCGCGTGGTGGAAAATCTAGTGTTCGCGTGGGAGATCGTCGAAGGAGGCGGCTCGCTCTCCGATGCCCACGATCAAGAGGTCGAGTACCTGGCTCCCGCCACCCCGGGACTTGCGCGGCTCAAGGTGTCGGTGACGCAGCGTGAGGTTACCTGCATCGCGGAAGCGCTCATTACCGTGAGCGCAACTCTCGAAGCATCCGTGAACTCCACTGTCGTCACCGGACGGGGGCTTCCGGGCTACACTTTCGAGCGAGCGGCGGGAGAGCTGTGGCGGTCGCGGTTCGATGCGGAGCGCAACCTCATCATCGTCAACAACGGGCATCGGGACTTTGTGTTCGCTCGCAAGAATCGCGCACTGCAACTGCGCTATCTTGTGCGCCTCTACGTGAAGGAACTCGTGCTCAGGAACTTCGCGGGAATTCCTCCTGAGCAGCTCCTCGAGCGCATGATCGAGCTGTCCTTGTATGCGGAAGAGAAATTGAAATCCGGGTAGCGGAAACGCCCCCCGGAAGGGCCTTGCGTTGACAGTACCGCAGCGCCCGTACGCGTCGACGGTCAGTGCGCTCGTAAACGACCGAAGCGCGTTACGCCTTCTTCGGCTTCCTACGAGGGACTGTGCTGACTCGGCGGGCTATGCGGCCGACCGCCTCCTTGAGTGTCTTCAGGTCCTTTTGGCAGGTGTCCCACAGAATGGTGGGATACGTCTCATGGTAATCGTGGCGCAAGACGTTACCGATACCGGCGATCGCTCGCCACGGGACATGCGCTTCGCCTTCTTTCAACTCTTTTGGAAGGCGGCGACTGGCTTCCGACAGGATCTCGAGGTTTCGTTCAACGAGCTGTCGTGCACGCCGGTCAACCCGAAATTTGCCGAAATCGTAACCTGCCGTGTCCGCCTCGATGTTTGCGATGGCCTCGAGGATGTGACGAACGTAAATACCCGGGTCTTTCTCCATCAGAAGGCTTTTTCCGCCTCGCGAAGGACTCGACCCCGGATTGCGGGACTGAGTCCCTGCCTCGTAACAGCGTCGACCTTTCGGCCTAACTGTTCTTCCAGAAGGTCTTGCACCGAAACCAGATCAACTAGGCTGAACCTGGCGCCCGGGGCTACATCGATCAGGATATCCACGTCGCTGTCAACGCGGGCTGCGCCGCGCACGACGGATCCAAAGAGCGCGAGCGACGTGAGCCCACGCTCACGTAACGGCTTCTCCAATGCCGCGAGCTTAGCGAGAATCTCGTGCTTGCTCGCGGGTTCAGGTACGCGCTGCCCGTTGGGCGCGCCTTCCTGCTCGACGAGAAGCCGAAGAGCTTGGCGAATCACTTCGCTAGCGTTGTTATAGAGGCCGGAGGTGACCTTGCGTCGAACGTACGTTTCGAGTTCAGGGGTAAGCGAGACATTCATTTCT
>JACXTT010007720.1_pt1 | contig 15089 bp, 16 predicted proteins | sample 9270951 | NCBI WGS metagenome assembly JACXTT01 (sample SAMN15532306, study PRJNA645909) | rock metagenome | isolation source: weathered quartz diorite | place: Puerto Rico | collected 2017-06-21
CGCCGGGGAATGAAGCGGAACCCGTCGCGGATTTGAGCTTGCGAATGGATTCTCCCTTCAGATCAATGCGGTGGGCGTGATGCACGAGGCGGTCCAGAATGCCGTCGGCCAGCGTCGGGTCGCCGATCTGTGAGTGCCAGCGGTCCACCGGAATCTGGGAAGTCAGAATGGTGGAACGCAACTGATAGCGATCCTCGCAGATCTCCCAGAAGTCCCGCCGTTCGTTGTCCGACATCGGAGCCATGACCCAGTCGTCGACGATCAGCACATCGACTCGCGCCAGTCGCGACAGCATATTCCGCCAAGTCCCATCGGTCCTGGCGGCAGCGATATCGCGAAACAGGGCGGGCGCCCGCGTGTACAGAATCTGATAGCCGTCGCGGCAGGCCTTTTGCGCCAGCGCGCAAGCCAGCCAGCTTTTGCCGACCCCCGTCGGACCGGTGAGAAACACGTTCTCATGGCGCGCCACCCAGGCCGAGTCCGCAATCAGGGCACGCATGAGATTGCGATCCAAACCTCGCGGCGCGCGAAAGTCGATGTCCTCCACTGTAGCCTTCAGGCGCAGTTTTGCACGGTGCAGCCGTTGCTGAATCGCGAGCGTCTGCCGCGTCGTCCACAGCCGGTCGATGAGCAGAGCCAGCCGGTCTTCGAACGGCAAGGCGCGAGCCTCGGCGCTCTCTTCCTGCTCTTTCCAAGCCCGCACCATAGGCTCCAGACGCATGGCGTCCATCTTCTCTATTGTTGGTTGATGCAGCATTAGAGCGTCTCTCCTTCCGCCGATGCTGTGTCGTTGTTGCCGCTGCCGCAGCCGGGGCCAGGGCCGCCGCTCGAGAAGTACTCCGGCCCCCGCACGTTCTCATGGGGTGGCGAGGAGGTCTGCGGCGGTTCCTGCGATGGCAGCGGCTGCCGGTCGAGTTGCTTTTTGAGGATCGATTCAACGCTGTGAAGACGCACTTTGCCGCACAGCAGCACACGCTCACAAGCGGCTTCCATGCGCACGGCCCCATACTGTTTGGCCAGGCGGATGAGCCCCAGACAGGAACGGAAACCCATCTCCGGATGCGGAAACGATTCCATGATGGCTTCGGCGGCGCGCTCGGTGTGCGGACCGGTTTCGCCGGCCCATCCGGCAAGGCGCGAAGGCGTCCATTCCAGGTACGCCTGATGCTTGGGCGGACGATGCGAAGCCTCGGTGACCGCCGTATTGGGCTGGCGGCTGCGCACATGCGATGCGACACGCTCTCCGCGGTGAAAGATCTCCACCGTTGTGGAGGTGGCGCGGACATCCACCGGCTTTTGCACCAGCGCATACGGCACGCTGTAAAAGCTGTGATCGATGGCGACGTGATAGTCGATGTTCACAGTCGCGCGGATCCAGTGCTCGTTCTCGAACCGGGTCGATGGCAAGGCGCGTAGTGCCGGTTGATCGAGTTCGGCAAAGCGGCTGGCGCGCGATCCCGGCTGTTTCCTAAAGGGCCGCTTATTGAGCCGCGAAAGCAACTCACGGATGCTCTCGTTCAACCCGGTGAGCGAGAAGAACCGGCGATGCCGGAGCGCGGCCAGGATCCATCGCCCGGCCACCAGGACCCCGCACTCGACCTTGGCCTTGTCTCTGGGCTTGCGCGGCCGCGCGGGCAGCACGCCCAAGCCGTAGTGCAACGCCCATTGCTGGTAGGTGGGATTCAAGTCCGGATCGTAGCGGCAGGCCCGGGTAACGGCGGTTTTAGGGTTGTCGGGCACGACGAGTTCCGGCGCTCCACCAAAAAACTCCAGCGCCCGCGTATGCGCTCCAATCCAGTCATCCAACTGCTGCGTATGTGTGGCTTCGGCGTAGGTGTAGCTGCTGGCCCCCAGCACAGCCACGAAAACCGAAACCTCGCTGCTGGTCCCGGTGTGCGGATCGTAGATCTTCATCGTGCCTCCGGCCCAGTCGACGAACATCTTCTCGCCAGGCCGGTGATTCTGCCGCAGCACCAGATCCTGTTGCCGTTTCCACTGTTGGTAGTGATGGCAGAAACGCGAGTAACTGTAGCCGTACTCGTGCGCCTGCCGGTACTCTTCCCAAGCCAACTGGAGGGTCATGTACTTGTGGCTCTGCATCTCCCGCTCGACCTGTTGCCAGTCCGGGGACGGGCAACGGCCGGACGCCGCCGCCGTTGTCGCGCGTTGCGGGGATTGCTCCGCTGCTGCCGCTGCATTGGCTGTCGTGATGGTGGCTGGAGTCTTGGGCTTGGAGTACATCTTGGACTCCAGGCTGGTTTCGCTGCACTCCTCGGGCAATGGCCAACTCAGGCCGCTGGCGGCGAAACGCGCCAGGTATTCATGGACCGTGCTTTGACTGACCACAGCGCTGCGCGCGATCTCCCGCTGCCCGAGCTTGTGGTCGAAATAGAGACGAAGGACTTCGCGGATCTTCCGCATGGACACTCTCTTTCTGGGCACGCTCCCGAGATCGTCGGGAACTTGCCGTCCAGTAATGTCCAGCGCTGCCTCCTCAGCCGGTCACGGCGATTCCTGGATTTCGATCACCATTCCTGCGACCCCGATCCACTGATCGATTTCCCCGCAAGAACGGTGATCGCTTTCCCGCATGAATCCTGATCGAATTGGTCCAGGAATGCTGATCGCTTTCCCGCAGGAACCCTGATCGGATTCCGCAGGAATACGCACTTCGCTCCGGTTCTTGACGATTTCGATCACTTCAGGCACACTCAAGGAGCCAGCGTCGCTTCGCTCCGGTCGCACTGATCGGTTTCGCAGGAATGCTGATCGCTTTCAGGCAGGATTGCCTGATCGCATTCGCAGGAATACGCACCCCACGACGATAGCCGCCCAGCAGCCTACTCTCTAGATCGATGCTGCGCTCGATCAACGCCCGGCAGGCTTCGTCACGTGATCACCAAGTAGCGGCCTCAAACAAGCCAAGCTCGTTTGGTACACCCTGATTTCGCCTTGCAATCACCTCTACTTGACCACAATGTGGAAGCCGTTCGGCAAAGGCCTCCCTGCCGGTCTGGTCCACATCGTCGCAGGCAGCGACACGTCGATTTTTACGAGCGCACTATCGCTGATCGATATATTTCCACGACTTCAGAATAAATTGCAAAGATGCTGACGCTTTATCGAATTGAGTTGAGTGTGTATAAAGAGTCACTGAATAAACAGCTCTCTTTAATGCTATCGTCGAATCCATTATGAAACGATCTTTGCCTGGACTACACGAATAGGTGACAACCAGACGAACGGCTGGCAGTGTTCCCAATTGTGATTGCTTAATGTCCACAGATTCAATATTCACGCGCGCGTCGCGAAGATACCTCATCGATCGAATTGCTTCGTCAATGGCCGATGTAGATGCAAAGCTGTTCGCTTCGGCCCATACAACAATATAGCTAGTTCGACTCGTCCCTATGACTAGGTCGAACCCGTGTTGCGGCAAATCTGAGCCAGGGAGTACATGTCCGGCCATGCCTGGGGGGATTCTTGCGCTGTACTGCAAAGCCCCGTTCCAATATTCGTCTCTGAGATCCGCTTTACGTCCTTCCGCTAGATCACTCGGCGGAAAGCTGCACGCAAAATTCTGTCCGTCGAGTGCGACGCCTAGAATCGCGAAGAGGGCAAATAGTTGAAGCATACCTACCTTATGCCACAGTTATTCATCGCATTCAACACATCCCGATATAGCCCGAGCCAGCCCGCTGTGTAATTTGGAATCACGGTATTGTACCGGCTTCCCCTGGGTCGATTTTGCAAACCATTGATGAAATCGTCCGGCGTTTGAGCCCCGCACACGACCGGGCAGAGCCTTGCGCCGCGCTATTTCTGGTCGTAGCCCTTGAGGCGCCGGATCCAGATATTGCGGAACCGCGTGCGCGTATCGTGATCCTGCAAGGCGAACGGCTCTTCCGGATCGTGCTTCTGGAACCTGCGCACTTCGCGGTGCGCCATGGGTCCGATGATTTCCTGCCGGTGGTGCATCAAAATGCCGTTGTGGAAGACCGTCACATACGGCGCTTTCACCATCTTGTCGCCTTCCCACTTGGGCGCCTCGAAGGCGATGTCGTAATACTGCCACTCGCCCGGTTTGCGAGAGGCATTCACCATCGGAGGCCATTGACCGTAGATCGAAGCGGCCTGGCCGTCGGCGTACGTCGGATTGTTCCACGAGTCCAACACCTGGATCTCATAGCGGCTCTGGATCAGGATCCCGGAATTGGCGCGCCATTGCGAAGCTCCATCGATCTCGGCGGGCGCGGCCCATTCGACGTGAATCTGGCAATCGCCGAACTTCTCTTTGGACACCAGATCTCCAGCCCGTGCAGCAGCGAACATATAGCCATCCCGCACGGTCCAACGCGCGGGCAGCATCTTGCCTTTGTCGGCGCCGCGGCCCGGCGTCTCCCACGCGTTGATGTCCTTCCCGTTGAACAGCACAACCGCATCCGACGGCGGATCCCCCGGCTTGGCGCCAGGCGTCACCATCGGCGGCGCGGGGCGTCCGCTGTCGTGGACCTTCCACTTCTGCCCCGGAATCACAGGCGTATCGGTATAACCCGTATTGGGGGCATTCCGATCCTCCCGTTGCTTCTGCTGCTTTTGTTTGTCTTGTTGCGCGACGAGCGCGGTGACGGCGGCCAGTACTACGGCAAGGCCAGTGAGCACAATGCGACGGAAACGCATGTTAGGGAGGACTCCAATACGACGAGGTAGGTTACGGTCTAGGACGGTCCACGGCGAGGTCCGCCGCCGCCGCGGCGGTCGCCTCCGCGATTGAATCCACCGCCACGGCGATCCCGATCTCCGCCGCCGCCCACATGACCGGGGCCGCCGCCGCGAAAGGGCGGGCGATCGCCTCCACGCGAGGGAGGTCCACCAATGCCGCCGGGCCGGCGAACCGGCGGCCCTGACGGATGGGGAGGTTCGGGCAGAGAAGGCATGCCGGCGGGCAGAATCACCACGTGACGGTAGGGACCCTGGCCCAGGCTCTCGCTGCGCAGATCCTTGTGATCGCGCAATACCAGATGGATGATGCGGCGTTCGCGGCTGTTCATGGGGTTGAACTGGAACGGCACCTTGGTCTTCAGAACTTTTTCAGCCGCCGCGGCCGCGCTCATGCGCAATTCTTCAATGCGAAGCAGCCGGTAGTCGTTGGCGTCGAAGCAGATGCGCGAGTGTTCGTCGCTCGACATTCGCAGCATTTCCATCGTCAACTGCTCCAGCGCGAGCATTGCCTCTGCCTTGTTGGCCAGGAGCCACTCTACATCGCGGCCGGAAAAACGCACCAACAGATCAGGTGTCTCAAAATCCTGGTGCGCGGCCGCGCCGGATACGATTTCGAACATCACATCCAGGCCGGCCAGCGGCAGCAGCCGATTGAGAAAGCTCTCGACTTTCGGTCCGGTTTCCGCAACGCTGTATTTGTTGGCTTCGCTCACTCTTCTATCGCTTCTTTTTTGAAGATGGTGTTGCTTTCACATCAATCACTGCAGGTGTGGGAGTCTTCGTCAACCGATTCGTCGCCCACTGCTGCACGATTCCAACTAAGTTACCAGTGAGCCAGTATAACACCAAGCCCGATGCCTGATAGTAAAACATAAAACCGAGCGCCAGTGGCATGAATTTCATCATGCGTTGCTGCGCCGGATCCATGCCAGGAGACGCGGGCGTCATATGCTGCATGAGGAATTGTGTCGCGATCATGACAACCGGCAGCACGCGAATCGCGAGGGTTTCAGGCCGCGACAGATCGTGCACCCAGAGCCAGTCCGCGCCGCGCAAATCGATGGTCACCTGGAGAGCCGTGTAAAAGGCGAAGAAAAACGGAAGTTGAATCAACATCGGCACGCAGCCGCCGAGCGGGTTTACGCCATGCTTCTTATAGAGGTCCATGACCTCCTGGTTCTGATCCGCTTTTCGCGGGTCGCGCATGCTCATGCCCTTGTACTTGTCGTTGATGCGAGCCACTTCAGGGGCGATCGCCTGCATTTTCTTGGCCGACTTCAGGCTTGAGAACTTCAGCGGCAACAGAGCGAGATTGATCGCCATCGTCAACACCACGATCGCCCAGCCCCAGTTGTGGGTTACGGTGTCGTGCGTCCAACGCAGCAGCAGGAACACCGGCTTGGCGATGATGCCGAACCAACCCCAATCCACAATCAATTCCAACTTCGGGTTCGCCTTGCGCAGAATCTCGAGGTCTTTGGGACCGGCAAAGAAGTCGAACTGGTTGAGGCCTTCGCCACCCGCGCCGATGCCGATGTGCGGTTCTTCGCCGCTCGTTTCGTTAGCGGCCTGCATCTTGTCGTTATAGGTGGTGATCTCAAACTGCGTCTGATTCTTGGGTAAGAACGCCGCCGCGAAGTATTGGTCGATCACGCCCGCAAAGAGCAGGGGCCCGCTCACGCTGGCGGGGCCGTTTTTGGCGTCGCTCGCGTCAGAGGTCTTCAGCTTGCCTTCGTTGTTGTTCCAATAGACATTCTTTTGCTGCCCGTAGTATTTGAGCACCGAGAAGTCGCCGAAGCCGCCGCGCCACACCAGGCGGTGCGGCAGCATCACGCCGTTGCTGGTGACCTGCGATGAAAAGCCCGTCTGATAGCTGGCTTTGGCGAACTGGAATGATTTCTTCGCTGTGACGCCCGCGTTGACATATTCGAACTCGATGCCGAACCCGTCGGAGGATTTCTTCACCGCCCACAGCGCCTGGTTCAAATCGGCGCTTGGCTGCTGGCTCTTGAACTCGAGAGTGAACGGCGGCGGAACCTTGCCCGCGCCCGTCACGTTGATGAGTTCCACTTGCTTCTCGTTGGCGTCCTTATACTTCTTGAGAACCCAGCTCTTCACCACCGCGCCACGATTGGACAGGTGCACGGAATAGAAATCCGTACTCACCTGGATGGTCTCTTCCGCGGTAGCCTGCACGACGGCCGGAGTTGCCGCCGCCGCCTCGCCTTTCTTGTCATCCGCCTTGACGGCCGCTACAGGGGCCGCTGGCGGAGGAGCCGCAGCCGGAGTCGCCGTCGAACCCGTTGCCCCGGCCGCTGCCGCCGCCGCTGCTTTTGCTGGAGGCTCCGGCGCTTTCTGCGGCACGACCGGGTTGTACACCGTCTGATACAGGTACAAACCCAGGCCGACCACCAGGAACACCACCAGCATTCGCATCTGGCTTTCCATTTCATTCTTCGGCGGCTTCAGCGGATTGGGGGTCTCGGCCATATAAAAAAGTAACTACCTTCTACTGTATCGACTTAGTGAAAGAGCTTTGTTGCTGGACGTGGTGAGGGACGGGATCGCAGCCGCCCTCGCAAAACGGCTGGCAGCGTCCCAGGCGCTTGAGGCCGAGCCACACCCCGCGCAGCGAGCCGTGCAATTCGATCGCTTCCATCATGTAAACCGAACAGGTGGGATGGAAACGGCACGCCGAGGGCAGCAGGGGTGAAAGCCAGCGCTTGTAAAACCGGAGCGAAGCGAGCAGCGCTACTTGCATCGGCTGGCCACCTTTGCGACTTCTTTGCGCAGCGCCTCGAACGGTGCATCGAGCGCCGCGCGGCGGGGATTGAAAACGACCATCAACGAGGCGGGGAACCCGGCTTTTTCATGACGGACCGCTTCGCGGAGACGGCGGCGCAAACGGTTGCGCACCACAGCCTTGCCCAACGCCCGCGGGGTCGTGAAACCAAACAACGGACCGGCGGAAAAATCGGGGGGTGAAAAGCAAAATGCCGCAAAGTAGGGACAGGTCATGCGCTTCCCTTCGTCATAGACTTTGCGGTAGTCACTGGGTTTGAGGATCCGGGAACTTTTCGGAAATGAAAAATCCCCGGATCGCGGCTCTCGCGGGAAATTGTTGCTAGTGGGCAGCGCGGACGGCCCGTTCATCGCTGACGGTGAGCTTCCAGCGGCCGCGTGCGCGGCGGCGGGAAAGCACTGCGCGTCCATCGACGGACTTCATACGCGCACGAAAGCCGTGCGTCTTGGCGCGCTTACGGTTATTGGGCTGAAACGTTCTCTTCGGCATTGCTGTGTATTACCTGCGATCTTCTTCAGGGCGTTCCGGGCGGGCACGATGCACGCTCGATGGGCCAGTCATGTGCTGGAGTGAAACAAGGCACACCACTGCGCCGCGCGATCACGTCCAAGTCCCAGTATATAGATTCCCACCGTTCGGCGTCAAACCGGGTCAGTGTGTCCGGATGGTTTTGGGGTCTTTTTCGAAGCGGTACTCGAAATGGCAGCCCTGGCACGCTTCGAACAGCACGCCGCCGCGTTCAAATAACGCTTCGGGGTCGCGTTTTTTGGCGGCTTCGTGCACCGACGCGCCGGCCTCGCGGAGGGCTTTGGCCCGATCCATCCAGTGGCCGTTGTCTTTGGCGCGGCCTTCCATCATGAGCAGGTTGCCGGCCTCGGCCAGCGTGATGGCGCTGCTTTCCACAGCGAACCACTCGTCTTCATTCCTGGGTTTGCGTTCTTCGACGCCTTGCAGCGTGGAAATGGTTCCGACGGACTTCCAGACGATTTGCGCGCTTGGAATCACCATGCCATGCATCACCTCTTCGAGGGTCGCCACTGCCTTGATTGGCGGGGGCGGCGCTGCCGCTTGCTTGCTGGCGCAAGAGACACAGAGCGTAAATGCCGTTGCGGTCACGATCCAGAAGCCCAACCTCATCCATCTGCCTCCATTGACTAGTGCTCGACATCATAACAGAAGGCCGGCTCGCGCCTGATAGACTTTCTCATACCGCTCAAAGCCGCGCGCATCTATGAATCTGGATCCCTTTCTCAAATGGCTCGAGGCGACGCCCGGCAGCGTCTTCATCCGAGAATCGACGATATTCTATCCGCTGGTGGAATCGACGCACGTTCTGGCGCTGTGCCTGTTTCTGGGTTTGATTGCGTTCTGGGACATGCGGCTCGCGGGAATCGGACTCCGTGGCGTTCCCATGAGTTTGCTTGCCGCGAGGCTGCTGCCGTGGGCTCTTGCCGGGTTCGTCATCATGGCGTGCAGCGGCGCCCTGCTCTTCTACTCGGGGCCAGTCAAGGCGGCGTCGAACATCTTCTTCCAAATCAAGATGGCAATGATTGCGTTGACCGGGCTGAACGCGGTGCTGTTTCATTTCACGGTTTTTCGCCGGGTGGCGCTGTGGGATAACGACCCCACGCCGCCGGCAAAGGCGCGCATCGCCGGATGGTTTTCGATCGTGTTGTGGTGCGGAGTCGTGATTTGCGGCCGCATGCAAGCCTATAACTGGTTCAACAAATAAACAGCATCATGGATCTGCTTGCTTTGTTTCAATCGTTGGAATCGACGGGCCTCGGCGGCGCCGTGCGCCAGTCGATCTGGATGTTCCCGGTCATCCAGTGTTTCCACCTGCTGGGGCTGTCTCTGCTCGGCGGTTCGGTGCTGATCCTCGATCTGCGCATGCTCGGCGTAGGTTTGCAAGATCAGCAACAGCCGCCTCGGTTCACCACTGCGGATCTCGCGCGAAAGCTGCAGCCGTTTCTGTCGGGCGCGCTGGCCCTGACGGTCGCAACCGGCATCCTGATGTTCTTGTCGGAGGCCGTGAAGTGTTACTACAGCCCGCCGTTCTTTTACAAGCTCACGCTGCTCGCGATCGCAACCCTCTATACGTTCACAGTGCGGCGCAAGGCTGCGCTAGCGGACCCTGCCTCGATTTCGAACGGGCGGCTCAAGCTCACGGCGCTGCTGTCGATGATGCTGTGGTTCGGGGTCGGATTCTCCGGCCGTTGGATCGCGTTTTACTAGCATCTAATTCGACTATGCAGTGAGTGCCGCCGGGTTGTGGGGCTGATAAACTGTCTCACGTGTTACGCCGACGTTCCTCTCTCGCGCTTGCGATTTTCATCGTTGCCGCTGCTGCTGCCGGGGCGCAGAACCGCGGCGGCGCCACATTGCCGCGGCTCCCCGGCGGCAAGCCGGATTTCAATGGCATCTGGCAGGCTCTCGGCCCCGCGAACTACGATCTCGAACGCCACATCGCGCGGCCTTCCATGATGCTGCGCAAGGGTCCATACGGGCCTTTGCCCGCTGTCCCGATGTTGCGCCTCGGCGCGGTGGGCGCCGTGCCGGGCAGCATGGGATTCGTGGAAGGAGGGTCGATTCCGTACAACCCGGAAGCGCAGAAGAAGCGCGAGGAGAACCGCGACAACTGGCTCGATCGCGATCCCGAAGTGCGATGCTACATGCCTGGCGTGCCGCGAGCCAACTATATGCCGTTTCCGTTTCAGATCGTGCAGAACGCGAAGCAATTCTTCATCGCCTACGAGTACGCCGGCGCTTATCGCGACATCTATTTCAAAGACCCCGGTCCCGCGGAAACCGATTCGTGGATGGGGCAGTCGTTCGGCAAGTGGGACGGCGACACGTTCGTGGTCGAGGTGAGCGGATTCAACGACCAGACCTGGTTCGACCGGACTGGGACGCATCACAGCAACCAACTGAAGGTCGTTGAGCGGTACACGATGACGTCGCCCTATCACATTCAGTACGAAGCGGTCATCACCGATCCGGAGGTCTTCACCAAGCCGTGGAAGATTTCGATGCCGCTGTACCGCAGGATGGAGCCGGACGCCCGGCTGATGGATTTCAAATGCGCCGAGTTTGTCGAAGAACTGGTCTTCGGCGAACACCGCCGCAAGCCGCTCGCGAGGTAAGGAGAGCTTTGAAATGGTAGCCACGCTGATTCTGTTTGGCGCAATGATGCCTGCCGCGGAGATTCCGCGCACTGCCGACGGACGCCCGGACCTTTCGGGGATTTACGATATCTCGACGCTGACGCCCCTCGCGCGTCCGTCGAATGTGGGCGACAGGCTTTCTCTCACCGATGACGAAGCCAAAACGTTGGCGGTGGCCAACGCTGCCGCCAAGGCCAAAGCCGACAAGGCTAGCGATCCGAACCGCAAGGCCCCGCCTGTGGGCGGCGACGGATCGGAGGGCGCCGCGGGAAACGTAGGCGGCTACAACTCGCTCTGGGTCGACAACGGGACCGGCGCTTTCAAACTCGACGGCAAGTGGCGGACCTCGATCATCACGGATCCGCCGAACGGCAAGACGCCTCCGATGACTCCTGAGGCCGGCAAGATCGCGATGCAACGCGCGAGGTTGGCGAGGCCCAACCTTGGCGATGCATTCTGGGTGAAAGAAGGGATCACGCCGGGTCCATACGACGATCCGGAATTGCGCCCGCTTGCCGAACGTTGCCTGCTCGGGTTCGGTGTAAGCGCAGGCCCGCCCGCCCTGCCGGTTCTGTACAACAACTTGAAGCAGATCGTCCAGACCAAGGACACCGTTTTGATTCTCAATGAAATGGTGCACGATGCACGTATCGTGCGCATGAATGCGACGCACGAGCCTCCGGAGATTCGCCGTTGGATGGGCGATTCGATCGGCCGATGGGAAGGCGACACGCTCGTTGTCGACACTGTAAATTTCAACGATCACCCGGCGCTGAATAACGCCACCAGGAGTCTGCACGTGGTCGAACGGTTTTCGCGGATCGACGACAAGACCTTGCGGTACCAGTTCACGGTGGAAGATCCGGCGGTGTGGACGAAACCCTGGAGCGGCGAGATGCCGTGGCCCTCGACTGACAACCGCATCTATGAGTATGCTTGTCACGAAGGCAATTACTCCTTCGCCAACATTCTGAAAGGCGCGCGGCTGCTCGAAGCAGAGGCTGAGGCAGCGATGAAGAAGGTCCCCAAATGAGAAGAAACGACAGGAAGAAACGATTGGCGGCCGGCGCCGCATTACTCGGCGGTTTGGCACTGTTTTTGACTCCGGCGATCGAGACGTTGCAGGCGCATCATGCGTTTGGAGCGGAATTCGACCCCAATCGCCCGGTGCTGCTCAAGGGGCCGGTGGTGCGCGTGGAATGGATCAACCCGCATACTTGGATCCACGTGGAGCTCACGAAGGAAAATGGCGCGAAGGAAGTCTGGATGGTGGAAGGCGGAACTCCGAACAGCCTGCTGCGGCGTGGCCTGAAACGCGACACTCTGAAGCCCGGCCAGGTCGTGATCGTCGATGGCTATCAGGCCAAAGACAGGTCCAATCGGGCGAATGGAAGAGACGTCACACTGCCGGACGGACAGAAGTTCTTCATGGGATCGTCGGGCACGGGCGCGCCCTACGACGCGCCGGGCAAAGATCAGCGGAAGTAATTACTTTCCATCGGGCATCGGCAATTGCATTCCGACTACCCACGACAAGGCGAAAATCAGGAAAGCAAACAGGCCGAAGGCGACCCAATCGGGCGCCTTCACCTCCTCTTCCCCTTTGGTGATGAGGATTCGAATTGCGATCACGCAACCGAGCGCAAAGGGCGCGAGCGAGTTCAGGATCAACGCCGCAGCCAGCGACCAACCGGCAAGCCACCATCGCTGTTTGGCGGATAGCCCACGCAGGCCGCGGTCGCCGTCCAGGCTCCAGACCGGCAGCAGGTTGATGAAGTTGATCAAGGCGCCAAAATACGCGATGCCCATCGCCATTTTGGACCCCGTTGCCCAGCCTGCCAGCAGGAAGCCAATCACCGGCAGGAGCCCCGCCAGCGGACCCGACAGGCCAACGCGCGAATCCTGCGCAGGATTCTTGATCGGATACGAAAACACCACCGCGCCGAAGCCCGGAAGGAACAGCGGCACCGCGGCGGGAATGCCGTAGTAGCGCAGCGCGAACACGTGCCCCATCTCGTGAATGTAGACCGAAAGCAAGAAGCCGGCGGCGAACTGCCATCCCCACACGGACCAGTACACGCCCAGAGCCGCGCCCATCGAAAGCAGAGTGGGAAGCTTCGTGAGTCCGATGACGATGAGTTTCCATTTCGCGAGCACGAAGGCGATGGCCGGAGCCGCCGCGCTAAGCCATTTCATTAAGCGTGGCGACGACTTCGGTTTGCCGCCCGCGTCTGCCGGACCCTCGCCGGCGATTCGTCCATGGAGTCCTGCGAGATTTGCGTCGATCGCCGCCCGCTGCGATGCATTGGGAGGCAGCAGCGTGAGAGCCTGCCGCCACAGCATCTGCGATTCGGCGAAATTGCCGACTGCTTCGGTTGCCTCCGCCCGTTGCGCCAGAGATTTGAGCGTGCCGGCAAACACCAGCCGGCTGCACCCGGGACAGGCAAGGAGTGGGCCGAGTTCCGTGCCGCAATGCTCGCACCGGGCAATTGTGGATTCCGCCACGGCTACGCTTGTTCTGCCTCGACTGCCGCAACCTTCAGATCGTAAGGTCCGCTGGTTCCAAACGGGACAGCGCGGGTGAACTTCCAGGCCTCCCACAGGCCGATGCCAATAATGATCCAGCCAAGAAAGTTGCTGAACCCGGCCAGGAACGGCGCGGCGAGTACAATCAGGATCAGAAAGCCGAAGCCGAGCACGAGGGTTCCGGCCGATGCTTCCGGGAGGCCGGGATTGGCAGGAGAAGCGGACGGTTTTTCGACCGTCGTGGCGGAAGCGCCTTTGGCTTCTTTTGCCTTCGCCCCTTTTCCCTCCTTGACTGCAGCTTCGATCATCAGTGGTACGTAGCTGAATGTGATCGAGAAGTAGGTCAGTGTAATCGCCAGGATTTGATATTTGCGTCCGCCACGGAAATTACTGCGGCGCATCACCGCTTTGCCGACCAGCCAACCCACGCCGATCGCCATCAGGCCCAATTCAATGTTCAGTACTTTTATGAAAAGGTAATACAGAATCGATCCTGCAACCGCGGCGCCAATGCCAAACAGCAGTGCCGTTGGAACCCGGCTCCAGCCGCCGTCTTTGCGAAAATCCTCTTCTTCGCGCACCTTGCAGATCTCGCACACGTGCGCGCCATTGCACTCAAAGTAGAAATCGCGCAGCGGGCGCTTGCAGAAGGCGCAGACGGGACCTGAGGATTCCGCGCCAGGCTCGTGGGCGAAATCAAATTGTAACGGTGGTGGTGTTGACTGTTGTTCTTCGCTCATTTGGTTTTTCTATCGGAAGGAATCGAAATGGAGATTACAATGCATCCTCGATTCTACGATGCCGCGTTACCATTGAACTTTCCCATGAAAATTCTGGTGATCGGCGGCGGTGGCCGCGAACATGCCATCGCTTGGCGGCTAAAACAGGATGGGCACACCGTGTTTGCGTGCCCGGGCAACCCTGGCATCGCGGCTTCTGGCGGCGTATGCATTCCGGGATCTGACTATCTCGCTGCCGCGAAGGCGCAAGCGGTGGATCTCACGGTTGTCGGACCCGAGGCTCCGCTGGTTGCCGGTGTCGTCGATCAGTTCTGCGAGGCAGGTTTGCGCATTGTCGGTCCGACCGCTGCCTGTGCGCAGCTCGAAGCCAGCAAAATCTATTCGAAGCAGTTCATGGAAGACGCCGGCATTCCGACTGCGCGATCGGTGCGGGTCAGCGATCGGGATAGTGCGGCAGCGGCGCTCGATGGGTTCGAACTTCCGGTGGTCATCAAGGCCGACGGACTCGCCGCCGGCAAGGGCGTGATCATTGCGGCTACCAAGGAAGAAGCGCTGCAGGCGGTGGATTCGCTAGGGCCGCGACTGGTGATCGAGGAGTTCCTCATTGGAGAAGAGGTCAGCTTCATTGCACTCAGCGATGGCAAGTACGTGATCCCGCTCGAGGCAACGCAGGACCACAAAACCATCTTCGACGGCGACACCGGTCCCAACACGGGTGGCATGGGCGCCTACTGCGACGGGCGAATTCTTACGGCCGACCAATCCGCGATGATCCTGCGGACGGTGATCGAGCCCGCGGTCGCGCGCATTGCGTTCAGCGGGTTTCTTTATGCCGGCATGATGATGACAGCCTCCGGCCCCAAGGTTCTCGAGTTCAATGTGCGCTTGGGCGACCCCGAAACGCAGGCGCTCATGCATCGCATGGATTGCGACTTCGGCGAGATCCTGTTTGCCGCCTCCACTCCGGGCGGGCTCGAAGGCAAGGCTTCGCGGTGGAAGAGCGATCCGTCGATCTGAGTGGTGATGTCGCCTCACGGTTATCCGGCCACACCGCGCACCGGCGATGCGCACACTTGCATTGCGAAGGCCGACGAGCCTGTGGTCTTCCATCCCCCGAGCAACGATGTCGCGTGG
>JACXTT010007721.1_pt1 | contig 15086 bp, 14 predicted proteins | sample 9270951 | NCBI WGS metagenome assembly JACXTT01 (sample SAMN15532306, study PRJNA645909) | rock metagenome | isolation source: weathered quartz diorite | place: Puerto Rico | collected 2017-06-21
GTGAAGGCTGTGGCGACTTCGCTGGGTCCGCATAGAAGGGGTCCGGTGTATTAAACCGGGGATGAAACGCTACGTGACCGCCTCGGTGCGACGCCGGGCCGCGCGGTGCTCGATCTGGTGGAGATGCAACCGGGGTGGATCCTTGAAGCAAACGGCGTGCTGCACCCCCGCGGCGCGGAATACAACACGCAATACGTGGTGGACGGGTTCCCGGTGGTGGACAACCGCTCGCCGGCCTTCGCGCCGGGTCTGGATGTGGACGAAGTGCAGTCGATGAATGTGCGGACCGCCGGATATCCGGCGGAGTACGGGCGCAAGCTGGGCGGGGTGATCGAGGTGACCACAAAGGAAGACACGCGCGCGGGATGGCACGGCTCAGCGGTGTTTGACGGAGGCAGTTTTTCGACGGCGGGTGGCGACGTCGCCGTGCAATACGCGCGGGGCCGCACCGTAGCGGGAGCGAGCCTGGACTCCGCGCACACCGGCCGCTATCTCGATCCACCGGTTCCCGAGAACTATACCAACAACGCGACGGGCGGCGGTGGAAGCGCGCATTTCGCCACAGGTTTCAGTGAAAAGGACCGGCTGCGCGTCGCCGTGAGCAGCCGGCGCACCGGATTTCTGGTGCCCGACGAGCGGCTGCAGTTCACCGCAGGGCAGCGGCAGGACCGGCGCAACGACGAAACCGAGGGACAGATTTCCTACCAGCGGACGCTCGCGCCATGGCTGGTGGCAAACGTTCGCGCGGCGGTGCGGGACCTCAGCGCCGATCTGTGGTCGAATCCGCTGGCGACTCCGATTCTGGCCGGGCAGCAGCGCGGGTTCCGCGAGTCCTACGCCGGCGGCGCGGTCTCCGCACATCGCGGCGCGCACGAATTGAAAGCGGGCGGCGAGGTCATCCGCACCGCGATCCACGAGACTTTCGATTACCGCATCACGGATCCGGAATTTTTTGCACCCGACGTGCCGTCAACTTTCAATTTCGCGGGCCGGCGCACCGGACTCGAGGAATCCGCGTTCGTACAGGACATGATCCGGGTGGGGCGGTGGACCTTCAGCGCGGGTATCCGGTGGGACGGCTACCGGCTGCTGGTGCGCGATTCGGCGGTCAGCCCGCGATTGAGCGCGGCGTGGTATTGGCCGCGGGCCGGCGTGGTGCTGCGGGCCTCGTATGACCGCGCGTTTGAAGTCCCCGCGATCGAAAACCTTCTGCTAGCCAGTTCCGCGGCGGCGCAGCATCTGACCGACACGGGGACGGGGTTGCCCGTGCGCCCATCACGCGGCGATTTCTACGAAGGAGGATTGAGCAAATCGCTCGGCGGGCGGATGCGCCTGGAGGCCAGCTATTACGAGCGCCGGATTCGTGATTTCTCCGATGACGATTTGCTGCTGAACACGGGCGTCAGCTTTCCGATCGCTTTTGCGAGCGCGGAAATTCACGGCGTGGAAGCCAAGCTGGAGATCCCGCGCTGGGGGCCGGTCTCGGGATTCCTTTCATATTCCAACATGACCGGGACGGGGCGGCTGCCCATCACCGGGGGGCTGTTCTTGGAAGGCGCGGCGGAACTGTTACGCTCGACGGCGAGCTTTCCCGTAACACAAGACCAGCGGAATACCGCGCACGGACGCGTGCATTATCAAGTGCGGCCACGGGTGTGGCTGGCGATGGGCGCGAGCTACGGGAGCGGGTTGCCAATCGAGCTCGACGAAGCCGTGGACGTGAGCGCGTTGGTAGAGCGCTACGGTGCGGGCGTAGTCGACCGCGTCAACTTCGCGCGCGGGCGGGTACGGCCGTCATTTTCGATCGATGCGTCGGCGGGCGTGGACGTGTGGCGGCATGACAACCGCTGGCTCCGGGTACAATGCGACGTTCTAAATTTGACCGACAGGCTGAACGTCATCAATTTCGCCAGCCTGTTTTCAGGAACGGCGCTGGCGGCGCCGCGCATGTGGCAGCTGCGTGTGGTGACGGGGTGGTGACGGGGCGGGGCGCGGTATGCCCGCGCCCGCCAGAATCGCAACTACGCTGTCCGCATCAATTCGGCCTTATCGCCGGAAATGGCCGCCTGGGCCGCTGCCAGGCGCGCGATGGGCACGCGGTAGGGCGAGCAGGAAACATAATTCATGCCCACGCGGCAGCAGAACTGCACGGAGCTGGGTTCGCCGCCGTGTTCGCCGCAGATTCCGACTTCGAGATCTTTGCGCGTGGAGCGGCCGGCTTTGACCGCCATTTCGATCAGCTTGCCGACGCCTTCCTGATCGAGCACGGCGAACGGGTCGTTCTTGAAAATCTTGGCGTTCTCGTAATCTTTCTGAAACTTGGTGTAGTCGTCGCGCGAGAGTCCCATGGTGGTCTGCGTGAGGTCGTTGGTGCCGAAGCTGAAGAACTCGGCTTCGCGGGCGACCTTGTCGGCGGTCAGAGCGGCGCGCGGGATCTCGATCATAGTGCCGACCATGTATTTCAGGTCGCTCATGCCAGCCTTGGCGAGAACTTCTTTGGCCACCTCGACCACGATCTTCTTCTGGTTCTCGAGCTCCTCGACGCGGCCGATCAGCGGAATCATTACTTCGGGGATCACCTTGACGCCCTTCTTGGCGACTTGTACGGCAGCTTCGAAAATAGCGCGCGCCTGCATCTCAGTGATCTCGGGATAGGTGATGCCGAGCCGGCAACCGCGGTGGCCGAGCATAGGATTGAATTCGTGCAGCTCTTCGACGCGCGCGAGCAGCGGCGGCAAAGCTTTCTTCAACTGGCCTGCGGGAATGCCGTAGCGCTCGGACATTTCTTTCTTGGCCTTGGCGTTGGCGTGCGGGAGCCGCGCCAGATCCACCATCAGGTTTTCGCGCTTCGGCAGGAATTCGTGCAGCGGAGGATCGAGCGTGCGGATAACGACCGGGAAGCCATCCATCTCTTTGAACAGACCGGCGAAATCTGCGCGCTGCATGGGCAGCAGCTTGGCCAGCGCTTTGCGCCGTGATTTTTCGTCGCGCGTCAGAATCATGGCCTGCATGTGCGGAATGCGGTCCTCGGCGAAGAACATATGCTCGGTGCGGCACAGCCCGATTCCCTCGGCGCCGAAGCGGCGGGCGACCTTGGCGTCGCGCGGGATGTCGGCGTTGGCGCGCACGCCGAAGTTGCCGCGGAATTCGTCGGCCCACTGCATGAAGGTGGCTAATACGCCGGATGACGGATCGGCGTCGATGGTGCGGGCCTGGCCGGAAAGAACCTCGCCGGTCGAGCCGTCGAGCGAAATCCAGTCGCCTTCGTGCAGCACCAGCTTCTTGCCGTTGGTGGAAACAATGATCTCCTTCTTGCGCTCGCTGACTTCGATCTCGCCCGCGCCGGCGACGCACGGGATTCCCATACCGCGCGCGACCACGGCCGCATGGCTGGTCATGCCGCCGCGCGAAGTGAGAATGCCCTTGGCGACTTCCATGCCGTGAATGTCGTCGGGCACGGTTTCGGCGCGCACCAGGATCACCGGCTGTTTCGCGGCCTGTACCACGGCTTCATCGGCGGTGAAAACCACGCGGCCCACGGCGGCGCCAGGTGATGCCGGCAAGCCCTTGGCCAGCAGCGCAAGCGTCTTCTTCGCAGCGGGATCGAGGACCGGGTGCAGAAGCTGATCGAGCTGCTGCGGATCCACGCGCAGCACGGCTTCTTCCTTGGAGATGAGCTTTTCGTTCACCATGTCGACGGCGATGCGCACCGCAGCCGGTCCGGTTCGCTTCCCGTTGCGGGTCTGCAGCATGTAGAGCTTGCCATCCTGCACGGTGAATTCAAAATCCTGCACGTCGCGGTAATGTTTTTCGAGATTGGTGGTGATCTCCCGAAGCTGGCTGTAGACCGGCGGCATCACCTTTTCTAACTGGGCAATATCCAGTGGCGTGCGGATACCGGCGACAACATCTTCACCCTGCGCGTTGATCAGAAATTCGCCGTAGAAAGCCTTCTCGCCGGTGGACGGATTGCGTGTGAAGCCCACTCCGGTGGCCGAAGTTTCACCCAGGTTGCCGAACACCATGGTCTGCACGTTGACGGCTGTGCCCAAGTTATCGGGGATCTGATTCATGCGGCGATAGGTAATCGCACGCTTTCCATTCCACGAACGAAAGACGGCATCACGGGCCATGGTGAGCTGCTGGCGCGCGTCCTGCGGAAATGGCTTGCCGGTCTTCTTTTCGACCAGCTTCTTGTAGTCGGCGATGACGGCTTTCAGATCCTCGGCAGTGAGGTCGGTATCGAACTTCGCTTTCACCTTTTTCTTGCGGGCTTCGAAAATCTGGTCGAAGTCGTGCTTCTCGATGTCCAGCACCACGTTGCCGAACATCTGGATGAAACGCCGGTAACAGTCCTGCGCAAACCGCGGATTGCCACTCTTGCGCTCGAGCGCCGCCACGGTCTGGTCGTTCAAACCCAGATTCAGGATGGTATCCATCATGCCCGGCATGGAAAACTTTGCGCCCGAGCGCACGCTCACCAGCAGCGGGTTGTCGTTTGCGCCGAGCCTTTGCCCCATCTTGGCTTCGAGCCCGGCCAGCGCGTCGTTCATCTGCTGGTCAACTTCCGCGGGCACTTTGTTGCCGCTATCGAAATAAAGATTGCAGACTTCGGTAGAAATAGTGAAGCCGGGAGGCACGGGCAGTTTGGCCCGCGACATCTCCGCCAGCCCGGCGCCCTTACCGCCGAGCACGTCTTTCATCTTTCCGTCGCCGTCGGCCTCGCCGCCGCCGAACGAGTATACGTACTTCTTCATTCTTGTCTCCTATCCGTTAGTAACAATTTCAGAAAAATCCGCGATGGTGGAAAACTCTTTCAAGAGCGTGTGCAAAAGCGCGAGCCGGTTCTGCCGGATTTTGGGGTCCGGAGCGTTGACCAGCACTTTGTCGAAAAACAGATCGACCTTGGGACGAAGCGAAGCGATCGATTCGAGCGCAGGCCTGTAAGGCAGGTTCACCGCACGGCTGCGCACGTTCTGGAACTCGGTGTAGAGATCGGTTTCCGGGCCTGGCTCGAGGAGCGCGGCGTCGATTGATCCGCCGTCGGCCGTAAACTGAGCCTGTTTGAGAATGTTCTGGATGCGCTTGAAGCTCGCGGCCAGCGGCTCGAAGTCTTCCGTGGGGCGGACCGCCTGAATCGCCAGCAGGCGCTCTTCGACATCCACGAGATCGTCCCAGCCAGAGGCGAGAACGGCGTTGACTTCGTCGTACTTGAAACCGCGGATGTCCTTGAAGTAGTAGCGGACGCGGTCGAGGAGGAACTCTTCGAGCTTGGCATCACCAGCGAAAAGCTGGCGTATGGTCAAGCGGAGTTTGGCCTCGACTAGAATCTTGACGATGCCTTGCGCGGCGCGGCGCAGCGCGAACGGGTCCCGCGAGCCGGTGGGAACCAAGCCAATGCGGAAGCATCCGCGCAGCGTATCGAGTTTATCGGCAATCGAAACTAATTGCCCGGCGCGGTTGCGCGGGATGGAATCCTCCATGCTGACAGGTTTGTAGTGGTCATAGATAGCGGTCCAGACTTCTTCCGGCTCGCCCTGCACGCGTGCATAGAGCCCGCCCACCACGCCCTGGAGTTCCGTAAATTCCTTCACCAGTTCAGTGGTGAGATCGCACTTGCTCAGTTGCGCTGCGCGGACCGCAGCCGGATCTCCGCCGAGTTCTTTGACCAGGCCCTGAATACGTTCGGTTTTCTCCAGGTAGGAGCCCAGCTTGGCTTGAAATGTAACGTGCGCGAGGTCCGGCAGGCGGTCCGCGAGTTTCTTGCGCTGGTCCGTCTCCCAGAAAAACTTCGCATCGTTGAAGCGCGCGCGCAGCACGCGTTCGTTGCCGCGGCGGATGAGACCCTCGGGATCGCCATCGGTATTGATCACGGCGACGAACTTGGGAGCAAGGGTCCCATTTTCATCTTCCACAGAAAAGTATCTCTGGTGGTGCCGCATGACCGTACTCAGAACCTCTTTGGGAAGTTTGAGAAATTCCCGGTCGAAGCTACCCTGAATAGCCGTGGGATACTCAGTTAGGAATACTAGCGGTTCAAGGAGCCGATAATCCTTGACGCGCACGCCCAACCCTTTGATATCGTCTTCAATCTTTTTGCGTCGGTGCTGCCAACCGACGATCACATCGTTATCGAGAAGACGCTGCCTGTAGTCAGCGATCGTCACTGAAATCTGCGGAGCTCCAAGCGTTCGATGGCCGGAGGTGATCCGTCCCGCCTTTACGCCTGCGATTTCGAAGGGCACCACCTCATCGCCGAGCAACGCCACGATCCAACGAATCGGTCGAATGAAGCGGGGACCATTCTTGGAGGTCCAGTACATCCTTTTTGGAAACGGGATCCTCAAAATGATCTCGGGCAGCGCCTCGGCCAGGATATCGATGGTTCGGCGACCCTCAACCGACCGCAAATAGGTGTAGTAGTCGCCCTTCGGTGTGGATTGAATGCTCAGGTCCTCTGGGCGCACTCCCAACTTCTTGGCGAAACCCAACACGGCATTTTCCGGAGCCGATTTCGCCGGACCAGGAACGGTTTGCTGGACGTTTGGCTGCCGCTCTGGAACATCGTCCACCCACAGCACTAATCTTCTGGGCGTGGCAGTCAATTCGAATTTGTCCAGCCCCGGAATGGGCGCTACCGCTTCGAAGAGACTGTCAAGCGCCGGTGGAAAAATCATCCAATCTGGAATCTCTTCCGTTCCGATCTCCAGCAGAAATGGTAGGCTCACCGGACGGCCTCCGCCGGGGCTTCGGGCGATTCAACGGCGGCGCTGTGCTGATCCATCCACGCTGCGGCCACTCCGACTGCCAGCTTCCGAACGCGCGCGATGACCGCCACGCGCTCGGTGACTGAAATCGCGCCGCGGGAATCGAGGGTATTGAACAGGTGAGAGCATTTCAGCACGTGCTCATAGGTGGGCAGCAACGGGAAGCGGGCTTTATCGACACTCGGAGAACCGCTCTCTAACGTTCGCGGCTCAGTTGGTGTTTCCGACAGCTTCCGGTACTCCGCCAGCAGCCGCGCGGCTTCGCCTTCGTGCAGATCGAACAGCTGCCACAACGTTGCCACGTCCGCCATCTCGAAGTTGTAGACCGAAAATTGCACTTCGTCATCGAAGCGCACGTCGCGGTAGCTGAAACCGGGAGCCCATTCCACGTCGTAGACGCTGTCTTTGAATTGCAGAAATGCCGCGAGCCGCTCGAGACCGTAGGTCAGCTCCGCCGGCACCAGGTCGAGATCGATGCCGCCGCACTGCTGGAAATACGTGAACTGGGTGATCTCGAGACCGTCGAGCATCACCTGCCAGCCCACGCCCCAGGCGCCGAGCGTGGGCGATTCCCAATTGTCTTCTTCGAACTTGATATCGTGCTTGCGCAGGTCGATCCCGATCGCGCCCAGGCTGCCCAGGTACTGGTCGATCACGTCATTGGGCGAAGGCTTCAGGACCACCTGAAGCTGCATGTGCTTGTAGAGCCGGTTGGGATTTTCACCGTAGCGGCCATCAGCGGGACGGCGGCTGGGCTGCACATACGCCACGCGGTAGGGTTTGGGCCCGAGCACGCGCAGGAACGTTTCCGGGCACATAGTGCCGGCGCCCACTTCGAGATCGTATGGTTCCTGAATGATGCAGCCGCGGTCGGACCAGTACTTCTTCAGCTTGAAAATGATGTCTTGATAGGAATCCATTCGCTAAGCAGCTTCCAAGGCGGGCGCGGTGACCAGCCGCCGCTCGATGTGATTCTCGATCTGCCGGACCAGAAAGTGGCGCAGGTCGGCCGCGGTTTCACGCCGCCAGTCCACATGCGTCAGTTGTGCCACCGGCGAGCGCAGCATCTCTTCGGCGATATCTCTTGACGTCACGCTCAACTCCCAGGTCTTCCCCAACTCCGAGCCTCTCCGGCAATGGCCGCAGTAGAGGCCGGTACGATAGCGGCCGAAAAACGCCGCCTCGCGCCCCTCCGGATTACCCCGCCCGTTCCAGCATTCCAAGCCAACCATGCATTTCGGCAAAACAACCCCCCACACGCGTAGCCCACAAACTGAAGTAGGTCGCGGCGCGCCACACGTTCCCAGCCGTGCCTGACCGCAAGTAGTCCAGAACCGCTACCAGCAGCCGGAAATAGCGTTCGTTGGGCTCGGCGGGCGGCAGCAGCTGTTCCGAAATCTCGGCCAGATAATCCAGGGCCACCGCCGCGCCGTAATCTCCCAGCAACCCAAACTGCGAGCGAATCAGCTCGCAGGAATCCAGATTCACCAGCTCGCGCGTCTCCCGTTGGAAATAAGACATCTTCACCTGGGAGAGCCGCTCCAAACCCGAACCAAAATTGCTTTTCGGACGCCGCGCGCGCTTGGCTACGCCCCGCAGCTTGCCCTGGTCCCGCGTCAGGAAACTGACCACCAGATCCGACTCTTTAAACGGGTAGGTTTGCAAAACGATGGCTTCGCTCAAACGAGCGGGCATATCCGCAACATGGGTGAAACTTCCAGAGTAACACGTGGAATGTAGCGGCTGCCTGCGCCCGAGCGATGCTGGCATAGGTTAAGGTCCTACGGCAACCTCGGTTATCTGCTCGTCGAAAAATCAGTGGTTTGCCCCCTACGAAAATTTTTCCTAGCGATTTTTATCACACTTTCCGATAAAATGAGGGCAACAACAATGGTGAGATTACTCACATTTGCGTTGCTTTTGGTTAGCCTGGGAAACGCCGCGCCGGCTTCCCGTAACCGCGTCACCACTCCCCTACCGGTCGTAACCGAGGAACAAACGCACGACTGGCTGAAGCTCTGGCAGAAACGCCTGCGCTTGGAAGACTGGAAGATCGAAGTTAAGATCGTACGAATCTGGGAGTTAGAACATGGCACGCTGGGTCATATCGACTGGTCGTCGCCTCATAGGACGGCCGTCATCAAAGTCCTGAACCCGGCGGACTATGAGCTTCCGGCGGACAAAATCCCGGCCGACATGGAACTTTCCATCGTGCACGAGCTGGTCCATCTGCATCTTTCGGTACTGCCGTTGAATAAATCGTCCCGCAACGCCGAAGAGCAGGTGGTCAGCATGATCGCCGACGCGCTGGTGAGCCTGGAGCACAGCTCAGTGTCCTTGGAAGAGCCACTAGCCCGAAAGTAACCTTCCAGGGCTGCCCCACGAGCGGGATGGTGCGTTCGTAGGCGGTTTTTAAGGAATTACGGGCTTCCCGAACGAGATGGTGCTGGTCACGTCGGATTTTTGGAAACCGCTGTTGGTGGCAGATAGCGCAATCCTGCGCTTATAGAAGAATAGGCCGCGCAACTCGAATTCGCTCCCATAGCTGACCGGAAACCACAGACCCTCGTCGAATTTCCTGTACGCCACCTTGAATCCGAGATGCTTCAGGTTAGTGCCCAGCAGGATCTGGACGGCTTTGGGGATGCTCTTGGCTAGCCAGCTGGTCACCAGCACCGGCTGGTACTCGTGCACGTCGACCAACACTTCGCCCGCCCAGCAACTGCTCTCATCTTCATCGCAATCCAGCAGGCTCAGCTTTTTGGGTTTGAAGGTGATGCGGTATACTTCGGTTCCGCGATAGTTTTCCTTCCCCTCCAGATGGAAAGCGAATTTCTCCTGCATCTGAGCAGTCAATGGCAGGGGGTCTTTGCCGATTCCGTCGCGCGTATCCTTATCATTGGTCAGCGAGTTTGCCAGGCTATCCGCAAATTCGCCGTCGATGTCGATGTCTTTGTACTGGTAGCCGGGCTTATCGTACTCGATGAGTTTGCCGCCCTTTTCATATTTGCCGGTGAAGTGGATCAGCTCCTTTGTGAAGCCTTTCTCCGAAGGAAGCACGGTGTATTCGCGCTGTTCCTCGCGCGCCAGCTTGCCGTTGCCACGCTTGAAGCGGATCAGCATGCTCTGGTGATAAACGAAGGCCTTGCGCATCTCTTGCGCCCGATCCTGGTTGAGGGCCACCTTCGCCATGATGATGTCGGCCGGTTCGGGCCGTTGCGCGGCGTACCAGGCCAGCACGCCCAGAGCGATGGCCGTGGCTCCCATCAGTCGTCGTCCTTTTTGTTGGCCGGCTTGGCCTTCTCCAGGTCGATCTTCGGCACGCCGAGGCTGCCGCCGAGCTCGCTCAACTCGTCCAGGTCGATCTTGCCGACGATGTTGACCACCGTCAGCTCCTTCGGATTGGCGCAGATGATCGCGAGGCCTCCGCCCGGTTCGCCCGTTTTGAGGTAGACTTCGGCATTTTCGCCGTCCTTCTTGCTTTGTATGCCCACGATGCGCGACCAGCCCGGCGACTGGAGTTGCTTTCGGATCGACGTAATGTCGGCTTCCGAATACGCCCCTTCCTGCTCGAACGTGAAGGTCTTGACGTAGACGCCCTTCAGCTCGGCTACCAGCTTCTTGATCTTGGCCTGATCGGGATCATCGGCAGAGAGAAACTTAGCTCCGATTTTCAGCAGCGAGCCATCCAGCGTGACATCCGCGACATTGCTGGCCTTGTCCGCCAGCCTGTCCAGGTGCTTCAGATCGAGCGCCTGGCCATAAGCAGCCGCGCCGATGCATAACGTAAGACTCCATAGGATTTTCATAAACGGGTGTCCATTCTGCCGATTTCCAAAACTCTCTGTTGCACATGATGCAGCTTGTCTCCCGCAACGCGAACCGCAAACACAAGCTGCTCCTTGGCCCGTTCGCCTTCGGCGCGCATCCGCTGTTGTTTGCGGTAATGAACGCCGGCCACGGGGATCATGACGCTGAGAATCACGCTCAGCGCAACCCACTGCAGGCGTGGAGGCCGCAGCAGCACGGCCAGCAGTTCCCACCAGGAGGGCTCCGGCGCCGCCGGCTGATTTAACCGCGCCAGCACGCGCTCCGCGAAATCCGAGGGCGCCGCTTCTCGCCGCAGCGCTGTTTTCAAATCTTCTTCCAGATAGCTCATATCGCAATCTCCCCTACGGTGCGCGCCAGCTTGTCGCGCAGCAGCTCGAGCGATCGTTGCAGATGACTCTTCACCGTAGCCACGGGCATGTCCAGTACCTGGGCGATGTCCGCCGGGTCCAGATCCTCCTGATATCGCATAATCACCACCAGCCGGGCCTTCTCCGGCAATGAGGCCACCAGCCGCGCCAGCGCGCGCGAAAGCATAGGGTCGGTTTCCCGCGTTAGCGTTGCCGGCTCCGGCACCTCATCCAGCCGGAACTTGGGCCAAAACGAGCGGCGCCGGGCCTGGTCGATACACCGGCGGCCCGCCACTTTTCGCAGCCAGAACACCAGGTGGGCGGGCGACTGGATCGTGTCGAGATGGCGGTGCAATTCCAAAAAAACCTCCTGTGCCAGTTCTTCAGCCAGCGCGCGGTCGCGCAGGAAATGCCAGGCCAGGCTGTAGATCATCGCCTGGTGCTCCCGAACGATGTCGGCGAAAGCCGGTAATGCGTCCTGCGCCGTTCGGTCTTCCTGCACGCGAACTGCTAACCCTCCACTGCCCACTGTGTCTTACGCTCTCATTGACATAGTACGCGCGGGGGGGCCGGGAGAACGCAGAATCTTCGGGGTGTAACGTCGTATATTAGGAGCTTATGAGCACATCCCCGCAACCCCACGCTCCCAGCCCGGAGCTGTTCTTCGATACCATGAACGCCCACGTCCGGACGTCCGCCCTGAAAGGCGCCATTCAGTTGGAAGTATTCACGGCCATCGGGGAGGGAAACATCACCGCCCAGTCCCTCGCCGCGCGGTGTCAGACCTCGGAACGCGGCATGCGCATCTTGTGCGACTACCTGGCGATCATCGGATTTCTTACGAAAGAAGCCGCGACCTACCGGCTTACGCCCGATACCGCAATGTTTCTCGACCGCCGCTCACCCGCCTATCTGGGGACCGCCGAGCGCTTTCTCAGTTCGCCCATGCTCACGGACGGCTTTAAAGATGTAGCCGCCATCGTCCGAAAGGGCGGCGAGGTCATGAGCGCGCACGGCACCATGGATCCGAATCATCCCGTCTGGGTGGAGTTCGCCCGCTCCATGGCCCCTATGATGGCGCTACCGGCCGAACTGATCGCGAAATTGACCGGCGCGGCCGGTGGAGCACCCTGGAAGGTGCTCGATATTGCCGCGGGACACGGGCTCTTTGGAATTGCCATGGCACGCCACAATCCCAACGCCACGGTTGCCGCCGTTGACTGGCCGAACGTGCTGGCAGTAGCGCAGGAAAACGCCGCCCGCGCTGGAGTCGCGGCCCGTTATCAAACCATCCCGGGCAGCGCGTTTGCGGTGGATTTCGGCGCCGGCTACGACCTGGTGCTGCTCACTAACTTTCTGCATCACTTCGATATATCCACGTGCGAAGCGCTGCTCAGGAAAGTATGCGTGGCGCTCAAGCCCGGCGGCCGCGCTGTGACGTTCGAGTTTGTTCCGAATGAGGACCGCGTGTCGCCCCCCACGGCCGCCGCGTTTAGCATGATGATGCTGGGCACCACGGAAAGCGGCGATGCTTACACATTTTCGGAATTCGACCGGATGTTCCGCAACGCCGGGTTCAGCCGCAGCGAAATACACCCCCTGCCGCCGACGCCGGGCCAGATCATCATTTCGCAGAAGTAACTGGCGCGGGTGTTCGCCTGCGGCCCGGCAGCAATCACCGGCCGCTGACCGTGACCGTGCTCAGCGCTCGGCCCCGGTCGCCCCTCGAGTAATCGTAGAGCGTAAAGGTATACGGGCGCCTTTCAATCCAGGGCGCTTTGCAGCTCTCGCAAGATCTACTCCCGGAGAATTGGCTTTCCTCCCGGCCCCTGGATCCTTCCGATACGACGTAGACCCTGGCGTGACGGACATTCTGAGTCGACCAGGTAAGGGAGCTCGTACACATTTTCCGGTGGGGTTCAATGACACAGGGATTAGGGTTCGCGGAAATCGTCCCGGATGGTTCCTGGGCCAGCAGGGGCAAAGCAAGAACGCCTGCGCCCAGCAGCGCAATCAGAATGAGCGATCGTTTCACGGTGTTCCCTCCTCACAGAATCTTAGCAGCACTTTGGCCGCACGTATTTCGCGTGAAGACGCTGATCGATGAATCGCCGCCACTCTTCCGCCGAGTGCGCGCGGCCGTGCGCCGCCAGGTGCCGCCGGTAGGCGCTTTCATCCGACAGCTCGCGCAGCAGTGCCAGGATCAGGTCGCCGAACGCGCGCAGTCGCCTCATACTTCCTCCGCCCTGAGGCGCGAAAGCACGAACGGGGACTCCGACACTTGCGCGGCCCGCGTCCCACGCAGGATTCCGGCCCAGACGCGAATCGAGTCGGCCACAATCACCGCCACCAGGATCAGGAAGACCCCGCACACCACGGCATCCAGCCGCGCGTTGAAAATAAGCGTTTGCGTGGAGGCTACCTGCGCGCCCGTGATGGCGCCCGAACGTAGCGCCGCCTCAAGCTGATCGGCCTGCGCCAGAAATCCGAGGCGCGGGGCGGGTGAGAAAATCTTCTGCCACGCGGCGGTGAACGTCACGGTAACCAGCCAGACCAGCGGCAGCCCGGTGATCCAGAGATACCGCGCGCGGTGCATCTTGATCAGAATCGTCGTGGCAACGCAAAGCGCGATGGCGGCGAGCAACTGGTTGGCGATGCCAAATAGCGGCCACAGCGAATTGATGCCGCCTAATGGATCGCGCACGCCCTGGTACAGAAAATAGCCCCAGGCCAGGACCACGGCGCCCGAAGTGGCGATCACGCCCGGCGTCCAGCTGGTCCGCCCCAGCGAAGGATGCACGTGGCCCAGCAGATCCTGCAACATGAAGCGGCCCACGCGCGTGCCGGCGTCGATGATGGTCAGGATGAACAGAGCCTCGAACATGATGGCGAAGTGGTACCAGAAACCGATGACCGCCTGGCCGCCGCCGGAACGAGCGAAAATGTGCGCCATCCCGAGAGCCAGCGAGGGCGCGCCGCCCGTCCGGTAGAACAGCGTGTGCTCGCCCACGCCGCGTGCCAATTCCTGCATCTCCGCCACACTCACCGGAAACCCCCAGGAGCTGATGGTCGCGACCGCGGCCGCCGGCGTCGCGCCCACGATCCCGGCCGGGGAATTGACCGCGAAGTAGACGCCTGGATGCATAACGCTGGCCGCGATCATGGCCATCACAGCCACGAAACTCTCGAGCAGCATTGAGCCATAGCCCACTGGCCAGGCGTGCCACTCCCGGGTGATCATCTTGGGCGTCGTGCCGGAAGAGATCAGCGAGTGAAACCCGGAAATGGCGCCACAGGCGATCGTGATAAAGCAAAACGGAAAAATTTTGCCCGCGAAGATCGGTCCTGTGCCGTCGGTGAAACGCGTAAATGCCGGTAGTTCGAGCTCCGGCCGAACCAGCACGATTCCCACGGCCAGCAGGAAGATGACGCCCAGCTTAACGAAGGTGCTCAAATAATCGCGCGGCGCGAGCAGCAGCCACACCGGAAGCGCACTGGCTAGAAATCCATAGACGATGATCGCAATAGCCAGCGCCATCGCGGAAAGCGTGAATGCCGGCGCCCAGGCCGCCGACTCCGCCACCCACTGGCCTCCGAAAATCGCCGCTACCACCAGCCCAAAACCGATCGCCGAACACTCCAGCACCTTGCCCGGCCGCCAGTAGCGCAGGTACAGCCCCATAAACAGCGCGATAGGCATGGTGGCCGCAATAGTGAACGTACCCCACGGGCTGCCCACCAGTGCGTTGACTACCACCAGCGCCACTACCGCCAGCAGGATGATCATGATCAACAGCACCGTCAGCAGCGCCACGAAGCCGCCCAGTTTGCCGATCTCTTCGCGCGCCATCTGCCCGAGCGACTTGCCGTCGCGCCGCATCGAGGCAAATAGGATCACGAAATCCTGCACCGCCCCGCCCAGCACCGCGCCGATGATGATCCAGAGCGTCCCCGGCAAATAGCCGAACTGCGCGGCCAGCACCGGCCCCACCAGCGGCCCCGGCCCGGCGATGGCGGCGAAGTGATGGCCGAACAGAATCCACTTGTTGGTCGGCTCGAAGTCGTGGCCGTTCCGCAGGCGCTCGGCCGGAGTGGCCCGCTGGTTGTCCAGTGCCATCACACGCGCCGCGATGAACCTGGC
>JACXTT010007722.1_pt1 | contig 15084 bp, 11 predicted proteins | sample 9270951 | NCBI WGS metagenome assembly JACXTT01 (sample SAMN15532306, study PRJNA645909) | rock metagenome | isolation source: weathered quartz diorite | place: Puerto Rico | collected 2017-06-21
TTCCAAGGCTTTAAAGTCCCGTCGGACCCCTGCGGGGTTTCCCATAGGCATCCTCCCGATGTGCCCGCAGGATAGCACACCGGGGAATAAATGTCACTATATTTTACGGTCATCAATAGAATATCCCAAAGCCGCTGGATCGTGATCGCCGAAAAACACGACGGCATATTGGGTTGAAAACCCGAAGGTCGCCCTCCCTCACGTGTGCTGAAAACGTGCTGAAATTCGGCCGAATTGATCGACACAATCGGAATCAACGGGAACAGATCGAATCCCCCAACTTATTGATCTGAAGCCTGAATCGGGAAACCAGGCCACATATCCATGAGGTGTATAGTTGGGCCTAAACGCGCTCATAACCCGAAGGTCGTGAGTTCAAATCTCACCCCCGCAATTTTTTCCCGGAAATCCCAAGAGTCACAGGCCGCGCCTCCGCGGCCTGTGTTGTCTCTGCCGAACGGAGTTGCCTGGGCCCGAGAGTGTCGAGCGGATTTGTACGGGACGCCCTAATCAGTTCTCACGCATCGAATTTGCGGTGTGCGCATTGACTGCCAGCGAGAATCGCGACCGCCCGTTCCGCCAGCCGGCCAGCGTCCTCACCTCGACCCGTCTTGGCGTATACTGTGGCCAGCCCACTGATGGTCTCCGCCACTAGTGGGTGATCAGGACCAAGCGCGGCTTCGAGAAGGTCCAGCGACTGCCGGAACAGGGGTGCCGCAAGGGAGTTGTCCCCACGTTGCTCGTACAACTCTCCGAGGCCGGTCAGGGTTTCGGCGAGTTGGTAGTGTCTGGGACCAACCGCTCGTTCGAGGAGTGCCTCCGCCTTTCGAAAAAGGGATTCGGCTTCCGCATACCTCCCATCCACTAGGAGCAAGCGCGCCAGCGCGTTGAGCGGAGTCGCACGCGCCGGATGATCACCCCCGTAGGCGTTTTCGAGAATCGTCATGCTTCTCGAAAAAAATGAGGCAGCCTCCACGTAGTGCTTCCGCACTATCTGGATTCTCCCGAGTCCGTAAAGGGACCCGACGAGCTGAGGACTGTTCGGACCGGAAGCTTTCTCCAGGATGGCGAGCGCTCGCTCGAAATGCTGCTGCGCTTGGTCATACCGCTCCTGGTAGAGATCGAGGAATCCAACGGCGTTGAGCGTCGCCGCAAGTTGAGGATGCTCCGATCCAACCGCCTTTTCCGTAAGCTCCACGGCTTGGCGAAGCAGCGGCTCCGCCATGGCGCATTGGGCTTGCTGGACATACAGCGCGCCCAGGCGCGTCAGCGTATGCGCGACCTGTTGATGGCCATGTCCCAGGCTCCTCTCCAGAATGGCGAGGGCTCGCCGGTACAACGGCTCGGCCTCCCTGAGTCGCCCATCGAAGACGTAGAAATCCGCGAGCCACGTGAGCGATACGGCCACTGCGGGGTGCACGGGACCGAGTGTTTTCTCACGGATCGCGAGGGACCGTCTGAGGAGTAGGCCCGAGCGAGGGTAGTGCCCGAGCTCGAACTCGAGCGCACCGAAGTCGCTCAGTGCGTCCGCGACGCGGGGGTCCTCTGGTCCCAACCGTTCCTCCATCCGTTTCGCCACGTCTTCGGCGATGGCCGCGGCCTCACGGAATTTCCCTTCGCGATAGAGTGCCGCACCCCTCGCTCGAAGGTCATCCCAGGGCTCCGCAGCAGGCAGGCGTTGCCGGGGCATGTCGATTGCGCAACCAGCGACAACCAGAGCCGCCGCGACAATGCGGCCGGCAACTGAGCTAGCGATGAAGGAAGCGCACATGCTTCTGACTCATCACCGTTGCGAATGAGACCGTGTCCTACGGCGTGTCGAGATTCTTATGGTGCTCGTCAAGGAAAGCAGCCCAACCGCCCGCTCGATCGTCCTCTGCCAGAGGCGCGAGGAACCGCTCCTCGGCAGCGGAATCGGGCCGCTCCCTGAGACGAGTAGCCCGGGTGAACGAAACTCCCGACGACCGCTCGTCGAGCTTGATCCCATTCCGGTCCGCGATGATGGTCGCGTAATGTCGCTGGACGTCGTCGATTTGCGTAAGACCCTTGACGACATCAACCGAGTAAGTACCGATCGAGACCACCGAGCCTCTCGAAACGGCCGTGTCCGTCACGCCGATCAGTTCCCGAGGGAACAAGGTCCACTCCTGTCCGCCTGAATAGCGAACGGCGGCCACGACCGCGTACCGACCCGGACTCGCGTTGAACAGGTAGAAGTAGCCTCCGTCAATGTAGTTAGCCGGAATGAGATCCTGTTGTTTGAAGGCATCCACGTCCTCGGTGACCTTGATGAAGTAGACCATGGATGGACTGCTGACCTGGAGGAACGACTTGCGTAACACGAGATCGACTGCGAGGACCGCACTGTCGGGCGTCGTCGGCTTTGGAGGAGGCCAGGGTGGACACGAGGAGGCCTCCCCAAACAATCTCGCCCACCGGGTCGTGCCCTTCTCCTTCCCCCCGGCTTGACGCAGGGCCTCGGCGATCAGGTCGTCGTTCTGTGCGCGGGCCTCATCAAGAGGCGTGGCACACGATGGGGTCATGGGGTTGATATCGGCCTTTCGGTCAAGAAGCAACTGAACGATCCGCTGGTGTCCGCGCGAGGCGGCAAGGTGCAGCGGGGTCCATCCCGTCAGGTCTCTCGCATCGATATCCGCCTGGTGATCGAGAAGAAGTTGGACCAACGCTTCGGAGCCATACCGCGCGGCAAAGTGCAGGGGCGCCCACCCATCAGCGTCCATCGACGCCACGTCGGCGTGATGGTCCAGGAGGACCTTGGCGACCTCCAGGTGCGTGTTGCGAACTGCAATGGATAACGGCGTCATCCCGGAATAGGTTCGTGCCTCCGGATTGGCTTGATGGCGGAGCAGAAGCTCCACGACATCTGCCTTCCCTCCGATGGCGGCCAGATGAAGCGGTGTCAGCCTTGACCTGTTTCTGGAGTCGAGCCCCGCGCCATGGCTCAGTAACAGTTCCACCACGGCCTTGTGACCATACCGTGCGGCAGCGCGCAAGGGCGTCCATTGGTTTGTATCCGACGCATCAACGGCCGCGTGGCCGCTGAGTAACACTTCGGCGACGTCGGATCGGCCGTCTCTCGCGGCGAGGAAGAGCGGGGTGGCCCCCTGGTCATCCCGCGCATCCACATCGACGTGTTGGGCCACGAGCAATTCGGCAATGTCTTTGTGCCCGCCCAATACCGCAAAGTGCAGCGGGGTTAAACCGGTCTTGGTTTTGGCCATCGCCGGCGCCTGGTGAGCGAGTAGCAGGGCAACCAGTTCTTTGGGACCTCGCCGTGCCGCCACGTGCAGCGGCGTCATGCCCGTGTTGTCGCTCACGTCCGCTTTGGCCCCATGGGCCAGCAGAAGCTCCGCGATCTCCGTCAAGCCCTCGTTCGCGGCTTCGTGCAAGGGAGTCCAGCCATTCGCTGTGCTCGCGTTCGGTGACTGCTCCGTCAACATCGACTCAACGAGGTCTTTCACCCCGTCACCGACCGCAAGGTGTAGGGATGTCACGCCAGAAGCCGTGTCGATTCCCTGACTATTTTCGGCAACGGCTTCTACGAATCGGCCTTGCTTCGCATACGCCTTCGCGAGGTTCCGGTGTGCTCGGCGTTTGTCGGCATCCAGAGCGAGAAGGTCGGTGAATCTGGCAACGGCCGATTCATATCGCTGTTGCTCGATATCGAGAAGGCCCAAATTGCCGAGGGCACGAGTATTCTTCGGCTCGATCGCGATCACGGCCTTCCATTCGCCCTCCGCCTGATCGAAGCGGCCTTGCTTCCAGTAGGTCACCCCAAGGTCGACACGGGCGTCGAGATCCGTCGGGCTGAGCGCGACGACGGTCTTCAACGCGTCCACCGCCTCGTCGTATCGCGCTAAGGCCGAATACGCCCAAGCCAACTGGCGATGCGGTACGGGGATCGTCGCATCGAGTTTGACGGCTCGTGCCAGCGCGGTAATCCCATCCTCGTATTCGCCGGTTTGGACATACGCCATTCCGAGATTGATGGACGACTCGATGTCCGACGGGTCGAGCGCGACCGCCTCTTCCCACTCCTCGATGGCCTTTTGGAGTTTTCCCTCTGAGGCATAGGCAGCCGCCTGCTTCCGATGGTCGACCTTTGCGACGCGGTTCCTGTCGGAGAGCGATTGGTTCTTCGCATTCATGCCGGCCGCCGCACCCGCAATCCCGCCCATGATGCCGGGCATGATGGACGGATCGAATCCAGCGCAGGTACCCGTCGCCACGGTGAAATTGAAGAGGACACACCATCCGATGCTGGAGAAGAGACGACGCACTCGGAGGGACAACGCAGCGAGGACGACGACCCCGGATAACGAACACAACATGGCGGGCGCCAAAACCCGTGGTGTCATCGGGAACCTCAGAGGGAAGGGAGACGCAGAATGAGTTTAAACCAAGCGCGCCGTGCGATTCAACAGTTCAACCAGGTCTTATCAGGTCTTCTGTCTGGTGGAACCCCCGTTTGCCCTACCCAATGGGAATTCTCTTAAGGCCCTCGATCCGGCATCGCGACCCAGCCAGGCTCAACCTCGCTTACTTGCTGCTCTCTCCCATTCTCAGGTGCATCGCCTTCCGCCTGGTCAGATGGTAGAAGCCATACCGAGACAGCGTGGAGCCGATGCCGCTGTCTCGGGCGCCGGTCCAGGGAAGTGAGGGGTCGAGGTAGTCGCAGCGGTTTTGGAACACGGTGCCGACGTCCAGATCGCGCGCCAAGCGCTCAACGCGCTCGCGATCGCGCGTCCAGACCGAGGCGGTCAGGCCGAAACGGCTGTCGTTCATTTGGGTGAGCGCTTCGTCGTCATCCGCGACCTGCGCCACCGGGACGAGCGGCCCGAAGCTCTCATCTTGCATCACGTGTGCGCGGTTGGGCACATCGGCCAGCAACGTCGGCGCGAAGAAATTCCCGCGCGTACCGCTGAGCCGCTTGCCGCCGAGAAGGAGCCTCGCCCCGCGCCGGACCGCGTCGTTCACCTGGCCTTCCAAGAACCGCAGCGCGTCGCGTCGGGCCAGCGGCCCCATGGTGGTCTGTTCGTCGAGCGGATCTCCGAGCCGGTATTGCGTCAGAAGTGCGTGCGCCCGATCGAGGAAGTCGCGATAGCGCGCGCGGTGGACGTAGACCCGCTCCACGGCACAGCACGATTGGCCCGCGTTGTAGCACGCGCCGTCCACGATGTTCGCCACGGCAACGTCGAGGTCGGCGTCCTCCGCAACGTAGGCCGGGTCCTTGCCCCCGAGTTCCAATCCAACGTCCAGCAGACGCGCCGCGGCCCGGCGGTAGACTTTGGTCCCGGTCGCGACCGATCCGGTGAAGGCGACGTAGTTGATCCGCGGGTCATCGATGAGACGGGAGGCCAGCGCGTTCGTCACGATGAGGTTGGTCACCAGATTCGGGGGGTTGCCCTTTGCGAACGCGCGTTCGAAATGCCGACCCACGAGCGGCGTAAGCGGGCTGTGCTTGAGCAGGACGGTATTGCCCGCAAGCAGCGCCGGGACAACCACGTTCACGGCGGTCAACAAGGGATAGTTCCAGGGCGCGATGTTATAGACCACGCCGAGCGGGGCTTGCTCGATCCGCAGGTGAAAACCCGGCTTGGCCGGAAGGATCTCGGGAGCGAGCGTGTCCTTGGCGATCGACACCATATACTCGGCGCGAGCAAAGAAGGTCTTGACCTCCCCGCAAGCCTGGGTGATGGGTTTGCCCATTTGCAGGGTGACCTCGCGGGCAATCTCCTCGGCATGGTCCCGAAAGTAGGAGAGCCCTTGGTTGACCCGCTGCACGCGCTCGTCAACTGGGAGGCGATGCCAGCGTGCATAGGCCGCGCGCGCGCCCTCGATTTTGCGCTCCAGGGACTTACCCTGATCCAGGGGAAGCTGAGCGACGACGCTTTGAATATAGGGATTGAGAACCGTCACAGGCACGGGATTCCTCCGTGAGAAATGTGTCGCCCGGTTGTCTACTCCGGCGTCACGTACGCAGCGGTGATGCCGCCGTCGATCATCAACGACGCGCCGGTCATGAAGGATGAGTCGTCGGAAGCCAGAAACAGGGCGGCCTTGGCGATCTCCTTCGCCTCGCCGAAGCGCCCCATCGGGATGTGCACCAACCGGCGCCGGCGTTTCTCTTCGGTGTTGAGAAACTTCATCAACAATTCCGTCCGGAGGGGACCCGGACAGAGCGCGTTGACCCGAATCCCCTCGCGCGCGTGAATCACCGCCAACTCCCGCGTCATGGCCAGCACCCCGCCCTTGCTCGCGGTATAGGCCAACTGCGGAGTCGCCGCGCCGAGCACCGCGACGAATGACGCGGTGTTGATAATCGTGCCCCCTCCCGCCCTCCGCAACGCGGGAATGCCGTATTTGCAGCCGAGAAAGACCCCTTTGAGATTGACCGCCATGGTCTTTTCCCAGACCACCTCATCCGTGGTCATGGCGTTGTCGTCGCGACCGTCCATGATCCCGGCGTTGTTGAACAGAATCTGGAGTCGTCCGAAGCGGTGTTCCGCCTCGGCCACCATCTGCTGGCTCTCGCTCGCCTGGGACACATCCGCGTGCACGGACACCGCCTCGCCGCCGTTTTTCTGAATCTGCGCGACCGTGTCCTTCGCCGCCCCGTCATCGACGTCGGCCACGACAACCCGCGCCCCTTCACTCGCGAAGAGGAGGGCCGACTCCCGTCCGATCCCGCTCCCAGCCCCGGTGATCAGGGCGACCTTATCTCGCAATCGCATCGCGTTCTCCTTCACGAAGGTCGTTTCCGCCGCCGCTCCGACGCGGCCCTGACCAGTTCATCGAATAATTGTTGGTGCACGGGGTCCTTTTCCGCGGCCAACTCCGGATGCCACTGCACCCCGATCAGCCAGGGATGGCCCGGGTGTTCGATGGCTTCGATGGTCCCATCCGGCGCCTGAGCCGCCGCTCTCAAGCCGGGCGCGAGTCGGCGGACCGCCTGATGGTGCCAGGACGGGGCGGCGAATTCGCGCGTCGCCAGCATTCCCGCCAGACGGCTGCCCGGCGTCAGCGTGACCGCGTGCGTGGTGGGCTCGCGCGGTGGAAGCCGATGCGCAACCGACTCCCCGACCAGATCGGGAAGGTGCTCGATCAACGTCCCGCCCAGCGCGACGTTGATGACCTGACTGCCTCGGCAAATCCCGAAGGTCGGCAACCCGGATGCAAGACTCTGCGTCACCAGGGCCAGTTCCGCCCGATCCCGCTCCGGATCCACCATGTAGATCGTGGGATGCGACGCGCCGCCGTACAACGCGGGATCGAGGTCGCCACCGCCGGTCAAGATCAAGCCGTCGACCTGCCCAAGGAGCGCGTCCGCGTGCGCCTCACCGGGAGGGAGAAGGACCGACACTCCGCCGGCGCGGCGGACCGCGTCCACGTACTGCGCCGGGAGGGAGAAGCGGTTGGTCTCGCCACGGCCGTAGGTGGTCAGCCCGATCAGAGGATAGGACATAGCACCCTGCTAAATCCTTTCGAAATATCGCTGGCGTTCCCAGTCGGTCACCGCCTTGTCATAGGCGTCCTGCTCGGTCCGATAAAAGTGCAGGTAGTGTTCCACGACGTCCTCTCCCAACGCGCGTTTGGCCATGGTGCTTTGCTCGAAGAGGTCGGTCGCTTCGCGAAGCGTGCGGGGGACGCGCGGGAGGTGCTGCGCGGCGTACGCATCCCCCTCGAAGATCGACGGCGGCTCGATGCGATGCTCGATGCCCTCCAGGCCGGACGCGAGCGCCGCCGCGAAGGCCAGGTACGGGTTACAGTCCGCGCCGGGGATCCGGCATTCGATCCGTAAACTCGGCCCCACGCCGACCACGCGAAATCCGGCGGTGCGATTGTCGTAGCTCCAGGCAAGGCGGGTGGGCGCCCACGAGCCGGCCTGGTAACGTTTGTACGAATTCACGGTGGGCGCGTAGAAAACCATCATCTCCGGTGCGTGGGCGATCCACCCGCCCAGAAACCACCGAAACGTGTCTGAGCACGCCACCGGCCCCAAACGCTTCGTGCCCGCAAACGCGTTCTGACTCTTCCGCCACAGGCTCATATGGATGTGGCAGCTCGACCCGGCCTGACCCACGGCGAACTTGGCCATGAACGTGACGCTGATCCCCATCTGATCCGCGATTTCCTTTAAACACTGCTTGAAGACCGCGTGCCGGTCGGCCATGGTGAGAATGTCGGCGTAACGGACGTTGAGTTCGTGTTGCCCCAACCCCCACTCCCCTTTGGAGCTCTCGACCGGAATCCCCGACTGCCTGAGGTGGCGTCTCGCCGCGCCGTTGAACCCCTCTTCGCGGGCGCCCTGTAACGCGTGATAGTCCTCCAGATACCACCCCGCGGGCTCCAGCCCGTGATACCCCTTGCTCGCCGCGTCGCGATAAGCATTGTTGAAGAGGTAATACTCCAGCTCCGATCCGGTCATCGCGCGGAATCCCATCGCCACGGCCCGGGCGATCTGCCGTCTCAATATCGACCGGGGCGCCTGCGCCACCGGGCGATGCGTTCTCTCGTCCTTCACATCGCAGAGGACCAGCGCAGTTTTCTCCAGCCAGCTCGCCACCCGCAAGGTCGCGAAATCTGGAACCAGATGAAAATCGCCGTACCCCTTCTCCCAGTTGGAGAACCGATACCCGGGCACCGGCTCCATCTCCATATCAACGGTCAGCAGATAATCGCACGCATGGGTTCCCCGCGTGGCCGCGTCGTCCAGGAAGAATTCGGCGTCAAGCCGCTTACCCAGGAATCGACCGTAATGATCGGTGAACACCAATAAGACGGTATCGATACGCCCCGCGCGGACCCGGCGAGACAACTCGTCCCGCGTCAGCATGCCGACCACCTTGGACCCCATCGAACGACCTCCTGTGAACCGGGGCTGAATTGTGTCATCCGAAAACAGTTATGGTAATGAAACCCGATCAAGGGGAATCTGGAAAGGACCATCCCAACGGGTCACCTCTCGTGTCGGGCCCTCGCCACGAATCACGGCGAGCTCGATACGTGAGGCCTTCTCAAGTTGTCTGATTTCCTTCCCTCTTTCACCGCCTCCATTTTGGATTCTCACCGAACACGGTTTGTGGGTTGTCGTGTACCGCGTCGCTGCTATACTTCCATCCTATGACCTACGCAGCGAGCTCGATGATCGAGCCACCGTACCAATCGATCGTGATTCACTTTGCGAACGGAAGCATCGAGAACGGGGTGCTTCGGTCCTCCCTGCTGACCGGAACGACGCTCCGCTATCTACCCCAAGAGCCGGTCGATCCTCGCCGACGCGTACCGCGGGTCCCGTTTCTCAAAGAGGTGCGCGTTGATCATCTGGGCGTACGGCGCGGGGTGGATCTCAGCACCCGAGGGATGTATGTGGAGACCTTGAGCCCGTACGCCAAGGGGGTTCTCCTTCACGTCACGCTTCGCTTCGGCCAGGAATCCATCGATGTCACCGCCAAAGTGGTCTTCATCGATCCCGGTATTGGAATGGGGTTGGAGTTTCAGGGTCTGTCAGCGGCGGTCCGTCATACCCTCGATGGGTTGGTTCAGCTCGCATTCAGCCATTCCGCCGCGTCGATTCCACGCGCGCGACGCGTGAACGAGCCCGGCAGGCGAGCTGCCGCCCAGACCAGGACCCCAGCGCCGCGATGGGACGTCCGCAGACGGGATCGGAGACAATCGTCTCCCCCAGCGCCTCCCACCCCGGTCGAGGTCGAACTGTCCCGTCTCAAGTCGATCTTCTTCGTGGACCGAATCTCAAATTCCGACTTCGCGGACGCGGGGCCCCATCCCATCGAGAAGCAAGTGGTCGTTGCGTTCCGAGACGGTGAGGAGATTCAAGGCACGCTTCATGAGATCTCGCACGAAACCCCCGGCTTCTTCCTTGACCTTTACCTCGGTGATCGGGTCTCGCACACGGTCTACGTCGTCAAAAACGCCGTCAAAAGTATCCAAACCGTCTTGTAACGCCACCCCCGTCCCTCCATTCCCGTTTGTCTCTGCAGCCTTCGGACTGGAAGACCATGAGCTAGACACGCATTCCAGACGCCTTCTTAGGTAGGTCAACAACGACTTCCCCGTCACTTTACCGTTTCTATACAGAACCTTGACGAAACCTTACCCGCGGCTTATCCCAGCCTGATGCACGCGCTGTAGTCTACGCTCCAGGGAAACACGGAAGCTCACTTCGCACCGAGGAGGCGACCATGTTCATGAACAACGGGTTCTTCGAGTATGGCTGGGCGGCCCTGCTGGGGGCGGTCGTCATGGTGGCGCTGACGATCTGGACCTTTCTCGCCGATGGGACATACGGCAGCCCCGGAAACTGACCGGCCGCCCGAGGATTCGGACGGATCTGGATGATCCGACGCGGGTCGATTCGCAGAGGGAGGTGATCGACGTGGAATCCGTGATTCTCGCAACGATTCTGATCGGCACGGCGTTCGGCGCAGTGGCGCTGTCCCTGTTCTTCATCACCACGATGGATCAGTGACCGTCGGCGATCTCGAGCGGAGGGCTGGCCCGGGCCAGCAGGCGACCCGGGGCCCGCCCGTCCGCGAAATTGTCGGGTGTTTACAAATCGCTGCCAACGGGGGTAGCATTGGACACGAGCCATCACATACTGGGAGTCGCGTCCTTGAGGAGCAGAGGATCGGCTGACCCCATCTTGATTGTCGACGACGATGCAAAGATCTCGTCGCTGATCGCAAGTTCCCTTCAGAACGAAGGCTTCCCTACCCTGTGCGGTGCCGACGGGGAAGAGGCCCTCGCTCTGACGGAACAGCACGACCCCGCCCTCATCATCCTGGACATCATGCTCCCCAAAATCGATGGCATCGAGGTGTGCCGTCAAATTCGGCGACGATCCGACACGCCCATTCTCATGCTCACGGTGAAGGCCGATGAATTCGACAAAATCCTCGGCCTTTCGATCGGGGCCGACGATTATCTCACCAAACCGTTCAGCCCACGGGAACTCACCGCCAGAGTCAAAGCGATCCTACGACGCAGCGTTTCTAAAGCCACCGGAAGCCCCAAACGATTGCGGCACCTTGATTTGGATATCGACTTCGAGAAGCGGAAGGTCACCGTGCTGGGGCAAGAGGTCACGCTGACCGTGTACGAGTACAAGATTCTCCAAACCCTCGCGAACGCGCCGGGCATGGTCTTCTCCAGGGAGCAACTCATTCAGAAGATCTACTCCTATGAAGACGTCAGTGTGGTCGATCGCGTGATCGACGTGCACGTGGCAAACCTCAGAAGCAAGATCGAACAGGACTCCGCCAGACCCCGTTACATTTTAACGGTCCGGGGGGTCGGCTACCGATTTACCGAGATCGACCCGGGGTAACCATCCCGGGCTTCGCTCGGACCGGCGTCACGAAGCCCGACCCTCGGTGCGCCGAGGTCCGGGACCGTTCCACACGGCATCGCGGCCATTCCACCGTGAGGACCATGACCACGCGCGTCGCACATAAAAAGGGGCTGAGGAAAAAAATCATTTTTTCGCTCCTGATCGTCGGATTCGTTCCCGTGCTCGTGGGCCTCGTCGTCACGTATTGGAACGGGACGCTCCGGTTGCGCGAGTCCATGGGGGCGAATTTCCAGGGGTTGGCCACCGAGGCGGCTCGCAAGACCGACCTCGTCATCGAACGGGAGATCGAAGGGAAAAGGCATCTCTCCATCACCAGCGAGATTCGGTCCGCGCTCGATGCGGCGAATCGAAGGTATCGCCATCTGTCCGATCAGCAGATCAACGACGCCCTGGCCCAGCGAACGCGCCGGTGGGACAGCGATCAAGACCGAGCCTTTAAGCAGGATCTTCTTCTCACCACCGCGTCGAGTCATCTCAGAAACTACATGACGACGAATGGAGTCAAATACATCGCCTTTTTCGTGACGGACGACAAAGGCGCGGTGGTCGCCAGCGTCAATGGGTTTCCCGGCTACCTCCACGGTCAGGAACGATGGTGGACCGAGGCCTACAACGACGGTCTGGGGAAAATTTTTATCGGCGACCTCTATTTCAATGAAACCGCTCGAGCGTATGCGGTCAATATCGCCGTGCCGGTGATGGATGAGCGGACGCAAAAAGCGATCGGGGTCTTGGCGGTGGTTCACGACATCCGGGAGCTCCTCCAGGTGCCGATTCACTCGATCCGGTTTGGGCAGACCGGCCACGCCATGTTGATCGATTCGCGGGGCATGGTGATCACCTGTCCGGTTATGCCGTCCGGCAGCTTTCTGACCGACCAATCCCTCGTCGCGCACGTCACGTCCTCCACCCCGAGCTGGGTCATCGCCCGGGATGACGGGCACGGAGGGAGCGGGTCGATCATCGGCTTCGCGCCCGCCCCGGAGACCTCCAAAATCACCAAGTACTCCACGGGAAAGCAATGGCACAGTTTCATCCGCCAGGATCCGAAAGAACTGTATGCTCCTATCAACTCGCTCCTCATGTCGGTCTCGGTATCCGGTGTCGCGCTGATCGGCTTTGTGGCGCTCATGGGGGTGGTGGTCTCAAAAAAGTTGGCCAACCCGATCCAGATTCTTCACGAGGGCGCCGAGGAGATCGGACGTGGCAATCTCGATGTCAGGCTGGACATCAGGACGAACGACGAGATCGAGCAACTTGCCACCGAATTCAACCGGATGGCGGAGCAGCTCAAGGAATCCTACTCCACGCTCGAACAACGAGTGACCGAGCGCACCAAACAGCTTTCGGCGCTCAACACCATCGCGACGACGACGACCAGGTCGTTAGACCTCCAGGAAATCCTGGAAAATACGTTGAACAAGGTGGTCGACGTCATGCAGTTCCAAGCGGGGGCGATCTGGCTGTGGGAGGGGCAGGACCCGCACCTCAGTCTCCGGGTCTCCTGCGGTCTCCCGTCCGACATCACGACCCGTTATCGGGATCTCCGGCCGGGAGAGATGATCGCCGGCCACGTCGCGGCGTCCGGCCATCCGATGATCATCGAACACACGGAGCAAGGACCTCAACTGAACGATCCGCTCATGGCGATGGGTTTCGTCTCCCTCGTCGCGATCCCTCTCAAATCGAAAGAGAAGGTTCTGGGAGCATTGTCCGGGGGGAGCCGCGTTCCAAGGTCCTATACGCCCCAAGACCTCGACCTCTTGGGTTCCATCGGACACCAGTTGAGCATGTCCATCGAAAATGCCACTCTCTACACCGAAACACGGGCGATGGTCGAACGCCTGCAGGAGGCCGATCGGTTCAAATCAGAATTCCTCTCCAATATCAGCCATGAACTCCGAACGCCGCTGACGTCGATCATCGGCTATTCAGAAGTGCTGCTGGAGCGCATCGCCGGCGAGCTTACGGCCAATCAACACGAGTACATCACCAACATCCAGAGTAGCGGCACCCTGCTGCTCGAAATCATCAACAATCTCCTGGACCTCTCTCGAATCCGGGCCGGGAAAATGGAGATTCACTTCGGCGAATTCTCCATGGGCAATCTGATTACGAACTGCTTCAAGTCCGTCAGTCCGCTGGCCTCAAAAAAGGCGCAACGCCTCGACTACATCGCCGATGAACGCCCGCTGATGATTCAGGCGGATGAGATCAAGGTGAAACAGATTGTGCTCAACCTGCTCAGCAATGCGATCAAATTTACGCCCCACGGCGGCTCCATCGTGGTCGAGTCCCGCTCCGCGGTTCTGGACGCCCAGCCGGCCATCGAGGTCTCCGTCACCGACACCGGCGTCGGGATCAAAGAGGACGACCTCGGAAAAATTTTCGAGGAATTTATTCAGGCGGACTCGTCGTACACCCGCGAGTACCCAGGCAGCGGTCTGGGCCTGCCCATCGTCAAGCAATTCGTCGAGATGCACGGCGGGCATGTCACGGTGCAGAGCCAACCCGGCGCAGGCAGCCGGTTCACCTTCGTCCTCCCCCAGCGGATCGAACCCGAGGCGCATCCTGAGGAAACCGCCGGTCCAGCCCTGGTCGACGGCGTCGGAATCGACGCCGTCGAGCTGATCGATCCGATGACCGGCCTTCCCAACGAGCGGTATCTGAGGACCTGGCTCGACCAGCCCGCGGAACAGGGTGCCGTGAATCGACGGACAGGCACGCTGCTCGTCACCAGGCTCGACCGCTTCGCCGCCTACAACGACAGCCAGGGGCGGGCGGCGGCTGATCGCCTGATCGCGGAGGTTGCCAAGACGTTCCGAACCCATGTGCGCAAACCAGACGTGGTGTGTCGCTGCTATGGCAGCACCTTCGCCGTGGTATTGGCGGACGTCGGGCATGAGAGCGCAACCGCCGTCGGCCGCAAACTTCAGAACCTCGTGGCCACCCGATCCGTTTCGATGCGTCGCCACGCCGCGTCGGACTCTGTGACGCTCAGCATCGCCGTCGTCGTCCTCAACAGCGAAACGGCTGCCGCCGAGGACGTGCTCAGGCACGCGAGGGTCGCGTTGGACGATGCTGAGCGCCAAGGGGGAACTCGTATCATGACGATCTGAGGTGCCTATCATGGACCAGCACAGTGTCCTGGTCGTCGATGACGACCTGTTTATTCGAGATCTCATTAAAGCGCAGTTGACGTCCAAAGGACTGCGCACGATCCAGGCCGCCAACGGCCTTGAGGCGCTGCACAAGGCCGAGATGGAGCGACCTCACTTGATCGTACTCGACATCATGATGCCCGGGATGAGCGGGTTTGACGTGTGCGAGCGACTGCGCGCGAATCCTCAAACCGGCAATGTTCCCATCCTTTTCATCAGCTCCAGAAGCGATCAGGCCGATCGTCGACGCGCGATGCGATTGGGCGCCTTGGACCTCTTGGTCAAACCGTTTAGCCTTCAGAAGTTCTCGGAAAAGGTTTTGGAGATCGTCGCCAAGTCGTAACGCCTTCTTCTTTCAACCATGATGAAGAGAGTCATAACGAATCTTCATAATCTTTATCCGTCATTTCTCCACGGGCTGTTGCTCAAATCGGTGCTGACGCGGGCTGGAAGCTGGCCAGACCCATTCGGCATGGGATGAAACGACGGCTCGGCGAGCGAACCGCGGCCACGGGGTGGGCGACCTGACTT
>JACXTT010007723.1_pt1 | contig 15083 bp, 9 predicted proteins | sample 9270951 | NCBI WGS metagenome assembly JACXTT01 (sample SAMN15532306, study PRJNA645909) | rock metagenome | isolation source: weathered quartz diorite | place: Puerto Rico | collected 2017-06-21
AACGAGCACGACGAGCCGCATCCCGTCAACGATCACATTCCGCTGATCGTCGCGGGCCCCGGCGTGACGCGGCGGCATCAACTCACGCGCACGATTTCCCTGCTCGACGTCCCAGCGACGGTGCTGTGGTGGTTCGGAGTCCCTGTGCCCGACGCCTACGAGGGCCGGCCCCTCGTCGAGGCGTTCGCCCCGGTACCCGGTCCGATGCCGGTGCCCGCGTGATGCGCTGGATCACGCATCTCGGCGGCGCCCGGACGACGCTCGCGATCGGGCTCGCCTTGATCGCGCTGGGCGAGCCGCGGCTCGGCCTGACCGCCCTCCTCGCCAACGCCGGGTCGCACGTCTTCGTCCAGTTGCTGAAGCGTACCGTGGCGCGAGCGCGTCCCTGCGACGCCGGCGGGCGCCCGCTCGCGCTGGTCGATCTGCCCGACCTGCACTCCTTCCCTTCCGGCCACGCTGCCGCCGCCACGGCGGTGGCGGTCACGGTCGCCCTCGCCCACCCTACTGCCGCTCCGCTCGTGGTGCCGCTCGCGGCCCTGATCGCGTATTCCCGTGTCGCGCTGCGGGTGCACCACGTGAGTGACGTCGTCGCCGGAGTGGTGCTGGGCCTCGGGGGCGCCATCGCCGCGACCCACCTGCTGCGGTAGTCCCCCGAGGCCCGAGCCGCCTAGTTCTCCTCCTGTTCGTCGCCCTGCTCCCCGAAGTCGAACGCACCGCTCAACGGGTCCGCAGCCGCGTCCCGCGCCGATAGCGGCGCGAGCCCCCAGCGATGTTCGATCAGCGCCAGGATCGACGTCGTGTCGTACCGGTGATGATCCACGACCCCGTGGCGCGCGAACGGCGAAATCACGAGCGTCGGCACCCGACTACCGGGGCCCCAGCGGTCCACCACCGGCGGCGCCACGTGGTCCCAGAAGCCACCGTTCTCATCGTAGGTGATGATGATCGCGGTGTGCCGCCACTCCCGGCTGGCCCGGATGGCGTCGATCAGCTGCTCCACGTGGTTTTCGCCAGTGATCAGGTCGGTGTACCCGGGGTGCTCATTGTCCAGGCCGTAGGGCTTGACGAACGACACGGCAGGAAGCCGCCCCGTCTCGAGCGCCGCCACGAAGTCCTGCTCGTCCTTAGAGGTGCTCCGCCTTGGCCTGAGTGCCATCGGCGAAGTTCGCGAAGTAGATGAACGGCTGGTGATGGAATTGGTACAGCGGGCCGGCATGCCCGGCGAGGGCGTCGTTCCAGCCGCCCGCGTACCAGGCCCAAGAGATTCCCTTCTCCGACAAGCGGTCACCGATGGTCGCGAACGTCTGGTTCGGAACCAGTGACGCCGCGGGCACGGTCGAGGGATGTGGTGCATTGACCGAAAACGCCGTGTTGACCGCATAGCCGTCCGGGGTCACGAAACCGTCCTTGACCAAGGCTCCGCTCGCGTCCAGCTGAGCTACCGCGCTCGCCGGCGCGCCCGGGAACACCGGCGTCTGCGCCGCGATCAGCCAGAAGTGGTTGAGGAACGAGCCACCGAACGCGGCGTGGAAAAAGTTGTCGCACAGCGTGTAACGAGCTGCCTCGGCCGCGAGCGGGAGGCCGGCGGTGTGGTAGAAGCCCATGACGAGCCCCTTGGCGTCGCTCACCAGGGCGAACTTGTCCATCCGGCCGCCGTCGATCTGGACCTGCTCCTGATAGAAACGGTGCACCAGGTCCCGCGTGGCGACGTTGGGCGCCACGAACTGCCCGATGTCGAAGGGGGCGTTCGGCAGGTTGGTCGGGATCGAGGCCATGCCGGGGACGGCCGGCAGCGTCGCGAACGGCGTGCCCGCACCGTCCACCTGCGGCGGCGCACTCGCCGCCGCCGCGAGCCCGTTGGCCCCGACGAACTCGCCGTACAGGTTATCGAAACTGCGGTTCTCGAGATAGATGACTACGATGTGACGGAGCTGGCGCAACTTCGGGTCGCCGGCGCGACCGGCCTCCGCGGCACTCGCGGCGAGCGCCCCGGGCGCCGTCGGACCGGGTGTGGGATTGGACTCGCATGCCGCGAGCGCGACGAGAGCCGCGCCGGCGAGCCAGGCGACGTGCGGGGTACGGGCGTGGTGCATAGGTCCTCCGGTGTGGGAAACGGATTACGGCCGAGCATCCGAATGCTCCACGCCGCAGGTCACGACTCGTCGAGCATCGTGCCGTGAGTCGGTCACGAACGCGCAACGTCGGTCGCGAGCCCGATGATTTCCTATTGGAACAGGTCGGCGTCCTCGAGGCGCGTGAAGTTGCCTTGCGCGTCGAACAGGTACAGGATCATCGCGTAGAAATTGTCGTAGGTGAACGGAGCCTTGCCGATGAGGAGATCCGGCACCTGGTCACCCAGCAGACCCGCCTTGTTGCTGCTGGCATACGCGAGGTCGGGGATGCCGTCGGGCGGTCCCAGCACCCCGTCCCGTAAGCGATACGCCACAAACAGTCCGAGAAAATCGCCATCCGGGTCCGTGACCGTGAGGTCGGTATGGAGGATCTGGGGCCCCTCAAAGTGGGCGTTGAACAGCGGCGCCACCGGCGGGCGGCCGCCACCCGATCCGATCGGGGCCTCGACGATCGGCGACATGTTGCCCCGGCTATCGATGACCCATAGGGCGGCACAGGCCCCCCGCACCAGGCTGTCGGGCAATCCAATTTCGAACGCGCTGACGGCGGTGATGCTATCCTGGTTCGTGGTGCGGCCACCGGCGAGCCCGCCGCGGATGCGGGGCCCGCCCGGGAGGATGCTGGTGCGGTGGCAGTCCGTCACGTCCCAGACGAAGCGATCCACATCCCGGTCGGGAGAGGTGGCTTGGAACGTGAGGCCCCCGACGCCGTCGTGATAGGTGGTGTGTGTAGAAAGGATGTGCGGGCGGCGCTCCGGGTCGGAGCAGACGACCCGGAAGTCGAGCTCCGCGCCGCCCAGCGAATCGATCGGAATCCGCCGGCTGGCGCCGCCATCGCTCGTCACGTCGCAGTTTGCCGCCACGTCGGCGAGGTCGAACGCGGCGTCGCCCGCGGCCAGCTGGAAGAACACGAGCGTGTCGTTGGCGCGCAGCAAACCGAGGTGCTGCGCCCCGGTGCTGGTCGTCAGGTGGTACACGTAGAGCGAGTCCGCTGCTCCCCCGTCCGTGGCGACGGTGACCGTGAGCTGGGACTGGCAGGTGATGAAATAGCGCACGATCGAGGTGTTCGTGTTGGGTGCGATCAGCACGGCGGCCCGCCCCTGGTTGCGCGCCTTGCACGTCGGTGGCACGCCGGACAGGTCGACGACGTAGGTGGCGGGCGGCAGCGGGAGGATCACGGTGTCTCGCGGCGCCGCGACCACGAGCGTGTCGATCCCGAGTGTGCCCGACAGCTCGCGCACGTGGTACACGTACTGGGTGCCGATCGCCGCCTGAGACGGGGCCACGATCTGGTTCACGATCGCCAGGTAGGGCGGCTTGCGTGCCGGCGCCACGAGATCCCGGCACGCCAACAGGCCGCAGACCAGCCCGGCCAGTGCCGTCAGCGCGCCTGCTCGAGCTGCCACGGTCCTCCCATCATCGAGACCAGGACAAACGCAAACTCCGAGTGCGCCCGAGCCAGGGCCCGGGCGCACCACGGAATCATCCGGCTCCTCGCGACTACTTCTGCGTCCCCGTGGTCCAGCCGCGCGTCCAGCCGGCGTACCACGGGATGTTGCTGCCGTTCACCGGCGCCACGGCGCCCAGATACGGGGCGTCCTCGAACGTGAAGCCGTTGATCGTGCCGGGATTGGCCGCCACCGGAAGCGTGGTGGGGGCGGAGCCCGCCTTGGGCCTGAAGTCCGGCGCGACGACGTCGAGCGGGTTGACGAGATAGTCCCCGTTCGCGTCATCATTGTTGAACACGGTGATGTTGTTCGCCGCATCCGCCATGTAGAGCGCCTCGAGATTCGAGCCGTTGAAGGTCGGAGGCGCGTACGGTCCGCACGCGCTCGTCGTAGCGCCCGAGACGCCGGGATCGTTCCCGTCCGGATCCGGGCCCACCGAAATCGTGGCCCCCGTGGCCCCCGCCGGCGGTGTGGCCGTCGGACCGAGGCTGACCACGGCATTCCGCAGGATGCCGGCTGCGACTGCATCGCAAATGCCGGTGGGCGACAGCGTGATGCCTGTTCCCGAGGGCTGATCGAAGTCCAGCCCCACCGCGAAGCGGTACGCGATGGCGTTGCGCACCGTGCCGTTGGTGTTCTGCCGGAAGATGAACGCCTGGTTCACGCAGTTGGGCTGTGGGGCCGCTGCCGAGTTCAACTGCGTGTGGCAGGTGGCCGGGAGGCCGGTCGTGGACGTATAGCGGAACGGCTGTGCCTTACCCACGCAGGTGATGTTGAAGATCGTGGGGTTCGAGCGCGGCGTCCGATCGGGGTTCCCGCCGTCGATGCCGTTGTTGTCGGCCTCGACGCAGCGGTCGCCGTCCATCGAATCCGACTGCTGGATGATGAACTGACCGCTCCCCCGCCACCCGAGCACCCAGTCGATGTTGTCGTCCTCGTTGCCGGTGAGCACGACGTGCTTGATGTTCACCGTGCCGCCGAAATACTCCGTGCCGTCGTCGAGCGACCCGTGGGCCTGGATGTAGTCCACCAGGGTGTGGCTCCCCACCCCATTGAACGTGATCCCGTTCCGCTCCTTGGTGACGGTGAAGCGGGCGCCGCCGTACTCGGAGCGGAGATAGCGGAGCACGCCGCTCGAATCGGCGTCGTTGCAGCCGCCGTACAACGTCGCGGCATCCGACTCATCCTGTTCCTGGACGCAGCCGGCGGTGCTGCGAGCGCCGTTGGCGGGATTCACGCCCGACGTGGGCGAGTCGGCGTTGATCGTGGCGTTGCCGCTGATGATCAGGCCACCCCAGCAACCGGGCCAGCGCGTGTTCGCCGCCTCGCCCCGCGGGCCGGCGAACGGCGGCAGCACGCAGGTGAAGACGATCGGCTCGAGTGCGGTGCCGTCGGCCACGATGCGGCCGTCGCGCTGGACGAACAGCGTTCCCTGCCCCTGGCCCACGCCGCCCCCCCCGAACACGCCCGTCCCGTACCACCCCTCGATGCGGGTGCCGGGCTCGATCGTGAGCGTCGCGTTGTTGGTGACGTAAACGTTGGCCACGTTGGCGTCACCGATCTGGTAAACGGTGTCCTTGTGGAACGTGCGATCGGCAATGATGTGGGCATTGATGACGACCCGGTTCGGGGAGACCTGGTTGGGTCCCCGGCCCGGAATCACGTCGCCCACCACGGCCACCAGAAAGCCCACGCTCTCGTTCGAGATCGCCACGACGTCCGTGACGTTGATCTGGCCGTCGGGAGTCGCGGTGCCGGGCTCGACTCCCGGCCGGGGCGTGCCCCCCGTCCCACCGTTGATCGGCCGCACGTTGCCGGCGATCACCGCGTCACGGTTGGTAGCGTCGATCAATGCGACGTTGCCCACCGAAATATTGGAGAGATACACGACGTCGAGCACGTTGATCGTGCCGTCGAGCGTCGCGTCGCCGTACTGCAGGTTCGCGCGGTACTGCCCCGGCGTCGGGAAGATGGCGCCGTGTCGGGCCGCGTACTGGCCCGGCAAGAGCACCCGGCACCAATCCTCGGCCGTGAGGGTGACGGCGTCCCCAGCGACGAGGTCCGTGGCTTCGGCCAAGGCGCCGCCGGCCGCGCGGTCGAAATCGAAACGCCGGCTCGCGGCGCGCTCGAACTCGTAGCGCAGACCCCGCGTATAGTCGCCACCCTTGACGGAGAAGATCAGCACCGCCGTCCGGGCCGCGAGGCCCCGCGGCTCGACCGAAATCAGCCGCACGGCGCCGGCGGTCGCCTGGTGCGCGTTCACGAGCACGAGGCTGGTGCCGGCCTCCTGGCCCAGATAGGTGAGCCGAGCCGGATCGAACCGCACATATCCCTGCAGGCCCTGCAATGGCTCCGCCAGCTGGCCCGCCGCGCGCACCGCTATCGCGACATGTGCACCCGGTGCCGCCGTCAGCGACGAGACGTCCAGTCCGATCGTCAGAGCGGACGCCGGCGTCGGCGGCGTCATCGGCGTTCGGGTGTCGTCGCACGCCATCACCAACATGAGCGCGCTCACGAGTCCCGCCGCCGACCGCCACCGCGAAAAGTGCTTGGAAGACGTCATTCGAGCAGTCTCCTTCTTGAGGTGTCTGGCCCGCCCGACCGGCCGGGGAGGAAGTGACTCCTCCCCGACCTGCCGCGCGGTACCGTCAATCAGGCGTCACGGAAGCGTGAGCGTGCCTTCGTTCTTCTGCGTGTTGGGAATCAGGTTGTCGCCGTTGAAGCTCGAAATCGCGGTCAAGCTCGTCGACGTGGTGACGGTCGTCGCCGCACCCGCGAGCACGTTGAACGTGCAGACCGCTACGGCCTGCTGCGTCGTGGCGCCGGGCCCGTTCAGGAAGTTCAACAGGTTGATCTGCCCCGGTGTGCCGCCGTTCGCATTGATGTTCTGGAACGACGAGCCGGCCGCGTTGGCGCAGCTCACGAACCCGAGCCGCGTGGCGCTGTACGACACGACGGCCTGGAAGGAGTTGAAGTCGTCCAGCCCCGCGCCGTTCACGGTGGGGCTGTTCAGGGTGCTGGGGTCGAAGCTCAGCGTCAGCGTGACCTGCGTGCCGGGCGTGCCCCACACCGCGCGGTACTGATACAGCGCCGCCGGTGCCGCGCAGTTGACTGTGAAGTTCACAGTGGCGGTCCCGCCCAGGACGAGCCCGGTGTAACTGCCCGCTGCGGACGTGCAGCCCGAGGGGAGGTTCGACAGCGCGACCGAGCCGTTGCCCGCGCCGGTGCCGGTGCCGATCTGCACACCAGCGATCGAATACGTCAACGCGCCAGCCGCGAGCGTCGTCGAGCCGGGCGTCGTGCCCGCCGCCGCCGGCGTCGCCGTGATCAGCGTGCCGTCCAGCGACTGCGTGCCGGTGCCGCTGCGCGTGATGGTGCCGTTCACCGTGCCCGCGGGGGCCGTGCACACGACGGTGAAGTTCACCGTCGACGTGACGCCCTGGCTCACCGTGGTGGCCTGGGAGCCGGGATCGGTGCAGCCGGAGGGAAGGTTCGAGAGCGTCACCGTCTTGGGACCCGTGTTCACATTGGCGATCGAATAGGCGCCGGTGCCGCTGGTCGTCGCGACCAGGCCGCCGGGGTTCGTGGTCACGAGCACGCCGCTCAGCGCGCCCCGCTGCGCCGACGTCACGCTACCGGCGACGGTGCCGGTGGGCGCCGGGCCGGAGTTCTGGAGATCGGCCGCGATGATCATCTTCGCCGAAAAGTTGGCGACCGTGGGATCGATATCGAACCCGACGGTGCGCGCCAGCGTGGTGGCGCCGGCGGCGAGGGGTTGGGCAAACGCCTCCCAGCGATAGCAGTCGTTCGAGCCCGCTGGACAGCCCGTATCATTGAAGAAGTTGAATGCGGCGCCGCTGCCCGCGGTGCCGTCGCCGTTCCAGTCCACGCTGGGGGCGACCGCGCCGAAGTTGGGCAGCTCCACGATCACCGAGTCGCCGCTGCCGCCGACCGACACGCCGCCGGTCGTCACGGTGACGTGGGTCGCGAAGGGGAACATCAGGATCCCCTGCACGCCCGGCGGGGGCGGCGGGAACGTCGGGTTGATGAGCTGTACGCTGGAGAGCTTGTTCGTGATGCTGAGGTCGAACGCGACGCGGATCTTGCCCGGCGTGAACGCACCCACCGCCGACGCGGTGAAGTTCGACGCCGTGAGCGAGATGGCATCGCCGGCGACGAGCGAGAAGCTCGGGCCGCCCAGGCCGGAGCGGGCGGGCGCCGAGGCGAACCCGTTGACCGTCGTCTGGGGCGAGGTGATCTCCACGTGCCCGTTCGTCGTGTTCACGTGCGCGATGAACGCAGCCTGCAGCAACTGCGGATTGTCGGGCGGCGGCGGCGGCAACACCGGGCCGGCAGCTTTCTCTTGAACGGCGCAGGCCGCGAGCCCGAAGGCGGCGACCATGGCGAGAACCCGCCGACCGACCTGGCGGCGAGTTCGCGCATCGCGAGACGTAAGGTGCATACGACCTCCGAATTGGGGAGTGTGAGCAACACAGCGACTGCGGCAGCGTCGCCACGGAGAGGCCGCGGTCCTCTCCGGGCGCACGGGAGTATCGCCCGCGCGCCGCAACTCACCAGACGGATCCGCGTACCGGAACCCCACCGGATTCGTATCGGAACACCGTGGTTCGCTCCACCTCCCGTCGCCGCGCTGTGTGGCCGCGCGTGACCGGAGAGTGACACAGGTCGTTACAGAGAGAGCAGCGCTGGGTCGGCGCGACGGAGCGCCGCTCAGGGAACGGTGAGACTTCCTTCCACTACCGCCGTGAACGCGCCGTAGGAGAACGAGCCCGTCGCCGCGGTGCCCAGCAGCGGCCCGAGCGCGCTGCGCGTGCTCGTCGCCGAGCCCGGTCCACCCACGGCTTTGAACCGGATCGTCGCGATCGTCACCAGACCGCTGTTGTTCGCGGATCCTTGAACGCCGTTGAACAGCAGCGTGCCCCGCGCCGCATCGGTCGGGTTGACGGAGCCGGCGCTCCCCGGGCCGAAGTTGAACGCGAAGTAGCGCAGCACGGCGGGGTTCCAGGTGAGCGAATCCACCCGCCACGAATCCAGGGCCTCGGGACCCGGGGTCTCGGGAATGTCGGTCGACAGATCGAGCGTGATGGTGAGCGTCACGAGGCTGTCGGCCGGATTCACGGGACCGAAATCGCTGCGCCAGGTGAACGGCTTCGAACCACCCGCGGCGGCGATCGTCGCCGACGTGGTGGCCGAACCCGTCGCACCGAGATTGTCGGTGACGGTGAGACGGACCGTGAAGGTACCGGCGCCCCCATAGGTATGCGTCGGCGTCGGCCCGCTCGCGCTGCCGCCGTCGCCGAACTCCCAGGCGTAGCCGGCGATCGTGCCGTCCGGATCGGTCGAGCCCGCGGCGCTGAAGCTCACCGCGCTGCCGACCACGCCCGCGTACGGGCCATTCAGCACGGCGATCGGCGCTCGGTTGCCCCCGGAGCCGGCGGTCACGGACGCCGTCGTCTGTGCGCTGGCCGTCAGGCCGAGATTGTCGGTGACGGTCAGCGTGACCGTGTACGTCCCGGCGGCAGCGTACGCGTGGGTGGGTGCGACGCCGCTGGCGCTGCCGCCGTCCCCGAAGTTCCAGTTGTAACTCGCCACCGAGCCATCCGGATCCGACGACCCGCCGCCGTTGAAGCCGATCGGCGCGCCCGCGGTCCCGCTGTACGGACCGCCCGGCCGCGCCACCGGCGCTTGGTTGGTGGAGCCTGGACCGACCACCAGCGTGCCCTCGACCCGGCGGATCAACGGCCGCAGATCGCCGCCATCGAAGGCATCGGCGACCTTGATGGTGCTGAGCGTCGTCGTCGTGGCGCCGGCGTCGCCGATCACCGTGAAGTGAAACCGGATGAAGCTGACGCTGTCGGTGAGGCCCGGCCCGTTCACGAAGGCGAGCCACGTGATCGTGCCGGGCGTCGCGGCGTTGGTGTTTTTCTGCCACGGCGACTCCGCGACGGCACTATCGTAGCGCACGACCGCCGGGTCGTAGAACAAATCGGCCTGTACCGCGTTCACGTCCTGGCCGGGCTTGGCGCGCAGATCGAGGCCGACCTGGAGCGACACGCGTTGACCCTTCGGAGCCGTCGCGCCGGACCACACGCTGCGCCACACGAGCGGTCGGGTGGGATCGGGAGTCGCCTGGCACGTCACCGCGAACGATTGCAACAGATCGTCCAGGGCGTTCACGCGCACGTGCCGCGTTGCCGGGCCCTGCAGGGTGCAGTTCCCCGCGAGGCCCGACAGCTGCAGGGTGTACCCCCCTGGCCGCAGGGCCTCGAACTGCCGCAGCGCCTGCACGGGCACGGTGTCCTTCTTGAAGTAGGCGCGCGCCGAGTCGGACAGCGTCGTATCGTCCGCGATGCCGCTCAACGTCAGGAGGTAGCCGTCGGCATCGAGACTGTCGCCCGTGGTGGTCACGTGTACCGCCAGACGGCCTACGTGCGGGTCGCGGCACGACACGCTGAAGCTCGCATACCGCAGCGTCGCGAGCCCCTGATCGGTCACCGTGTCCGTTCGCTGTGACTCCGGGGAGACGGAACAGTTCGTCGTGACCCCGGACAGGGTCACGCGGTACACCCCCGGCGCGAGCGGACTGAAGCGATGTTGGTCCTGCGGGGCGAGGGGAGCGCTCACACTGTCCCCGTTTCCCGCCACGGCCACCGAGTAGCCGTTTCGACTGGCCAGCTCGGGAGGTGTGGTCGCCACTGTGGCCACGATCCCGGGCACCGGCGCCGTGCGCGCCACCGTTACCAGACTCGGCGCCGAGCGCTGCCCCGTGAGCGACACGGTGATCATCCGGTAGCCGTAAATCGTTTCGGGGACGAGCGAATCGTCGATCAACTGGGTGACGAATCCGGAGGAGATCTGCTTCACCTCCAGGAACGGCCCACTCAGGTTGGCGCGCCGCTCGATAACGTAGCCTGCGGCATCCGCCGCCCGGGCCCAGGTGAGCTGAACGGAGTGCTGTCCCAGCGCCTTGGCCGCGACCGAATCAGGAGCCACCGCGGGATCGCCCGGCGAGAATGCGTCCGAGCACGACCCGAGGGTCGCCCAGATGCCCGCCAGCAGCGCGAGGCGCCCCAGCCGGGCGTCAAAAGTCATATGTCAGCGACGTCGAAATCGAGACACCGGGGTTGTAATGGTCCACGAGGCGTCGGTCGCCCGAGTCTTCCGCGATCACGATCGCCGAGCGCAGGAGATTTTTTCCCGAGCAGGCCAGCTTGAGCCGGCCGCTCAGCGCCAGCCGCAGCTTCGCGTCGAGGGTCGCGCGACCGCGCTCGACCTGGTTCGGGTTGGGGTACCGCGTCGTTGTGGTGCCCTGCGTGGGGCCTTCCTTATTGGCGTACTTGGTGATGCGGTCGCCGAAGTAGTTGTAGAGCACTGAGAAGCTCAAGCGGGATCCGGGCGGCTCGTACGCCAGGTACCCGTTGATCACCACGGGGGACTGCCCGATGAACCGCCGTGCCTGGATGCCCTGGCCGGCCGGGACCGCGATGGACGACGTTACCCCCGTGACGTTCAACCCCAGGCCGAGCTTTCCGAGCGCGCCGGGGAGAAAGTCGAGCAGCTTCCGCACCTCGAGTTCTCCGCCGCTCACCGCTGCGCTGTTCCCATTGATGATCGTGCAGGTCGCTCCGCCATTGATGCTGACGGTGGTGCGGAGCTCGATGATGGGCTGGTCGAAGTACTTGTAGAAGCCGCTGACGGCGAAGAGCTCGCCGGGGCGTGGATAGAACTCCCATCGTAGGTCGCCGTTGGTGATCAGGCTGCGACGCAGATTCGGATTGCCCTGCTCCTCACAGTTGCCGAAGCCGGCGATCGGCGTGTTGCGACCTGGCGAGATCTCGCGGCTGTCGGGTCGCGCCAGCGTGCGGTAGCCCGCGAACCGCACGTTCATCCGGTCGGAAAGGCCGACGGTGAGGTTTCCGGACCACAGCGGGTCCAGATTGTCGAGCGCGATGTCGCTATCCCCGTGGAACTTGATGTGATTGCCCTCGGGGTCGTTGCCCCCCGGCTGCATCCACAGGCGCCAGCGCTCGAACCGGACGCCCGACACGAGACGCACGCGGGGCAGCACCGGGACGTCCACCATCCCGTACGCAGCGCCGACGTTGTCATCGGCGAAGTAGGGATTGTTGCGGGTGTCCGGTGAGATGTAGCTGAAGTACGTTCCCAGGTTTTCGGGAGCGAAGACCTGCTCGGGAGGGAGTGTCTCGATCACGCCGTCCAGTCCGCTCGCGGGGGCGCTGACCGGGTCGCGCAGGATGAGCAGATCTCGGCCATCGTAGTCGCGGTGCTTCCAGCGATAGTACCCGCCAACCTTGAGCAGGGCGTCACCGGGACGGCGCAGGGAGATGGGCACCGACCAGTCACCTTGCACGCTGTGTGTGCGATCCACGAGGGTCCGCACCAGCCGCTTACCGCCCACACTCGTACCAGCGCCCGCCTCGACGGCGGTGACGTAGGCGGCCATGTGGTTATCAGGATCGTCGACCTGAGCCCTGCCGAGCGTGGCCTTCCACTCGAGGCGCGAGCCGTACACGTCGTGCTCGCCGGTCAGCTGGGACTGCCACAGGTAACGCTCGACGTAGCGGAGCACGTAGGAGCGGGTGAACGAACCGCCGTCGGAGCCCTGGCCGGCGACGGCGGTCTGGTCCGCTGAGCGGGTGTAGAGACTCTTCCAGCCGAGTTTGTGACGCGCGCCGAAGCGGTAGCTCAAGTCCGCGATGCCGCCCCAATCCACGCTCGCCTTCGCCTCGTGCGTGAGATAAAAGATGTTCGACAGCCGCTCGGGCGCGTACGTGATCCGGTTCTGGTACGTGAGCGACAGGATGGCGCCGAGCGCGCCCGAGCCCCCCGCTTGCCACTGATCGCCGTATTGGAGTCCCAGGCCCAGACCGGGCAGGATGCGCCGGGGTGCAGGGTCGAACATGATGTCCCGGAAGCCCTGGAGGATCGGCTTCTGGGCGGCGATGTCGAGGGCGCCGTAGGGAATCGGCGGCGGCTGGCGCCACCCGTCGTCGATGCCCAGGAAGTCGGTGCCGCTGCGCGGCGGGACCGGCACCGAACGAAACGTCACTTGATCGTTGTACGACTGCGAGACGCTCACCTGCAGCAGGCGGCTCTCGGGAAAATCCTTGGTGGTGAGATCGACCGAGCCGCCGGCAAAGTCCCCGGGCTTGTCGGGCGTGGCGGTTTTCACCGCGACCACCGACTCGATGAGCCCGGCGGGAAACAAATCGAGCGGAGCGATCTTTTTCTCGACCACCGGGTTGGGCATTTCGGCGCCGTTCAACAGCGCGTTGCTCCAGCGCTCCCCCAGGCCGCGCACCACCAGGAACTTGCCGTCGAACAACGTCACGCCCGTCACCCGTCTCACCGCTTCGCCCGCGTTGGTATCGGGCGAGCGGGCGATCGACTGCGCGCTCGTGCCGTCGGTCACGGCGGACGCGGTCCGTTGCAGCGCCAACAGGCCGGCATCGTTCGACGCCTTCGGGGACGCCGCCGTGGCTTCGACCGTCACGGCGCTCAGCTCGAGGGGCAAGGGCGCCAGCGCGATCTCGACGAGCGCCGACTGGCCGTCTCGCACGACGACGCTGTCGACCCGCGCGGCCGTGAAGCCGATGCGCGTCGCTCGGACTGCATACATGCCCGCGGGGAGGGGTGCGGTTCGGAACCGCCCATCCAGGTCGGTCTCTCCGACGACCGCCAGGCCCTCGAGGGACACGCGCACGTCGGAGAGCGGGCGCCCCGTCTCGCGATCGATCACGCGGCCCGTGATGCGCCCTCCCCCCGGCGCCTGCGCCGCCAACGACCGTGAACCCGCGGTGACACACGCGGCCGCAAGCAAGACAAGTCGGCTGAAGTGGCTCAGCATGGTGGGCGCTCGGGGAAGAGAAGAGACAGCGGAAAACGTCACCTCTGGCGGCGGCGACGCCAGCCATCGAGCGGTAACGAACCCGTCACGGTAGCGCACAGAACAGGCGCTACAACCGTTGGTCTTAGGGCCGGGCCGAGCGTCCCCCTCCCCCGGCTGCGCGCTGCGGGCTCGTCAGCGGTGCGACCCGCTCGGCCGCAACGGGCCAACCGCCCTCGAGGAACGTCCGAGACGCGTCCCGGAATGGCGTGGCGTCCCCCAGCCACGGGAACAGCCCCGGGGGGGGCAGCATCATGACACGCGCGTCGGGCAGCCACAGGGCCCATTGACGCGCGCCCTTGGTGCTGGCTGAGTCCCCCGCCCCCTGCAGGACGAGAGCCGGAACGCCCACGGCCACGATCGTGTCACGCAGCGTCAGCCCGCGCAGCGAGTTCGGGATGATGACGTTGACCCGCGGACCGGCGCGCAGCGCCGACCGCGGCGCGTCGCACATCTCGTCCCGGAGCCGACGCACCAGCGGCGGTTCCGTCACCTCGATCGGGACAAACATGAATCCCCAGAACCGGGCGCAGAAGCCGCGTGGATCCGCGGTATCTCGCCCGGCGGCGGTGGCGGCCAGAAACGCCGCCGTCGCCGCGCGGTCGTTCGGCTCGGTCGCGGCCAGAAAGAGCAGGTCCGCGCTCGGAAAGCTCGGGCTCACGAGCAAGAGGCGACTCACGCGTTCCGGGTAGCGCTTGGCGTACAGCACCGCCAGCGCGGCGCCCCAGTGATGCGCCGCCAGTTTCATCCGCGCGAGCCCAAAGAAGCGACGCAGCGTATCCAGGTCGGCGACGTCCTGCGCGGCCGTGAGGGTGGTCGGGTCGGCGCCCGGGTCGGACCGACCGCGGCCGCGCTGGTCGTAATAAATGAACACGCGACCCTGCGCGAGACCGTCGAAGGCAGCGTGGAGATATCGGCTGTGGAGCCCGGGCCCGCCGTGCAACACGACGACGGTGTCGTGTCCCGCGCCGACGGTCCGATAATAGAGGCGGCCGCCACGCGGGACCGGAATGAATCCTTCGCGGGTCGGCGCAACAGCGTGCGCCGTGCAGGCCACGGCAACGAGCGCCCCGCCCAGCCGGGCGACATGCCAGCCGCAAGGAAACGGACTACCCATCACGGAGCGTACGGGCAGCCCATCACCAGCGCGCCATTCGCCGTCATCGACTTTGTAACAACCCGGGAGCGTTTACAACACGGCGACTTTGTAACAACCTGGGACCTTTACAACACGGTATCAGCTTCGTGACCCGTCCGTCACGCTTGGAGCATACCGTCTCCTGCAATGTCGCCGGAAAGTCTACCGGTCCACCGCGTTCTCGTCGTCGACGACGAGCCCGATATCACCGCGCTCGTCGCATACCACCTCGCCAAGGCGGGGTACCGCGTAGCGACCGCCGCCGGCGGCCGGGACGCGCTGGAAGCGGCACGCGAGGAGCGGCCCGCGCTGATCGTCCTCGACCTCATGCTGCCCGACGTGTCGGGCTTCGACGTGCTCGCCGAGCTGCGGCGCCGGGAGGAAACACGCGAGATCGGCGTTCTACTCCTCACCGCCCGCCGCGACGAGGCGGACCG
>JACXTT010007724.1_pt1 | contig 15083 bp, 14 predicted proteins | sample 9270951 | NCBI WGS metagenome assembly JACXTT01 (sample SAMN15532306, study PRJNA645909) | rock metagenome | isolation source: weathered quartz diorite | place: Puerto Rico | collected 2017-06-21
CAGGTGACGACCGCGACCCGCGAAGAGGGCGTCATCAAGATCCAGCGCCTCCTCGGCACGCAGGAGATCCTGTACCGCGAGATCGCCCAGGGGCTCGAGGAGGGCATCCACAGCTACTACATCTTGAAGGGCGGACGCCAGGTCGGCGGCTCCACGGCCTGCGACATTCTCTCCACGTACTGGCTCCAGAAGCATCTCGGGATGGTCGGCGAGATGGTCAGCGACGACGACGGCAACATGAAGTACCGTCGCAAGGTCATCCGCCAGATCCTCCGCTCGCTCCCGCCGCCGTACCGCTATCCGACCAACGCCGACAACATGGGGTTCCTCGAACTCTACGACCCGCACGACGAGACGCAGATGTCGACGCTGCTCTTCGACTACGCGGGTGTGCGCGAGAACTCCAACCTCGGACGGTCCAAGGGCCTGAACCTGCTCTACGCCGACGAGGTCGGGTCGTGGACCGACGACAAGGCGGTCGACGCGCTCAAGGCCGCGCTCGCCGAGCGGTATCCGCATCGGCTCTTTCTCTGGATCTCGACGGCCCGCGGGTTCAACGTATGGAAGGACATGTGGGACTCCGCCGAGCACTCCGCGACGACGCGCCGCCTGTTCCTCGCTTGGTGGATGCATGACGGCTACAGCGTGCCCGACGAGACCGACCCGCGCTGGCGCGTCTACGGCGGCAAGCTCACGCGCGACGAGCGCCTCATCACGCGCGAGGTGGAGCGGCAATTCGGGCACGATCTCACCCTGCCGCAATGGGTCTGGTATCGCTGGAAGCGGGACGACGAGTTCCGGGGCGACGAGAAGATGATGCGCCAGGAGTTCGGCTCGATCCCCGAGGAGTGCTTCCAGGCGTTCGGCGAGGACATGATCGAGCCGGCGCAGATCACCGAATTGCGACTGAACGCGGAGCGGCTCGGCGCGGGCAAGCCCCATGCGTATACCTTCAGTAACACCCTCGACGAGATGCGCTGCCCGCCCGCCCGCGCCGATAAAGCCACCGTGCGCTTCTACGAGGAGCCCCAGCCGTGGGGCGCCTACATCATCGCCGGGCACGCGGCGGGCTCGAGCTCGCCCGAGGCGTATGAATGGGTCGCGCAGGCCTGGCGCGCGTGGCCGGACCATCTCGAGCAGGTTGCGGAATATGCGGCCCCGATCTGCTCGGCGCAGAACTTCACGTGGATCCTGTTTCACCTCGCCGGGTACTATCGCGACCCGAACCTGCCCTACATCGTCCACGAAGCGCAGGGACCGGGCCGCGCGGTCGAGAAGCACATCCAGCTCTTCGAGGAGCACGGCTTCGGGCTCTCGTCAGCGGCGCGGGTCGCCGGGGCGCACGACATCATCGGCGCCCACCGCCGCTACTTCTGGGCGCGGCCCGATAACCTCGGAGCCAAGTCCGCGACGAAAGACCTCCAGACCAACGCGACCGAGCGCCCGTATTTCATCCACATGCTGATCGACGCCGTGACCCACGGCCAGCTGACCATCCGCTCCGAGGCCCTCATCAATTCGCTAGCGTCCCTGCGCCGCGGGGAGACTGGCGACAACGATCAGATCGCGGGCGGGGCCGGCACGTCCGACGCGCACGCGATGTGCGCGGTCCTGGCCGTGCGCTGCTGGCAGGACATGGCGATGTACGATCTGGAGCGGCTGATCGCGCCGAAGACCGCCAGCGCCCAGGCCCCGACGCACATGGGCGAGGTCTTGACCAATCAGTTTCTCCAGGGGATCTGGCGGACGGGCCGGGCGGGTAGGGTGGGACGATGACCCCCGACGACGCGACCGCGAAGGCGCTGGAGATTGTGACTCAGTGGGCTAGAAATCCATTCACCCCCCAGACTCGACTTATTGAGGCTCTCACTGAAGTCATTGCTATCGAACTCCAAAAAGCTTCGGAAGACGCGCTCAGCAAGGAACATCACCATAATTTCGTGATGTGCGAGAAACACCGCGCCAACAAATTCTTTTATGATTGTGTGGCGTGTATCAACACGCTCTTGGCGGCGATGCGGTCCGCGCGAACCGAGCGCGATGCCCTCCAGGCCGAGGTGCGGAGGCCGCACAAGAGAGTAGAGGAAATCTCGGCTGGAACATCATGGCTCATTCGCGCCCTGCGCTCTACAGCACCAAGTACGTGGAGCGGTTGGGGCATCGTCGCCGATCTAGAGAACGCCCTCGCCACCCCGTTCCAGCCCGACGACGAGCAAAAGACTTTCTGGATGGTAGAGCGGCAACTTGAAGGCCGGGCGCATTGGCTCTCGTGGCGCGGACGAGACCAATGCACATGGGTAACCGAGGCCACACAGGCGGATCACTACGATTGGGAAATAGCCGCACATCGCGAGGCGAGAGCGATTCGTCAATCGCAGGGAGTTGACTGTGAGGCAACTGAACATGCTTGGATGGACGCCGCCCCGCGCCCGCCTGCACAACAGTACGCCTGTGGATACGGACAAAACCTTGGCGACGATGGGCTCTGTATTCTTCTGTTAGGTCATGATGGGCCACACAAGATGAGCGGGAAGATACGCCCGCTGAGCCAGCCCGCGCCGGAGGGGACACAGTGAAGATTCTTGCGTTCGACAAGTACGGATGGCCGGTGGAGCGGATCAAGGGTCGCCCAATCGTCAACGCGATCCGGATGCTTCTGCACGGACGGTCATTTGGCGTGTATTCACCGCACGCCGCCTTGACCCGGTGGGCCTGTCCGTCGTGTGGCTCCTATTGGCCTGGTGATGGTGAGATTGGTGCCGCTAAGACAGATGCCGCCCCCGACCGGAGCCAGCCATGAGCGCGACAATTACCCTTGATGACTATGAGGTTGCGAACCTCACTGCTGCTCTGCGGGCCATTGCGGGGCATAAGAATGACGCCTCGTATAACTGGGATGAGCAAGAGTGGCGCTCGCCGCTCGGCGCACCGTGGCGCTCGCCGCTCGGCGCACTGAATACAGGCGACTGGGTGTGTCAGATTCTCTTCAAGTTGCCCCCTACCGCTCATGCGCCTAATAAGGCACCAGAGCAGGCCCGCGCTGATGCAAGAGCCTTCGCGGCCGAGCTGGAGGCGGAGAACGCGCGGCTGCGGGAGGCGCTACGGCCTTTCGCGTACCCGGCCACTGATCCCGATGACCAAGGCTGTTTCATGGTAATGAGCAACGACGTGAACCGGGCTCGGGAGATTCTAGGATGACCACTGAGACGCTTGCGAGTGGACGGATGATTCTTTATAGCGTGAGGGCATCCGTGCCGGTGCAAATCACACCCGAGCCACTACGACCACTCACGCGATGGGGGAAGGTCATTCTCTACCTCACGGCATTGTACCGATGACCCCCGAGAAACCATGCCGCCCCTAGCGGATTTCGTCTGCAACCACAAGGCGTGCCGGATGAAGAACGGCGCGGCAAAGGTGTACGAGCTGCCGATCAAGGCGACCCACTGCCCGATGGGCCACAAGCGCATCGTCCGGCTCTACAACAAGATCGCCGTGATCCGCCGCGTCGCCGACGACCGGATGGACCCGCGCCACACCTCCTCGCGTCACGCCGCGCGCACCGATGCGCTGGTAGAGCAGCCCGTGATCCAGGCGCTCCAGAAGCGCGACGAATTGACCGCCTCGCAGCGCCGGGCGGCGGGACCTCCCGGCACCCGGTGGGATGGCGATATGGGTCTGGTCAAGGCGGTGCGCAGTCGTGCCTTGCCCGCGGCGCTCGGGGAAGTCTACGGCGGCGGACGGGCGCCGATCCAAATGACGCCAGCCGACATGGGCAAGGCGACGCCGGGGCTGGTGCCGCCCGAGAGCGTCGGTCCCGTGCAGGGCGCGGGCGTCCCGACCGATGTGCGCGCCCGCGACACCGAGTTCCGCGTGCGGCGCACGAAGCATGCGGACGGCACGGTCAGCGTGGAAGGCGAGCGGGCGTCGTGATAGGCGAGATGTGATGGTTAGGCAGGCGCGCCTGTTTGCCGCGGGGACGCCGATCACGACCAGCTGGCGACACGTCAAGAAGTTTGATCCCGACGCGTGTTGGCTTGCGGATCGCCATTACTCCCGCCGCACAATTGGCAGCAATCAGTTTATGCCGCCAGGGCAGACGATCGTGCTCCTCGGTGACCTCGCGATCTTCGGATGGTGGCGACCCGACCCCGATGCTGGCATTCCTGCGATGAATGGCTGGAACGGCTGGACCTGCACGATCTTTCGGAATGAGTCCGACAAATTATCAAGCGGCCTCATTTTGGAGGCCGAGTCGGCACTGTTGGAACTCGCTGATTCCATCGGCCCAGATGGATTACTGACTTATGTGTGGGATCGCCGTGTGCGGTCAACGAATCCTGGGTTTTGTTTCTTGGCGGCCGGCTGGCGAAAAAGCGGCCGGTCGGCGGACGGGCGGAAGACACGCCTCTCTAAGTTACGTTAGCAGATTGGCCAGCCAGCGCAGTAGGGGCGTGATGTGATAGCCTAGCCCCATGATTCTCCCGGCGAATGAGTCGGAGCGCCACGCCCTCTACCGGCACCTCCTGACCGTCGCCGAGCTCGCCTCCCGCAGTGAGCGCCGCGAGCGCTTCAAGCAGCGCCGCGCCCTGCACCTGACCGGCACCGAGATGACCGCCCGCGCCCGGTTCAACTCGCTGAAGGAGTGGTCGCGGCTCTCGTCGTCCCTGATCTACAACGCCAAGGGCGTGAAGTTCGGCATGCAGTACCCGCCCTATTACGGTGGCCGCGACGGGTTGCGCCTCTCCGCGCACGACCTCGACGAGATGGCGGAGATCGCCACCGAAGAATTCCATTTCGACTGGTACAACTCCGAGGCGCCCGAGGTCTGCGGCAACGCCGTGAGCCAGGCGCACTACGCCGACACGTCGTGGGTCAAGCTCTACGTCAACCGCAACGAGGTGGAGAACGGGCTCGTCCCCGACCCGTCCGATATGTGCGTGGGCGACGAGCGCCTGCCGATGAGCCACCAGGAAGTGTTCGTCCACTTCTTCGGCATCGGCCTCTCGATCGTGCATCGGCTGATCGCCGGCCTCGAGCCCCGCGAACGGCAGCGCGTGTGGGAGGCGGCGCAACAAGCGGCGACGCCGGCCGCCGAGACGCGCGGTGATGCTTTGCCGGGCGCCCTGCCGCGTCTCGTCCTGGCCGCCACGTCACCCACGATGATCGGCAGCGTCTACAACACGTTCGACACGGCACTCGGCCTGCCGCAATCGAAGGAGCCGGTCGTCGAGTTCGCGGAGAAGTGGGTCTGGGACGATCACGCGCGGCGCGTCTGTGCCCGATGCTACGAGCGGCGCGGCGCCTGGCGCCACACGTGGGCACCCCCGGTCGGCCACGAGTTCGTCGAGGGCGAGCTGGCACCGGACTGGCGGGTCGTCACGATGCTCGCGGCCGATCTCTCCGTCCTCTGGGATCCGGTGAACCCGCTCGGCATCGAGGGGCATCCGTTCTTTCCGCTCTGCCTCGATCCGCCGACAACCGCGAACTACACGTACGGCATCGCGCCGATGGAGGATCAGATCGGGCTACAGGCGTGGAGCGAGTACAAGCTCGACCAACTCAACGCCCGCGATGACCTCGACTTGAACCCGCCGATCTCCGGCTACGGCGTGGCCCTGCGCGACGGGGAGACCACCGCCCGCTACCGCAAGCCCGGCGGCGACATTCCGTTCTCGACGCCGCAGGGGAAGATCGAGTACCACCGCCCGCCGGAGTTAACCGACAAGTACGGGATGCTCGATCGGATCGAGACGATGCGGCGACTCGTGCAGGCGATCCCGAAGTCGATGGCGGGCCAGACCGAGGCGGGCGTGCGCTCCGGGGAGCAGGCGGTGATGCAGGCGCTCATGGGCGCCGGCCCGACCCTCGATCGCGCGATGGCCGTCGAGCGGTGGCTGGAGACGATCGCGACGGCGCGGGCGAAACTGCGCCGCGTGGTCAGCCCGCGGCCCCTCGTGCGCGACAACGGCGAGCGGTTCCTGCTGATGCACCTGCCGGACGACTTCACCATGAAGGTGTGGGCGCACTCGTCCTCGCCGATCTACACCGAGCACCTGATCCAGAAGGCGTTCGCCGTCCACAAGGCGGGCGCCCTCTCCAGCGAAGATCTCATCATCCTCTCCGGCCTGCCGAACACGGATGCGCTGCGGCGGAAGTCGAAGCAGCTCGAACAGGGTCAGGCGGAGATGGCGAAGAAGCGCGTCGAGCTCAAGGAGCGGGAGGTGCGGGCGAAGGAGGAGAAGGCGATGAAGTAGCTACGGGCGGTCCCGTAATTCCCATCCCGTGTCGGTGACAACGCACACCTTATTCTGCTTCCAGGCGTCCACGATGAACTGAACCTGCTCGATCGCCTCGGCATTGGTCCCGCCCAGTTCGCCATATTGGCGCTTGAACCAGTCAAGGAACGCCGTGCGGAGCCCGAGGAGTTCCGACATGCGCTTGTCGGATCTCGTTGAGGCCCATTCCCACGATTCAACGCCTGCCGCCGTTAAGTCGTGCGTGTCCGTGTAGTAGCCGACGACGCGGCATTCGTAGCGACCGCCGGTCCGCTTTGCCTTGAATGGCGGATTCGGGCCATGCTTGACCTCAGTACACGCGGCAACCACCCCCCTCGTCCAGAATAGGACCGCCGCGGCAACGAACGCCCGCCTGAGCACCTACCGTCCTCCCAACCGCTGCTTGAGATTCGTCCACCACCCGCGCTTGTTGTGGCCGTGGAGAAACCGCCGGGCGCGCTTGTTGGAGTCCATTGCCGTCGTGATCTCTCCGCACCCACAAGCACAACGGATTTTGCGGCCTCGTCCGGATCGGCGCCGGAGTCGCCGGTGCGCGCTCGTCAAGTGGTTCTTGTCACAGAGACGACACCGCCGATGCGTCTCAGCATGATGAACAGGACAGAGCCACACAACGTCGAGCGGCTTTGAGTAGTCAGGGTGATGCGCGTCGGCCTTATCCCCGCACACTTCACACCCACACCGCCGGAGTCTCCCTTGACGCAGAGCTTCGCGCACACGATGCCGCGCGATCTTCTTGATGGCGGTGAGCGACTTTAGCATTCCCCCGTCAGTCCGTATCGTTTGATAAGGCGCAGCAGGTACGACCGCTCAATCCGAAGTTCTCTGGCGGCGTGCGTCCGATTGCCGTGATGCCGTTCCAGCGTGCGCCGTAACGTCGCCTTGAGGGCGAGGTCTTTTCGGTCAGCCCACGTGTGACGTTTCATCTAGCAACAGAACCCATGCGCCCCAATTCCTAGCACACTTTCCGTGGCTTAACAAGATTCGCCCCGCGCGCGCATTCTAGCGGCGGTGTTCAAATCAGCGGCCCGCCCCGCAAGGGAAGCGGCAGAAAGGTGGCTGCCCGATGTTCACGGAGATCGTTCGTGACCGGCGTCGGAAGCGCGGTCGTCGGAAGTAGGTCGATGCGGCGCAAACGGCGGAGCAAGCGCTACTAGATGCCTCGCCGGAGTCCGGCGCACTCGCGAGCCGCACGCCGCAACTTGATGAAGGCGCGCCTGCGTCGCACGGGTCGCCGGGCTCGGCGCTCCACGAGATGAGGACCCATGCCTGAGATTCCCGGGACGATGCCGCCGCCGGTCGCGCCGCCAATGCCGGCGCCGCCCTCGCCGGCCCCGCCAGGTCCCACAGCGCCCGCGACGGTCGCCCCAGATCAAGCCGGGCGCCGGATGCAGGGCATGCTCCGCGCCTCGATCGCGCTGAACGAATTGGAGCGCGCGGCGGGATTGCTCGGCGGCTCCGCGAACGAAGTGGGCGCGGACATTCTGGCGGCGGTCATCAAGCTGCGCAAGCACGTGGGCGGCGCCGCGCCGGATTTGCAGCGCCAGGAAGTGAAGACGTTGGCCGAAGGCATTCCGCCGGTGCAGGCGCCGAGCCCGCAGCAGGGGCAGGCGTTTCAGTCGGCGGCCGAATCCATGATGCGGAAGAGCGGCGTGCCAGGGGCACCCGCCGCCGCGTAGGAGATCGCCATGAGCGCACCCGGACTCGTATCGCCCGACAACTTCCCCTTCCGCGATCCCCGCGACAAGAACATGACCCTCGGGCGCATCGCGAATCCGCCGCGCTACTACGAGGCGGGCGGCGCGAGTGGCCCGCAGATCTGGTTCAAGGAAGGTGGCAACAAGTCCTACGCGCAGATGCCGCAGTCGAACATCGCCAAGGTCGAGAAGCCCACCTCGACCAAGTCGGCGCACAAGTCCGACCGAGGCAATGACTGATGGCGACCGAGCACGAGATCCGCGAGAAGCGCCAGCGCCAGATGGGCGAGCTGGCGGAGCTGGCCTACGACAACGATCCGCAGGCCAAGGCCGCCCTCGACGCCTTCGCGGAGACGCAGATGCCGGGCGTGCGGGCACAGGTCGCCGCTGACAAGAAGGTCCGCGAGCTCGAGCAGCGCTTCGACGCGAAGTCGCGGGAGTTCGATCTGAAGGTCGCCGCGGAGAAAGCGGCCCGCGCGCGTGAGGCGTCGCTCGAGCGCCTCAAGGCCCATCCGGAGCTCCGCATCAGCGACGCCGACGTGCCGGAGCTCGAGAAGCACATGCTGGAGCGCGGTATCGGCAACTACGAGGACGGCGCCTATTCCTGGCGCCGGATGCACCAGATCGCCGCGCCCACCCAGGCGCGGAGCTACACGATGGAGGTGCCCGGTCTCGATCAGGAGACCGGCCCGGCGTGGCTCAAGGGCGTGATCCGGCCGGGCTACGGCGTGGACAAGGAATTGCTGGACCGTCGCGCGAAGGGCGAGGCGGCCAGGATCATGCACGCCTTCGACACCAACCGCGCGGCGGCCGAGCGCGAGTACGGCGGGTAAGGAGACATCCCCATGAGGCGGAATCGGACGCTCGCGTGTGTGGTCCTCGTCCTGCTGGCGCTCGGCTGGCTTCACGGCTCGGCGCCCGCGCAGCAGTTCGCGCCGGTCCCCGCCTCGGGGCTGATCCTCTCCAACCAAGCCTCGATCACGGCGGTCAACAGCTCGTCCGAGATCTCGCTGTTCCAGTTCCTGATTTTCCCGGGGCTGACCGCGACCGCGACCAGCGTCGGCGCCGTGGCCTCGCCGATCTATACCGGCGGCACCGCGTCCGGACTCTCCACGACCTCCGGGGGCGTGACGCCCACGGGTGCCCTCTCCACGACCGCGGCCCCGCTCCATTTCCGCGCCATCGGCATGATCGCGGGCGCGGCCGGCACCACGTTCAACATCGGCGTGAATCTGAACGACGGCATCGCGCCGCCCTCGACGGGGGCGGGCACGGCGACCCTCTCGCTCAACAACATCAACCTGGTCTCGACGATCTCCGGACCGGGGACGCCGGTGCGCCTCGACGTGTACATCCAGGCGATCGCGACCGGCACGGCGACGCCGAACAACCCCAATAACGCCTTCATGTCGGCGGTCCTGCGCTTCGTGAACGCCTCCGGGACGGAGACGGTCATCAACGCGGGTGCGGTGGTCGGCATCAACTTCGCCACCCCGACCCGTCTGAACGTCGTGGGCCGGTGGGCGGCGGCGGCGTCAAGCTCGATGTTCACCTTCTACAACCGCATCCTGAAGATCGCGGAGTAGAGCCATGGACAATCAGCACCGACTCATCAAGGGCTATCGCGAGCTCACCGAATCCGAGATCGCGCTGATGAACGAGATCAAGGAAAAGGGCGCGGAGCTCGGCGTGATCGTCGCCAAGCTTCGCGGCGCGGGCATGGAGCTCGACCAGCGCTGGATCTCCATCGGGGCGACGCATTTACAGGAAGGGCTGATGGCGCTCACGCGTGGCGTCACCAAGCCGGAGTTTTTCTGATGGCCGAAGTCCAGTCGGTCCCGGCCCTCCAGACGTCCCCGCCGATCCCGACGCCGGAGGTTCCGACGATCGGGCGCGACGAGAAGGGCCGGCCGTCCCTCGTCGCGATGCCCGCGGCGCCCGCACCGCATCCGATGACGCTCGCGGAGGCGTTCGCCTGGCTCGGCGCGTCGCTGGACCGCAAGCTGACGCGCGCCGATTACGAGGACGCGAACCAGGCGCTCGTCCTCGTGGTCCCGGTGATCCGCTCCCTGCGCGTCGCGCTCGATGCGTGGGACCCGAACTACGACGACCTGGCGCTAACCGAGGACGCGGATCGGATGCGGGACGTCCACGCCTTCCGCGCCGTCCCGCACGAGGCGCCGTGACCCGACGCCTCTGGCTCGTCCCCGTCGCGGGTGCCCTCCTGGCGCCGCTCCTCACGTGGACGCCGCTCCTGGCGTGGCGATTCCCGTGGCTCCATCTGCCGCGCTACAGCATGGCGGACGGCTTCTCGATCGACTGGATGCACATGCAGGTGTTCTGGTTCCTCGTCTTCGCCGTCGTGGGCCTCCTGATCGGGCGCACGGATCGCTGGCTCGGGGTGGCGCTGGCGGCGTATGGCGCCGAGCTCCTCCTGTTCGCGGGCGTACTCTACGGCTTCCATCACTTCGTGTTCCTGGGCGGGGCGCTGCTCCTGTGGGCGGTCCGGCAATTGCCGGCGACGAGGAAGCCCCTGGTCGTCGCGATCCTCGCCGCGTCCGGATGCTTTCAGGCGGTTTACATGCTCCAGCAATGGGTCGGCTACGACCTGCTGTGGTCGCCGATTTGGTGGGGCATCCTGGTCCCCGCAAATCCCGAGTACCGCATGGTCGGCACCTTCGGCACGGTGGACGCGGCGAGCGCCTACATCGCGGTGACGGCCCCGCTGATGCCCTTCTGGTGTCTACCCCTCGCCATCGCCGCGGTCGTCCTCGGGCATTCGATCGGGGCCTGCATCGCGCTGGTCGTCGGACTCCTGATCGCCTACCACCGCGACTGGCGCCTCACCGGGGCCTTCGCGGGCGTGGCCCTCATGGTCGGGGCGTGGGCCTTCGTCGTCAAGCAGCAGTGGCACGTGCCGTCCACCATCACCGGGCGCGTGGAGATCTGGTCCCTAGCGCTACGGGACCTCTGGCACGCCAAGCCAGTCCCCGCCCAGCTCGGGTTCTACGACTACGCGAACCCCGTCACTGGCAACGGCACCTGGTTTCCGAGGGTCGCCATCCTCCAGAAGCTCTACCACGTGGACCCGACCGGCGAGTCCTTCGCCCAGGCGCACAACGAATATCTGCAGTGGATCTATACGCGCGGGCTGGTCGGCGCGGGCCTGCTGGCCGCGTGGCTCCTCGAGCATCGCCGCATGTTCCGCGATCCGGCGGTGGGCGCCTCCCTCTGCGCGCTCGCCGTCGTGTCGGGCTCGTTCTTCACGTTCCAGGTCGTGTCGGTCGCGCTACTCGGGATTTGCCTACTCGGCGTCGCGACGCCAACCCAGGAGATCGCCTCATGCTAGTCATCCTGCTCACCACGTTCGCCTTCGTGTTCGTCCCGGGTCTGCTGGATGCGCTGCTCGGCTCCGGGAACGGCTGCATGGTCGCGCTCCTGCTCGGGAGCGGCATCATCCCGACCGGCCCGGTGGGGACTGAGCTCAACGCCGTCACCCGGCGCGCGTTCGTCCCCAAGTGCATCGTGCAAATCTACGCGGCGACGCCGATCCTGGCGGCGGGCCTGGCCAATGCGCAGCAGGCGTCCGGCGGCGTGTCGTCCATCACCGTGCCCGTCCAGGGTGCGCCGATGACGACCGCGCAGGGGACCGGCTATGACGGGAGCTTCAACCAGCCGGCCGGGCTCACGGGCGTCTTCGAGGCCGACTACAACCTGAAATGCGTCATCGTGCCCGTCCAGTTCCTCGGGATGGAAGGCGTGGCGCAGATGAACGCCGCCATCGTGCCGCTGCTCGAGGTCCGGATGAACGACGCTGGCAACCAGATCGCCGCGTACCTCTCCACGCAGATCTGGCAGAACAACATCCCGAACTCGGTCAACGTGGACGGCTGGCCGCTGATCGCCACCTCGGGCTCGGGCATCTACGGCAACATCGATCGGTCCAACGCGCAGAACTCGTTCTGGAACGCCAACGTCCGCACGAAGTCGGCGACCGCCCCCACGCGGTTGAGCGTGCTCGGCGACATCATTTCTTGCTGCCGCGTGGCGGGCGGCGAGATGCCGAACCTCGCGGCGACCTCGCCAGCGACCTGGGTCGCCCTGGCCGGGGACTTCACCGCGAGCGAGAACTATCGCGTCACGCCGGGCACCGGCTTCGATCAGGACGTCATGGGCGTGCGCGGGGCCTTCTCCGCGGTCACCGTCGCCGGCGTGCCGGTCTACATTGATCCGCTGTGTCCGGACGGCCAGGTCGTCTACTACAACACCCGCTATCAGTCGTTCTACATCCACGAGGCGGCGGCCTTCGTCTTCACCGGGTTCGCCTCGACCCTGCCGACGCTCACCCTCGGCTACGTCGGGGCGCTGGTGGCGGTGCTCGAATTTGTCAACGTCAAACCGAGCACAGTGACCTTGGCTTCCGGGTATTCGTTCCAGTCCGGTATCTAGTGGCGATGGCGGATGAGACCAACGTGGCGCGTCTTCGCGACGGGGGTCTGCGGTAGCCTAGTCCTCCTCGCGCTCTGGTTCCGGCCGGTTCCGGTGCCGCTCGCCGAGGCGCAGGGCATCGGCATCTTCTCGCGGCAGACCTGCGCGACGCTCACTGGCCAGATCGGCGGCCAGACGTTCTGCTTCGAGGGCGCCAGCAACACGCTGAAGTTTTGGGACGGCGCCACATGGGTCCAGGCCGCCACCGCGAGCGCGATCAACGGCGTCAGCATCCGCGACTACGGCGCGGTGTGCGACGGGGCCACCGACGATTCGACCGCGGTTCGCAACGCGGTGATCGCCGCGACCGCCTCGACGCTGAACCGCATCATCGTCGTCCCGCCGACGTCCACATCCTGCCTGATGAACTCGACGATCGCCAACGACGGGCTCAAGCGCGTCGTCTTCTGGTTCACGGGCGCAGGGGACTTCTCGGGTCCGGGCGCCCCCGGCAACGCCAACAAGGTCCAGTGGACGCCCTTCGTGGGCGGCACCGCGACCATGTTCGTCCAGAACAACTCCGGTACGGAGGCGATCGAGGCGATCGCCAACGGGGGCGGCATCGCCATCCAGGCCCTCGTCAACTCCGGGTCGGGCATCGCGCTCCGGGCCGATAACGTCTCCACCTCGTCCGCCTCCATCGTGGGCGCCTCGACCGGCTTCTACGCGGGCCAGTTCTTCAACATCACCAATCTCGGCTCCGACGCGGCCAACGCGAACGCGATCGGGCTCGTCGGTCAGTCGGTCTACTCGAACGCGATGTACGCGCAGCAAGGGGCGGTCTCGGGTCCCGGGTCCACGCTGGCCGCGAACAATCAGTACCCGGCCTCGTACGTGACGCGCGTCGTCGGGAGCCTCAACGGGTTCAACTACACGGCGCCGCTCATCCGCGGGGACGACACGACCACCAGCACGGGGCCGCTGTTCGTGCTCTCGCGACAGGGGGCCAGCGGGGCGTCCGGGCTCGCCACCGTCACCATCGTCAACTCCGATGGCACGGCCGCCTTCGGGACCGCGACGGTCCTGAACACCGCGGCGTTTCATTTCGAGAACAACGTCGCGAACAACGGGCTACTCTTCTTCAACAACAACGGGCCGACCGCGGGGGTCGACGGGGCCTCCACGACCTTCTGGATCGGCGGCCGGAACGCGGCGGGCACGTCTAGCAACGTCTCCATCGAGGCCCTGACCAATGCCGGCGCGGCGGCCGATATGCTGATCCGATCCGGGTCCACCGGCAACAAGGTCGGCTTCGGCACGCAGCAGATGGTCGTGAAGAACACCGGCGGCGTGATCGTCGGCTCGCTCTCGAATACGGCCCAGGGCACCGGGACGCTCGTCGTCGCGTCCGCCACCTATGCCAACGCGCAGGCGGTCATCGTCGCCAGCGCCTCCGGGCCGAACATCCAGAACCTGCGCGGCATCTCGCAGACCGGCATCGCGGCGCGCAACCTGCGCGGGACCTGTACCTTCGCGGCGGCGGTCACGTGCTCGGTGACGTTCGCCAACAACGAGCCGGACGCGAGTTACTTCGCCACGACGGGCTGCCCGGTGACGGTCAGCGCGAAGGCGGTCTCGGGCTTCACGATGACGGCGACGGGGACGAACTCCAACGCGTGCGACTGGATAATTTTTAGGTAGATGGCGACCCAGGGCGCGCAGCAAGCGGTCGGCGCTGGGGCCACGACCGCCAGCATCACCGGCACGTTCCCCGCCACGTATCAAGTCGGCGTGGCCCCAGGCTGGCAGACCGCGTGGCGCGTCACCGCGAAGACCGCGGCAGGGTTCACGGTCGATTTCGCCTCCCCGGCCCCGCCCGCCGGCAGCACCTTCGACTGGACGGCCGGCACGGAGGTCAGTCCGAACTCGTCGGCGTCGGTCGCGATCGCCGCCGGGCTCCTCACCGCCTCCGTGGCTGGCACCTTTGGATCGTCGTATCAGGTCGCCATCGGGCCGGGGTGGCTGACGGCCATCGACGCGATCACGAAGACCGCCGCGGGGTTCGTCATTCAATTCGCCGCGCCGGTTCCCCCGGGCGGCTCGACGTTCGACTGGCTGGCGGTGGTGCCCGTCAACTCGGCCCTCGCCGCCCAGGCCACGACGCCCATCGCCAGCGCCACCGCGATCATCGGCGGAGGCCTCTCGTCCCTCGCGGTGACGCTCGCGGGCACCCTCCCGAGCATCTACGAGGTCCGGGTGGCGCCAGGGTGGGTCACCGCGTATCGCGTGACCGCCAAGACCACGAGCGGGTTCACGATCGAGTTCGCGTCGCCCTCGCCAGCGTCGGGCAGCACGGTCGATTGGATCATCAACGCGCCGCAGATCGGCGTGCAGTCCTTGCAGGACTATCTGGACGAGCTGAACGACCTCATCCACGATCCCAACAACCGCTACTGGTCGCAGACGCAGAAGATCCGCTACATCAACCGGGCGATGATGCGGCGCGACCTCGATACCGCCATCAACCGGCAGACCTTCACGTTCACGCTGACCGCCGGGACGGATACCTACACGGTGGACCAGGTCAACGGCCGGATCTTCGACGTGATCGGCATCGCGCTGCTCTACGGCCAAACCCGGCGCCAGCTCGACCAGCCGTCCC
>JACXTT010007725.1_pt1 | contig 15082 bp, 14 predicted proteins | sample 9270951 | NCBI WGS metagenome assembly JACXTT01 (sample SAMN15532306, study PRJNA645909) | rock metagenome | isolation source: weathered quartz diorite | place: Puerto Rico | collected 2017-06-21
AACATGTTATGCAGATTGTTCAGTGAAAACAGCTGATACACCACATCGATCCTGTCGGGCACCGTCTTCGATCCCCTGTAATCTACTCCCCTCAGACACATCAAAGTATCAAACGCGAGGTCCGCTTGCTCCTTCAAGAAAGAGCAGACCTCTGTAAGTGCCGCCGGAGCCAGAATGAGGAAAGGATCCAGAGCCGTCATGTCAGATTTGATGATACCTTCTGGGAATTTTTCCTGGAGAAGCTGAAGAATCTCGGAAGCCTGTTTCATCGACTAGGCAGCCCCCTTCTTGCGCAGGACCCGCTGCCTCATGATTTTTTCCTGCAGCTTCATGATCCCGAACAACAAGGCTTCAGGGCGTGGGGGACATCCGGGGACGTATACATCTACGGGAATGACATTGTCGACGCCATTGAGCACGTGATAACCGTGTTTCCAGTAGGGACCTCCATTATTGGCGCAGCTTCCCATCGAGATTACATACTTGGGCTCGGCCATTTGCTCGTAGAGACGTTTTACTCGCGTCGCCATCTTCAGGGTGACCGTGCCTGCCACGATCATCAGGTCCGCCTGACGGGGTGTAGCTCTGGGAATCAGGCCGAAACGGTCCCAGTCATACCGGGAGGCTCCCGTTGCCATCATCTCAATCGCACAACAGGCCAGTCCAAAGGTCATGGGCCACAATGAGGAAGCGCGCCCCCAGTTGAGCAAAGTGTCGACGGTTGTGAAGATAAAGTTATCGCTAAAGCGGTTTTCAAGCAGACTCATTGTTTCTTTGGCTTCTCCTTCAACAAACCCGAACGAATTCTCGCAATGAGATGCTCCTCAATCCAGTTCAACATCTATACGGCGCAATCCGTTGACGTGGTATCAATCCCGCACCGCTTCCCTTGCATTCTACCACTGGAAGGCTAACTATTTCAGTTGCGAAACCATTGAGGGTGGGGGGTTCTCACTGAGGTGGATGCAGCCTGCTTCATAGAAATCAAACGCCGGTTCCCGATGTCTCGTGGCGCTCCTCCGGCCGAACCCACTGCAGGTCTCCCTTGGCCCAAACATAGGCCAAGCCGACGGCTAGAATGGCAATAAAGACCAAGCCCTCCACAAAGGCAATCTTCCCCATTTCTTTAAAGACGACAGCCCACGGAAGCAGAAAGGCTACTTCAACATCGAAGATAATGAAGATCAGCGCAAAAACATAAAAGCGAATATTGAACTGAATCCATGGGCTACCCACAGGATTCTCTCCGCACTCGTACGAGATCAATTTCTCCTCGCTATAGACCGAGGGTCTGACAAGGCTCGACATGATCAGGCTGACGCTCAGGAAAATAACACCCACGCCCAAGAAGACCAGGACATTCGCAAACTGCAGCAGCATCGGTTTTATCCCCTCAGTCTCATAGTTGAAACGTGATCGTCGCCGGATTCAAATTGTGATGGAGTCATCGAGAAGTGGAACTTCAAGCCGGACAAAACAGGACGGATACTAGCACAATGTCAAGAGTTTTCAAATGCTTTGTTGAGTTTTATAGCGGGCGGTTTTTCCCAAGAGGCCGTTAACCGCGACGTGAGTGATCGGAGTTCGTAGAGATGGATCTACTACTCAGCGGGGTACTGGCTCCAAGCGATCGCAAGAAAAATACAAACGAAGTTGCATTGCCCAAAACCCGGGGCTATCATCATCTAGCTAAGCTAGCTGGGTTTCATGTGTTGCGGCGGGTTTTTGGGGACAGAATAGCTAGCTATTGGAGGCGTACGTGAAGCAGTGCATGGTCGCAGTCGTCTTCGGGCTTTTCGCGGGCATTGCAGCTGGTCAGGTCGATTCTCCATCGCCCAGAAAGCCTTCCTCTCTAGAAGCCCTCGTCCGCCAACCCGAAGCACGTGTTATTTGGTCCAAGGAAGTGGACCATTTAAAGAGCGGCGAGTCTCGTGCGATTGTCACCACCTTAATAGTTGAAGACTCAGTGGAACCGGCGCGGCAGATGCGCGGAGTTCGGGTTGATCTTGTGCGGCCCCATTGGAAAAGGAGTATCTACATCGACGAAGGTTCACTTGAACAGCTGAAGAAAACCATCGATCAGCTTACCCATTACGTTGAGCAGGATCCTTTGCCGGGAGGGACAGGTTTGGCCTTTATCGGTTCGTGCGAGTGTCGCAACAACCCGAACCTATGCCCCTTGGAGGTGGACTTCTGCTATTCAGGATGCGACTCGGGAGGGTCGCTGAGGATCTTCGGCCCGAACCGTGAGGCGATCTGGTTTCCCGGGCTAATGCCAGCGCACTTATCTAAAGCCCTTGGCGGCGCAATCGACGAACTGAAGATACACTGAGGTTCGGCTAACAACTAGCGGCCTTGCAGTTAATCTCCCTTCTTCATCACTTCCACTTTAATTAAATCGATTCTTTGCTTCGGCTTCTCATTGTCGAACGTCGCAACAGAGCCGATTTGGTCGACAATATCCATTCCACTGACGACCTTGCCAAAAATGGTGTACTTACCATCGAGGGCGGGTTGCGAAGCCAGACAGATGAAGAAGGAAGTGCTGGCGCTGTCAAGGGCTTCGGCCCGAGCCATCGAAAGCGTGCCCTTCTCATGCTTTAACTCGCTCAGTTCTACCTGCAGATTCTTCACGAATTTGTCCATTTGCTCGGGCGAGAGAGGCTCAGTTCGCGTGCTCAGGTCGCCGCCTTGAATCACGAATCCCGGGACAATTCGATGCCAGACGGTGTTGTCATAAAAACCAAGTTTCGCCAGCCTTAAGAAATTGCGGACGTGCTCTGGCGCGATTTCAGGAAAGAACTCCAGCTCGATTCTGCCAAAAGTCGTCTGCAAGACCGCATGATAGTTCTTCATCTCCTCTTTGGAGGCCTGAGCAAATGGGACGGGCTGAGGAGGAGGAACGGGCCGCAGCACGATATTCTTTATTTCTATGCGTTCCTCAGCCAACTGTTCAGCGTCAGCCGGAACGGCCGAGATCTTGTCCACTACGTCCATTCCATCAACCACCTTTCCCCAAGCCGTGTATTTACCGTTGAGATGCGGCTGGTCCGAGACACAGATGAAGAACTGGGAGCCGGCACTGTCAGGATCCCCAGGAAGCAAAACCGCGCTCACGATACCTCTGGTATGTGGGGTATCATTGAACTCCGCTTTAAGTTTCTTAAGTCCTCCTGTTCCGTAGAGCGCCCGTTTCGACGGGTCCTTCGAAATCGGATCGCCTCCCTGGATGATTCCCCGTAGGACAACTCGATGAAAAGTGGTCCCTTGATAAAAGCCAGACTTCGCCAGATTCGCGAAATAACGGACGTGAGCCGGCGCCTTGTCGGGGAAGAACTCAATCACGATGTCTCCTTTGGAGGTCTGCAACACCGCCTGAAGCTTCCTTAGTTCGTCAATCGACCAGCTCGGGGAAGCAGGGGCTCTTGCGGAGCCCGGCCGGGCTTGCTTCCTGGCCTGAGAAAATCCCGGCATTACCAGGCATGCTGCACAAAAAATCAAGCATAGTATTGTCGAACCTTGCCTACATTTGGGTTTCATGTTTCGTCCTTTCGCAGAAACCTCCAACGAAAACCTCAGGAGGCGCCGGTGCAAGCAATAGCGCGCCGACCAGACCTCCCGCATGGGTTGCCTAAGGTTTGAAGAACGTCAGCCGCTTTGTGGCTTCCCTCAACCAGAACCCGAGACGTCTTCAAGGTTTGAGGAGGGACCGCATCTGCAGATTTTGCACATCAGTGATCAGAACATGTGCCAAAACGGCACATGGCCATTGCTCTACCTCAGCCGAGCGAGCTAAGCAGTAGTATTTGTCAGATAATACTAGAAAATTCATGGCAAAAAACCTTTTCTGTTTGGAATACGTGTTGCTTGTATGTTCGATGAAAAATTCAGTAGGAAGGAACACTGAAAAATGAAAAACCGTTTGGAAAGGATGATAGAAATCATGAGGAGACGCAAGTTACTATTCTTCTCTTTAGTACTGGCCACATTGGCCGTAGGGGTTGTTATCGGAACTGTGATCAATCGATCGGTTAACGCAGATCGGCCGGGCTTCAGCCCAGGAGCAACCGCGATCGCAATTCCTTCTCCGACTCAGCTTTCCTCCGAGTTCTCGAAAGTAGCTAAGGCTGTCGAACCCGCGGTCGTGAACATTAATACCGAGTCGGTGCTCAAGGAGTCCCGCAGTGGTCGACGTCGGACGCCGTTTGGCGGGGAGCAGCAGGATCCCTTCGACTTTTTTGAGAGATTCTTTGGTGGCCCACTCGATGGACCTAGCCGCGACATGAGAACCAAGGCATTGGGGTCTGGTTTTATTGTCGATAAGAGTGGTTACATTTTGACGAATTTCCACGTGGTCGATAAGGCGGACAAGATTAATGTACGCTTGGCCTCTGGCGATGAATACCCAGCCAAGGTTGTGGGTAAAGATGAACGTACGGATCTCGCCGTGGTTAAGATTGACGCCAAGAAAGAGCTTTCGCAGACCAAGCTTGGTAATTCCGACAGTATGACTCAGGGGGACTGGGTCCTGGCCATTGGAAGTCCCTTCGGCCTGGAGCAGACCGTTACAGCGGGAATCATTAGCGCCACTGGCAGGAGCATCAGCCCGGAGCCCCTGCAGCGTTTTTTGCAGACCGATGCTGCCATTAACCAGGGAAATAGTGGTGGCCCACTGGTGAACATGGCTGGTGAAGTCATCGGTGTGAATACAGCCATTCTTACTCCCTCGGGAGCCAGCTCCGGTGTGGGATTTGCCCTACCCTCAAACACCGCAGCCAATGTCTACAACCAGCTGATCAAGACAGGCAAAGTCACACGTGGCGCGATTGGCATCGCCATGCAGACCGAGATATCCATGAAGGCATTAAAGGCTCTGGGTTCTCCGGATGGCAAAGGTGTTTTGATAAGTCAAGTGAAGCCCGCCGACGGGCCCGCCGCTAGAGCCGGGTTGAAACAAGGCGACATTGTCACTGCGATTGATGGGAAAAAAGTCAGCGATGCCGGTGAACTGAGTGCAATGGTAGCTGACTTGAACCCTGGAAAGACCGTTACTGTCGATTACCTTCGTGATGGAAAGGAACATTCTGCCAAGCTAACTATTGACGACCGAAGCAAATTAATCCCGGACTCTTCTAAGGAAAATCCAGATGAAGAAAGCCAGGAGGAGCCTGGCGGAACAAAACTAGGGTTGTCCGTTCAGGCTGTAACTCCACAGCAATCCAAGGAGTTCGACTTACAGGCTAATGAAGGCGTGATCATTACTAACGTGTCGCCGGGCAGCGTCGCTGAAGATGCCGGACTTTCACGAGGTGATGTGATCATTGAAGTGAACCGGTCTCCTATCAGGACTCCGCAGGACCTCCGGAACTTCACCTCCAAGCTTAAGTCAGGGTCGGACGTAGTATTCCTCGTCAAACGGATGGAGCGCAACGGAGAGGTCAGACCTCTATACTTTGCCACAACCATTCCGTAACAAGCCCGTTAAAGGATGGTTTGTCCCTGAGGGGAGGCAGGTTATTGCCTCCCTTTTGTTTTTTATCCCGCCTTGTAATTTTCCAACAGGGAAGCTAATATTTTGACTTGATTGATGACGTCGCACTGTGCTTTGTGATGACTGGTTGAATCGTCGTTTTCAACCGCTAGTGCCAAGCAAAGGAGAGGGTCAATGAGATGCCGACATATTATGGTGTTTCTGCTGGCTGGCATGGTTATAGTCCCAGCCGAGTGGATGTTTGGACAAGCTACGCAAACGTATACGATTCCTGACGGAACGCGAATTCTGTCGCGACTGGAAACAACCCTGAACTCCAGGACCAATCGACAGGGAGATCGCTTCACGGCTAAGGTCACCGAATCTATCCGAGTAGCCGGTAAGGAAGTCATTCCAGTTGGCACAACTATCGAGGGACGTGTCGCAGAGGTAAAGTCCGCCGGGAGAGTCAAGGGACGTTCTGAAATGAACCTCTCCTACGAAAGGCTAATCTTTCCAAATGGCGTTTCAGAAACAATTGTAGCCTCCCAGGCCGATTTGGACGAAAAGGAAAAGGAACAGATCGATCGAAAGGAAGGAACAATTAAAGGTGAGTCCTCACGCAAGCGCGATGCGGCGGAGGTTGGTGGAGGTGCAGCTGCGGGAGCTGGCATCGGAGCCATCGCCGGCGGAGGAAAAGGAAGCGCAATTGGCGCGGGTGTCGGAGGACTCCTGGGGCTGGCCGATTCCATGAGGCGAAAGGGCAAGGAAATTGAGCTTCCCGCCGGAACGCGATTTGTGATTCGTTTGGACCGGCCGCTCACAATTACTTCCACAAAGTAGACGACGGCAGCCTTCCTGGTTTAAGCCATGAGTCAGAACACTCAAAAGCAGTCGCTTTCCAAAGCGCTGATTCTGGTCTTTCTATTTTCCGCGTTGCTGCCGAATTCCTTCATAATTTCGTCCCCTAACCCTACTCAGACTCAGTCTGCCAGCCAATCGCCGGGAACTGCCAAATCAGCTGCCAAACCCGCTTCTTCCTCTTCCTCGTCGGCCATGAAAAAAAAGAAACGGAAGAAACAGGTCGCTAAGAAGCGGGCACCACGCGGCCAGCGCGAAATTGAGCCTTCCAGGGTTCTGGAGATCCAGAACGCGCTGGCCGCCGCGGGTTACTACAAAGAGCAGCCCTCCGGACAGTGGGATACATCCACGGCCCAAGCGATGAGCGCTTATCAGGAGTCCAACGGCTTCAAGGTAACCGGCAAACCAAACGCTCTCTCCCTCAAAAAGCTCGGTCTCTGAAGTAATTCCCCCCCGGGACTTCCGCTCGTCAAAGATCCGTTCCACCCGCTATGAACTCCAGATCGCCGTGTCAGAGACAGCGCACCTTCACTAGCCTGCCCTCACAGCTTAATTCCAAAAACATGCGAGCCGATACTATTTCAGGTTAAAATTGCAGGGGTTAAGTCCGGAAAGGGGGTTTTATGAGCCGAGTGCCTGAGTTCAGAAACTTCATTAATGGTGAATGGACGACATCCTGCTCCGGCGCAACCATCGAGAATCGAAATCCTGCTGACCGGTCCCAGGTGTTAGGAGTCTTTCAAAAATCCGGAGCCCAGGATGTGCTCAAGGCCATTGAAGCGGCCGGAGAAGCCTATAAGCGCTGGAGGTTGGTGCCTGCTCCCCGCCGAGCCGAGATTCTTTTCAGGGTAGCGGAAATTCTGGTCCGGCGAAAGGAAGAGTTCGCCAGGGATATGACGCAGGAGATGGGTAAGGTCCTTGCCGAGACCCGCGGGGACGTTCAGGAAGCGATAGATATGTCGTATTTCACGGCTGGCGAGGGCCGTCGCCTTTACGGGCAAACCACGCCCGCCGAGTTACCCAATAAGTTTGCGATGAGTGTGCGGTCGCCTTTGGGAGTCTGCTCTCTCATCACTCCCTGGAACTTCCCAATGGCCATTCCATCCTGGAAACTGATTCCTGCGCTGGTTTGCGGCAACACGGTCGTACTCAAGCCGGCGACTGACACACCTCATTCTGCCTACAATCTGGTCAAAACCTGTGAGGAGGCCGGCATTCCAGGAGGCGTGATCAACCTTGTAACGGGCTCCGGCGCAGAAGTCGGAACACCCATGATGACGCATCCTGAGGTCAAACTCGTCTCCTTCACAGGATCGACAGAAACTGGAAAGACGGTCTCTGAGGCCTGCGCCCCAGCCTTCAAGCACTGCAATTTGGAAATGGGAGGCAAGAACGTCATCATTGTGATGGACGATGCCAAGCTTGACCTGGCCGTTGAAGGTGCTGTCTGGGGAGGATTTGGAACTTCTGGGCAACGTTGCACGGCGGCCAGCCGGGTTGTCGTTCATAAGAAGGTCTATAACCAATTCATCGATCGGTTTGCGACCCAAACCCGGCTCCTTCGAGTTGGCAATGGCCTGGATCCGAATGTCGACATGGGGCCAGTAATCAACGAAAGCCAGCTGAAAACAGTTATCAATTACGCTGAGATCGGCAAGAGCGAAGGTGCTCGCCTGGTTTGTGGAGGAAATCCGCTGCAAAAGGGTGAATTGGCCAAAGGATTTTTCCATGAACCCACGATCTTCAGCGACGTCGCTCCGAAAATGAGAATTGCTCAGGAGGAAATCTTTGGCCCTATCGTTTCCGTTCTTCCTGCCAATGACTTCGAAGAGGCGGTCGAAATTGCGAATGACGTCAAATATGGCCTTTCGGCGGCGATTTATACACAGGACATCAATCGGGCCTTCGCTGCGATGCGTGACATGGTCACGGGGATTTTCTATGTGAACAGTTCAACCATCGGCGCGGAAGTTCATCTTCCCTTCGGAGGAACGAAGCAAACCGGGAATGGGCACCGGGAAGCCGGGATCCAGGCACTGGATATCTTCTCGGAATGGAAGTCCATTTATGTGGACTATAGCGGCAGGCTGCAAAAGGCACAGATCGATCATGATTGAATTTTGGCAAGCCCAAAAACAATGATCATCGGCGTTCCCAAAGAAACCAAGGATAATGAATTTCGAGTGGGCATGGTTCCTGCCGGAGTCAAGGTCCTGACCGCGTTGGGACACAGGGTCTATATTCAGGAGGGAGCCGGGGAAGGAAGTGGAATTGGCGACGCAGAGTACGTCCACGCTGGGGCTGAAATTCTCACCTCAAGTGACCAAGTCTGGTCGCGGTCCGAAATGATTGTAAAGGTAAAAGAGCCACTCAAGGAAGAGTACCCCAAGCTCAAACAAGGTCAAATCCTGTTTACTTATTTGCATCTCGCTCCCTTGGCCGAGTTAACCAAGGTTCTGCTTGAGAAGCGGGTGACGGGAATTGCTTATGAGACGATCCGCGAGCAGGATGGAACCCTGCCGCTTCTGACTCCCATGAGTGAGGTAGCAGGAAGAATGGCCGTGCAGATCGGTGCCCAGTACTTGGAAAAAAATCAGGGCGGACGTGGCATTCTGCTGAGCGGTGTGCCAGGCGTTCCTCCAGCCCAAGTGGTCGTGATCGGTGGAGGCGTCGTCGGTGTAAATGCAGCCAAAATCGCACTGGGAATGGGCGCGCAAGTCACCATTCTGGACAACAATCTTCCAAGGCTCAGATACCTGGACGACGTCTTTCTCGGACGGGTTGCTACGCTCGCTTCTAATTCCATGACCGTTGCTCAATCCGTTCGAAAGGCAGATCTTCTTATCGGTGCGGTATTGATCCCGGGTGCTTCGGCTCCCAAGCTGGTAACCCGTCAAATGGTTTCCACAATGAAAAAGGGGGCTGTGGTTGTCGATGTTTCCGTCGATCAGGGTGGTTGCATCGAGACGACGCACCCCACTACCCACAGCGCCCCGACATTTCTGGTCGACGGAGTTCTTCACTACTGTGTGGCCAACATGCCGGGTGCAGTGCCTCGAACATCCACTTTTGCTCTGACTAACGCCACACTACCTTATGCTGTCAAGCTGGCAAAAATGGGTTTCATTCAAGCGATTGTGTCAGACTCCAGCCTGGGAGAGGGGGTCAACGTCCATCAGGGGTATGTGACCTACCGAGCGGTGGCAGATTCTTTAAAGATTGCTTACAAACCTATCGGTGAGTTGGTGAACTGACAACCCTGAGTTTCCGCGAACGAACGGTGCCCAACGCAAGAGAGTGTCCTCCGTTGTGGGAATCTCAGTGAACAGTAGCTCTGCTTTGGAGTGAGAGTGGCAACGACAACCTGGAGAATGCTGGTGGACGGCCCTGGAACCGGGGCCTACAATATGGCTGTAGACGAAGTTCTGCTGGCGGAAGCGCACCAAAGTCCGTCGAGGCTGACCTGCCTCAGGTTTTTTCAGTGGGTTGAACCGACCGTTTCGCTGGGTTTTTCCCAAAAGGCAGGCAGAGTCATCAACTTCGACTTCTGCCAGCGCAAACGAATCGGATGGGTGAGGCGGATCACCGGCGGCAAGGCCGTCCTTCACCACGAGGAGGTCACTTACTCGCTGGTTTCCAATGATGATTTGGCATTCCCGCTAACAGACATCAGTGAGACCTATAAGCGAATCGCCCAGGCGCTGGTCTTGGGTTTTCGTGGTCTGGGGATAGAAACTTCGTTGGCACCTGAAAGGAGTTCCAGGGGACTAAGGGCAACCACTGCCTGCTTTGCGGTTTCTAACCATCACGAGATCTTGTGGTCGGGTCGAAAACTGGTGGGCAGCGCCCAAAGGCGAACCAGTACGGCCTTTCTTCAACATGGATCCATCCTCCTGGACTTTGATTCCGGCCTTTTGGCAGGAGCCCTGCGGAATGGGCACCGTGTGCCATTCGGATCTCAAGTAACCTGCCTCAGCCACTGTCTTGGGACCTCGCCGGCGCCTCCTGATGTCATCAGTCATTTGCAGCAGGGGTTCAGAGACTTTTTTGGCGTGGGATTCGAGCTTACTTCGTTTGATGGGAAGGAGCGACAGCGAGTGGAGGAACTGGCTCGGAGTAAATATGCTCTCCTGGACTGGAGCGGCCTGGGGCGAGCAGATTCATGGCGGCATTTGGCGTTGGACGGGAGCCAATTCGCCGTCTCGAGCCAATTCAAAATGGCTTGACACTCAAGAATTCGCTACTATAGTATCTGGCCACAATTACTCAAATTCCTGTGGCCTCGGTAATTAACCATGGCTTCACCAAAGACGCACGAGCTTAATGAGAGAGAAAGGGAAATCCTCAAATCAGTCATCAAGTCGTACATCGCCAGCGGCAAACCTGTAGGCTCTCGCTTCCTCTCCAAGAGGCGTAAAGATAATCTCAGCCCGGCCACCATTCGCAATATTATGGCCGATCTGGAGGAGGCGGGTTATCTGGTTCAGCCGCATACCTCAGCCGGAAGAGTTCCGACCGACAAAGGATACCGGTTCTATGTCGACAACCTGCTCGATTCTACAAAGCTGAACAAGTCCGACCAGGAGTTCATCAATCAAAGCATTTTCAAAACGGATTCCCATGACGGCGTCATGGAACGCATTTCGCAGACAATCTCGCTGGCCACTGACAATATCGGGTTTGTTATCTCCCCCTCGTTGGGTCATGACCTGCTGAAGCACATTGAATTCATCCACCTCGGAGAGCATAAGATCCTGGTAGTCATCGTTTCGAAATCGGGATTGGTTCAAAATCGCGTGATCCGCGTTGAAGAGCAATTCACTCAAATAGATCTCGACCAGACTGCCCGGTACGTCAACGAAAACTATTCGGGATGTGGGCTCTTGCAAATTCGCAATGATGTTCTGCAAAAAATGGGAGAGGAGAAAGCACTCTACGACAAACTGCTGAAGAATTTTATCCTGCTCTGCAGCCGTGGTTTAATCGATGAAGTTTCACAGGAAGATGTCGATATATACGTGGACGGTGCTTCGAACTTGATTAGCAAACCCGAATTCACAGATTCCATGCGCATGCGCTTGATCTTCAGAACCTTTGAGAAGAAGAGCAAACTGGTCAAAATCCTGAATGAATGTATCTACGGCAAGCCGGGTGAGGGAGTTCGGATCATTATCGGGTCAGAAAACTCCATCCCCGGAATGCGAGATTACTCCCTGATTTCCTCACCTCTCACCAACCTGGACCATAACTTAGGATCAGTGGGCATTTTGGGACCGACGCGGATGGAGTATGCGCGCGCCATAACTGTAGTTGATTACGTCACAAAGTTATATGGCCAGATTCTGAATGCAAATTGATTCTTGAGAGTTCCCTTACCAGCTTAATCCTAAAAATGAATCGTCGTAAGTAATGGGCATCCAACGCTTGTTCTCAAAGCTTCGAACGCGGGTTTCGGGAACAGTCAGAATGGACGAAGACTCGATCAAAAACCAAGACAAAGGCACCGAGCCCTCTGCATCCCTCGCCGGCGATAACGATGCGGGACTGGAATCATCTTCCTCGGACAGCAGCACCTCGGGAATTTCTGAACCGCCCGGGCAGGCAGCCGATTTCGACGAATCCCAGCCACCGGATTTATCGGCCTCCGCTGGGCAGCAAGAATCCGATGAAACAGACGCTCCGGAAGGCTCGCCCTCGGCCGAAACAGGTGAAGAGACTCCACCTCCGGTTCCCTTCGAGAAATTTCAAGAGGCCCTGGAAGCCAAGGAAAAACTTTATGACCGGTTTTTGCGGAAGCAAGCTGAGTTTGAGAATTTCCGTAAGCGCACCGAGAAAGAGAAGCAAGAATTTTACGAGTTTGCGCTCTCGCACTTCATCAAGGAGCTTTTGCCCGTGCTCGACGGCTTGGAAAGGGGCCTCTATGGTCCAGAGAGCGAGACAGTAGACAACTATAAGAAAGGAATGGAGCTGATTTTGAAGCAATTCAGGGATGTCCTTTCCTCCGCTGGACTGCAGCCAATCCGTGCCATTGGCACGATCTTTGACCCGAACTACCATCAGGCGGTTATGAGGGAAGAGAATAACAATCTGGCCGAAAACGAAATTATTGAGGAACTACAACGAGGTTACACATTCAGAGATCGACTGCTTCGGCCTTCTATGGTGAAAGTCGCCGTCCCGTCAGCTTCGGCAACTTCTGAGGAGAATTCTGAGCAGGAGACAGTGCCAGGTTCTCAAGAATAGGAAGATCTTATGGCGAAAATCATTGGAATCGATTTGGGAACGACAAATTCGTGTGTCGCGGTTATTGAAGGAGGAACTGCTCAAGTCATTCCAAACCGCGAAGGAGGCAGGACAACTCCGTCTGTGGTTGGTTTTACTGAGAAGAATGAAAGGCTGGTGGGGCAGATTGCCAAACGCCAGGCCGTCACCAATTCGCAGAACACAGTCTATGCCGTGAAGCGCCTCATCGGAAGGAAATTCAATTCTCCTGAGGTTCAGCAGGCCAAAGAGGTTCTCCCCTATCAGCTCACTGCTTCTGAAAGCAATGATGTACGCATTCACATCCTCGGACGCGACTACAGTCCGCCCGAGATCTCCGCCATTGTTCTCCAGAAACTGAGGTCCTCGGCAGAGGAATTCTTAGGTGAAGAGGTCACCGACGCAATCATCACAACTCCGGCATACTTCGACGATATTCAGCGTCAAGCCACCAAGGATGCCGGCAAGATCGCCGGCTTAAACGTGAGTCGAATCATCAACGAACCAACGGCAGCGGCGCTTGCTTACGGCTTAGGCAAGCGGGAGAACGAGAAGATTGCTATCTACGATCTGGGGGGCGGCACATTCGATATCTCAATCCTGGAAATGAATGACGGCGTGTTCGAGGTTCTGGCCACCTGCGGCGACAGCTTCTTAGGCGGTGAAGATTTCGACTTAAAAATTATTGACTGGATCGTCTCCGAATTCCAGAGAGAAAACGGCATCGACCTGCGCAGCGACCGCCTGGCGCTGCAGCGTCTGAAGGAGGCCGCCGAACGAAGCAAATGTGAGCTATCCACCTCGATGGAAACCAATATTAATCTGCCTTTCATCTCAGCCGATCGCACTGGTCCCAAGCATTTCAACAAAACGCTTTCCCGCTCCAAGTTCGAACAGATGGTGGCTGACCTCGTGGAGCGCACTGTGGAACCGTGTCAGAAGGCCCTCTGGGACGCCAAACTGGAACCGAAGGACATTGATCAGGTGATTCTGGTTGGAGGACAAACCAGGACGCCTCTGGTGCGCGAGCGCGTCGAGAAGATCTTTGGAAAGCTGCCGAGCCTGGAGATTAATCCTGACGAAGTGGTGGCCATTGGAGCTGCCATTCAGGGAGGAGTTCTAAAAGGCGAGATCAAGGATATCGTTCTGCTCGACGTGATCCCCCTCTCTTTGGGCGTGGAAACTCACGGCGATCTCTTTACCAAATTTCTGGATCGAAACACGACCATTCCAACGACCAAAACGATGCTTTTTACGACCGTGTCCGACAACCAGTCAACGGTCGAAATTCACGTGCTGCAGGGTGAACGCGAACTGGCTTCGGCTAACCGGTCTCTGGCGAAATTCGAATTGATCAACATCTCCCCTGCTCCACGGGGTGTCCCTCAGATCGATGTGACCTTTGATATTGACGCCAATGGCATTCTCAGCGTCTCGGCCAAGGATCAGAATTCCGGTCAGGAACAGGCTATCAAAGTGACTCCCTCCAGTGGGCTGTCCGGCGATGAAATCCGACAGATTATCGAAGAGTCAAAACTCAAAGCCGAGGAAGATCGTCGCGTGAAAGAACAATCGATCATCCGAAACCGGATGGAAGGACTCTTTCAGTCGACCACCAAGACTTTCACTGAATTCGGTTGGTTACTATCCGAGAATGACCAAACGTTTGCGCGCGATTCTTTGAAGGCTGCCAAGAGTGTGTTCGAAGAAAATGATGGCGAAAAATTGAACTATCAGGTTATCATGCAAGACTTGGAGCAAGCGGCGTCGCTGTTGACACAGGCGATGTTTTCCTCTCAGTCTTCCAGCTCTGGCTCGAAAGCAAATCCGCCTACGCCTCCGGCTGAGGATCCTCTCCTGTCATGGCTCAATAGCTCGGCAGGCTCCAATAGACCCAAAGAGTAAGAAGGAGAAGTTTTTCTTTGAGTAAAGCGGATTATTATGAAATTCTCAGCGTTTCCCGATCAGCCTCGGAACAGGAAATCAAAAGCGCCTATCGTAAGCTCGCCGTAAAATACCACCCCGACAAGAATCCCGGGAACAAAGAAGCCGAAGACAAATTCAAGGAAGCCGCTGAGGCTTACAGCGTCCTGGGAGATCCACAGAAAAGAGCCCAATATGATCGCTTCGGGCATAGTGGGCTCGGTGCCAGTGGAGGCTTCGATCCGACGATCTTTTCCGGCTTTGAGGACATTATCGGGGATTTTTTTGGACTCGGAGACATCTTTGGAACGGGAGGCCGCCGTCGGTCTGCCGGCCAGAGAGGATCCGATCTCCGTTATGATCTTGAAATCAGTTTCACCGACGCGGTACGAGGGCTCAAGACGAAGATTAAAGTCCCGCGGCTTGAAACTTGTCAGTCCTGCGCGGGCTCAGGTGCGGCCAAAGGATCCGGTCCGATCACCTGCCCAAACTGTCACGGACAGGGTCAGGTACGATATCAACAAGGCTTCTTCAGCATCAGCCGAACCTGCCAGAATTGTCAGGGTA
>JACXTT010007726.1_pt1 | contig 15078 bp, 10 predicted proteins | sample 9270951 | NCBI WGS metagenome assembly JACXTT01 (sample SAMN15532306, study PRJNA645909) | rock metagenome | isolation source: weathered quartz diorite | place: Puerto Rico | collected 2017-06-21
TCAGCACCCAATTGGGCAGCAGCGCACCGGCCCTCAACCTGTCCGGCAACTTGACGCTGCTATCGGCACAGGCAAGGTTTTCGTTCTGGACCAAGGACGGCGGTGGCTTTGCGCTCAATACGCCCTACCCGCTGCTGACGGCCGCCAACCTGTCCAGCTTCACAGCGAGCCAGTTCGCAGGCAACAGTGTGCAAGGCGTGGCGCCAAGCTTCAGCATTGCCGGCAACACGCTGCAGGTGTGCTTTACGCCATCGTGATACGCTGCGCCATGCTCTGACCGTTTCCTTTTCTTGGTGTATGCAGCCTGGCCCCACAACCTCCCACACGCGACGCCTGCTGCTTGCCTGCGCAATCCTGTTCGCCAGTGGGGCCGGCTTTGCAGCAGAGCGCATTCTGATTCCGCCGCCAGAGTCGTCGCAAGACAAGCGTTACGACTATTCCGAAAAACTGCTGCGCTTGGCCCTGGAAAAAACCCGGGCCCAATATGGTGAGGCCGAAGTGGCCTATGCCCCCAAGATGCTGCGCGAGCGGGTTCTGCGCGAGCTGGAGCGGGGCAATCTGGTACAGGTGGCCGATGCGCCAACCCGCCCCGATTTTGAAGAGAAACTGATTCCGGTGCGCATACCGTTGCGCAAGGGCCTGTTGGGCTACCGGCTGTTGTTGATCCAACAGAAGGACAAGGAGAAATTTGCCAACGTGCGCAGCCTGGACGATTTACGCGCGCTGCGCGTGGGCAGCGGCACGCAATGGTCCATTACGCAGATCTTTGAGCAGACCGGCTTCAAGCTCGTCAAGGAATTGGAATACGAGAACCTTTTCCAAAGCCTGGCCAATGGCCAGTCAGACTTTTTGCCACGCGGCGTCAACGAGGTGTTCGACGAATTTGACGCACGCGCGCCCCACTTTCCAAACCTGATGGTGGAAGAGAGTCTGGTGCTGTATGTGCCCCTGCCGACCTATTTTTTCGTGACGCCCAAACGGCCGGACCTGGCCAGACGCATTGAGCAGGGACTGGAAGCCATGCTGCGCGATGGCTCGTTTGAAAAGCTTTTTCAGGACTACCACGGCGACATGATCAAACGCGCCAAACTGCAGGACCGCAGGGTGCTGGAGTTGGACAACCCCACGCTGTCGCCCAAGACGCCGCTGGACCGCAAGAATCTGTGGGTCAACTTCAAGCGCAAGCCGTAGGCGTCACCGGCAACTTGGGCTCTGCGCCGCGCCGCGCCAGCGAAAACTGCCAATGCAGTGCCAGCAGCGTCAACATGCCAACTCCGGACAACACCAGCCATGGCAAAGCCGGCAAGCCATGCGCCCGTGCGCCGTCCAGCAGCAGGCCACCGCCCGCATAGCCAAACAGCCCACCCACGGCCAAGCCGATGCGCCCCAGGCCCATATAGCTGGCCCGCGCATGGTTCTGTGCGAACCGGGCCAGCAAGGTCTCGCGGGCCGGCTCGGTTATCAACGAACCAACAAAGAACAAGGACAGCGTCACAAAGGCAATGTGCAAATTTGGCACCAGAGCCATGGCCGCCAGGCTGGCCGCCATCGTGAAGATGCCAATCAGGACGCGCGTTTCCAGCAGCAGGTGGCGCTCGCCCCAACGCGCCAGCGGGTACAGCAGGCTCAAGGACAGGATGGCATCCAAGGCATACATCCAGCTGACCGCCTGTGGCGTGCCGGCCAGTTGCTTGATGGTGACAGGAAACAGCAGCATGATCTGCACACTCATCACATAGTAGCCACTGAGCGTGAAAACAAACGCCAGAAAGGCCTTGTCTCTGAGCACGGTGCGAATGGCCGCCAGCGGCTTGGTGCGCGTCGTGCTGACGCGGTAGGCAGGCAGCAAGAAGGCATTCGCCATGGCCGCCAGCGTGAACAGAATGCTGCCCGAGATGGCAACCCAGAAGAAGTCGAACGCCAGCAGCCAGGTGCCCAGCAACGCGCCACCCATGGCGGCCGCCGCGTCTTGCATCATCAACAGGCTGTAGAAGCGGTTGCGCTCGCTGGCGCGCGTCAGCTTGATGATCATGGCGCTGCGTGGCGGGTCAAACAGCATGCCGCCCATGCCCGACAAAACGCAGGACAGCACCAACACAACCGGGTGGTGCGCAATGGCCATGACGCCAAAGCCCGTGGCGCGCAACAGCATGCCGGCAACAATCAGCGGCTTGGCGCCATAGCGGTCAGCCAGTGAGCCGCCCACCAAACCCAGCCCCTGTTGCATGATGGGTCGCACGCCCAAAGCCAGCCCCACGGCCGCCGCGGCCCAGCCCAACTGGTCCACAAAATGCAGACTGATCAGTGGGAAGACCACGTAAAAACCCGCAACCACCAAGAGGTTGTCGAACATGATGAAGCGACGCCCCAGTGTTCTCGCGCGTTGTGCAGACATAGTGTTTTTATTGCTGAAAGCGCAATTCTGCGGTAGTTGCAGCTATCATGGAAGTCGTTGGCTGGTAATACTTACTATAACGATTGGTTATGTCTCTTAGCGTTGATGATCTGCAATTGCTGATCGATATCGTGGACTGTGGCAGCTTCAGCCAGGCCGCTGCGCGCTGGGGTTGGTCGCAACCGCAGGTCAGCCAAAAGGTCAACCAGCTGGAGTCAGAGATAGGTGCGCCCTTGTTCCAGCGCCACCGGCGCGGCGCATCGCCCACTGCAGCCTGCCTGGCGTTCTTGCCATCTGCCAAAGACGCCATCGCCATTCTGGAGCAGGGTCGCAAATCCATACAAAGCGTGCCCACGCTGCCGCTGGTCACGCTGTCTTGCATGCCCTCGCTGGCGTCGGTCGTCTTTGGCCCCATCCTGGTCGCGTTGGCCAGTGCACCCATGGAGATACGCTGCCACACTGACCATTCGAAGGCCATCATGGAGGAACTACTGACTGGCAAGGCGCAGTTTGGTTTTGTGCTGAAATGCCCGCCGATGGCCGGCGTGCAAATGGAGCGCATCTGGCGCTCGCGCATTGTGCCGGTGGTGCACCGCAGCCACCGCCTGGCACGCAGCAGGCCACAAATGCTGGCGGATGTCGCCAACGAGCAGTTGGCCCCCCAATCCTGGGGTGACGAATGCTACCAATTGATTGACATGTTACGCGCGGCTCGCACGGTGCCCGGTCCCATCCACACGGTGCAACCCGCCAGCGCCGCGCGCACCATGGCCATCGAACATTTGTTCCTGACCTTCATGCCGGAAGTGGCTGTCAAACGCGACCTGCGCGAGGGCCGCCTGGTCAAACTGGAACTGCGCGACCTGCCCGTGTGGGAGTGGGATGTGGTCGTGGCCTGGCGCACCGGCAAGCGCATGGATGCCACCAAGGAACTGGTGTTGGAGACGGTGCGGGCTATGGCAGCAGATTGGGCTTAGGCCATCGTCGAATCCGCCCAGGCCAGCGCCTCCATCTGCGCCATATTGATTTGCCGCAGCGTGAAGCGCAGGCGGCCAAAGGCGCTGGTGAAATCGGAGTCGTCTTCTGTCTCGCAGGCTTTGGCCAGTGCCAACATGTCGGCATAGGGGCCGGTGCCGTTCAACAGCGCATCCACAATTTCCTGGCTGAGCGACAGTTGCGCCAGCGCCGCCTGCAGCGTGCAGCCCAACATGCTGTCGATATGCGACAACAGGCCAACCAGAAAGCCCGTTCCTGGGTCAAAGTGTTGGCCATCTTCCAAGGCCAGCAGCTCCATCATGCGCCCCCGGACGATAGCGGCTGAATTGACCAGTTTGGAGCTGTGCGGCGACGACGTGGCCAGCACCAATGCCGCCCACTTGGACAGCTTGTCGTAACCCGTCAGCATCACGGCCTGGCGTAACGATGTCACCGGTTGGCGCAGGCCCACGCCGGCCGAATTGATGATGCGCAGCAGGTTGACGCCCAGGCTGGCATCCTTTTTCAGCGCAATTTCAACGTCGTCAATCGGGGCCGAGCGGGTCAGCAGGTTGAACAACTGCACTGCACCCAGTTGACCCGGCGCCAGCACGCGGGGTTGCACCACTTCGGGTGCCGAGAACCAATAACCCTGGAAGAGTTTGACGCCAAACGACTCCAAGAGCGTGAACTGCTCGCTGGACTCCACCTTCATGGCGATGGGCGTGGCCGGTGTGCGCGCCCGGACGGCCGCCACCAGCGGCCCTATTTTCTCCAGCGGCAGGCTGGAAAGGTCCAACTTCACATAGTCGGCCAACGGCTGCCAGGACTTGTACAGCGGCGCCACCACCACATGGTTGAACGACAGGCGAAAGCCCCGCTCGCGCAGTCCGGCCAGCGCAATGGCCACGGCTTCGATACGCTCCGGGTCGTGGTTGTCCACCGGCGACACGCAGGCCACCACCTTCTTGGGGTCCAGAAAGTCCCAGTGCGAGCCGCGCAGGCCGTCGTGCGTGGCATGCACAAACAGCTCGGAGCGGGCGATGGAAAATGGCGAGCCGCTATTGGCAATCGCATTGAGCACCAAGGACACATCGCTGGCCACCGTGTGCTGGCCCGCCGGTACGCGGTTGAACAGTTCGTAAGCCAGAATGTTTTTGCCCGCGTCCACAATAGGTTGGCGGGCAATGGAGATATGGTCAATGGCTTCAACCACTGCAGGTCGGGTTTCCGTCAATTTGGGCAGCCTTGTGTCTGAGAGATTCTTCAGTGCGTTGTCCGCCATTGTGCCCTGCTTGCGACGGGGGCACTGCTACCCCTGCGCCAGGCGGGTAATATGAGAGTCGACCTGGCTTCTAAAGCACTACCATGGCCTACCAGTTTCTCACAAAGATTGTTGCAAACCCTGCCTCCTTGATTGTCGTCGCCTGTCTAGCCGCCGCCGGCGCCAGCCATGCGCAAACACCCCCAGCATCCACACCGCAGGCAGCAGCATCCGCCGCCATTGCCCCCAAGGCCTTTTACAAAGTCGCGCTCAAAGACCGTGCACCCATTGCGCCCTTCGCCTCCATCGCCGCATGGCAGCAAGACGGCTCCACCGTGCTGCTGGACTTGCGTTCGCCGCACGAGTACGACGAGGGCCACATTGCCGGCGCCGTCAACCTGCCGGCGACCGAATGGACTGACGCCGCGCTCAGTAAAGTCGTCGCCAGCAAAGCCACCCGCGTGGTCATCTACTGTGCCAACAACCTCAATGTGGCCACGCGCCGCGTGGCGCTGACCACACTGGCCTACCCCACACTCAAGCAGTTGGGCTACAGCAACGTGCTGGAGCTGGAATCGGCAGCGCCAGGCAAATTCCCGCTGCCACTGCAGGCCACCAATGCCAGTGCGCCCGCGGCAACGTCGCCTGTCCCCCAGGCATTACAGGTCCAGATCGACCGGCTCACGCAACTGCTGCGCGACCGCCAGGCCGAAGGCTATACCGAGGCGACCATGGTGCAAAACATCAAACTGGGTGCCAGTCGCGACGGCGTGGCCGTGGTCTTCACGGTAGAGGGTTTTGAAGGCGGCAACGGCCACACGCAATATCTGGCGCTGTTTGCCATTGACGCCAGCGACAAGGCCAAGCCCTACTACCGGCTGCTGGACTGCATGGCCATTGCTGGAAAAGGCTGGCGGGCCATTGACAAATTGCAGGTTCGTGTCTCTCCTGCAGCCAAAGGCGAGGACTTGACACTCGCCATCGATGCACTGGAAGTGGGTCCCAAAGATACGCCAAACTTTCCGACGCAAAAAGGCGTCATTCGCCTGAAACTGCACGATGGCCGATTGAGCGAGATTGCAAGCACAACCCCGGTCAAGTGAATCTTTGCCGAAACGATTGGCGGTTCAAAGTCAATCTTGCAAGCCAAACGGGAGAGCCAGCTTCAGCATACTATGTCGCCTCAAGCTCACGGATGCGATCCGATATTTCGGATTTTCGTTCTGCGCTTGGTGACTGCGCGTGTATCTGCGAGAGCAAGAGTCGCTGCGCTGATTGCAAGGCGTCAGCTTCTGGTACCTTGACATCCGGCTCAACGCCGATGGACTCCCAATTTGACAGTGTTACGGGATTGATCGCGCGTCCACCTGGCACAAATAGGCTGAAGTGTGGGTTTAGCCAGTGGAATTCACCGGGATGTGCACCGCCTCGTGTCTGTTCGCCAACAATGGTGGCGCGCTTGAGATTTTTCAGGTTGTATGCAAATTCCTCTGCGGCCGAAAAAGTCGCCGGTGAAACCAATACGCATACTGGCTTATTCTTGCCAAATTTGCGGCCAGGCACCCAGGGATGTGTCCAAAATTGCTGTGTTTTACCGTCCTCGCGCAGGTAGATACTGTTCAGGTGTGTGGGCTCATCAAACAGGTAGCTGCAAACCAGTGCGACCGTTTGTGAGTAGCCTCCCCCATTGCGGCGCAGGTCGAAAATCAACGCCTCCGTATGTGCGACCAAGGCCATAGCAGCAACGACCGCATCCCCCGCCAAGTCCGTGCGCATGAAGCCGCGCAGCTCAATATATCCAATATTGAGCGGAAGTCGCTCTACGCGTTCAACGCCGAAATTGGAATCCAAACACCGTGCACGATAGATTTGTTCCGCTTGCGCTGATTCCTTTTGGCGATCTGGTGCAACCGTTGGCGTGGCGCTGTACCGCAGACGAATGTGTTTGTCGTTTGCAACGGCAAAAATGTCAGCATTGATCAGGTCCAATAGAGCTTGCGCATCATGGGTTTCGCCGTAGCGCCCTGCTGCCAAATGTTTCTGCAGCTCGATGCCGACGCGCTCCGCGGTTTCAGGAAAAACATAGTACGAAGCCAGTCTCCGAGCAATTGCATTGACCAGCTCGGTTGTTGACTCGGTATACCTTGAATGACTGTTCGATTTCATTGTCTGCGCCATTGTATGGGCCGCTAGTGCAGCTTTGTCCAGTCTGGCGTACCGTCCAAGCCTTGACGCATGAAGCCTGACCAACAAGCGCATGCTGGCCGCAAATAGCCACAGCGAAAAATCACAGCGCCTATGCTGCAAACCATCCTTAGATTGCTCATAATGGCATTTTCCGCGAGGCGTTTCCATGAAGGTTCTCGTCAGGCTATTCACCGTGATGTTGGTGGCAGTCAGCTGCCAGCTCGCAAACGCGCAGCAAACACCCCCCATGGATGGCCGGGTGGCGCTGGTCGTGGGCAACGCTGCCTACCCGGTATCGCCGCTGGTCAACACCAAAACTGATGCAACGGCCATGGCCGATTTGCTGGGGCGCGCCGGCTTCAAGGTCAACAAGCAGCTGGATACGTCGCAAGCCAGCCTGCGCAGCGCCGTCGAGAGCTTTGGTGCGCAGGTGCGCGACCCCAAGGTCAAATTTGCCATTTTTTACTACGCCGGCCATGGCATCCAAGTGGACTGGCGCAACTACCTGATTCCGGTGGATGCCAAGGTGCGCTCGGTGGACGATGTGCGCAAGCAATTGGTCGATGTCAGCGAACTGCTGCGCTTCATGGAGAACACCAGGAACAAGAGCTTTCTGATCATCCTGGATGCCTGCCGTGAAGACCCGTTTGGCGACAGCTTTCGGGCGCCCAACAAGGGCTTGAGCCAATTTGACGCACCGGTGGGTAGCCTGCTGGCCTATGCCACGGCGCCTGGCAATGTGGCACAAGACGGCACCGGGCAAAACGGCCTCTACACCGGTTACCTGTTGCGCGAGTTTGGCGTACGCGATGCCAAGCTGGAAGATGCCTTCAAGCGCGTGCGCCTGAGCGTGCGCGTGGCGTCGCGCGGCACGCAGATACCGTGGGAAAGCACCTCGCTGGAAGAAGACCTGTATCTGTTTCCCGGCGAAGCCAAAAAACTCACTGATTCTGAACGCGAGCTCATGTTCGACAAAGAGGTTAGCGCCTGGAAACGCGTCAAAACCAGCAACGACCCCAATGTTCTGGCTAATTTCTTGCGCGAATTCCCCAGCGGCAGCACCAATGAGCTGGCCCAGTCGCGGTTGAACCGCCTGCTGCGCGCACAGTTGGAGGTAGTGGCCATGGCCGACTCCGGCACGTTGACCCGCGATGTCAAGGCCAAGGAGCAAGAAGAACTGCGCGCCGCGCAAAAAGCCAAGGCCGCACTGGAAGCCGAAACCCGGGCCGCCGCCGCCGCGGAGCAAAAGGAGCTGGCCCAAGCCCGTGAACGCGCCGCACAAGAAGCCAAGGCCTTGCAGCTAGCCCAGGCCAAACAAGCCAAGCTGGAAGCGGCGCAAGCCGCCGCCAAGCAAAAGGAGGAACAAGCGCAGGCCCGGTTGGAGCGCCTGGCGCAGGCCAAGGCAGAGGCCGATGCGCGCAAACTGGCGGACCAGACAGCGCGCGAGCAAAAGCAGAAAGAACTGGAAGAGCAGCGCCTGGCGAAAAAGCAGGAAGCCATTCGCCTGGCCGAAGAAAAGGCCGCTGCCTTAGCCGAACAGAAGGCGCAGGCCTTGGCCCAAGCGCGTGAACGCGAGCGCGCACAGCGCGAGGCCGAGGCGCTGGCCAAGGAACAGGCCGCCACGGCCGCCGAGCAAAAGGCACTGGCACAGGCCCGCGAGCGCGCCGAGCGCGAAGCCGCGCGCCTGGCAGACGAACAAGCCAAGCAGGAAGCAAAAGCCTTGGCGCAGGCCCGCGCAAAAGCCGAGCAGGAAGCGCGGGCACAGGCTGAAGAACAGGCCCGCCAGGAAGCCAAAGCCTTGGCCGCCGAGCAAGCCAAACAGGCCAAATTGCAAGAAGAGCAGCGCCTGGCTCAACAAAAAGCGCAAGCCGCTGAGTTGGCCGAAATGGAACGTGCCATGAAGGCCCATGCCGAAGCCCTGAAGGCACTGCGCCAACAACAGCAGGAAACCGAGCGCCTGGCAGCCGCGCAGGAACAGGCCCGCAAGGACGAGCAACAACGCCTGGCAGCCGCACAGGCCGCGCAAGAGGCCCGCAAACAAGCACAGCTTGCGGCGGCAGCCGCCGAAGCCGCCGCGCAGCAAAAAGTTGCCGCACAGGCCGCGGCCGCGGTGGCCGCACCAACCACGTCTCCCGTGCCACTTGCTGCAACCGCCAAAACCCAAGTCAAGTTCGCCAGCCTGGCCCCCACGCCCTACTACAAGGGCTTCAACGAACATGCACGCCGTTACAGCGTGGGCGATGAATACCGCTTCCGCATCATCGACCAGTTCAACAAGTCAGAAAAGCCGCTGAACCTGACCGTCTCGCGCGTGGACCTGGAGCAGGACCGGGTGGAATACAACGGCGGCGAGTATATTTCCGACACCATGGGCAACACCACGCGCAACGACCGTGGCGACCTGGACACGCCCCGCCAGTTCTACCCCGCCGAACTGTTCATCGGCAAAAAGTGGCGCACCCAATTCCGCCAGACCCGTCCCAACGGCACGGTCTACACCTTCTACTACGACATGAAGGTGGTGGCCCGCGAACGCGTGACCGTGCCGGCTGGCAGCTTTGACGCCTATGTGCTGGAAGGCCAAGGCTTCAACGTCAACCTGGGCGCCAGCCTGCAACGCCGCATCTGGGTGGCTCCCGGCATCAACGCTGACATTGCACATGAAACCTTTGTGCGCCTGCGCAATGGCTCTATCGACCAGAATGACCGGCAGGAGCTGGTGTATTACAAGGCGGCAGATCAAACCGGGGTTGCAGCACGTTGAATGCCTGCGCCAGTGCAAAGGCGCAGCAGGGCCGACGGGTTGTTCGCTTGATGTTTCATTTTTCTAAACACCTCTTCAGTTCTTTGCGATTTCCTTTTTAACGCTCCAAATTTACAGTCACGCCGGGGTTTGAAATACGTATTTCATATTCCACACCCGGGTGTGATCGTTGGCCGCATGCCCGAGTTCTTTTTGTGGCCATTTATTTGGAAAATAGAAATGAAGAAGCAACTGAAGAAACAAGTCGAACTGTCTGCAACACAGCGCGCAGCCCTGACGAAGGAAAGCATTGGCATCGTCACGCTCAAAGACGCGCAATTGAAAATGATTGCCGGCGGCGCGATGAACACAACCAAGCAAATCAACCCCAACACCGGCCATAACTGCATGGGTTGATGTGCATGAAGGCCCGGGCGAGCGGCTCCCCGCCCGCCCGGGCTTTTTTGTGAACGAAGATGCCACACCCCAGTTTCACTGAGAGCGAGCAAGCTCTATTGCCCTTGTTGGCATGGGCGAAGCCCCTGTACGAACGCCATCAACTGCGCGTGCTGACGGCCTTGCAAGCCATGGCTTTGCGACACCCAGACCTGCTGGATGAAGCCCGGTTGCGCGACAGTATTGACGCCGCATTTGCACGGCCTGTGTTGGCAGCTTGTCAGCGGACACTGATACTGGAGCTCGGCATTGCGCGGCACTTGAACCGCCTGCAAACGCAAACCCCACAGTCCCGCTTTCAGGAATTTCTGGATTGGCTTTGCAGCCCGCCTGGACGGCGCTATATGCGCAAGCACTATCCACTGCTATGCAAAGACGTAGCGCTGCGCGCGCAGCAGGTTTCGCGGTTTGTTCTTCAGATGCTGCGCAATATTGCGAAAGACAGCGGCAAGTTGGCGCAATGGTGCATGCGTGAACATGGTCCGCTGCTTCAATTTCAAACCGAAATGGGCGACCGCCACGCCAATGGATGCAGCGTGGTGAAGCTGCAGTTTGCACACATCTGCCTGTATTACAAGCCACGCTCCATGGCGGTGGACGCGGCATTTTCTCGGCTGCTGGCGTGGCTGGCGGCGGACGGCGTAGAACCCATACAGCGTGGGCCCAGCGTACTGGACCGGCATCGCTATGGGTATGCGGTGGCCGTCCCATTCGACAGCGCAAGCAGTGAGGATGAACTGCAATCCTACTACCGCCGTTTTGGTGGCCTGGCAGCAATCAGCTATGTGCTGGGCTCTACCGATTTGCACGATGAAAACGTGATCGCCGCCGGCGCATGGCCCGTGGTCATTGACGCAGAAACCTTGTTTCAACCGCAGGCTCAGGCGCGCTATGGTGCGCGCACATGCCCCCCTGTCTTTGCAGGAACGGTACTGTACAGCGGCCTGATGCCAACCGGATCCTTTGACAGCGAGCACCAGGACACAAGCGCGTTGTTCATGCCGCAAGAGTCTTACTATGCACGCGTGCCCAGTGATCCGGGCACAGACATGATGCGCTTGACGGTGCAGCGCCAGGCCATGCCGTTTGCGCGCAACATGGCCCGTCTTAACGGCCAGGTGGCACCAGCGCATCGCTATGTCCAGCAAATTTGTGCGGGCTTTGAGCACACCTACCGCGCGCTATGGGATCGCAAAAGCCTGCTGCTCAGCGCGGACGGCCCGCTCGCACCGTTTCGCCCGTTGACCGTGCGGGTTGTACTGCGCCCCACCCAAATCTACGCCCACTTGCTGACCATGCTGTCCCATCCGGATTACTTGCAATCACCGCAGCAGCGCACCGCATTGCTGGAACATCTGCGCGTGCCCGCACGGGGCGGCTTGGCCGTGGCCGGCAGTTGGGCTGCAGAACACCAGGCCTTGCTGTGCGGTGACGTGCCGTATTTCAGCATGGCAGTGGACGGCCTCGTTGTGCACGACGACCAAGGTCAGCCCACTGCGGCGCAGTACGCCCGCTCGGGCTGGCAGGAGTCACGCAGCGTGCTAAAAAAGCTGTCTTTGCGCGACCTGCATCGCCAGCGCCGCTTGGTACAGCAATCCGTAGCATGCACAAGGCCCATTGATTTTGCCGGCACGTGGAGTCCTGCATCTGCTGGCACGGTACACCCTGCGCACGGTGCGGCCGTTGATTGGGTGCAAGAAGCCACCGGTATTGCAGAACACCTGCTGGCTACGGCCTGCGACGACCACGGACATACGGCTTACTACCAGCTGGAGTTCCGCGGCCACCCGGTATTGCGGCCCTATGCACTGAATGCTGACCTGTACAACGGCCTGCCCGGTCTGGCCATCTTCTTTGGCGAACTGGCGCGCACCACGGGAAACACCCGCTACCGGCGCGCGAGCGAGCGCGTATTGGCCAGTGTACGCCGTGAACTGATGCAGCGTGGAACGCAGCCCAGCTCCATTGGTGCATTTTGCGGCCTGGGCGGATGGATTTATACGCTGGCACTGTTGGGCGCGCGGCTAGAGCAGACGCAATGGACACAGGAAGCACTGGACTGGCTGCCCGCACTGGCTGCGGGCGTCGCGGATGACCGCTACCTGGACGTCACCGGCGGCAGCGCCGGTGCATTGTTGGTATTGCTGTCCCTCGAAGCCTTGGTCCCAGGCAAAGGCGCCATGCAGGTGGCGCGCGCCTGCGCCAACCGCTTGCAGGCCACCGCACAGGTGGATAGCCGGGGAGCCTGCTGGGTTGGGAAGGAGGCGCCAGACCAACGTGCCATGACCGGTTTTTCCCACGGCACTTCGGGTATTGCTGCAGCTCTGAGCCGGTTTGCCGATGCCAGCGGCGAGGCTCAGTATCTGGACCTGGCCCGATCCGCAATGCGCTTTGAGCGTGCCAGTCTTGACGTGCCGCCCGCAAGCCGCCACGGCGGCCACAGCATGGCCGGCGCGATGCACGCCTGGTGCCATGGCGCACCCGGCACCGGCCTGGGGCTGTTGATGCAACCCGAATCCATGCGCGACGCGCAGTGGCGGCACGATCTGGATCACTGTCTTACCGCGACGCTGGGCAGCGGGTTTAGCGGCAGCCATTGCATCTGCCACGGTCAATTGGGAAATCTGGAACTGTTGATGCAAGCGGCCAGCATGCATGGTGCGGACCCACGCGTCGGGCACTGGCACGCCATTGCCAAAAAGGTACTGCACGAAGGCCGCTCAGAATGGCGTACCGGCTCCATTCCTGGCTATGAATCGCTGGGATTTATGACCGGCTTGGCCGGCATTGGCTACGCCTTGCTGCGCATCAACGATACACACCATGTACCGTCGGTTGCGTCACTGCAACTTCAAGCGCCCAACAACGATGGGAGCCAGACTTGGCACTAGAGTTGTTGTTCCGACAAGCCGCGTTGGACGCGCGCCGCACCAGCGCGCTGGGCGCAATCATCTTGATTCGCCCATTGTCCTTCAGCCTGTTGACCAGTGCTTTTGCTCTGATGGCCGCCACCGTGCTTGCTATTTTGCTTTTCGGCAGCTACACCCAGCGCAGCACCATTGCCGGCCACCTGGTACCCGACAGCGGCATGCTCACGGTATACGCCGCGCAGCCCGGCATTGTCATTGCCAAGCATGTGCGCGAAGGCCAGCTACTGCAGCGGGGGCAATTGATGTACGTGCTGTCCAGCGAGCGCCAAAACTCCAGCCGGCTCAATGTGCAGGAGTCCATCAGCGCCCAGGTCGATGCGCGCCGGCAATCCCTGCAGGACGAAATTGTCAAGACACAACAATTGCAACACGACGAGCGCAACGCTTTGCAAAAGCGAATAGACGCCCTGCAGGCTGAGGTCAGCAAAATCAACAGTCAAATCGAAGGCCAACGCCAGCGCAGCAAACTGACCGAGGAGGCCTTGCAACGGTCTGAGCAATTGCTGGCTTTGAACTTTATCTCCAAGGAACAGTTGCAACAAAAAAAGCTGGACCTGCTGGATCAGCGCAACCGCATGGAGGTGCTGGAGCGTGAGCACATCAGTGTGAGCCGGGATTTGGCCGCTGCTCGTGACGATTTGACCAGTCTTCCGCTGCGCCAGCACAATGCCATGGCGCACATGGAGCGCTCGCTGGCCAGCACCAACCAGGAGCTGACGGAAAGCGAGGCGCGGCGCAGCTTGTCGGTCACATCGCCAGAAGATGGCATTGCCAGCAATGTCGCCGCAGAAATGGGGCAAACCGCCGATGTGACCAAGCCCCTGGTATCGATTATTCCCAAGGCATCGGCTTTGCAGGCCAACCTGTATGCGCCCAGTGGCGCCATCGGCTTCATCCAGCCGGGCGACGCCGTGCTCATTCGCTACCAGGCCTTTCCATTTCAACAGTTTGGGCACGCCAAGGGAACAGTGCTGTCCATCTCCAAAACCGCAATAGCCAGCAATGAGCTGCCAGCCACACTGAGCAACATGGAGCGCGGCACCAACAACGAGCCCCTGTACCGCATTGTGGTGGGCATCGCTGCGCAATCCATGAATGCGTATGGCAAAGCACAAGCACTTCAGGCCGGCATGCTGTTGGAAGCGGATGTGCTGCTTAAAACGCGACGGCTCTACGAATGGGTGCTGGAGCCTTTGTACAGTTTGAGCGGGAAAATTTGACGGAAGGCGCAGCATGACATTATTCGACGGGCTGTCCTTCGGCGACCGTGTTCCCATGATTCTGCAGACCGAATCGACGGAATGCGGATTGGCCTGCCTTGCCATGGTTGCCGGCTACCATGGCAACAAGATGGGCCTGGCGGCCCTGCGCCAGACGCACTCTGCCTCACTGCGCGGAGTGACGTTGGCGGATCTGATGGGCATTGCAGAGCAGTTGCATCTTGGCACGCGCCCCGTCAAACTGGATCTGGCATCGCTTGGCCAACTGACCATGCCTTGCATCTTGCATTGGGACTTTGTGCACTTCGTCGTGCTCACTGGGGTGGACGGTGACACTGCCACCATCCACGACCCAGGTTTTGGGGTTCGCCGGCTCAGCCTGGAGCAGGTCTCGGAATCATTTACCGGCGTGGCCCTGGAGCTATGGCCCACACCCCAATTCAAACCCGAAGGCAAACAAGCGACCGTCAGCCTGCGCACGCTGCTGGGCCCTATTTCAGGGCTGGGACGCTCGCTGACTCAAATCCTGGTTCTGGCATTGGCACTGGAGATTTTTGCGCTGGTGGCGCCTTTCTTCTTGCAGTGGGTGGTGGACAATGTCATCGTTGCGGCAGACCGTACGCTGCTCAATACCTTGGCGCTGGGCTTTGTCACGCTGATGCTCTTGCAGCAGGGCGCGGGCGCGCTGCGCTCCTGGGTCATTCTGTACCTAGGCACTACCTTGAAGTTGCAGTGGCGCGCCAACATCTTTACCCACCTGGTGGGCCTGCCCGTGCAGTATTTTGAAAAGCGCCATTTGGGTGACATCATCTCCCGCTTTAGCGCCGTTGACAGGATTCAACAGACATTGACGAGCTCCTTTCTGGAAGCCGTGCTGGACGGGCTGATGACGATCATCACCGTGGCGC
>JACXTT010007727.1_pt1 | contig 15077 bp, 12 predicted proteins | sample 9270951 | NCBI WGS metagenome assembly JACXTT01 (sample SAMN15532306, study PRJNA645909) | rock metagenome | isolation source: weathered quartz diorite | place: Puerto Rico | collected 2017-06-21
AGAGCCAGTTGTTGGTTCAGAGTCGTTGGCCCCATCTCGGGATGAAGATAGGCACGGTCAAAAGTTTCGGCCGGCACCGCGCGGAGTGCGGCAATCCACCGGGCGTGAAGGGCGTCGAGGAGATCGAGCGACATTTCAATGGGGGCAGTTTTTGCCTCTGGCACTTCCGCCCACAGCGCTTCCTGATAGGGCTTTATCGTCGGGGCATCTTCGGTCACAGCCAACTTGAATCGAACATAGGCGTTCATGTGGCTATCGGGCAAATGGTGCGCCACCTGCCTCACGGTCCAGCCGCCATCCCGGTAGGGAGTATCAAGCTGAGATTGGTTCAATCCGCGAATCGCGTCGCGCAGTTGGCTCGGTGCACTCGCTATCTCCTGAATGAAGCGTTCGCGTTCAGCCGGGCTGACTGACTTCGGTTTCTTGAACTCGCCGATCGGGTATCTGAGGTCCATGGTCATTCTCCTGTTGCAAAACTGAAGGTATATGGTGATTGCAGCGTCGCGCCGCTTTGAGACTTGAGCGTCGCCGCGATTGTCACTGTATAGACTGTCAGTGGTTGATAGGCTGTGTCCGGGACGAAGTAGAAATAACTTCCGTCCGGTTGAAGGTTTAGCGTACCCGTAGTCTGCGGGGTTATGCTGAATGAGCTTCGGACAGTACTCGTGTCGATGTAATCGCTAGCGTACACCGAAATATTGTTGTATCGGTAAACATGCGTGGACCCGTCTTGGGGGTAGGACCCGGTCACTTTAAATGGGGCAACTTTAAACCAAAACGTGTAGGGAGCGCTTAGGTGGACTCCTGTGATCGACCGCAGGTCTGTGGAAATGGTCACAGTATAGGTAGTACCGGCTACGAAATCGGCGATCGGCGAAAAGCCAAAGCCGTTGGACGACCGTACGAAATCGAATAACCCGCTGACGCCCGGGCTCATACTGAATGCTGCGCGGACACTTGCCGTATCGATGTCTCCGCTAAAAGAAATATTCAATTCGGAGCGAGAGTATACCGTCGTATCGCCAGTCGAGGGGTATGTCGAAGTCACCACGAAGTCAGTTGTCGTGAATGTCGCAACATATGGCGCAGGCATCTTCATTCCAGACTTGGAATGAAGCGTCGTGTCAATCCTGATTGTGTACACCGTCCGGGGACTCAGATTTGACTGCAGAATGTAGCTGAATTGTCTCTCATCCAGGGAGTAAATAAAGTATCCCGGAGCGGGAGGAGTGAGACTGAATCCCCCCCGTACCGTCGCGGTATCGAGGCTGTCGGTGAAAGCCGCGTAAATCAAGCGCGTGTTCAGAGATATGTTTGCGCTCGAATTGGAAGGAAGCGTGTTGATGACTCCAAATGGCGTGGTGGAAAAAGATGAGCTGAAGCCACCGACGAGCGGATTCCCATATTTGTCGTGCGCCTGGCCCGCAATCGAAAGGGTGTAGGATGTGCCGGCAGGAAGCGTTCTCAAGCCCTGAAATAGTATCTGAGAAGAATCGACTCCAAACGAACTCACCGATGTGTACCGCCATCGTCCCGGGAGAGGCGGCGATATGGCGATCGAGGAGAAGAACGAGGTGTCGACTGGCGCGTTCAACTGCAACCGGAATACGTTCGACGCAACGTTGGCCGAAAGGTTTGCAGGGGTACTGCTTTTCACCCGGAAATACGGTTCCGGTGTGAAAGGCATGATGAAGGGCGGCACCAGATCGTTCCCGTTGACGTCGACCGCCGTGCTCGCGATCCTCAAGATATACAACTTGCCGACTCTCCAGAGAAACGGGGTGCTGGGGCTTGCGAGAACTGGTGTTATCGAATACACCTCCCCCGTTGAGGATGTTGCCCTGCCGGTATCGGGGAGCAGATCGCCTACCTGCGTATCGAAACTCACGGCATGCTGGATGGAGGCCTGATCCATAAGTTTGTTGAATCGCACGGTGATGGACGTCCCAAAATTATCATACGGACCCGAAGAACTCACTCCGGGGTAGGAGTATATCACCGCCGGTTTGAGTGAAGGATCGTTCAACGAGCCCTCCGGAGATACCGTATTGTCCTTGCACGAGAGCAGCCAGAACGCTGCAAGGAGCATGAAGAATAGATTTCTTGCTGTCATTTTGATACCTCCCATTTCAATGTCCTGGCGAGGCCTGGAGCTCCCTCAACGTTTTCCCTCTATTGCCCAAGATTCTTGTTCGGAGGCTGGAATTCCGGATGCCCCATCTGCCAGAGCACGAAGGAGTACTGATCTGAGAAATTCCGATATGTTACCTGCTTGTCCTCAGTGAAATGCCCGTTGTCGTAATTCACCTTCATCAGGATGGGCTTATTTGAAATGGATGCCTGCTGAAGCGCGGCTGCGAATTTTCCAGGCTCCCAAGCGACGACGCGGGGGTCGTTCCATCCCCCAACGCAGATAACCGCAGGGTATTTCACCCCGTGCTCAACATGCTGGACTCCGTCCATCTCGAGAAGCGCTGCACACTCGACGGAATCATTCACAGTCCCAAATTCGGGGATGTTGGCCGGACCGTTGGGCGCAAATTCCATCCTCGCGGCATTGGCACAGCCCACGTTGCATATTGCCGCTCCAAATAAATCAGGTCTTTCAGTGATGGCGCGGCTAATGAGAATGCCACCCGCGCTGGTGCCCATCCCCGCGAGTTTCTGCGGAGAGGTGTACCCCTCTTTCACGAGATATTCTCCGCATGAAATAAAATCCTTCCACGTATTCGGCTTCGTGGTCTTGTAACCCGCCTTGTACCACGATTCTCCCTTTTCACCCCCGCCGCGGACATGGGCGACGGCCAGGACGACACCCCTCAATGCGACTGATCGGAGAATGCTGAAAGAGGGCGAGACGCTGATTCCATAGGCGCCATACCCCTGCATGATGCAGCAATTACGGCCGTCGCGGGGGAGGTCCTTCTTGTGGATGATAGTAAGAGGAATCTTCGCCCCATCGTGTCCCGGAACCTCGACTTCCTCGGCCACCAGGTTTTCAAATCCAGGATAGGTCACATCTATATTGAAAATGCTCTTGGAGAATTCGTTCTTCTCCGCGTCATAGTTGTACCAGTTCAGAGGCAGGGTCCACGACGTTATGTCAGCGAGACACTTATTTGTATGGCGATCGGGACAGAAGATCTCTGCACTCCCGGAACCTGGGAGTACCAGGTTCGTTTTCTCACCGGTTGTCAGATTGTATCTCACGATGCGGTCGACCACCCCGTTTGAATACATGATAAAGAGGTAACTCCTGCTTTTAGTGATACTCTGGATTGCATCGCTTTGTTCCGGGATGATTGTCTCAGCGTTCTTCCAGTCGGGGTCCTTCACGCTCGTCGAGATGAGCTTGTACTTGGGAGAACCCTTGGTCGTCACGGCGTAGATCTTGTCGCCATAAAACTCCATACCGCGGACGAGGCTGTCGCTCGGCTGGCAGAGCACCTTCCAATTGACTTTCGTTTTGTTCAGTTCTGAGATGGGCGCATAGAACATGCGCATTTCATTCCGAACATTGCTGAGACTCGCAAGAATTATGTCCGGATATGACTCGTCGATGCTTACAAAGGGGAGCTCATTCGGGGCGATGTTAAGATTCGGGTAGCTCTCATTGCTGAAATAGTCGATATCGGCGGAGACAGGTGTGCCGACCTTGTGCAATCGTGTCTTAGTGTTGAGTTCAAACTCCGGGCTCTTATTGTCGGCCGTTTTCTGAGAAAAGTAGAAGAATGACTGATTGTCCGGCGTCCAGCCGATAGGACCGAACCAGCTCGGATAGATGCTGTCGGGAGCAAGCGTACCCTGGTCCACGTTGAGAACGCGCAGCTCCGAAACCTCCGCCCCGGAGGCAGAGAGGCCGAGAGCGATCCGCTTCCCATCGATGCTGGGAACAACGCCCTGGATTGTCGTAGTTACCCCTGCCTTGTACGATGAGGGGTCGAACAGAAGCTTCTCCTCTCCATTCCACCCTTCTCTATAGTACAGCTTGCCCACATTCTCCCCGCCCTTCGTCTTTTTGTAAAACAGGCGGCTTCCTTCCCAGACGATGCTCGAATAACTTGCCGGCTTCATCTTGTCGAGTTCGACCCATTCTTTCACCAATGCATCGCGGGCGGGAATCTTGTTCAGGAGAGAGTTGCTGAAATCCGCTTGCGCCTTGAACCAGTCCTCCACCTCCTTGTCCTTAATATTCTCTAGCCACCTGTATGGATCATGGATCTTCTTGCCCCAATAGCTGTCTGTGCTGTCCACAGTTCTGGTCGGAGGGTATGCAAGTTGGGCCTGAGAATAAAATGCCAAGACAAAGAAAAGCGTGGTAATCGTGAAAGCTTTCATTGGGGATCTCCTTTAGATTCTAGGGCGTAGGCGGGCCGCCCTGTGGTTGCCGTAAAAGGTAAGGTTTTGGGATCCGAAAAACAATATTGACCCTCAAGGAAAAAATAACTATGTTCCGCGGTGGAAACCGTCCCGCGCCGCCCTGTAGACGGGAACCGATTAGATGTTCTACCCCACGAAAACGTTATTCCAACTACCTATCGTAGTCAGTCATTATTCTATGGAGGAGGAATTATGAAAGCCATCCTTTTCTTCATTGTAGTCGCAGTCACCTCGCTTACGCTGGTCGCCGGCGAACACCCGGAAGCCGCCAAGAGTTCTCCCGCCTTCGACAAGTTGAAGGCGCTTGCGGGGACATGGAAGGGGAAAGATGAGGAAGGGAAAGTCGTTGGGGTCTCGTACAAGGTCGTATCATCGGGCAGCTCCGTGATGGAATCTCTCGAAATGGAAGACCATCCGGATATGATGATCACGATGTACAACCTCGACGGATCCAAAGTCATGATGACCCATTATTGCTCGATGGGGAACCAGCCCAGAATGAGAGCTTCGGGCCTCTCAAAGGACGGCAATACCCTCACCTTCAAGTTTGTCGATGCCACCAACATGGCGAGCAAGAACGATGCCCACATGCACAATCTTGCCCTCACGTTTAAGGACAACGACCACTTTACGCAGGAGTGGACGATGATGATGGAGGGTGGGAAGGAACACCATGCTGTGTTCGAATTTGAGCGAGCGAAGTAAGATGTAGCTTCCTACGCGGGAGGAGACGCGTCGACCTTTTCGATTTCGACGCTCACCTTGTTCCAGGAGTAGTAAGCGTCGTTCAACTTCCCCTGGAGCTGGTGGTATTCATGGGAAATCTTCCTGGCCTCTTCCCCGTTCGCGTAGAAATCGGGCCCGGCCATGGCCTCCTCGATCTCAAGTTTTCGCCGCTCCAGCTGCTCGACGGTATGTTCGATCTCTGCGAGCCGGTCCTTGAGGGGTTTCAGAATCTTGTAAAGCGTCTGCCGCTGTTCTGCTTCACGGCGTTTCCGCTCCTTCCCCGATTCTACGGGCTGGAGCTGTGGAGCGGATGGTTTCTGGGAGGAAGACAATGGGACGCTCAAGCCCCCTTTGAGCTGCTCTCTCTCCGCCTTCTTCCTCGAGACGTACTCCGACACTGTTCCGGGGTATGTCCGAACTCCATCCACGCCAAATTCGATGACCTTGTTGATAAGCGGGTCGAGGAACGCCCTGTCGTGCGAGACTATGATATACGTCCCCTCGTACTCAAGAAGCGCTTCCTGCAGCACTTTTTTCGATCGCATGTCGAGGTGATTTGTCGGCTCGTCCATGATGAGGAGATTTGCCGGCTGGAGGAGCATTTTCGCGAGCGCGAGGCGGCTCTTCTCACCGCCTGAAAGGACGGCAACCCGCTTGAACGCATCGTCGCCGTGGAAGAGGAATGAGCCAAGAATCGTCCGGAGTTTCTTTCTGATCTCTCCCTCCGCCACTTCATCAACGATTTCGAGGGCTGTTTTATCAGAATCGAGCTCCTCCGCCTGATGCTGAGCAAAATAGGAGAGCACGACGTTATGGCCCGGCTTCCGCGATCCCGAATCGATCCCCTCGACACCCGCCAGAATTCTTGAAAAGGTCGACTTCCCCGCTCCATTCACTCCTACAACTGCTATACGGTCGCCCCGGTCGATCGTGATGTTCAGGTTGTCGAAAACCTTTTTCTCGCCATAGCTCTTGTTGATGTCCTTTAGCTCCATGACTACCACCCCGCTCGCGGGAGGGGCTGGAAAGTGAAAATGAATCTCCTCCTCTTCGTCTTCGATCTCGACGAGGTCTAATTTTTCGAGCTGTTTGATCCGGCTCTGCACCTGGCGCGCTTTGGTGGCTTTGTAACGGAAACGGTCGATGAATTCCTGCGTGTGCTTGAGCTGCTTCTGCTGGTTCTTGAACGCGTTTACCTGTTGCTCTTTGCGAATCGCTCGTTCCTTGTCGAAGAAGGAGTAGTTACCCGCATAGACCTCAAGCGACCCCATGCTGAGCGAAAGTGTCCTGGCGATCAATCCGTCGAGGAATGCCCGGTCGTGAGAAACGAGGATGATGGCTCCATTGTATTGGCGAAGGTACTCTTCCAGCCATTGGAGGGAATCGAGATCGAGGTGATTCGTGGGCTCATCGAGGAGCAGAACCGAGGGTTCTTTCAGGAGCAGTTTCGCAAGCGCGATGCGCATCTGCCAGCCCCCTGAAAACTCCTCGGTCTGGCGATGCATGTCGGACATCGAGAACCCGAGACCGAGAAGGATTCTCTCGATCTTGGATTTCATCCGGAACGCATCCAGATCCTCCAGTTTATGCTGGAGCTCTCCGTAGATCTCAAGGATCTCCGCATACGCTTCGCCCGAAGGGTCGGCAGTTGCCAGCTGCGATTGTGCCTCCTCCAGTTCGCGTTGAACCTCGAGAACATCTTCGAAGGCGGTTTCGGCTTCTGAATACAGCGACTTACCGCTTGCTACGACGCCATCCTGAGGGAGGTACCCGACAGTGACATAGTGGGCCTTGTTGATGCTGCCGCTATCCGGCAGCCCTATCCCTGCGATGATCTTCAGGAGAGTCGTCTTACCGGCGCCGTTCGAGCCGACGAGTCCGGTTCGATCGTGCGGCCCGATAACGATCGAGACGCCGTCGAAGAGCTTTCTGCCGGCGAATTGAACTGATACGCGGTCGAGGGAGAGCATAGATTATCAGCGGGGAGATCTGTGCATCCGTGAGGTTCCGGCCGGGGGGACCCCCCGATATGTCGGTGTCCTATGGAAGGAAAAGAAACCCAATCATTGGCTGGACGCCCCGGCTTGCAAGTTTCACATCATCCGGTTGGTTGTAGAGGTTCGTTAGTCCCGCTGAGTACCGGATATCGACGAGAATGGAAGCAACTTCCGAGAGATTGAATCCTGCTCCAAGGCCCGCTTCGAGAGCAAAATCGGTCTTGCTGTACCCCTTTGTGATCATGTAGCCGAGGTTCGGCCCCATGAACAGATAGGGGGTAAACGCGCCCGAACCGAACCTCAGTCCGGCGTTAACCGGAAGCTCGATGAACTCGAGTTTTAGGCGTTGTTCGACATGCTGCGTGGTTCCGAACAACGTCGGGTAGTCAAAGTTGAGGGTCGAGCCCTTCTGAATATACATCGGCTCGAATCGCAGAAAGACAGGGCCCCCAAGGTCAATTTGCACCATTCCGCCTGCCGCCGGCCCCGCATAGGACGAGACTCTTGATTGATCCCATTGAGAATAGAAAGGCGCATCGGATACCGAGAAAGACGCGATATTCACTCCCGTCGTCAAGCCGACCCGTGTTTGAGCATTGGCCTGATTCGGATACGAACCCAGAAAAGTAATTAACAAAAGTCCCACGGCTTGTATCGCCATGTGCTTTCTCATTGCTCGGCCCTCAGTGTTGTGAGTCGGATCAGAGATGTGTTCCCCCGCTTCGTTGAATGAACAAATATAGCGAGACAGAGGTTCGATTCCAACAACGTACGCCGGCCTTTTTTTGACAATGGCGATGAGGTTTGGTATGTTCGGGGTCGTTGTACGATCGCCCCCGGGCCGCGTAGTTTTGTTCCCGGATCGTCATCCCCCTTAATCAGAGCACCGGAGAATCGCATATGCCCCAGACACCGCACGTCGAGGAACATTTCACCGGTTCCGCAACCGTCAGAGACATTGTCATCGGAATGTCCGACGGTTTGACCGTTCCGTTCGCCCTCGCCGCCGGTCTGTCGGGGGCTGTCGCCACGACACGCATCATCGTGACAGCAGGCTTTGCAGAAATCGCCGCCGGGTCGATCGCGATGGGATTGGGCGGTTACCTTGCCGCGAAGAGCGACGCCGAACACTATTTCAGCGAGAAGGCACGCGAGGAATCCGAGGTGGTCGAGAAACCTGACGTGGAGGCGGCGGAGGTTGGCGAAATATTCGAATCGTACGGCCTGACAAGAGAACAAAGCGAGCCGATAGTGGGCGCTCTGCGAACAAAGCCAAAGGCGTGGGTTGCCTTCATGATGAGGTTCGAACTCGGCCTCGAGGAGCCAAATCCGAGAAGGGCCCTGATCAGCGCCTCGACGATAGCGGGGGCTTACATCCTGGGGGGTCTTATTCCTCTCGGCCCATATATCGTTCTTCCGACGGCCGGCCCCGCGCTGGCGTGGTCCGTCGTTACGACGCTCGTTGCCCTCGGAGTGTTTGGTTTCATAAAAGGCCGGTTCAGCGGAACGCGCCCTTTGAGGAGCGCAGTTCAGACGATGTTCATCGGGGGATTGGCCGCGTCCGCAGCGTTCATGATCGCCCGGGCTGTATCCTGAAACCTATCGAAGAGCTTTCTCGATTCGCCGATTGGGTATGAACCACATCCCCGCAGTCAATGCATACATAACGAAGGCTATGCGAGGGGTTACAAATGAAAGAGGAATCGCAACGATGTAGAAAACGATCGATATCTTTCCCTTGAAATCATTCCCCACCGCCACAGCCAGAACCGACTCCTTTCCGTGAAGCGAGATGAGAATATGTGTGAGAATAAAATACGCGACTCCGGAGAGGAGGAAAACGACTCCGTAGAGCGCCACCGGCCACGCCGCAAAGTCATTTTCGCCCACCCATCCCGTCACAAACGGAGTCAGCGAGAGCCAGAAGAGAAGGTGGAGGTTTGCCCATAGCACGCGGGCATCGACTTGTTTGATCGCCTGAAGCATGTGATGGTGATTGGTCCAGTAGATCCCGAGAAACACAAAACTGAGCGCATAACTCACGAATACCGGCGCGAGAGGGAGGAGCGCCGACAACTCGGCGTTTCGTGGAATTTTCAATTCAAGGACCATGATGGTGATGAGGATGGCGATGACGCCATCACTGAATGCCTCCATTCGTCCCTTGTTCATGCATGTCTCCGGGGAAGTTGCAGTGATGAACTACAGGTGACCACCCGCGGAACTAATCGGGTACGGTCAATGGTGTCCAAAAGGGTGGGATGAGATCGGCGTCCTCCCGGCTCACCACAGATCAGAAGCCGGAATGTACCGGCTCCCCGATCTGTGGCAATTGGAACGCCCGTGGCCTCTTCGCCGTGATTCAGCCCGGGCGGGTCGATTCTAGTTCGAGTAGCTTGCGAGCGCTCTGCCGACAGTTTCGTACGTGTCGAGTACCTGGACGAGTTTCGTCGTGACCAAGACATCGGTCAGATGACTCCCCAGTCTGGCAATCCGTACGTCCCCGCCAACGGTCCGCATGGTTTTGACGGTTGAGATAAGAGCGCTGATTCCTCCGCTGTTTATCCGGTTCACCTTCCCCAGATCGACGATCACTTTCCTGATGCCGTCGGCCTTGAGACTCGTAATCTTCTGCTGAAGCAGAATTTCATCCTCGTTCCCAAGAAGGTCCCCCTTAATCGTCACAACCGCTACGTCCGAATCGATTCGTTCATCAATATGCATGGGTTTCGGCTCCTTTCCAGTAAGTACTTCGGTAGTGTACGGCGCGCGACCTTCCTTGTTTCATGCGCCGGCCCCGAAGTGGAGCCTCGGCAGAAGTGCTCTCCGGCTCAGTAGACCGGAGTCAATCCCATGTTGAACAATGTGAACGCGTAAATGTCTGCTGTTTCTTCAATTATCTTCGACGTGGGTTTCCCTCCGCCGTGTCCCGCTTTTGTTTCGATCCGGATCAGGACGGGGTTTGTTCCGTGATATTTTTCCTGCAGCGTCGAAATGTACTTGAATGAGTGAGCAGGAACCACACGGTCATCGTGATCGGCCGTCGTCACGAAGACCGCGGGATAGGCAACACCCTCCCGGATGTTGTGGATGGGCGAGAACGTATAGAGGTTGTGGAAGTTTACCGAATCGTCGCTCGATCCGTAATCCGGGACCCAGGCCCACCCGATGGTGAATTTGTGAAACCGGAGCATGTCCATGACACCTACTGCCGGAAGGGCCACCCTGAAGAGGTCGGGTCTCTGATTTGTGACTGCTCCGACGAGCAAGCCGCCGTTGGACCCTCCCTGGATCGCAAGCTTTTGGGGGGACGTATATTTCTCGGCGATCAGGTACTCCGCAGCTGCGATGAAATCGTCGAAGACATTCTGCTTATGGAGTCCCATACCCGCTTCGTGCCACTTTTCACCATACTCGCCGCCGCCCCGCAGGTTTGCCTGGGCGAAGATCCCGCCTTGCTCCATCCATGCCATGCGCGCCGTGTTGAAAACGGGTGCGAGGCTTATGTCGAACCCGCCATAGCCGTAGAGGAGTGTCGGATTCTTTCCGTCGAGGGCGATTCCCTTCTTGTGGACAATGAACATCGGTATCCGCGTTCCATCCTTACTCTTGTAAAACACCTGCTTGGTCTCGTAGTTCTCAGGATTGAAATCCACTTCCGGTCTCCGGAAGAGCTTTGACTCTCTGGTCGCGAAATCATACCGATAGATAGTCGATGGGAAGGTGAACGAGGTCACCGAATAAAACACGAATTGATCTTCCTTCTTCCCTGCAAATCCACCGGTGGTTCCCAGGACGGGCAGTGTCACTTCGTTTTCGAGCTTCCCATCCGTATCATAGACATAGACCCGGTGACTGACGTCCTTCATGTAGACCGCGACGAGCTTCCCGCCGACAAGCGAGGCGTTCATGAGCGGCTCAGGCTTTTCCGCCAGGATGTTATTCCAGTTCGGCTCTCCCGGTGACGCGGGATCCACCAGAACTACCTTGCCGTTGGGCGCGTTGCGGTTCGTCCGGAAGTACAGTTTCCCCTCAACGTTTCCGATCGGGGTGAAGTCGTCGTCGAAGGTTTCGATCACCGGCCTGAACGACGGGTCGGATGAGGCCATCTCACGAAAGTACGCCGCATTCCCTTTCGAGCCGCCCTGCGAAACCGTCAGCACGCCAAAGCGCTCGTCCTGAGTGACCGTCATGCCGAACGTGCGCTGAGGGGTTTTTGCGTCCTGATAGACAAGCTTGTCCGCGCTTTGATCCCCACCGAGCGTGTGGTAGTATACCTTCTGGTACTCGTTCTTCGCTGTCAGTGCCTTCGTAGTATCAACGGGCGTGTCGTAGCGGCTATAGTAAAAGCCGTTACCGTACCACGAAATCCCTGTGAACTTCGCCCATTTGATGTGATCGCTCCTCTGAGCTTTTGAGGCGACATCGATGAGGAATATTTCGCGCCAGTCCGACCCGCTGCGTGATATACTGTACGCAAGGAGCTTGCCGTCCTTTGAAAACGAGATGTCCGACAGGGCCACTGTCCCATCGCTCGAAAGCGTGTTGGGGTCGAGCATGACTTCCGGCGACCCGTCGATGCCATGCTGAATGTAGAATACGCTCTGATTCTGGAGGCCGGTATTCTTGAAAAAGAAGTAATTATCCCCCTCGCGGAACGGGGTGCTGTACCTGGGATAGTTCCAGATCTTCGTCAGCCGGTTTTTGACCTGCTCCCGGAACGGGATCTTTGCCAGGTAGTCGAAGGTGACCTTGTTCTCCTCCTTGACCCAATTGGCGACGCTTGCGGCGGTGTCGTTCTCCATCCAGCGGTATGGATCCGACACGGTCGTTCCAAAGTAACTGTCGGAATGATCGATCTTGGCGGTCTTGGGATACTCGAGCGATTGTGCGCGCAGCGTAGACGCAATCGCAATCAGAGCCATTACGACGGTCAGACTCTTCTTCATGGAGCAATTCCTTCTCTATAATGAATTGGTTTCGATCCGCCAGTACTTTCCGCCTCCCCCTTCCCTTGCCATGAATCGGTAATCGACAAGGGCGCGGCGAAGCCGGGCGGTATCTTTGTTGAATTTCGCGAGAATCTCATTTACCTGCTTCTCCGTGTATCGAAAGCCGTATTGAAATTCGGACAGAACGTGCCGCAGGAGCACAAGATACTTTTTCTCCTGCACGGGAAACGCCCTGATTCTTCCCTCAGGCGTGAGAAATGTGGAAAGAACCTTTTTGTCATACGGATCGGTGCCGTTTTCGCCCGCGAGTCCCTTCAGATCTTCCCTGTGAAGAAGCTTCTTTGCAGTGGCTTCAAGCGGATCTGCGTGGAGCGAATAGATGCTGTAATAACCCTGCACCCTTCCCTCAACGAGTCCGGCCCTGGCCAGAACAGCGAGATGGTGGGAAACGGTCGAGGGTCCCACCCTCAGGGATTTTGAGAGTTCCTCAACCGCGTGCGGACGCTGGGCAAGATACCCGATTATTTTGAGCCGGTTCTTGTCGGCAAGGGCTTTAAACAGCGGTAAGAGCTCACTCATCGTGTCGTGCTCGGTCATCATCATCTCCGATTTATTTCGACCAAGATAGAAATAAATTGACTAAGATACAAGCGCTCAGGCGGGCTCGATTAATCCGGGTGCATCAATCTTCGCGTTGTTGACCGCGAGCGAAACGGGATACGCCTCCATCTTTGCGTCCGGGAAAGGACGCATGTAGGTGACAAGCTGGTCGAAATTCTTAAACGCGGGGTCGAGCCACCGGTCCAGCCCCTTATCATCAAGAATCACCGGCATCCGGTTGTGGATCGGTTTCATTAGTGTGTTCGGATCTGTCGTAATGATGGCGCCAGTGAGGAGCTTTTTTCTCCCTTCCTCCTTAGTCCGCCACAATCCGGCGAGTGGAAAAATCTCTTCATCTTTAAAGATAACTCGATAGGGAGTCTTTCTGGTGCCTTTCGGAAGGGGTTTTTTCTCGTATCCTTTTGGGGCCTGCCATTCATAGAAACCATCGGCGACGAATACACACCTCTGACCGAGTAGGAGAGCCCGGAAGAATTTGTTTTTCTCTATCGTGTCGTTTCGGATATTGATCTGGGATGAGTACTTGCTCCCCTCCTTTTCGGCCCAGGGCGGGGTGAGACCCCAGAAGATGTTGGTCAGATACCGCTTCCCGTCTTCTTTGGCAACAACTCCCGGGACCAGTTGAGAAGGCGCCGCGTTATAGCGGGGAGAGTATTCGTGGAAATCGGGGGCAACTTCTGCGCGGAATCGCTTGAGGATGAATTCTACTTTGTCCGCGGTGATCGTGAAGCGGCCGCACATCGAGTCTTACGCCCTTGCGAGAAGGAGAGACAATCCCCCGATGATGATGATGATGGGCCACATGATGGACCAACTCACGCCAAGGAGAATGATGACCATCAATGCTACAAGCGTCACCAGCCCGACCATCGAACGCCGGTTTTCACGCCGGCGCACAACATCGGACAAGAGATATGCGATCGGGATCAGGAAAAAAAGGGCCCACCACCGGTGGCCGATCCGGATGACATCGAGATTTCGCAGGAGCAATATCAGGCCTATGATTGCAATTGCGAGACCGATGAACGGAGAAAACCCCTCCTTTCTCTCCGAGTCAGCCATTAGTCTACTCTCTTCACTTTCCTTTCATAAGCTCAATAAACTCAGGCTCGCCCCGTATGTTTTCCAGATCGGTGTCGCGCTTAATCCACTCGTAAAATCCGTATCCCGCGGCTATCGCATTCTTCAGTGCCTGGATTGCTAGCGCCTTCTCGCCCAGCGATGAATAAAAGCACGACGCATTATAGAGCATCAGGGGATCATCCGGACTCAGCTCGATCGCTTTTGATCCCTGGCGTTTGCCCTCCTCAATGCGACCGGCATCGATCAATGCGATCGCATTAAACATGTACGCCCGCGCATCATCCGGATGTTTCGCGAGATAGCGCGGATACATGAGCAGTTCAGCCTGAAGATTCTCATGTGCTTTGGCCTTCTCACCCAGTGCCGTGTGGGCCATTCTCAAATCACCGTACGCGGAATAGAAATCCGGATTCAGTGCTATGGTCTTTTCGAAGAGAGGAATCGCTTCCCTGTCCTGATCTGCGGTATGAAATATGCGACCCAGAATCCAGTAGCCAATGAAATTATTCGGATCGAGCTCTATCGCCTTCCTGCTCGCCGCCAACGCTTCCTCACGGGCTTTCTTGTGAAGGTGGACCATCCCAAGCGTGGTGTAGCCTTCGGAGAGCGAGGGATCGTACATAAGCGCCTTCAAGCCTGCTTCCATGGCCTTCTCGAGCCAGTCATCTTTCCGATCAAATTGCTGATAGAGCGTGGCGTATGCTTCCCCCAGACCTGCATAGGCCTCGGCATATCGGGGGTCGTGGTCGATCGACTTCTGGAAGAGTTGGATCGCGGTCTGTACTCCCGAGCGAGTATAGCGGTAGAGCGAATCGCGAGCCCGGAGATTGCAATCGAACGCCTGAGGGTCAAGCGTGGCTCGCTTTGTCAGAACGACCTTTTCGGTCGGCGACAGTTTCACCATTAACGCATCGACGATCTGCTTCGATACCTGCTCCTGAATGTCGAACACGTCTTCCAATTTGCCCTTGTACGTCTCGGCCCAGAGCTGAGCATCGGCTTCAATGTCAATCAGCTCAACGGTAATGCGGAGGTTATCCTGAAACTTACGAACACTCCCTGAGAGGATATAGCGCGTCCCAAGCTCGCGGCCGATCGACTTCAAATCCTTCGTAGTCCCCTTGTACTGCATCGATGTGGCACGGGGGACGACCCGGATATCCTTCAGGCGCGCGAGGTTCGCGATGAGCTCCTCGGTCAGCCCGTCGCTGAAATAGTCTCCTTCCTTATCCGGACTTATATTCCCGAAGGGAAGAACTGCAATCGCCTTGGTCTTCGCGCCCGCCCCGGCCGTTTCGATGGCCGATTTCACTTCGTC
>JACXTT010007728.1_pt1 | contig 15076 bp, 8 predicted proteins | sample 9270951 | NCBI WGS metagenome assembly JACXTT01 (sample SAMN15532306, study PRJNA645909) | rock metagenome | isolation source: weathered quartz diorite | place: Puerto Rico | collected 2017-06-21
ACCGACATTCCAGACGCCGTCGCTCGACTGGCTGCCGCTGATGCCGTGGCCTCCGCCGCTCCAAACCTGCCATTCGTGGCCGCCTTCGACGGGGCCGGCTTGCGCGCGAATCGCCGGCGCGCACAAAAATGCGGCGAAGAGGAAGGCCGCAAAGACTTTTCTCACCAGGGAGTCTCCTTCCGATTTTTTGATGCCGCCATTGAATTCCTGGTGCAGAGAAGATATAGAAATTCTGCGAGAAAGGCGAATTTCTTCTCAGCCGCCGCAGGGTGATTCGAATCGCGCGCATGTGGATTCGAACCGGGTCCCCCATCGGCCCGGCCATGAAGCTGTTGATAACGCTGGATGCGGCGTTCATCATTCATTCATCAGCCGCGATTTAGCCTGCACGGTTCGAATCGCGAACCAGACCTTGGCGGAGCGAAAGGGAAGCTGGGAAGCAGATGAGGCATTCGACACTGTTGTTCGTTTTGACGCTTGGCGTCATGCTTGGCGGCTCCTGGTTGGCTGTGAACGCGCGCGCTCAAGATTCGCCTCCGGCTGAGTCGCGACCTTCAAACGCGGATTCGACCACCGCGGCGGATCCGGTCCCGGCGATGTTTCCGCATCCGGAATCGGACCGCTGGTGGATCTCGGGGCAGGCGAATTTCATCTCGCAGTGGCATCCGGAATTCCATTCGCCCTATCAAGGACTGCGCAGCCTGCCTCCGCAAGCGCAAGACGCGACTTCCCGCGTTTTCACCCTGTTCACGGGCGTGCGCTTCACGAACACGATGGAACTGCTCTGCGACGTTCAGGAAACCGGCGGCCACGGGATCGGCGAGGCGGTCGGCCTGGGCGGCGTCACGAATCTGGACATCGTGCGGAATCCCGATCTGAGCAAAGCGCCCTACATCGCAAGGCTTATGTGGCACCAGATCATTCCTCTTGGCCACCGCCAGATCGAGAATTCCCGTTCGCCGCTCTCACTTTTTTCCTCACTTCCGGAGCGCAGGCTGGAGATACGCTTCGGAAAGTTTAGCTTGGCAGACTTCTTCGACACGAATAGGTATGGCACGGACACGAGTTTTCAGTTCATGAACTGGACCGTGGACAACAACGGTGCCTACGACTACGCGGCGGATACACGCGGCTTCACTTTTGCGGCGATGATCGAATACCACGACCGGCGATGGGCCGCGCGATTCGCCGAAGCGCTGATGCCGAAAATTGCCAATGGGATCCATCTCGACGCGGACTTGCCCCGCGCGCACTCCGAAAACTTCGAGTTTGAATTGCATGGGACGGTACTGCGGCATCAAGAAGGCGTTATCCGGTTTTTGGCCTTCGCCAATCACGCCAACATGGGGAGCTACGGCGAGGCAGTCGATCATTTCTTGGCAGGTCTGACGACTAAACCGGACATCACCGCTCATCCGCTCCGTACTACCCTCAAATACGGATTTGGCGTCAATTTCGAACAGCCACTGAATTCCTGGATGGGTGTATTCGGCAGGTGGGGCTGGAATGAAGGCCGGCACGAATCGTTTGCGTACACCGAAGTTGATCAGACCGTGGAGCTCGGAGCCGGGGCCAGCGGCCAGCGGTGGCACAGAAAATTCGATCGCGCCGGATTTGTTTTTGTTTCGAATGGGATTTCGCGCGACCACCAGGAGCATTTAAGGTTGGGTGGAACGGGCTTTCTTCTGGGCGACGGCCGCCTGAGCTACGGCAGAGAAAACATTGTCGAGAGCTATTACACCCTGCATGTCTGGCGTGGAATCTATCCTTCCGTGGGGCTTCAGCATATCAACAATCCGGGTTACAACCGGGACCGCGGCCCGGTGCTGGTGCCGACACTTCGCCTGCACCTTGAGCTTTAGAGAGCAAGCGAGCAGCCCGGGCAGAGTTAAGGGATTGCGTGCTGGAATTGATACGGGCGGAGATCTGTCAGTTTGCTTTTCCGAGGAGCTGGCGAGCGTAGGCGGGCGCTTTGCCAGTGTCTTCGTGTTTGAAATAGGCGTACACGTCCACGCCCTGGGCCAGCCAGCCATCGAAACGTTTTTTCCAGGCCGTGATTTGCTTCGGAGTGTAGTTTTCCAGGCGCAGGCGGCCGTAGGTGAAGCCGGCGGTGAGCACATCGGGAGGTGTTTGCTTGTCGGTCTCAGACAGGCAGAGCGCCGTCTCGTGCTGGCGCAGAACCGCGTACGTTTCGTCGGTGTACCAAGAGGGATGGCGCACCTCGAAGGCAAAAGCGAAAGCGTCCGGGCGAAGAGCAAGAAAATCTTCCAGAAGCGGACGATCGAATTTGAAGTTGGGCGGCAGCTGAACGAGGATGGGGCCGAGGTGGTCGCCTTCGCTGAGAACGCTAGCAACTTCCAGGAAACGTTTCAGCGTGCTCTCGCAGTTGCGGAGCCGCTGAATGTGAGTGATTTTCTGGTTGGCCTTCAGGGCGAACCGAAAGCCTTCCGGTACGCTCTTGGCCCAGTTTAGAAGTGCGCTCTCGGTGGGCATACGATAGAAACTGTGATTGATTTCGACCGTCGAGAACTGCTTCGCATAGAAGGAGAGCATTTCCCGGTCGGGAAGTTTGTCGGGATAGAAATTTCCCTTCCACTCCTTGTAGGAGTATCCGGAAGTGCCAACGCGAAGCTGGCCCGAGCTAGGAATAGAACATCTCCGTAGGAGCGTAAATTAAATCACAGCTAACGCTGGGAAAACAGAGACGGCGGGCACGCTACTGTCATTTCTTTTTTGCCGCAGACGGCATGCGGCGGCTGAGAGATTCGATGGCATCCTCCAGCCGCTGGCGTCGTTTCCAGAAATCGCCCCAGAGATCGCCTTTTTCCTTTAGACGTGCAAAAACCGTTTTCATGTTCAACGTTTCGGGGCGCAAGCTGGGGCGCAATTCGCGGGGCAGCAGGGGAGTGGAAACCGGTGCTTGGGGGAAAGCTCGCACGGAATATGCGGCAGCCAGCGGACGCCCGTGAGCATTTTGTTGCACGTCGATCAACACGCGGCCCGCTGGCCGCTTCGCAACCGTGCGTTCGTTGGTGACCAGATTAGGATATTCGGCAGTTACCGTTCGTGCGATGATCTCGCCGAAGGTACGCAACTGCTCGTACGTGTAGATCGGCTCGACGGGTATATAAATGTGGATTCCTGTTGCCCCCGAAGTCTTCAGGAAACTAGCCAATTTCAATTCTTCCAACTTTTCATGAAGCGCCCGAGCGACGGTCACCACGACCGAGAATTCCGTGCCGTCCGAGGGATCTAAATCGAAGAAGAAATAGTCAGGATGGTCAAAATCGGCATAGCGGTTGGACCACGGGTTGTGATCGATGCAGCCGAGGCCGGTCAAGAACAGCAGGGAAGCGCAGTCGTTGGCCGTCGCGTAGTGAATTACCTCACCACGATGTTCGGAATCCAGCGGGACCGTTTTGAACCAGTCTGGCACGCCCTCGCGCAAGTCTTTTTGAAAGAAAGCCTGGCCCTTGATTCCGTCCGGGTAACGGCGCAAGACCAAAGCCCGATCGCGGAGAAACGGCAAGATGAAGTTGGCCACGCGGTAGTAGTAAGCCAAGAGATGCCGCTTGGTGTGGCCGGGCTCGGGAAAATAGACTTTGTTCAAGTTGCTGAACCGCAGCCGTTTGCCGTCCAGCTCGATGATCACCGTTTCGGCTCGGCCATTGAACAACTCTGCTTCGATCTGCGCTTTTATGTTTAGCACGCGGCCTACAATCTCGGGCGAACGAACGACGGCCGGAGCAGAAACAGCAGGGGCTACTTCGTTTTCGAACTGGCAATCCAAGGGGCGCGCATCCTCGCGAAGCGTGAGGAAAACCGGGTGACGCAGGGAGTGCTCGTCGGTCCATCCGCTGAACTTGACGCGCGCGACCAATGCCGGAGTGATCCAGGACGGCTTCTCGTTCGTTTCGGGTACAGGATCGAACGGGCAAGCGGATGCTGCCAGCTCTTTCAACCTGCCGCTCAATTCATTCAATTTTTTCTCGTCAAATCCGCTCCCAACGTGTCCGATGAATCGAAGCTTCTTGTCTTGATACAAGCCCAACAACAGCGAGCCGAAGGGAAGAGCTGCGGTGCGAGCCGCGGTCCAGCCACCGACGACGGCGTCCACTGTCTTGGTATTCTTCAGCTTCACCCAGTACGGGCTACGATCCGAAACGTACGAGCTATCGATGCGCTTCGCGAGAATCCCTTCCAAGCCATTCTGTTCCGCCAGCTCGAACAGCTCTTTCCCCTTTTCCAATTGATGGTCGGAGTAGCGAAAGCGTTCGGACGTATGCACCACTCGATTCAGCAACTGCTTGCGTTCAAGGAGTGAACTCTTGCGAAGGTCGTATCCATCGCAGTACAAAAGATCGAAGACGAAATAAACGACCGGGATCTGGGTGGCCAGATGCTCGCTCGGAGCGCGCACGTGCATGCGTTCCTGCAGGCGTTCGAAGCTGCTGTGACCGCGAGCATCAAGAGCGACGATCTCTCCATCAAGGATAGCTTCGCGGGCCGCAAGCGCGTTGGGAAGAGAGGAAAGTTCGGGATAGCGCTTGGTTATGTTCGCGGCCGTGCGGGAAAGAAGTGTCAAGTCTCCATTCTCAATGCGAGCCAGCGCGCGCACACCATCCCACTTAATCTCAAAGAGCCAATTAGGATCAGAAAAAGGACGATCCGAGAGCGTCGCCAGCATCGGTTCCACGCGAGCCGGCATGGCGCTCTTGCATGCGCCTTGTAACTCCTCGGGACGAATGGGGATTGGCTGGCGTTTGGGTGGCAGCTCTTCCTTAATCTCTTCGATCGTACGGCCTGTCAGCGCGGAGCCATCATGTTCGTCGATATTCCACGCGGAATCTTCGGCGGCGTCCTTGTGCTTGATCATCAGCCATTCGTTGCCTTTTTCGCTCTGTTTCAGCTTCACTAAAACAAAGCTGCCGCGCAGTTTTTCCCCGTTCAGGCTGAACTTGATTTCTCCCTTTTCCAGTTGCTTAAGCGCGCCGAGATTGCCTTCCAAGTGAAAAGTGCCGCGGTCCCATACCATTACCGTCCCGGCGCCGTAATTGCCTTCAGGAATTTTGCCTTCGAAGTTGGCATAGTCCAGTGGGTGATCTTCCGTCATCACCGCCAGCCGCTTGTCGGCATGGCTCTGCGAAGGTCCCTTGGGCACTGCCCAGGATTTCAGCGTCCCATCGATCGCCAGACGGAAATCGTAGTGCAGCCGCGTTGCCCGGTGCTTCTGCACCACGAAGGTGTCGCCATGCTCGGCCCCGGCGCGGACTTCCAACTGTGGCAGTTTCGGCTTTGGCAGGCGCGTGGGTTTGGCGGTGGGGGAGGGCTTGTCCCGCATCTTGCCGGAGGCGGGTTCGGGCGCGCCTGACGGCTCTGGCGTCCGGTCGAAGCGCCGCTTTCGCCGGTATTCTTCGAGCTTGGGCATGACGGCATTCTATCCTAGACTTCTCCGCGGGCCCCAGGCCTGCCCATCCGGTGCAATCAGATAGAGCTGACTGATAAACTACGTGTCCAGGATTCATCTTGCTTCCCGCTGGGGTGGACGGCTAATCTTAAAAGCTCCTGCGCAGTCCAAGGCTGTTTTTGAAGGAGTGTCGACATGGCCACGACCGTCTGGAAAGGCCACCTTACCTTTGGGTTGATTTCCATTCCCATGCGAATGTCCGCCGCCGCGCGCGGCGAGCGCATCAGCTTCAACCAGCTTCACAATGTGTGTCATTCGCGGCTCAAACAGCCCCTGTTTTGCCCTGTTTGCAACCGCAACGTGGAGCGCTCCGAGATCGTGAAGGGTCACGAGTATGAAAAAGATCAGTACGTCCTCTTCAGCGAAGAGGAGCTCGACAAGATCGAGCCTCCCTCGGCAAAGGTCATGGAAATCCTGGAGTTCGTGAAGCTGGATGACATGGACCCGCTGTATTTCGACTCTTCTTATTACGTTGCGCCGGAGGATGCCGGCGTGAAGGCGTACAAGCTACTGATGAGCGCCATGAAAGAGTCCGGCTACGGGGCCATCGCCAAGCTCACGATGCATCAGCGAGAACACATCGTGATTCTCCGGCCGGGCAGCAGGGGAATGACGCTGCACACGATGTTCTATTCGAATGAGATTCGCGTGGCGGAATCCGTTCCGACCGATAAGGTGGAATTGAAGGACCAGGAAAAAAAGCTTGCGAACCAGCTGATTGAGAGCCTTGCGGCTCCGTTCGCGCCGGAGAAATATCGCGACGAGTACCAGGAAAATGTGCGCGCTATGATCGCCGCGAAGCTCAAGGGTCAGGAAGTGACCGAAGTAGCCCAGCCGCACCTGGCTCCGGTGATTGATTTGATGGAAGCCCTCAAGAAGAGCCTCGCGGAAAAACAGGCTCCGCCTGCTGCGGCGGCGGGACCCGTGGTGGTGGGGAAAAAGCCTCCCGCTCGAGCGGTGGAAGCCGTTGCAACGGTGCAGAAGAAGGGAAAGAAGGTCGCCGGTTAAGTTTCCGGCCACACCATTTGATGGGCCCGACGGACAGATTCAGCCCCGACGAAGTCCAGCGCATTTTGGGGCTCACGGAAAAGCAGCTGGATTACTGGGAACGCTTGCGCCTTGTTTCTCCGCGAAAAGAAAAAGGGAATCGCTGCTACGATTTTGGCGACCTGATCGGCCTGCGCACGGTGAAGCAGCTGGTCGAAAACGGCGTACCGGCAAACCGGCTGCGGCGATCGCTTGCCGCGCTGCGCGAAAAACTTGCGCACGCGGAGGCTCCGCTCTCGGAGCTGCGCGTGCTCTCCGACGGAGGGGCGGTGATCGTCGAACGCGGCGGGGCGCGGCTGGAGCCGCTGTCCGGCCAGTTCGTGCTGAATTTCGAGACTCGCGAATTGAACGAATCCGTGCGCGTCATGACGGGGCGCAGCGCCGACGAATGGCTTGCCGTGGCGCTCGAGTACGAAGCCGAAGGGAATAACAGGGCTCAAGCGATTGATGCGTATGAGCGAGCCTTTTGCGTGGACCCGGCGCGGCCCGACGCGCTGATCAATTGCGGCACGCTTTACTACGAAGATGGAAATCTGGACAAGGCTTCGGAATATTTCCGCCAGGCCCTGGTACTCGATCCGGAAAACGCCCTGGCGCATTTCAATCTGGGCAGCGTGCTGGATGAAACCGGGTATATGGATGCGGCTCGCCAGCACCTGCGGCAGGCGGTCCGGCTGAATCCCATCTATCCGGACGCGCATTACAACCTGGCGTTCGTCTGCGAAAAACTGAAGGCCTATGCCGAAGCGAAGCAGCACTGGCAGGCTTATGTGAGATTGGACCCAACGGGTCCCTGGGCGAGTTATGCGCGCCAGCGTTGCACTTCTTCCAAGGCGGCAAACTCGGCTGGCGCAACATAAGGCCGGATTTTAGCTGCAACGAGCGAAACAAAAGCCAAGTCTCCGCCGTCAAAAGGGCAGTACAAACGGTTTAGCCAAGTCTGGCTGAGGTCAGAGGAATGTGCAGGAACATCAAAACACTTTTCAATTTTGATCCGCCGGTTACCGGCGACGAGATTCAAGCCGCGTCTCTCCAGTTCGTGAGAAAAATCAGCGGTTTCAACAAACCGTCGAGAGCCAATGAGGCCGCGTTCCTGGCTGCTGTTGATGAAATCGCACTGATCTCGACCCGTCTCATTCATTCCCTGGAAACGAACGCATCGCCAAGGAATCGGGAAGAAGAGGCGGCAAAAGCGAAAGCTCGCGCCGTAGTGAGGTTTAGGGCTTGAGTCCGCTAGGCACAGCGTCTGGTTGGCGTGCCTGCGTAAGAAGACAAACTGGGAAGGATCCGGTGTCGAACCAGACGTGAAGGTCGATGCATCGCAAGCCTTAGAGATGGCAATCAAGCTGGCGGCAGAACGTGTCAGGGACATTGCAACTAAAAGTCAGCCACCGCGATTGCCATAGATCGAATCGTGTCGCGAAAAATTGGCCTCTTCTTACTGATCCTCCCGCTCTGAACAGATGATGGGCAAGCCGGAAGTAATTCCGCCGCTTACCGGATAATCAAGCCCGTTCGGAAAATCCGCAACGAACACAAATGAGTAGGAAGTGGAGGCAATTCCAATTCCCCAGCCTTCCGAACCAGGCCGAACTGGAACCTATTTGGATCACGAACACACCTGGAGCGCCTGTAATCTACTGATTACAAATAGCTTAAATCTATGGAGGCGGGGGAGTCGGAATATTCAGGCTTATTGAAAACACGCAACTTATTGAAAAATCGAGACGCCCAAAACGCTCTCGCATCAGAAATTGCGCCTAACTGGAACGTAACTATAACACGGCGCTTCGCCTTGGGCAGTCAGAATTTTTCGCGCGTCCAGTTTTTACGGGTGTCAATGTCGGCAGTGACCTGTCGGCCTTCCTTGAAGCGAAGTAGGGTCCAGGAAGCTGTCCACTGTATGTTATCGCCGAAATGATTCGCTTGTGCGCGATCTCGATCAGCGAGCTTTTGATATGAAAGCAAAGAAGGCCAACAAGCAAGCCTCGGATGATTTGAAAGAGTCCAGTTCCTGAGGATCAAAACCGCCGAATAAATTCGTCGGATCTTGGTTGACTACGCTAGTTCGTCTTAGGACTTCTCGACTCGAAAGCCCGCGAGAGACTGGCGCGCGCGAAACCAGTGTGCGGGGATCTAATTCACGTCAGCACTTCTCGCTGTGGCCAGGCACCGGCCGTTTAACCTCAGTTTACGAAGATACTCAGGCCCAAGCTGTTTGCCGTCTGCCTGGGTGTGCTCGAGTCCTGGATCTGCAAGGTAAATGGGCCGCAGAAGCCCGAGATCGTGGGCGTTCCAGAGATCGGCAAGGTGAGGATGTTGCTTGTGAAATCCAATTTCAAGCCCGTGCATGCTCCAGACTTACCGAGGCCCGTAGCGGGATCAAACAATTGCGTGGCGGTCGTCTCGATCCAAGTGAAAGGGGAGTTTCCTCCCATGGCTGAAACCAAGGCACTGTATGGTGAGCCCACAGTAGCGGGGGAACCGGCAAGCGACGTTGTGGAAATGGCAAGCGTGGCCGAAGCCGCGTTGACGTTCAGTGTGAAGCTCTGGCTGGCGTCAGGCGGGAAGCCATTGGAAGCTTTGAAGGTGATGGGGTAGGAACCACCGAGACCAGGACCAGCACCGGCTGTGCCGGATGCGGGCGTGCCGCTGAGGGTTCCGGTGGCGGAGTCGAAGAACACTCCGCTCGGTAGAGCACCGGATTCACTGAATGTCGGAGCCGGGGTGCCCGATGCTGTCACTCGAAACAACCCCACGGCGGCCTCCTTAAACGTCGTGCTCGTGGGACTCAGAAACACGGGCGCAACCGGGGCTGCCGTGATGGGGATGCTGGCACCAAAGAGAATTGCCGGGGTTGTGGTCCTACCGGTTTCGTCGAGAAGAAGATTACCGATATCAAAAGCACTGCTGCCGGAATAGGTGCCGTAGCCGACCAGGCAGACGTCGGAGGGACCCGGAGGGCAATTGCCCACCGTGTATCGTGCGTTCAAAGAGTCCATCGCCGTGAAGGGAAGCGGCGATGGAGATTTGAAGTCGAAGGTCAAGCCTGCAAAAGGAGAGTCCACGTCCAGGTTCCAGTTAAGAGTCGATGCGCTGAGCTGTGTCGCGAATCCTGTTGCGACGGTCGAATCCACAAACGGTGGAACCGTGTTGATGATTCCAAACGCGGGTTGATTAGACAACACAAAAATGTGCCTGAAGAGTTGGCCAAGACCTGCGCCCGGAGTTGGATCGAGTAGGACGCCAGCGTTGCGGTCGGAAAGATAAGCGATGGAAGAAAAATTCACGCCGGAGGGTGTGATGGTGGCTCGACCGTCCGGCGCGACACTGTAGGTGCCAGTGGTTGTTGTGATGGGCCCAGAAATCGTGCCGGCGATGTCGGTGTCGAATTCGAAGTTGAGAATCAACCCATTGGATCCCGGGCTATTTGCATTGCCGTTGAAAAGGACGAACCCTTCCATAGCGGCTGAGCTCGCCACATAGAAGATCGAAGAAGTATTCAAGTTTCTGGCGTCCAGAGGTTGCGGCAGAATCTGCCGGAAGATCTCGCCGCTCAAAATCGGGACCGCCGTGGCGGGAAGCAGGCCACTGCCGTTGCTGAGGACAAAAAACTCGAAAGGGTGAACAGCATATAAGACAAAGTCGATTTCACCGGTAGCGGTGGCGTTGCTGCCCGCCGTCAGTGTTCCCGTCGTGCGTCCGTTCGCATCCGGTTGCCCCGTGAGAGTCACCGCGATCGGATTGTTATTGACAACGTTAATAGAAAAGGCAGGGTCGTTGAAATCATCCTCGCCCGTGGTTCCCTTCAGAGTCGCATCTACGTTGAATACTCCAGCCACCGAGGCGGGTCCGTTGACCGAGTCGCGACCGGTCATCCCAAAGACATAATTGCCGGGCACGATGCCGAGGGAACTGACCTGCTGGGCCACAATTCCAGTGCCACGGACCTTGTCTACGGGATCGAATTCAATAATGCTCGCCGATGCCAGCGTGCCAAAAACCGGATTACCCCCAGAAACGGTGACGGCGTAGGTCACACTGGAGGTTGAGGTTGCGGTTGGCGTGCGCAGCGTCAGCGTGCCCTCGAGCCTGCCTTGGTTATTGCCAATGCAGTAGGTCGAAGACGGCAAAATATCCGCCTGGGTGAACGCGCCCCCGTTGGCAGTGACGCTGCCGATGTCCTCATGCCCCGCCGTCAGAGAGCCAAAAGCGTTGTTGGTGGTTGCTGACGTGTTGCCGTCCGCCACGAATTTCCCGACACGCGCCACAGCGTGGCCGGTCGCGTCGAATCCGCTGAAGCGGAAAACAAATGGCCCCACCAGGTTGCCGTTTTCGTTTGCAGGCCCCGCCCCGCTCGTGTGGAGGACGCACGGCACCAGGAGCGCAAACCCTGCCGAGGCGACGCCGCCACCTGAATCTTTCACGGTAACCAGAACGGAAAATTCTCCCGCCCGCGCGACAGTCCCCGAGACCGTGCCAGTGTTGTCCGCATTCGTGGTGACGCCAAGGCCCGTCGGCAAGCCTGCCGCGCTCCACATGTAAGGAGGAGTGCCGCCAACGGCATTCAATGTCTTGGTATAGGCCGTGGAAATTGCTCCCTGTGGCAGCGAAGGAGTGGTGATGAGCAGCGATGAATTCACGGGAAAGGAAACCGCGTTGGACAGCCCGAAATCGGGATTGAACACCGTGACTGTGGCCGTCGTTGCCGTCGCGATGTCCGTGTCGAAGATTTGGGCCGTAAGTTGTGTGGGACTCACAAAGTTGGTCGGATGATCTACTCCGTTCCAGCGAACGAATGCACCCACCTGGAAGTTGCCTCCGTTTACCGTCAGCGTGAATGTGGGCCCTCCGATCGTCGCGCTCGGCGGCGACAGCGACGTAATCACAGGGAGTGGCCCCGTCAGCGTAAGCATGACGTTCTCGGGCGAAGCCGAACCCCCGACGGGGACCGGGTTAATCACCTGCACGGATTGGCTTCCCACTGTCGCTTTGTCTACGGCGGAGATCGCTGCGGTCAGTTGTGTGGAGTTCACAAACGTCGTCACCAGGCTTGTGTTTCCGAGCTTCACGACTGCGCCGGAAGCGAAATCTGTTCCGTTCACCGTCAACGTCGTAAACGCCGGGTCGTTCACCACCGCCGTTGTCGGATTGATCGAAGTGATGTGCGGCACGAGCGTTCCAACGGTGATCCCAAACGAACCGGAAGCCGTCAACGCAGTAGGAGCCGTGGAGTCCGTGACTTGAGCTGTGAACGTGAACGTCCCGATCGTCGTTGGCGTCCCGCTGATGACTCCAGTATTCGTGTCAATACCCAAACCCGGAGGCGGCGTGCTGGAGGCATTGCTGACCAACGTCCAGCGGTACGGCGGATTGCCCCCCGTGGCCGCCAGCGTCGTATCCGTCGTACCGGTTGTGGGCAAATACGGCTTAGTCACGGTCCCAACCGGAAGCGTCGCAGGCGAAATGGTCAGCGGCCCGGACGCTGCAATCACGTTGAAAGCTTGTGTCTTTTTTGCAGAGCCCGCAGTGGTTGTCACGGTAACATCGCGCAATCCGGCGGTCGCGGTTGGTGCGATAACAAAGTCTGCCGTGATCGTCGTTCCATTCACTACTGCCACGTTCTGCACCGTTATGCCCGTCCCGCTCACGGTTACCGTCGCTCCCGCGACGAAGTTTGTCCCCGTCAGCGTCACATGCACCGTCTGATTCTGTGTCCCGCCGCCGGGGCTCACGCTGGTAAGTGTGGGAGCGGCCGGAGGGTCGATCGTAAAGTTCACGGTATCGGACTGTCCGTGCGTTGGGATCACGCCTCCCAGGGCGCAGATCGTTTGCAGGGTGATGTGCGCAGTTCCGGGAGTTACAAGCAGGCTTCCGGGGACCACAATCGTGACGTTGTTCGGATCTGCATCCGGCGTCCCATTGAGAACGGTTGTGGTTCCGTTCTGTTCCCACGCCACATTTTGGAACCCCTCGAGGCCACCCGTGGTTATGTCTATCGAAACGTTGGAACTTCCTGCGCTCGCGTGGGTAGGGGAAAGTGACTTTATGACCGGTGACGTACATTCGTCCCTCGAAGAGCTAATGCAGCCAGACAGCGGTAGGAGGGCCGCAAACAACAGCCCTCCCAGGCACAAGGCCGAGACAGCTCTCGGCAATGTAGCGCCCTCTCGTGCGACTAAAGGAGCTTCGAAAAGCCTGGAGGGTCTCTGCAAGGGCTCGCTCATACGAATCCGCGATACCTTTTTGGCGTCCCTCTTCTTGGAATCTAGAAGGTTTTCCATTCCCGGTCTTCGCCAGTGCTGCCTATTAACGGCGACGCCTTCGCCCAACCTAATTGCCTACCGCCACTTCTTGTTGGTTCCACGCTACGGTGTTAGAATCGCCGCAATCTTTGGACTTTTTGCCAAACTTTTTGCGCTAGGTCTTGCAGGTTGTGTGAAGAAACTCTGAAGATTCTCTGCCGGTACCCAGGTCATGAAAGCCCAGCATGTCTACGAGTTTGGCCGCTTCCGTCTAGACGCTGTTGAGCGCGTGCTTATTCGCAACGATGAGCCACTTCCAGTTCCCCCGAAAGACATAGAGACGCTGATTCTGCTGGTCGAAAGACACGGCCACATCGTCGAGAAAGAAGAACTTCTGCAGAAAGTGTGGAACGGCGTGTTCGTGGAGGAAGGGAATCTCGCGCGCCGCATCTCGAACCTGCGTCATCTTCTGGGAGATGCTCCGGAAGGACACGAGTTCATTGAAACTGTTCCGCGTCGCGGCTATCGTTTCGTCGCCGAAGTGAAGGAGGCTGTGGGCGTCAGCGAACCACAATCCATTGCTCGTACCATTGAAACGGCTTTGCCGACGGAGGTTCGCTCGTCGCGTCGGTGGCTTGTTTGGGCGCTGCTGCCCGCCATCGGTGTCCTCATGATCGCAGGACTTCTCAGTTGGCGCCACTTCTCCGCAGTCCGAGCGAAGGCTTCGCACCGCGTCATGCTTGCTGTTCTGCCGGTGCAGAATCTCAGCGGCGATGCGGAGCGCGAGTACATCAGCGACGGATTGACAGAAGAGATGATCTCGCAGCTGGGAAATCTGAATCCAGCTCGCCTGGGAGTGATTGCGCGCACTTCTTCCATGTCCTACAAAGGCACGGCCAGAAAGGTGGACCAGATTGGGAAGGACTTGGCCGTCAACTACATCCTAGAGGCTAGTATTCGGGAGTCAGGGAACCGACTACGTATTACGGCACAGTTGGTCCGGACGAGTGACCAGACTCACGTCTGGTCCCACGACTACGACACTGCCGACGGTGACATCCTCGCAATCCAAAACGAAATAGCTCGCACTGTAGCCCAGCAAATCCAAGTCAGCCTTATTCCGGAGGAGGAAGCGCGGCTGAGTACGACAGCTGCGGTAAACTCGGATACGTACGATGCCTATCTGAAGGGCCGCTTCTTCTGGAACAAGCGAACTCCCGAGGACTTGAACACTGCCATTCGTTTTTTCGAGCAGGCAATCCGATCTGATCCGAGATTTGCGCTTGGTTACGCGGGCCTCGCGGACAGCTATCAAATTCAGATTCTGTGGGACCGCCTTCTTCCTCAGGAAGGCTATGCCCGCTCTCGCGCCGCCGCACAGAAGGCCCTGGAACTTGACGACAGGCTAGCTGAGGCACATACAACTCTTGCGTCCATCAAAGAGGAGTATGACTGGGACTGGGCGGGAGCTGGCGGCGAGTACAAACGCGCACTGGAACTCAACCCGAACTACGCCACCACGCATCACTGGTACGCGGAATTCCTCGCAAAGTTGGGACGCCTAGATGACGCAACGATGGAAATCAAGCGGGCTAAGGAACTCGATCCGCTCTCGGCCGTGATTGCCACAACGCTAGGTGAAATGGAATGCAGAAAGGGACACTGCGACCAGGCCATCGCTCAGTACAGAAAGGTTCTCGAAATCTACCCTGGCTATCCTCAAGCACAGTACCTTCTGGCCGAGGCCTATGCGCGGATGGGCATGTATAAACAAGCCGTGGCTGAAATCAGAAAAGCCGAACAGGGCCCGCACCTGGGTGCCGGCTGGTCAAGCCTGACGCTCGCCTATGCAGCGGCAACGTCTGGCCACAAGCAGGACGCGCTGATTCTCGTGGAGCGCGTAAGGAAAGAAGCCGGCCCACGGCACGTTGATTTCTATCTCGCGATTTTGTACGCGGCCGCCGGTCAAAACGATCAGGCCTTCACCTATCTTGAAGCTGCGAGGCTTGCCCGCGATCCTGACTTCTCAATGATTCAGGCTGATTATCGCTTAGACAGCATCCGATCCGACCCTCGCTACAAGGACCTACTCCGCCGCATGAACTTCCCACCATGAACGGCCAGCGGCGGATCCGCCCGACTGATGGTAAGGAGAACAACAGAAGCCTCGATCCAGGCCAGCCTCGACGATAGTCTCGTCGGCCCGATATTGACTCTCAATTTCCTCGATCGTTCGCACGGCCACGGCGGGCTTTACTCTATATAAGTCCGAAAATCCGCAACAAACACTTAATGAGTGAAAAGGGAGGCAATTCCA
>JACXTT010007729.1_pt1 | contig 15074 bp, 12 predicted proteins | sample 9270951 | NCBI WGS metagenome assembly JACXTT01 (sample SAMN15532306, study PRJNA645909) | rock metagenome | isolation source: weathered quartz diorite | place: Puerto Rico | collected 2017-06-21
CCACGCACCGAATCGTCCGCGGCTGTACACGTCCCGCGCCTGGAGCATCGCCTGAATTCCGTCGAGACCGCGATCCCGATTGAGCGACGGCACCGGGTACCCGTGCTCGAGGCGGGTGTGCCAGGTGTGATGCACTCGTCGCTCTGATGACACCAGAGAGGTTGCAGTAAGGCCGCGCACGACGTCCGATACCACCTGATGGCTGTCGACGGGGCGATGAGGTGATTCGGACACCTCGGCCATCAGCGACCATTGTGTCGAGGGGTCCGGCACGTTATTCGGCGAGTAGTGCGAGAAGTGCGTCACGCGATAGAACGGGCAGTTCGATTCGGGGAAGTACATCCAGCATTTGCCTGCCAGCGTCGGTGGTGGCGCGCCATGCAATCCGACTCCGACGACGTGCGTCGATGAGTACTCGAGATCGTGAACGGCGGCCCGTAGCCCGCGCGCGAGGTCGCTGATCGCCACGAGTCGATCGAGCGGCATGGTTGAAATCAGCTGCTCGTACGCGAACTCACGGCCGTCGGCCAACGCAACCCGCCGCTCGCGCGTGTCAACATGTCGAACACGCGCATCGAACATCACGCGACCCGCGCGCGCAGGGTGCGCGGTCACCCGACTGGCCAGCGCCTGCCACACGGCGCCGGTGCCACCACGGCGGGGGAATCGAAAACGATTGTTCGGACCCCACGAGACGTCGTCGCGTCCGAGGCGGATGTTTTCGCGCACCCGCGCGACGTCGGCGACGGCCACGCGGTCTCCAATCCACTGGCAGTCCATGAGCTCCGGATTGCGCGCCCATACCTTCTGGTTGTAAGGACGCATGAACACCTCCGCGATCCCGGTGCCAAATGTCTGGACAATCCACTCACTGAAGTTTCGCGGCTTCGTGCACGTCGAAGCGGTTTCTGCGGCGTGCTCGAGCCCGCGGAGACAGACATCCCGATCCGCGTCGGGGAGGCGATGCAGATTCAGCTGGAACGGATATGGGACAAATCGACCGCGCATCCAGACCCACGATTCGCGGTCGTGGTACAGCCATCCGTCTACACCGAGCAGATCGTCCATCAACTGGTCGAACATCTCGTAGTGGCTGAACTGCACGTGACCGCCCAGGTCCCACGTGAATCCGTGCTCGTCGACGATCGACTGCGCGAGGCCGCCGGCAACGGAGCCTGCTTCCAGGACCAGCCAATCGGCGACCCCGCGCTGCTCGAGGCGCCAGGCCGCGCCGAGACCAGTCGGTCCCGCGCCGACGATGAGGTGTCGAACGTTCACGCGAGGGTTAGCGGCGGTGAAGAATGAACGAATTGCAGAAGGTCGCGTAGGGTTGGTACTGGACCGCGCCCCATTCGGGATGCGCCCCGAGGAATTCGGTCAATGCGCGTGCTTCGCCCTTGCCCGGGTGGCCCCGGTAATGGAACCAGTCGTCAAAGAGCAGGATCGCGCCGTCCTGAAGAACGGGCGCGATCGCAGTAAGCGCATCGCGCGTCGATTCGTACAGGTCGCAATCGAAGTGCGCCAGCGCGACCTCTTTATGTATGGCCGGAAACGCGGCGGCCAACGTCTTGCTGAACGGACCGATATGCAGCAGGGGTTCGTCCAGCCCGCAGACTTCAAAGAGGTCGCGTGTCGCATCGGGGGTAACCGCGGCGCCCACCGGTAGCAGCGGATGCCAGGAGTGGTTCGACGAGCAGTCGCCCCGTTGCCACCGCGCGTGCGTCTCATGCGAAGGCGGCAGCCCTTCGAACGAATCGAATCCCGCGACGCGCCGGTTGTTTCCTTTGGGGTCGAACGTCTGCGCCTTCGCGAGCAGCGCGAGCGTCATTCCGGTGAAGACTCCGAACTCGACGATGTCTCCAGCCACGGCTTCGTAGTTGATGTATTCGACCGCACGGCAGAAGGTCGTCCACCGCTCATCGCGAGCCGCAATCTGACTGATGACGTCTCGCGTCTCGTACCCCGCGGCGCGTCTGGCGCGACGAATGGCGCGGGTGACGACGGTCACGACAGGATTTCCTCGGCAACATCGAGTCTGGGCGCGACACTCCAGCCACAATCGACATGCACGTACCCTTTTCGCGTCGCGTTCTCGGCATAGAGCGGCGACCGTCCGGCATCGACTGAGAACGAGAGCGCGGGCTCCCGCAGATCGAGAATCGCGCCCGGATTCCAGAGGCACAGCGCGACGTGAAACTCCCCCGCGAGGAGTGTCCCCGCCGGGATTGTCACGTGGGCTTCAAAATCGCCGGGGCCAGACGGACACGTGAACCCTGCGTCCATGTTGTTGGTCGTGAAGATCGGGACGCCATCGCACGACAGCACGCCGATGCCGATGCGGACGCCAGGTGTCCGCTGCGGCAGCGTAAAGGTGATGCGGCAAACGATCGGCTCCGTGCATACAGGAGCGTCGAGCGGGGCGCCTCTCTTGTCTTCGAGATCTGCGGACAAAATCTGCGCGTTTCCCGTGCGCGCCTCGACGGCAAAACCGCCGCGTGCCTCGCCGCCAAGGTACGACGCGACAGTCGAGCGAACGTCGCCGACGCGAACGAGCTGGCCTCGATCGAGCAGGATGGCGGACGTGCACAGGCGCTGTACCGCAGCCATGTTATGCGAGACAAACAGCACCGTGCGGCCGCCCCGCGCGACGTCATCGAGCTTGCCCAGGCACTTGCGCTGAAAGTGCACGTCGCCCACGGCAAGGACCTCGTCGACGATGAGGATTTCTGGATCCATCTGCGCGGCGACGGCAAACCCGAGGCGGACATACATGCCGCTCGAGTAGTGCTTGACGGGCGTGTCGATGAATTCGCTCACCTCCGCGAAGGCGACGATCTCGTCGAACTTCCGTTCGATCTCGGTCTTTCGCATGCCGAGGATGGCGCCGTTCAGAAAGATGTTTTCGCGCCCTGTGAGATCGGGGTGGAATCCGGTGCCGATTTCAAGCAGTGACCCGACGCGGCCGTGAATGTCCGCTTCCCCTTCCGTAGGAGTCGTGATGCGCGACAGGATCTTCAACAAGGTCGACTTGCCCGCGCCGTTGCCCCCGATGATGCCGACCACCTCGCCGCGCTGGATTTCGTGGGAGATGTTGCGCAGCGCCCAGATCGTGGTCGATGCTCCGAGCCCACCAGGCGCCAGGCGCCGGAACGGACGCGATGCGGCCGCCGCGATGCGATCGCGCAACGTGTCGTACTGCTCGCGCGCACCGATGGTGTAGCGTTTGCCGAGACCTTGAATTCTGATCGCGACGTCCGACACCGTCAGGCCAGATCCACGATCGATCCTTCAACCGATCGGAAATAGGCAACGCCAGCAGGCAGCGCGGCCGCAACCGCCGCCACTGCAATGATGGCCATCGCGCCGGGCGCGGGTGTGCCCAGAAGCGAGCTTCGAAAACCCTCGATCACAGTCGCCATCGGATTGAGCGCGTAGACCAACCGCCATTGGTCGGGAACCATCGACGCGGGATACGCCACCGGCGAGACGAACAGCCAGACCTGGATGACAAACGGCAGAACGTAGCGCGCGTCCCGATAGCGCACGCTCAGCGCGGACGTCCAGAGCGTCACGGCAAACGCGGTCAGCACGCCGAGGATCGCGTAAAACGGCAGCGCAATGAGCGCCGGTGTGGGCACGACGTGGTACCACGCCATGAGCACCATCAACATGCCGAACGACATCGCCAGGTCGACGGCCGGCATCAGCACCGCGGCCAACGGAACAAGGACGCGCGGGAAGTACACCTTGGCGACGAGGTGTTGATTGCCGACGAGCGAGGTGGACCCACTCGATGCCGCGGTTGCGAAATAGGTCCAGGGAACGAGGGCGGCGAGCGAAAACACGGGATACGGCACGCCGTCGGAGGGCACTTTCGCAAGCCGGCCAAAGAAGATGGTGAACACCACCATCGTCAGAAACGGCTGCAGCACGCTCCAGCCGATTCCGAGGACCGTGTGCTTGTATCGGACCTTGACGTCGCGCCAGACGAGGAAATACAGCAGCTCGCGCGCCTGCCACACTTCGCGCAGCGTGAACGACATCGACCGGGCGCCCGGGCGGATATGCGTCACCGGCAGCGCTGACGCGCGTGCGGTCACGCAGCCTCCTGCAGAAACTGCCCAAGCACCGACAACGACCACGCACGTGACCAGTGCGCCCGCCCGCGCTCCCAGTCGCTCCATACCGCCGCCGCGGCGCGCGCGTTGACCCACCCCAGGGCGACGGTCGACTCGATTCCGCGCAGCGCGGTTTCACGCAGGCCGCCGCGCATCCAGGTGTTGAACGGCAGGGTGAAACCACGTTTCCGACCCGCCGCTATGCCATCCGGCATACGGGGAATGCTGCGCTGCAGCAGATGCTTGCCGTGCAGCAGGTCTGGATGGTGGCCAAGCGCAGGCCAGATGGTTCCAGCCAGTCGATGGTCGACAAAGGGAACGCGCACTTCCAGAGCATGCGCCATCGACACGGCATCGATGTCGCGTAACAACTGGCCCTGGAGGTAGGCGCCGGTCTCCATCCTGGCGACAGTCGCAAGCGGCGCTTCAGCGGGAGCCTCGTGAAAAATCCGCGCTTCGATCGCCGAAAGCGTTTCGCGCGCCTCTCGACGAGTACGTGCGTCGAATGCGGGGCCGAGCAGCCTGGACCACTCTTCAGGCATGAAGTTGCCGCGTACGGCTCGGTACGCGGAAGCGGCGTCGCCTGCGCCCGCGAAGTGCTGCAGCTTGCGCGCGCGCCAGTCCGGAACAGCCGACGCGGCAACAGCCGTGACGGGCAGCACCGGCGACAGCCACCTCGCGGTGCGCATCGCAGCCGGGATCCGCTGGAAGCTTGGATACCCTCCAAACATCTCGTCTCCACCAACGCCCGACAGCACCGCTTTGATACGCGTCGCGGCGACCGCTTGAGAAACGAAATACGAATTGATGGCGTCCGCGCTCGGCGCATCGAGCCTCCGGACGATTGACGGCAGTGCCCGCTCCATCGCCGCCGCCCCAATCATCAACTCGTGATGCGTTGTCTCGAAGAGCGTTGCCACGCGTCGAGCAGGTTCGATTTCGGACATCGAGGGGACATCGCCTGCCACCGTGTAGGTGTGAAGCTCACCGGGCGTGACGCTGCGTGCGTGGGCGACGATCGCTGTCGAATCGATGCCGCCGGAGAGAAACACGCCGACGGGCACGTCGGCGACCATATGAACCGCGATGCTGTCGTGGATCGCCTCGGACGCACGAACACAGAGCTCGCGCTCGTCGCCCGCCGTGTCGCCTTCATACACCCGCGTGAAGTCCGCAAACGTGCCGCTTTCCCGGCGGCCATCCGAATGCCACGTTTTCCAGGTACCGGGCGCAAGCTGCTCAGCTCCTCTCAGCCAGGTCAGCGGCGAAGGGATGTAGTTCCACGCGAGAAAGGCCAGCACGCCGGCTGGAGACACGTCGCGCTCGACGAGCCCCGCTCGGCGCAGCGCCGCAATTTCGGACGCAAACGCGACGCGCCCGGGCTGTTCGGCGATATAGAGCGGCTTGATCCCGAAACGATCGCGGGCGACCGTGAGCGTTCGAGCCACGTTGTCCCAGACCGCCAACGCGAACATGCCGCGCGCGCGGCTCAGCGCTGGGAATCCGTCGCGCGCGATTAACGCAAGGAGCACCTCCGTATCGGATGCGGAGGCAAAGAGAACACCGGCCCCGGCGAGGTCTGCACGCAGATCGCGATAGTTGTAGATCTCGCCGTTGAAAACGATGCTGTAGCGTCCGTCGGACGTCGTCATCGGCTGCTGGCCGGCGGGCGTTGGATCGATGATGGCCAGCCGTCGATGCACCAGCAGGACGCCGAGGTCAGCAAACGTCCCTTCCCCGTCCGGGCCACGATGCGCCAGGGCAGCGCTCAGGTCAGCGGCGGTACCGGTAGAGTCGAATCCGGCGGGATCGGACCAACTAAAAACGCCGCCGATGCCACACATAAGAGGTATCAGGTATCTCCTGCCACCTATAACAGCCGTTGCGGAATGACGAGCGTATCGCCCGGCTGGATTGCGTCCGCCAGGTCGATGCCCTGCTGCGTCTTCTTGCCTTTGACGGCTCGAATCACCTTGATGCGCCGGCCCGATCCTTTCTCGGTCAATCCACCGGCCAGCGAAATCGCTTGCAGCACCGTCAGGCCGCGCTCGTAGGTATACGCGCCGGGACTTCGAACCTGACCCGTAATGAAAAACTTCTCCGCTTTGGGGACGAAGATAGTGTCCCCTTCAACGAGCGTCACGTTCTGCGAGAGACGTCCTAGCTGAAGGTCGGCAAGGTTCACGCGGGTGACACTGCTCTGATCGACTTGTTCTGGCGTCAGCGCCTGGGCGTTGCCCGCGTCACGCGGTCGCAGAACCATGACCTCGCTGCTCGCGGTCGCTGTCGTCGAGCCCGCCGCCGCCAACGCCTCGATGAGCGACATCTGCGGCGTCATCGGATACTTGCCTGGCGTGCGGACTTCGCCGACGACAAAAATGCTCCGACTCCGAAGCTGTTCGACGTCGACCGCAACCTGGGCACGCTTGATGTAGCCGTCTTCCAGTTTGGTCTTGAGCATCTGCTCGACCTCGCGGACGCGCATCCCGCCCACGGCCAGGCGGCCGAGCATTGGATATTGAAAGCTGCCATCCGTGTCCACTCTGTAGCTGCCGGACATTGTCGGCTCGTCGAAGACCGTGATCTTGAGGAGGTCCTGGGCGCCGACGACGTAGTCGGACGACCGGTTCGCAATGGCCTGCGGCGGCGGCGTCTGCGTGTTTGGCGCCGGAGCGGAAGAAGTCCCCGACCATTGGGCGGCCGCGATACACGTCACGAAGATCGCAGCGAGAGTGCAGACGGACGTGAGTAGTTTCTTCATATCAGAATCCATAGGTGATCGTTGTGTAGATGCGCCGGCGCTGATATCCGAATTCAGGGCCCCGTTCGGAACGGCGCTCGCTGTTGTCGTACAGCAGCGCGAGAACCGCCTGACGTGACACCCGAATCGACAACCCACCCGCGAACGTTTTGGCAGTATCGAGATACGCGGACCCGGTTTCGGTCTGCGGATAATCGAGGCGTTCGAGACTGCCGCGCAGGTCGAGATCGACGGGGCCGAACAGTCTCTGAAGAATCTGCAGCCCTCCGTACGTCGACACGTAATACGGCTGGTTCAGGTACAGCGAGTAGTTCGCGTCATGCGAGAAATGCGTGATGAACCGGGTGGCGCCGAGCAGCGTGTACCCGAGGTCGATCGACGACGTGATGCCGGAAAAGGCGGCGGCGCTCGACCGCGACGTCCGCCGGTAATACGGCTGCATCGAGTGGTACCCCACACCTGCCGCGCCGCGAATCACGGCGTCGCGTGAGAATTCGAAACGCGCGCCGATCCGTCCGTTGTCGGTCGCCGCCGCAGGGCGAAACGGAAAGCTGTCGTGGGCCGCTGTGCCATCAATCGACAGCGATGTGAACGGGGTCAATACGACGTGCGCCGTCACCGTCGCCATCGTCGATTCGCGATCCAGCTGCTGGGCGACCTCGAGTTCGCGGAACGTGAATCCAGGTTCATACGTGGACTTCTGTCGTCCCGCGCTGGCGATGATGGAGAGCTTGCTTGTCAGACGGGCTTCAAGGCCGCCCGTATAGTCGAGGTCGGTACGCGGCGTACGGAGGTCGATTTCGTTGCCCGAGCGCTCCTTCACCCTCCCCCAGTTAACGGTCATGGTGGGAGTAAAGCGCGTCACCGGAATCTCGAGGTGAGTCGAGACGCGGCGATTGAGGCCGCGCTGGCTCGCGTACTGCTCGAAGTAGTTGTATTCGAGGCTGCCGACCGTCGTGGCGCGCAGCAGACCGAGCTTCAGTACGGAGTCCACTTGCGATCGTGCTGTCGCAGTCATGTCCTCCTTGGCGTCGGTCGGAGTGTTGAACACGTTCGAATCGATGCCTGCGTCACGAAGCTCGAATGTCGGTGTCCAGGCGAGTGGACCGGTGATGAAGCGGCCGTCCTTTTCCGGCTCCTGCGCGCGTGCGCCGGAGGCGATCGCGAGCACCGCAAGGAGCACAATCGAAGCGCGAAGAGAGGAAGCACTCATGTTATTCAGCGGAAATCGGAGATTCGACACGCTGGAGGACGCCGTTATCGGCGTATACCAGCCGTCGATTCGGCCGGCCCGAGACCAGCGTTGTGTCGAGGAGCAGCTCACGCAGCTTGCCGTGATCGAACCGTTGCCATTGATCGATTCGGCCGTCGCCGTTGGTGTCCTGTTCGGCGCTGACCGCGATGCCGTTTTCGTGCAGCTCGTGGCGGTCGGCAACGCCGTCGCGTCGTGTGGAGATGTCGACGCGCATCTGGTTCGCCGCCTGGACGACCCATGTGTCCTCGACACCATCGGACTCGCTGGACGAGCCGAGCCGGACGAGTTCGCCGTTGACGCCGTAGTACTCCCAACGATCGATGACGCCATCACCGTTGCCATCCGCTTCGATGCGAACCGTGCGGCCGTTGACGAGGTAGGCTCGCATGTCGATGCGGCCGTTGCGATTGGTGTCGTAGTCGATGCGCGTGATCGCACCACTCGCGTCGTACACAGCAGTGACTTGATCACGTGCACACGCGACGAGTGCCGCGCACATCAGAATGCCTGCGCATAGCTTCGCCCTCTCGCTTACAGACCAAGCGCTGTGACGTGGTTGACTATTCATTGAGGACGTCCGGCGACTCGTCGTACCGCCGGCAGGTGGTCGGGACCTACCAAACATGTATGCAGAGGAGCCGAATCCAGAGGATTTATCGGCTGGAGCGGCAGAATTGTGCAGGCAAACGGCGGGATATCAGGCGGCTGGTTGCGGGGCGCCGGCGCTTGCCGCGCGGCGCGGCGGACGGAGATATCGCGCCCACTCCCCCGCACTCAGGCCGCTGTCGCGCAGGTAGGCCGCCGCCAGCTGCAGACGCCCCGTTTTCAGCGCTCGGACCGCCAACTTGGCCGCCGCAAACGCGACATTCCGGCGGGCCACGGCGAGTTCCGCGCCGTGCAACGGGCATCCTGGGTGATTGAGCGCTTCCCAATAAAACCGCGCCGCCCGCGCCTGGTCGAAGGCCGACTGCAACGTCCGGAGATGTTGCCCTTCATGAACCCTGTACCAATAGAGGTCGGTGGGTATCAGCAGGACGTTGACCGATCGGCACACTCGCAGCCAGAACGCGAGATCTGAATGGGGTCCGAGATCGTCAAACCCGCCGAGACGATTGAATGCTTCGGTTCGGAAGAGTGCATTGGCCGGCCCCTGATTGAACATCCCGAACCCGAGAAATTCGCGTTGATAGCTCAGATGAGGCGTTGACACGATCGGACAGGGCGCGCCCGGCCAGGCCCGGTGGGCGGACAGGGCAAAGGCCGCCGACGGCGCCGTGGAGAGATAGCGGACCATTACCTCCAGACAGTGCGGGTACATGATGTCGTCCGAGTCATGGAATTTCAGGAATGCGCCTCTGGCGAGCGACGCGGCGAAGTTGCGGTTGCCGTAGTCGCCGAGGTTCCGTTCGTTCGCGTGCACGCGAACCCTTGGATCTCTCCGTTCGTACTCGCGCGCAATCGAGAGCGTCGTATCGGATGAGCGATCGTCAACGACGATCAGTTCGAAGTTGCCGCAGGTCTGCGCCAGCACACTCTCGACTGAGGCGACGATGTACTCCTCGCGGTTGTACGCGGTGAGCAGCACACTGACGAGCGGCGCGACCATATTCACTACTAGTATCGGCTGTGCAATTCGCGCCGATAATGAGCAACGTGCAAGCGCTCGCCTCTGCCACCCCCGTCGGACGTCCCCTGTTGAAGTGGGCGGGCGGCAAACGCCAACTGCTTCCGACGCTCCGCGGATTCTATCCGGTCGCTTTCAAACGCTACATCGAGCCGTTCTTCGGCAGCGGCGCCGTCTTTTTTGATCTGCACGCGTCGGGGCGGCTGGACGGGAGACAGGCGTGGCTGCTTGATGACAACATCGATCTCATTGGCTGCTACGGCATGCTGATGGCACGTACCGACGACGTCATCGCGGCGCTACGACGGCTCGCAAACGAGCACGACGTGCGCGGGACGGACTTCTACTACGAGGTACGGGACACACGATTTAACCCGATGCGCGCCGAGGCAAGCGGGGCTTACACGCCGGAACTGGCGGCGATGCTCATTTATCTCAATCGCACCGGGTTCAACGGGCTCTTTCGTCTGAACAAGGCTGGGGCATTCAATGTACCTGCGGGCCGTTATGTGAATCCGCGCATTCTCGACGAAACACACTTGCGGCAGGTTGCAGCGGCGCTGCAACGGCGAGGCGTGACCCTGGTTCACGGTCAGTTCGACGGCGCACTCCGGGAGGCCCGCAGCGGAGATTTCATCTACTGTGACCCACCGTACGCGCCGCTGAGCCGGACATCATGCTTTGCGAACTACACGGCCGGTGGATTCACGATCACTGATCAGAAGCGGCTGCAGCGCGCGTTGATCAAAGCGGCCGAGCGCGGGGCATACGTGGTGCTGTCAAATTCCTCTGCCCCGGAAATCGAGGAGCTCTATTCCACGCGCGAAGCTCGGCTGGTCCGCCTCCGAATCGAACGGGTGGCGGCTCGACGCGCCATCAACTCGCGCGCAGAGTCGCGTGGTCCCGTCACGGAACTGGTGGTCACCAATGTTTTGCGTCCGTCGATGCTGCGGGTCTACGCGCCGGCAATCCAGACGAGCGTTCGGCAGCTGGGACACGCGAACGCGAGGCGCAGGTCTGATACGAAAGAAACATAGCCGCCCGCGCCGAGTTGCGTGCATGCGGGGCAAACCGCGCGGTCGCTGATTTCGACGCTTGCGACCTTCAGAAGGCGGCCTGTCGCAGGATCGGGAACAGCGGTCGGGGCGTTCGAATGACGCGTCAGGCGCCCGGGTTCTGACCCGGCCCGTTGCCAGACGAATAAACCGTGAAACAGGTCGGTGCGGAATTCCGTCAAGTTGGGCGTTAGCCTACCACGCCTGTGACGGGGGTCTGCACTGGGTCTTTAGTCGTAGCGATGGACGGGTGGACAGGCGGCGAGCGTGGCGGCCTGCCTCGCCGAGGCTCGGTTCGAGCCATCGAGCGAAGGCGTGGTAGGCTGCTTTGAACGCGAAAGTGGCGGAACTGGCAGACGCGCCAGACTTAGGATCTGGTACCCGAAAGGGTATGGGGGTTCGAGTCCCTCCTTTCGCATTCGCCTCCCGATGAAGACTGAATTCCAGGACGTCAGCGAGACACAGAAGAACCTCACGATCGAGATTCCGAGCGAAGTCGTAGACGCGGAGATCGATCGCGTGGCCAAGGGCTACTCGAAGCAGGCCAAGCTGCCCGGCTTCCGGCCGGGCAAAGTTCCCTCCAACATCATCAAGCAGCGCTTCCGCGAGCAGATACACCACGACGTGATGCACGACCTGATTCCGCGCGCGGTCGAAGAAGCGCTGCAGGAGCGGGGCATCGAGCCGGTGACGACGCCGGATATCAAGGACGTGTCGCTTCGCGAAGGCGAGCCGCTGAAATTCACGGCGGCAATCGAGACCGTGCCTCCGTTCGATCCTGGTGATCTCTCGACGATCAGCCTTCGTCAACCGTCGTCCGCGATTACCGATGACGCGGTCGATCGGGCGCTCGAGCGGCTGCGCGAACGGGCCGCGAAGCACGAGACCGTGGAGGGTCGCCCGCTCGCTGACGGCGATACGGCGGTGCTCGACATCGATCGGACGGATCCAGACGACAAGGTCGATCACCATGACAACGTGTCTGTTGAACTTGGGGCAGCCGGCAACCCGCCAGGATTCGATCAGAACCTCATAGGAGTGAATGCCGGAGAGGAAAAGACGTTCGGAGTTCATTTTCCGGAGGACTATCCGGTCGCGGACATGGCAAATACCGACGTCACCTACACGGTGAAGGTGAAGGAGGTGCGCCGCAAGGTGCTGCCGGTGCTCGATGATGAGTTCGCCAAGGATGTCGGGGACTTCGAATCGCTCACTGCGCTGCGTACACGAGTGCGCGCCGACATGGAGGCCGACGCGGAACACCACGCCAAACAACATGTGCGCAACGATTTGTTGAAGGCACTTGGTGAGCGCGTCACCTTCGAGCTCCCGTCATCGCTGGTCGACCGCGAGATCGATCGCAGGCTCGAGGAATTCGCGCGGCGGCTGATCGAACAGAACGTCGACCCCCGCAAGGCCGGCGTTGACTGGGGTCAATTCCGTGAAGCTCAACGGGAGCCGGCGAGGAGCGCAGTCGCCAGCGCGCTCGTGCTGGACGAACTTGCCCGTCGCGAGAATTTGGCCGTTACACCTGAAGACGTCGACAAGGAAGTCGAACAGTTCGCGGCGCGCTCCGGGCGCACGCCCGCCGCCGTCCGCGCCCAGCTCGAGAAAGAAGGCGGGATGGCACGGCTGGCCGCCGGCTTACGCCGGGAGAAGGCGGTTGACTTCGCAATGTCGCGTGCTAAGATGACGACCGATTCACCCGCCAAAATCATTGATGATTAGCGATTTGTGATTCGTGATCGCGGAATTGCAAATCCTACCGTGCTGGCCCATGCTGGAAGCCACCTAATCACAAATCATTAATCGCAAATCACCAATCACGGCGAACCGACTCGGATGACGAATTACTCTCAGCTTGTGCCGATGGTGGTCGAACAGACCAACCGCGGCGAGCGCGCCTACGACATCTTCTCGCGGCTGCTGAAGGACAGCATCATCTTCATCGGCACGCCGATCGACGACGCGGTGGCGAATCTTGTAATTGCGCAGATGCTGTTTCTCGAGGCGGAAGATCCGGACAAGGACATCCTCCTCTATATCAACAGCCCGGGCGGCTCGATTACCGCCGGTCTCGCCATCTACGACACGATGCAGTTCATCAAGCCGCATGTGCAGACCTACTGCATCGGTCAGGCGGCCTCAATGGCCGCGGTGCTCCTCGCGTCCGGCGAAAAAGGTAAGCGGTTTTCCCTGCCCAATTCCCGGATTGTGATCCACCAGCCCCTGATGCAGGGCCTGGGGGGACAGGCGACCGATATTGATATCGCCGCCAAGGAAATCCTGCGCATGCGGGAGCGGTTGAACGAAATTCTTGTACACCATACTGGACAGCCCATGAAGCGCATCCAGGAGGATACAGAACGCGACTACATCATGTCGGCAGAACAGGGAAAGGATTACGGCATCATCGATGACGTCATCCGTAAACGGGTGTAACATCCAGTTAAAGCGGCCGGGTTCAGGGGTCGATAACCCCTGTGTCCAGGCCACCTTCACGGGACGCAACTCCGGTTTCTCGAGCGAGTTATGGTGAAGAAGAACGGCGAGACTGAGATTCTCCGCTGCTCGTTCTGCAACAAGGATCAGAACGACGTCCGCAAGCTGATTGCGGGCCCGACGGTATTCATCTGCGATGAATGTGTCGAGGTCTGCAACGACATCATCGCGGACGACAATCGTTTCGAGAACCGCGGCGTCCGGTCGTCGCTGCCGTCGCCGCCGGACATCAAGAAGTTCCTCGACGAGTACGTCATCGGCCAGGAGCGGACGAAGAAGAAGCTCGCCGTTGCGGTCTACAACCACTACAAGCGGATCGAGATTCAAAAGCAGCCGCGCAGCAGGAACGACGTCGAGCTGACCAAGTCGAACATCCTGCTCATCGGTCCGACGGGTACCGGCAAGACGCTGCTCGCGCAGACGCTCGCCAAGCTGCTGTCGGTCCCCTTCACGATCGTCGATGCGACGACGCTCACCGAAGCGGGCTACGTCGGTGAGGACGTCGAAAACATCATCCTCAAGCTCCTGCAGGCCGCCGGCGGCGACATCGAGAAGTGCCAGCAGGGCATCATCTACATCGACGAGGTCGATAAGATCTGCCGCAAGGACGAGAACCCCTCGATTACGCGCGACGTCTCCGGCGAGGGCGTTCAGCAGGCGTTGCTGAAGATTCTGGAAGGGACCGTCGCGAACGTGCCGCCCCAGGGCGGCCGCAAGCATCCGCACCAGGAATTCTTCCAGATCGACACCACGAACATCCTCTTCATTTGCGGCGGCGCGTTTGTCGGCCTCGACAAGGTGATCGAGCGCCGCGTCGGCAAGAAGACGCTCGGCTTCAAGGCCGACGTCAAATCGGTGCAGAAGCGCGAGGTCGGGGCGACGCTGGAGCAGGTGGAACCCGAAGACCTCATTAAATACGGACTCATCCCCGAATTCGTCGGCCGTCTGCCAGTCGTCGGGACGCTTCACGAGCTCGACAAGCCCGCGCTCGTCCAGATCCTGACGCAACCACGCAACGCGATCACGCGTCAGTATCAGAAGCTGTTCGAGTACGAGAACGTGAAGCTTCGCTTCACCGATGACGCCCTCGAGGCGATTGCAGAATCGGCGCTCTGTCGAAAAATCGGCGCCCGCGGCCTCCGGATGATCATCGAGGACCTGATGCTCGACCTGATGTACTCGGTACCCGGCCAGAAGAAGCTCCGCGAGGTGGTCGTCACCCGCGAGATCGTCGAGGCAAAAGACAAATCAATTACGCTCATCGAGAAGGCAGGCTGATCCTGGATCCTGGATCCCGGATTCCGACAAGGATCTGAATGGAAGTCTACGAGACCCTCCCCATAGTCCCGTTGCGGGACGTCGTCGTTTTTCCCCACATGATGATGCCGTTTGTTATTGGGCGGCCGTCATCCACGCGCGCGCTCGAACATGCGCTGATGAAGGACAAGCGCATCTTCCTGGCCGCGCAGCACGACGCCTCGATCGACGACCCGCGCCCGGACGATGTGTACACGATGGGGTGTGTGGCGAACGTCGTTCAAAGCCTCAAGCTTCCCGACGGCAACATCAAGGTGCTCGTCGAGGGCGTCGATCGCGCCCGCGCCGTCGAGTGGAAGGAAGACAAGGGCTTCTACCGCGTGGTCGTCAAGGTGCTCGCCAAGCAGAAGGAAACGGCGGGCGACGTCGAAGGGACGATGGGCCGCGTGGTGTCGCTGTTCGAGCAGTACGTGAAGCTCTCGAACAACCTGCACTACGACGC
>JACXTT010007730.1_pt1 | contig 15072 bp, 15 predicted proteins | sample 9270951 | NCBI WGS metagenome assembly JACXTT01 (sample SAMN15532306, study PRJNA645909) | rock metagenome | isolation source: weathered quartz diorite | place: Puerto Rico | collected 2017-06-21
ATCAAATCGCCGTTCGACATCCGCGACGTGTGGCCGTCGTCCTACAGCTCGAACACCAACGAGATCCTCTGGGGCGCCAAGGCCGCCGCGCGTATTCCGTGGATCGCCTGCGTCATCCGGATGTCGTCGTACGAGTGCGGGATGGACCAGCCGACCTACACGCCGGTACAGCAGATCGTCGAGCGTTCGGGCACGCTGTTCTTCTCGTTCCAGGACCTCGACTCGACCAAGCCGTCGGGCTCGGTGAAGATCCGGGTCGAGACGATCACCCACTACCTCGAGAAGTACGCGAGCTCGATCATCAGCCGCAAGAAGGCTGCAATGCCGACAGGGTGCCCCCTGCTGCCGCAGGCGCGGTAGACCCGGCCAGCGTGTCGAGCTTGCGGCGAAACTCCTCGGCGAACTGTCGGTAGGAGATCGGAAACACCTTCCCCCAGTGCTCGCGCGGGTTGGCGTCGCGCGCGAAGCGGCCCAGGAACTCGGTCATCTTGGCGTTGCCGTAGTGCTCGACCAGCCAGTCGACCGCCAGGAACGCCTGGCAGTACGTCGCCGACGCGCCAAGCTTGTTCGTGGCGGCGACCCACGCCGGATTCCCCGCAAGGTCCTCCAGGGGCGGAAACAGCTTGACCGGCACCGGCGAGCCCACGACGGTTCGCACGACGTGATCGCGCGACTCGGTGTACGAGCGGTAGCGCAGGAGATCGAGCACGCGTATCTTCACCCAGTCCGCGTGGCCCTCGAGGATCCACTGCGCGGCGCGGCCGCGCCCGCCCTCGCGCAGCCGCAGCTGGCTCATGTGTGCCAGCTCGTGCGCGATCAGGCCGACCCGCGCCACGTGATGCATGCGCGCCAGGTAGTCCCCGCGCAGGAACAGACCCGCACGCGCGGCGACGCCCGCCGCATAGCGCCCCTTGTCCCAGGCCTCGTCCCTGGTATCACCGGCCACGGCCATGAGTCCGTCGACCAGGGTCGCCTGATTGACGTAGACGTAGGCCTTGATCCCCGGCGATAAGGGCAGCTCGAGCTCGTGGCTGATCAGCCAGGCGGCCGCGTTGATGAGCTCCTCGTCGCTGGGGCTCGCGCCGAGCGCGGGTCGCGCGACGCCCTCGAATCGGATCTCGTAGACCCGATACGGGCCGCCCAGGCCCACGCCCGCGCAGCCGGCGGTCAAGCCGACCAGCACCAACGACAACGCGAGGCTCGAGCGCTTCACGGTCGCGGCGGCTCGACCGGCAGGCCGGTGGCCGGCCGGCCCACGGTCTTCAGATGGGCGCGAAAGGCCTCCGCGAAGTCACGATAGGAGATCGAGAACGCGGCGGGCCAGCGCTCGCGAAAATCGTCGGCGCCGCCGACCGCGCCCAGGAACCGCGTGAGTGCGGCATGGCCCGAGCGGTCGATCAGGAATTCGACCGCCAGAAACGCTTGACCGTACGTCGCCGCGATGCTCCGCGCCGAGCGATTCCAGGCCGCGTGGCCCGCGAGCGCGTCGAGTTCGGGAAAATGCTCGACGGGCGTCACCGCGCCCGCGGCCGATCGGGCCACGCCGTCGCGGGACTCGCGGTACGGCCGGAGCTTCAACCGGTCGAGCACCCGGTATGCCACCCAGTCGGCGTGGCCTTCGAGCAGCCACACCGGCAGCCGATCGTCGCCGGAGCCGGCGAGCTCCTGCTGGCTCAGATGCGCGAGCTCGTGCGCGACGACCGTCACGCGGCGCTGAAGGTCCGCCCGGGTGAGGTAGTCGCCGCGGAGGAAGACGCCGACGCGCGTGGCGAGGCCGGCGGCGGACGGCACGATGGTCCAGGCGCCTCCGACCGCGCCCGCCCCGAAATTGCGGAGCAGCCCCTCGGTGAAGGCGGTCTCGTCGTCGCAGATGTACACCTTGTGGTATCTCGCGAATGGCAGACCGAGCTCGTCGCGGATCACCGGCGCGATCGCGGCGACGAGCTCGGCGTGCGAGACGCCAGGCCGGAGCGCTCGCGACATCGCAGTAGCGACGCCGAGCTCGTGCTCCAGGCAGGGCGGCGCCGCGACGCCGGGGCTCGCGAGGGCCACGGCGCCGAGCGCGATCATCGGGATCAGCCGGCGCGACGACACTACGCGCCTCGATACCGTGCTGATACCGGGCAAGTCAAGTATGCTGCCGGCCATGAGCACCACAGAACGCATCGGTCCTCTCGGTCTTTCGGTGGGTCAGCGCGCGCGGCGCTCGCAAACCGTCACCGCGAAGGAAGTCGAGCTCTACGCCCAGATCACCGGCGACCGCAACCCGCTCCACTTCGACGCCGACTTCGCCCGGCGCACGCGGTTCGGGCGGCTGGTCGCGCAGGGTGGCATCGCGGCCGGGATGCTCAACGCGCTGGTCGCGATGGATCTGCCGGGAGCCGGCACGGTGTTCATGAGCCAGTCGCTGAAATATCTCGCCCCGACGTACCTCGGCGACACCGTGACGGCCGAGGTCGAGGTGCTGTCGCTCAAGCCGGACAAGCCGGTCTGTCAGCTCCGGGCGATCATCACCAACCAGGACGGCACGGTGCTGCTCGAAGGCGAGTGCTGGACGTACACGATGCGTCCGAGCTGAGCGCCCGGCTCAGCCCTTCGCGAGCTCCTGCTCCTTCAGCACGCGCCTGAGAATCTTGCCCGACGCCGTCTTCGGAATCGCGTCCACGAACTCGACCTCGCCCGGCACCTTGTAGTTCGCCAGCCGGCCCTTCACGAACGCGATCACCTCGCTGGCCGTGAGCTGCTGGCCCTTCTTCGTGACGACGAAGGCCTTCGGGATCTCGCCCGCCTCGGGATCCGGCTTGCCGATCACCGCCGCGTCGGCCACCGCCGGATGCTCGACCAGCAAGGCCTCGATCTCGGCCGGCGCGATACCGAATCCCTTGAACTTGATCATCTCCTTCTTGCGGTCGCGGATGAACAGATACCCGCGCTCGTCGATGTAGCCGATGTCACCGCTGTAGTACCAGCCGTCGCGCAGCGCCACGGCCGTCGCCTCCGGCGCGCGCCAGTAGCCCCGCATGATCTGGGGCCCGCGGATGCAGATCTCGCCGATCTCGCCGGGTGCGAGCTCCTTCTCGCCGGTCTCGATGTCGACGACCTTGTGGGTGGTGTCGTGCGCCAGGAGCCCGGCCGAATCGACGACGTTGAGGTTTTCGTCGTACACCGGGTTCACGTGCGTGAGCGGCGAGGCCTCGGTCATGCCGTAGCCCTGCAGCACCGGCACCCCGGTAAGCTGCTTGAAGCGCCGGGCCAGCTCGGGCGCGACCGGCGCGGCGCCGACCATCGTGGTCCGCAGACTCGACACGTCGTACTTCGAGAGCTCCGGCCAGTTCGAGAGCATGAGCAGCACCGGCGGCACCACGAAGAACAGCGTGACGCGGTGGCGCTGCACGAGGTCGAGACACTCGACGGGATCGAAGCGCTCCATCAGCACGCAGGTGGCGCCCGTGTAGACCGCCGCGCCCATCAGCATCGTGCCGTAGATGTGATAGAAGGGCAGGAACAGCATCAGCCGGTCGGACTCGCGCATGCGGATGCACGCGACGAACTGGATGTTGTTGGTGACGAGGTTACGATGGGTGATCATCACACCCTTGGGGAGCCCCGTCGTACCGCTCGAGTAGGGCAGCGCCACCAGGTCGTCGTCGTCGAGCTCGACGCGCGCCGGCGGCGTCGACGGCTGGACCGCGATCAGATCCGCGAAGCCCCGCACGCCGGCACCGGACACCTGGCCGGGGCCAACGGCGATGACGTGCTTGAGATGCGGGGTGCGGGCGCGCACCGCGTTCACCAGCGGCACCAGGTTGACGTGGGTGACCATCGCCACGGCCTCGGTGTCGTTCAGCTGGTACTCGATCTCGCGCTCGCGGTACGACGGATTCATCGGGCTGGCGACGGCGCCCACCCGCGCGATCGCATAGAACGCGATGATGTACTCGGGACAGTTCGGCGAGAGCACGCAGACCCGGTCGCCCTTCGCCACGCCCAGCGCGGTGAGCGCGCGCGCAAAGCGGTTGGTGAGCGCCTCGAGCTCACGGTAGGTCAGGCTGACCTCGCGGAAGATGATCGCGACGTTCTCGGGATGGCGCTCGGCGCCGTGCGACAGCATCCGATCGTAGGGCATGCGCGGATACTCGAGCGGCGGCCGGAAGAATTCGACGCTCATAAGGCCCTCGCGCGCTCGCGCAAGGTGTACTTCTGCACCTTGCCGGTCGAGGTGGTCGGCAGCGGGCCGAACACGATCGTCTTCGGCACCGCGAAGTGCGGCAGGTTCTCGCGACAGAACCCGATCAGCTCCTCGGCGGTCGCCTGGCTGTCGGGACGCAACTGGACGAACGCGCACGGCGTCTCGCCCCACTTCTCGTCGGGTCGCGCCACCACCGCCGACATCAGCACGGCCGGGTGGCGGTTGAGGGCGATCTCGACGTCGATCGAAGAGATGTTCTCGCCGCCAGAGATGATGATGTCCTTGGCGCGGTCCTTGATCTCCATGTAGCCGTCGGGATGCTGCACCGCGAGGTCGCCGGTGTGGAACCAGCCGCCGTCGAATGCCGCGTCGGTCGCCGTCCGGTCTTTCAGATAGCCGAGCATCACGGTGTTGCCGCGCAAGAGAACCTCGCCGATCGTGCGCCCGTCGGCCGACACCGGTCTGAGCGTCTTGGGATCGGCCACGATCTGGCCATCGAGCGTCGGATAGCGCACGCCCTGGCGCGCCACCTTCTCGGCGCGCTCGGTGAGTGAGAGCGTCTCCCACGCTTCCTGCGGCGCGCACAAGGTCGATGGCCCGTGGACCTCGGTAAGGCCGTAGAGGTGCGTGACGTTGAAGCCCATCTCGCTCATCGCGCGGATCACCTTGGCCGGCGGCGAGGAGCCGCCGGTCTCGAGCTCCACCACCTGCGGAAAGCGCGTGCGCTGCTCGGGCGGCGTCTGGATCAGCATCGTCAGCACGGTCGGCGCCCCGCACATGTGCGTGACGCGCTCGCGGGCGATCAGCTGGAACACCAGCGGCGGGTCGACGCGGCGCAGGCACACGTGGGTGCCGGCCATCGCCGTCACCGCCCACGTGTAGCACCAGCCGTTGCAGTGGAACATCGGCAGGGTCCACAGATAGACCGCGCGCGGTGGCAGCGGCCACATCATGACGTTGCCGACCGACTCGAGGAAGGCGCCGCGATGATGGTACACGACGCCCTTGGGGTTGCCGGTGGTGCCCGAGGTGTAGTTGAGCGTGAGTGGCGCGCTCTCGTCGCCCGGCGGTGTCCACACGAAATCGTCGGACCCGCCGGCGAGGAAGGCCTCGTACTCGATCTCGCCGAGCCGGTCGCCCGGCCCCTGGTAGAGCGCGTCGTCCACCTCGATGACCAGCGGCCGCTTCCGGAGCCTTTCGAGGGCCGGCCCGACCGTACCGGCAAACTCCCGGTCGGTCAGCAGCACCTTGGCTTCGCCGTGCTCGAGGATGTAGGCGATCGTGCGCGCGTCGAGCCTCGTGTTGATCGTGTTGAGGACGGCGCCGATCATCGGGACGCCGAAGTGGGCTTCGAGCATCGCCGGAACGTTGGGCAGGACGGCGGACACGGTGTCACCCCGACCGATGCCGTGTCGGGTGAGCGCCGAGGCCAGGTGGCGGGCGCGCCGCTCGAAATCGCGGTAGACGATGCGCCGATCGCCGTGAACCATTGCCACGCGCTCGGGGTAAATCGAGGCCGAGCGCGGCAGAAAACCAAGCGGGCTCAGCGGCGCGAAGTTGGCGGCCGTGCGTCCCAGACCCGCCAAGAAAATGTTGCCTTCCGGATTCGCCATGTCCGAACCCCCTCCTCCGGGGCCAGACCTTATCGCGGCGGTGGCCGGCGGGCAAGCCGGGCCCCCGTCGTAAAGTTTCGCTGCGCGTCGTTCCCCTTCGTACGCTAGTCGAGTGGAGACACCCCTGAAGCTCGCGTACGTGGCCTTGCCGCTGGGCACCTCGCATGGGTGGGGCATCTGCGGGCGCTACATCACCCGGGAGCTCGCGCGGGTCGTGTCCGTGCGCCTGATCACCGACCGCCTGGAGCTCGACCTGGTCGGCGACCCGGTGGAGCTGGCGGCGCTCCGGACGCTGCTGGCGCCCGACGACCTCCAGCCGTCGGGGCCTGCGGCCGAGGTCGAGCACCCGGTCCTGCATGGCGTTCCCGGCCCCGACCTGGCGCCAATTCGGCCCAGGCTGCGCGGCCCGCGCAACGTCGGGTATACGCTCTTCGAGAACACCGCGTTTGCCCCGGCCAGCATCGAGAACGCGCGCAAGCACTACGACGTGCTGGCGACGGGCTCCTCGTGGTGCACCGAGATCCTTCGCCAGCACGGGCTCGCCGACGTGCAGACGGTGGTGCAGGGCGTCGACCCCACGATCTTCCACGCCGCCCCGAACGGGCGCGAGTTCTTCGGCGACCGCTTCGTGGTGTTCTCCGGCGGCAAGTTCGAGCTCCGCAACGGCCAGGACCTCGTGATCGCGGCCTTCAAGGTGCTGCACGAGCGTCACGAGGACGTGCTGCTGGTGACGTCCTGGTTCAACCAGGGGTCGGCCAGCATGCGCACGATGCGCGCCTCGCCCTACATCCGCTTCGCGCCGCCGGCGGGGCCGCTCGAGTACCGCACGCTCATCGACGGCGTGCTGGCCGCGAACGGCGTCGACGCCACGCGCGCGATCCATCTCGGTCCGCTGCCGAACCCCCTGATGGCGCGCATCTACCGCAATAGCGACGTCGGGCTGTTCCCGAGCCGCTGCGAGGGCGGGACCAACCTGGTCCTCATGGAATACATGGCGTGCGGCCGGCCGCCGATCGCCTCGTTCGGCAGCGGCCACAAGGACGTCCTCACCGGCGAGAACTCACTTCGGCTCGAGCGTCTCCGGCAAGCCACCGTCCGCGACGCCGATCAGCCGGCCAAGATCTGGCACGACGCCGATCTCGAGGAGATCGTCGAGCAGCTGGAGTGGGCCTACCAGAACCGCGGGCGGCTCGCTGAGATCGGCACGCGCGCGGCGCAGGACATGACCCGCTTCACCTGGGCCGCGACGGCGCGAAGCTTCCTGGAGCTCCTGAGCGCCGAGTAGCGTCTAGAGTCCGAGGATCTCCGTGCGCCGATGGGTGAGCGCCGGCAGGCTCGCGCGAATGCGATCCTGGTGCGCGAAGTCGACGTCGGCCACGACCACGCATTCGCCCTCCGGCGCGCGGGCGAGCACGGTGCCCCACGGATCGACGATCATCGCGTTGCCGTAGCACGCTAGCCCGGGCGGATGCGTGCCGACCTGCGCGGCGGCCAGGACGAAGACCTGGTTCTCGACGGCCCGCGTGCGGACGAGCAGGTCCCAGTGGTCCTTGCCGGTCTCGAATGTGAACGCGGAGGGCGCGGCGATGATGCGGGCGCCGGCGGCGCCGAGCCGCCGATAGAGCTCGGGGAATCGCAGGTCGTAGCAGATCGTGAGCCCCACGGGAACGTCGCCCAGCTTGGTGAGGACGACATCTTCGCCGGGCGACATCGTGTCCGACTCGCGGTAGCGATTGCCCTCGACGTCGACGTCGAACAGGTGAAGCTTGCGGTAGCGGGCGGTCATCGAACCGTCGGCGTCGATCGCAAGGCACGTGTTGAACAGGCGCTCGTGTCCGGCCGCGGTTTCGAGGAAGCTACCGCCGACCACGTGCATCCGGCGCTCGCGCGCGATGCGCGCCAGAAGCTCGGACGTCGAGCCCGGGATCGGCTCGGCGACCGCGCGATGCTGCTTGCGGCGCCCGAGATACGTGAAGAGCTCGGGTAGCACCGCCAGCTCCGCGCCGCGATCCGCGGCTTCACGCAGCAGGCGCTCGGCCGTTGACAGGTTCTGCGCCTTGTCCTCTCCGCTGTTCATCTGAACGACGGCGACTCGCATATTGGCTCCTTCTCGCCCAGGTAAGAATTCCCGGAACCCATCGGCGGGCGCCAGTAGTCATAACACACGAGGGGAGGGATATCAGAAATGAAGCGCTTGCTGTTTATCGTACTTGCGCTGATGGCCATCACCGCCCCGCTGGCGTCTGTGGCCTCGGCGGACGACTCGACCACTCACTCGACCAACGAGATCCAGGCTCCTTAGCCTGAGTGCGTAGGCGTTCGGCGCGTGGGGCCAGTCCGGCCCGACGCGCCGGTGCGTCTTGACATGCCCCGCCCCGTCCGTAAGATGTGCGCGCTCATGGCTCCACGACGTCGAAAGCGATAGCTCGCTCCAGCCGTCCACCGCGCGAGCGTGGTGCTCGCGCGCGCGATTCGTCAGCCGTGTCTTCAACCGCTTTCGAGGTGACGTCATGAGCCGTAGTCTTCGCGCCGCTATCGTCGGCGCCACGGGCATCGCGGGTCAGCAGTTCGTCGTCGCGCTTCAACGCCATCCCTGGTTCACGATCGCGCGGTTGGCCGCGTCGGAGCGCTCGACGGGCAAGCGATTCGCCGAGGCGCTCGTCGACTCCAGGACCGGCGCCCGCCGCTGGTGGTGCCAGGAGGAGCCGGCCGCGGACGTGCTCGCGATCACCGTCGAGAACGGCGACACGTTCGATCCCGAGGGTGTCGACGTGGTCTTCTCGGCGACTGAGTCGGATGTCGCGCGTATCCAGGAGCCGCGTTTTGCGAAGACCACTCCCGTCGTCAGCACGGCTTCGGCCTTCCGCTACGAGCCGGACGTGCCCCTGCTCGTCCCGAACGTGAACATGGACCACGCCTCGCTGATCGACCGACAGCGCGAGGCGCGCGGCTTTCGCGGCTTCGTCGTCCCAATCCCGAACTGCACGGTGACCGGCCTCGTGATCACGCTCAAGCCGCTGGCCGACCGGTTCGGACTCGGCTCGGTCATCGTGACGTCGATGAACGGGCTCTCGGGCGCCGGACGCTCGCCCGGCGTCATGGGCCTGGACATCCTCGACAACCTCATCCCTTTCATCCCCAAGGAGGAGGAGAAGGTCCAGGCGGAGTGTCGCAAGATCTTGCCCGAGCACCCGGCACCGGTCAGCGCCACCTGCACCCGCGTGAACGTCATGGAGGGCCATACCGAGTCGGTGTTCGCGTCCCTGAATCGGCCCGCCTCGGTCGCCGACGTCTGCCGCGCGTTCTGCGACGCCCGCAACGAAACGCGCGAGCTTGGGCTGCCCACGGCCCCGGCGGAGTGGATCAAGGTGCACGACGATCCGTTTCGTCCCCAGCCGCGCCTCGACCGCGACAACGGCGACGGCATGACGACCACCGTCGGCCGCATCCGCGAGGACAGCGTGCTGCCCAACGGCGTGAAGTACGTGCTGGTCAGCCACAACACACGCATGGGCGCGGCCGCCGGCGCCGTGCTCGTGGCGGAGTACCTGACGGTCAAGGGCTACATCGGCGGATGAGCCACCGCTAGAGGCGCGGGGCCACTTTCTCCACGGCCTGCGCCGAGGTGATCACCGGGATCACCTCCATGTCGACCACGTCGTTCCAGCGCGTGATCCATTCGTCGAGCAGCCGGCGATCGTCGCACTCCATGACCTGGTAGCAGAGGCTCAGGTCGGTCGTGATCCAGCTCGAGATGTACTTGAGTCCGTCGGGCGCCTGCCGGCCCTTGTCGCGGAACCGCCGGTACACCGGCACCGGATCGCCGTTCTTGAAGCGCTCGATGATCATGTAAAGCATCGCGTCCTCTTTCTCGTCGCGGCTTCAGCGAACGAGTCCGGCGCGGCGAGGCAGGAACAAGGTCAGCTCGGGAAACAGGATCAGGATCAGGAGCCCGATGAGCAGCGAGAGCACGTACGGCCAGTACGCGCGGAAGTGGCGCCCGACCGAGATGTCGGCGAACCGCAGCGCCATGAGAAGGCCAACGCCGATCGGCGGCAAGAACAGGCCGATGCCGACGGCGGCGGTGAGCACGGTGGCGAAGTGGACCGGGTGGATGCCGATCTGCTTGGAGATCGGGAACACGACCGGGATCAGTACCACCGCCGCCGGAAGGCCCTCGAGGACCATGCCGAACAGCATGACGAGCACGGATACGGCCACCAGGAAAAGCCAGGGCGTTCCGTAGAGCGGCTTCAGGATTTCGCCCAGCAGCGCCGGGACGCCGAGCATCCCCATCAGGAACTGATAGATGCTCGCCACCGCGAGCAGGAAGATCACCGCGGCGGTCAGGAGCGCGGTCTCGTGGAGCAGGCCCCACATCTCGCGCAGGGTCACATTGCGGTAGTAGAGGAGCGCGGCGGCCACCGCGTACGCCGCCACGAGCGCGCCGGCCTCGGTGGCGGTGAAGACGCCGAAGAAGAACCCGAGGACGATCACCACCGGGACCACCAGCGGCACCAGCGACGCGCGACCCGCCGCAATGAGGCTCGCGCGCGTTGGGCGCTCGTCCTTGGGCCAGCCGAGCCGGTGGGCCTGCACGAAGATGACGACCATCAAGCACGCGGCGGTGACCGCCGCGGGGATGAAGCCGCCGAGAAAGATGGCGACGACCGACGTGTCCATGATCTGCCCCAGGACGATCATGAAGATGGCCGGCGGCACCAGGATGCCCATCGCCGTGGCCGAGGCCACCAGGGACGCGGCGTGCTCGGGCCGGTAGCCGGCGCGCAGCATCGGCGGCGTCAGCATCGACCCGATCGCCGAGACGTCGGCGATCGTCGAGCCTGAGATGCCCGAGAAGAAGTACTCGGCCAGCACCACCGACATGCCGAGACCGCCGCGGACCCAGCCGACCAGACCGCGTGCAAGGTTGACGAGCGCGTAGGACATCCCGCAGCGCTCCATCAAGGCGCCGGCGAACACGAACGTCGGCACCGCCAGGAGCACCCAGCTCTGTGAGCCGGCCACGAGCGCCGACGGCATCTTCTGCAAGGAGAAATTGCCGAGCGCCAGACCGATCATGCCGGAGAGCCCGAGCGCGAAGACGATCGGCGTCGAGAGCGCGACCAGCACGACGAAGACGATGACGACCGTGGCGACCATCGTCTAGTCCGCGCCGCCCGTCACCAGCTCGCCCCACGGCCCGCGGCCGCCCATCACGTCGCCAAGCGTGATGAGACCGTAGACGACCATGAGCACGCCGCCGGCGACCGACGAGAGATAGAGCCAGCGCAGGTTCAGCACGAGCGCGGGCGAGAACGACTGGCTGTTCAGCTCGGCGACCTGCCAGCCGAAGAACGCGATCAGCGCGCCGAAGACGACGATCAGCAGGCACTGCGCCGCCAGCACCGAGCGGCGGAGGGCCCTCGGCATCCGGTCGAGGACCAGGTGCACCGCGAAGTGGACGCCCCGGCGGATGCCGAGCGCGGCGCCGATGAAGCTCATCCAGGCCAGCGACCACTCGCCGACTTCCTCGACCCAGAAGAAGCGAATCGTCGGCAGGTCGAAGGTCGCCGAGATCCAGGTCATCACGTAGCGCAGGAAGACGCCGACGAGCATGTCCACGGTGACCACGATCATCAGCACGGTGATCACGACGTGCGGGATCGCTCCGATCCACGACAATCGGCCGCGCATAGGGCGCGGCGGATGGTAAAGTTGGCGCGCCTCGAAGTCAAGCGAAGGAGGATGGCGCGATGCGCGAACGTGTGGTCTTCGGTACGGTGACGGCGGTCGTGATGGTGGCGGTGGCTCTGTCGGGCGTCCAGAGCCCGGCGGTCGGTCAGGCCAAACCGGGCGCGAAGAAGCTCGACCTGGCGCACGTCACGCCGCCGCCGGAGTCGAGCGGAGTCGTCTTCAAGTGGATGTGCGAGGAGCTGACCAAGCGCTCGGCGGGCAGCCTCAACGCCGTGTTCCACGGCGGCACGCTCTTGACCAAAGAGCTCGAGATCATGGACGCCGTGAAGTCGGGCAACATCGCGATGGGGAGCCCGGCCGGCGCGGCGTGTACCGTCTTCCCCGAGATGTGCGTGTTCCTGACGCCGTTCCTCGTGCGCGACTACCACCACGCCTACGCCATGTTCAACGGCGAGATCGGCAAGAATCTCGACGAGACCTTCCAGAAGAAGTACAAGCTGAAGGTCCTGTTCTTCTACGACTACGGCTTCCGTCACTTCTGGAACAACCGCCGGCCGATCAACACGCCGGCCGACCTCAAGGGCCTCAAGATGCGCGTCCAGCAGGGTCGCGTCTTCGCCGACACCGTCAACGGCCTGGGCGCGAGCGCGGTGCCGATGCCGTGGGGCGAGGTGATCCCGGCGGCGCAGCAGGGCGTCATCGACGGCGCGGATCTTCCCGTCGTGAACATCAACGCGCTCAAGGCGTACGAGGTCGCCAAGTACGCGTCGATGACCTATCACAACTACGGGCCGACGGTGCTGGTCATGAACCTGGACCTCTTCCGCTCGCTCACGCCCGAGCAGCAGAAGCTCATGCTCGACGTCGGGCGCGAGGCGCAGGTCAAGGTGCGCGAGCTGACGGAATCGGTTGACAGCTTCCAGAAGGCGAAGGAGATCCTGGAGCCCAAGGGCATGAAGGTGAACCAGGCCGACGTGGCCTCGTTCCGCAAAATCGCCGAAGAGAAGATCTGGCCACCCTACCGGCAGCAGTACGCCGACATGTGGGACAAGATCGTCAATACGCGGTAGTGCGTGCTGCAGGCGGTCACGGGGCTGGGGCCCCGCCCGCCGAGGCGCGCCTCCAGTCAAGGAGAGTGAGATGGCGGTGAGTGTCGGTTTCATCGGTGTCGGCAACATGGGTAACCCGATGGCAGCGAACGTGTTGAAGGCGTTCCCGATGATCGTCTTCGACATGAACCCCAAGGCGATGGAGAACCTGATCCAGGGCGGCGCCAAGCGGGCCAGCTCGGCGCGCGAGGTCGTCGAGAATGCCGAGATCGTCTTCACCTCACTGCCGGCTTCGCCGGACGTCGAGGCGATCTATCTCGAGCCCGGCGGGCTCGTCGATCGCGCCAAGCCCGGGACGATCCTGATCGATCTCAGCAGCGTCCTGCCGTCGACGCCGCGCAAGATCGAGCCGCGCGCCAAGGCCCGCGGCGTCCATTTCCTCGAGGCGCCCGTGAGCGGCGGCGTCAGCGGCGCACGCGCGGCCACCCTGGCGATCATGGTTGGCGGCGAGGCCGAGCCGCTGCAGAAGGCCACGCCGGTCCTGAAGGCGATCGGCCCGAATATCTTCCACGTGGGCCCGGTCGGCGCCGGCAACATCGTGAAGGCGATCAACAACATGTGCGCCTCGGTCAACTCGTGCGCCATGATGGAAGGCCTCGCCCTCGGCGTGAAGGCGGGTCTCGATCCCATGACGGTCTACCAGGTGGTCAAGGCCAGCAGCGGCGGCAGTAAGGCGCTCGAGCGCATCCCGACGGCGCTCGTTCCGCGCAACTTCGAGCCCGGCTTCAAGGTCGCGTTGATGAACAAGGACCTGGACACGTTCAACACGATCGCCAAGGAGCTACACGTCCCCGTGAGCTTCGCGAACGTGGCCCAGCGCTATCAGCAGGCCGCCCTCGCCGCCGGCCTCGGCGAGCAAGACACGAGCGTGATCATGACGGTCATCGAGCGCCTCGCAGCAGTAAAGGTCTCGGGCGGCAAGTAGCGCGCAGCTCGAACTTCGACCCCGTATTCGAGAGAGGCGGCTGAAAGCCGCCTCTCCTATTCGTAGAAGGCGGGCGCGTACTTCAGCTGCGAGCTCTGCGGCTTGTCGTGGTTGATCCACAGCTGGGCTTTACGCTCCTCCACCAGCGAGGCGATTCGCTTCATCGAGGCGAGCGTCTGGTTGCGGTTGAAGTTCATCGACGGCACGCGCCGGTGAGCCCAGTTGTCCTGAAAGTGGACCGCGTCACCCGTCAGGAGGATTGCGCCGGTCTTCGGTAGGGACACCAGCAGTGACTGGTGGCCGGGCGTGTGGCCCGGCGTCGAGATGATCTTCACGCTGCCGTCGCCGAACACGTCGTGGTCGCCCGTGAGCTTCTTGATGGTCTGCGTCGCCGTGAAGGTGGGCTTGGCGGGCCCGGCCATCGCCCAGTCGTACTCGGCGGTCTGGATCAGCACGGTCGACGACGGGAACAGCGCGATGTTGCCGACGTGGTCGCCGTGCGTGTGCGACACGGCCACGAAGGTGACGTCGGCGGGCTTGACGCCGACCTGCTCGAGCTGCAAGGCGAGCGTCTTGGCCCGGCGGTAGGTGATCGCGCCGTTGGCCACGACCATGCCGTCTGGCATCGCGGCGACCGAGTCGGGAATGCCGGTGTCCCAGAGCAGCAGCCCCCTGTCGTGTCGGATCAGATAGCAGTTGTCGGAGAACTCGATCGGCTTACCCACGTTGACGCCCGGGGACCAGCGCGACTGGTCCTTGCCGATGTTCTCGCCGCAATCGAGCACGTAGAGCTTCTCGATGCCGGCGTCTGCCGAGCCGACTCCGCCGGCAGCACACACCGCCGCCGCGATCGCGACGAGCGCCGCTACGGTCCTGCCCGTGATCATCGCCGCTCCTCCCGTCGAGCCGAGCTCGGCTCCGGCGAAGACTTTACTACCGGGCGTGACCGACGGCGCGGACTTTGCGCGGCGCCGCGAGCCAGATAGCGAACGCCGACAGCACCGAGCCGGCGATCGCGATCCAGAAGGCGAGCGTGTAGCTGCCGGTGACGTCGTAGAGCGCGCCGGCCACCCACGGTCCGGCGGCGCCGCCGCCGATGGCCGCCAGCATCAGCGTGCCGAACACCGAGCCATAGTGGCGGCCCTCGAAGATCTCGGCCGGGATGGCGCCGATCACGGACGTGAGGCCATAGCCCAGCATTCCCTGCGAGGCGACCATGAAGTAGAGCAGCGACGCATTCGGCACGTGCCGGAGCGCCAGCAGAGCCAGGAAGCAGAGCACGAAGCCGAGGCTTCCGACCGTCCAGACCCACTCGCGCCCGATGCGGTCCGACACATAACCGAGCGCGATCTGCCCCGGCACGCCGAAGAGGCTCACGAGGCCGAGGGCCCAGCCGGCGAAGGTCGGACTGAAGCCGATCTCGACGAGATATTTCGTCTGATGCACCTGCACCGCGTACCACGCGAAGAGCCCGAAGAAGTACCCGGCCGCGATCCACCAGAAGCGGCTCGTCCGGATGGCACGCGCGAGCGTCCAGTC